>Ga0214473_10010684_pt1 | contig 10786 bp, 7 predicted proteins | sample RVTome_7_FD_203509 | JGI IMG/M metagenome (GOLD analysis project Ga0214473, IMG submission 203509) | Soil microbial communities from uranium-contaminated site in the Upper Colorado River Basin, Wyoming, United States - RVT98D197 | ecosystem: Environmental > Terrestrial > Soil > Contaminated >... | reverse complement strand
ATCTCAATTATGTCCCGAACAAAGGTATGAAAGCCGACGTACAAGTCATTCTATCAAATTCTTTGGGCTTCGGCTCAAGAAATGCCACGATAATAATCAAAAAAACTAACGAGCAAATACAGTGAAAACCCTGGTAACAGGTGCTACAGGTTTTATTGAAACACATATAGTAAAAAGCTTCGGGCGGAGGAGAAAAATACAAGACCTCCTGTTAGAAGAAACTGCGATAAACAACCTCTATATACGGCTTGGCTTATGGTCTCAGACATGACATGTGACACCATGAAGACAAAAGAACAATTAACTTATAGATCTCACGTTAAAAAGAGGTGATAGAGCTAGCCATAAAATTTTTCTTATAACAAAGTGTCTGTTCAAGGTTATTAAAAAAATCAATTTTTTAAAAATATGTTACTCGATTTTAAAATAATAAGTTTAATAACAGCTATCATTAGTATCTGTTTGGGCTTATTTGTTTATCTCAAGAATAAGAAATCTGCCATTAACAAAACATGGTTTGCTCTCAGCTGCTGTGTTACCGTGTGGTGCATTGGTATCTTTTCGTTGCATAGTTCGCCTGACAAAGCTCATGCTTTATTTTGGATGCGTTTCATGTATTCTGGTTCAATTCTTATACCACCCTTTTTTTTGCATCTTGTTCTCAGCATATTAAAAAAATATCTTTCCACTCGTGATAGGATCCTTCTAATTATTTTTTATTCTATTAGTATATTTTTCTTAATATTAGATGTAACTAGTCCGCTATTTGTAAAAGGCACAAAGCCGACATTAGGTTTTAAATATTTTACTGATCCAGGCATATTCTATCCCCTGTATGGTTTGTTTTTCACAGGGAGTGCAATATATGCTCTTTCTAAAATCATAAGAGCCTACTCGAACGTCTCAGGTGTAAAGCGAAATCAGCTCAAATACATAAGCATAGCAACAATAGCTGGGTTCGGAGGAGCAACAAGTACTCTGTTGCCAATGTTCAATATTAAGACTCCACCCTTTGGATATTATTTAATTCTATTGTACACACTAATTGTTTCCTACGCCATCGTCAAACATCAACTCATGGACATAAGTATTGTAATTAAAAAAGGCATGGTTTATGCCTATCTTTCATTCTTCGTATTGGTTCCGTGCATGATGGCTGTTCTTTTTGCTCAAAAGTTTTTTTTCGGTCAGATTAGCTACTTTTTTTCTTTCTTAACCTTTTGTACGCTCTTACTCGCTAGTCTAGTCTTCCTGAAAGTTACACCGGAAATAGAAGAATATATAGAAAAGAGACTTTTTAAAACGAAATTTGAATACAAAAAGGCATTACGCGAATTAAGCAAAATAATAGTTTCCTTCTTGGATGAAAAAGAGCTCTTTAAGAAGGCAGGAAATATTTTGATCCAAGACCTAGGTGCCAAAAAGGTCTCCTTTTTCTTGCTGGACAAGGAGAAAAGGGCCTATACCTTGCGCGCATCGCAAAATCTGCACCGGCTCAAGGTCAAAGAATTGCCGCATGATGATCCTTTCTTTCAGTGGTTAAAAGAAAAAGGGGAGGCTGTTGTAAGGGAAGAAATCGAGAGAATGGTAAACGATACACAGATTAAATCTGTCGTAAAAACAATGGAATCAATGGAGTCGGAGTTGTGCATCCCCTTGATGACGCGAGATCAACTTATAGGGATCATCAATCTCGGCAACAAGAGGAGCGGCGACATGTATTCACATGAGGACCTTGATCTACTGACACACTTTGCCACCCAGGCGTCTGTTGCCCTGGAAAACGCCCGTCTCTATCAGGAGATGCAGAGGACCCAGCAACTGATGCGCCGCACCGACCGCTTGTCCTCGCTAGGCTCCCTGACCGCCGGTCTGGCGCATGAGATCAGGAACCCCCTCGTCACTGTCAAGACATTTCTCGATCTGGTCCCTGAACGGTACAAGGACAAGGAATTCCGGGGTAATTTTTTAAAATTGACAACCTCCGAGTTGGCCAGAATCACTAAATTGGTGAGTGACCTCCTTGATTTCGCCAGGCCGAAAAAGCCCGCGTTCAGGAGGGTGGACGTCAAGCAGGTCATCGAAGAAATCATCCCTCTCATCCAGGTGGAGGCAACCAAACGGGATATCGTCATTGAGGCGAATCTCCGTGAGACCCCTCGGGCAAGACTCGATCCAGACCAGATGAAACAGGTCTTTCTCAATATCTTGCTCAACGCCCTCGATGCCATCAAGGCCCATGGGAGGATATCTATTACCAGCAGGGACATCCGGAAGAACGGCGCGAAGTATGTGCAGGTAGAGATCGCGGACACCGGCAAAGGGATTCCCAAGAAGCTCGTGGAGCAGATCTTTGATCCCTTTTTTACTACCAAGGATAAGGGTGCCGGCCTCGGTTTGGCGATCTCCCACCAGATTGTACAGGATCACAATGGCATCATAGAGGTGGAGAGCATGCCAAAAAAGGGCACCACCTTCCTCATCAACCTCCCTTGTTAAAGCTAAAGGGTACCGTGCTGTCAGCTATCTCTTGTTCCCGAGTAGGGCAATCGAAAAAAGTTTGCAGAACGAACAATGCTGACATAACTATTTGATTCCACTAGGGAAATAAATCTGTTAGGGACCGATAAAGGCATCCTTTTTGATCATCCCCCTGCCGTTTTTTGCTCCACGTGAGTATCTCAGGCATCCACATAGATAGACCTGCTCATCAACATGCAGGGTTGTTTTATCCACAAAGTGCCTTTTTTTGTTTACAGAGGTGCCCTTTTTTGTCACTTTTTTCAGAAAATTCTTGCTTGTGTTTTGGTATAGTTGTATTTTTTCCCTTGTAATGGGCTTGCAGATCGTTTAAAATAGCGGATATACGTGGCATTGTTCAAAGGGGGCAAATGCCATATATTCCCTCCTACTATTCGGCACAAAACTTGCTGTGAGGTATAGCATATGGATCAAGAGAGACGAGCCAATGTATTGATTGTCGATGACGAGCTGGGGCCGCGGGAATCCCTCGGGATGATCCTTAAGCCCTCTTTTAATATCTACTCGTCGGAAGACGGCAGAGAGGCCCTCCAGATCATCAAAAAAACGAACATCGACGTTGTCACTCTGGACCTCAAGATGCCGGTTATGTCCGGAGAGGAGGTACTGAAGCTGATTAAGGATTACGACCCCACGATCGAGGTCGTCATCATTACCGGCTATGGGACCTTAAAATCGGCGGTAGAGGCCATAAAATACAACGTCTTTGACTACATCCTGAAGCCCTTTAATGTGTCGGATATCCTCTCCACGGTCAAAAGGTGTCTTGAAAGACGGGAGATGAGCCTCAGGGTAAAAGAATTTTTAATGGCGGTAGAGAAGGAAAGCAAATCTCCCATCAAGATGTATAAACACATATCCCAATTCCTCAATAAATTGGACGAGTTTTACCATCCTGCCAAGAGCGAAGGCTATCTGGAATTTGTCAAGGTATTGACCACCACGTTGGAGGGCAATGATCTCTCTACGAAAGGCCATTCGGACAGGGTCAATTATTACGCCACCTTAATGGCCGAGGGGCTCAAGCTCTCTCAAGCCGATACCAGGGATCTTCAGACCAGCGCCTACCTCCATGATATCGGCAACGTGGGGATAACTGCCAAGAACGGCTCGACGGAGGAAAAGGAGCGGATTGAGCGACGCGATCACCCCCTCAAGGGGGCAAAGATGGTAGCACCCCTCAAGCTTAGCCCCGAGGTGATCAATGGCATAAAATACCACCATGAAAGGATGGACGGTTCGGGCTTTCCCGAAGGCTTGAAGGGGGAGCAGATACCCCTCTTTGCCCGCATCATCGCCATCGCCGACCACTACGATGCTCTGACCATGGACAGACCCGACAAAAGGGCCATGACCAAGTACGCAGCGCTCGCCGAACTAAAGAAAAACGCCGGTTCTCAATTTGATGCGAAGCTGGTTGATATATTTGCAAAAGAACAGAGGAATAAATGAAGGGAACGTTGATCCATTGCATCGACTGCAATAAAGTCATCCATATAATGGAATGGGACCTCTGCACCCCCTCTTCATGGGACGACGGCGAGCTCAAAGAACAGGAAGGCAACGATAGAAAGGCCTTTGAGCAAAGACACAAAAACCATCGAACCGAGGAGCTGACCCCTGTTACCACTGCCATAAGCGACAAGCCGTATGCAGAGCCCCTCAAGCTTTCTTATTTTGAGGCCTCCAACGGCAAACAGCTATTCGTGATCAAACGGTGGCGCAACACGATCGACGATCCCTGCGAGTATGAGGTTATAGACGGCAGGCTGGAGATCATGCATGGTAAGGTACGCGTCCAGACCGAAGCCATAAAGAAGCAGTTCAGGATGGAGCACGACGGGGCAATCCCCGAGAAAAAGCTGAACTATTTTATCAAGGCCATTCAAGACGAGGTTAAAGACTTAGATCCGGATACCCTTGAGGTATCCGCCGAAGGGGAAACCCCTTTGATCTCCTTTTATCAATTGGGCAGTGAATCCGTGAAGCGGATCTTGTTCCGGTGCTGGGATACATTCAACTGGCATGAGTTGAAAGTGCTCAGGGATTTTGTTCTAGAACATAATGAATACGACGACGTGATGACCGTCATGGCACAAAAGGAGTTTTCCATAAATCGCGAGGTATTGAATGACGCGATTTCCCAGGCTGCGCGCTCTGTTGATTTCGCCTCCCGATCCATCCCGTAATACCTTTAAAACACAGTGTGAAAAGTAAGCTATCGCCGAACGACGATAGCTTTGGGGTCAATCCCATCCCGCAATATAGATTTACTGAAACGGGATGCCGCTAGCGGCAGGATTCGAGGGTTCAAGTGGTCGAGTGAAAACCATTTAAATCTTGTTTGTAAAACCCTCCCACTTTGCGGCCCCCTACCATTCGGATATTTATATAGATGGGGTGTCGCTCTCGCTCTCCAAGGTAGCAATAGGGACGACTGCCGAAGGTGGCCCCTTGTCCAGATCCCGAAGCGGGGAAAGCGACAGATCCCGCTTCCGTAAATACATACATAGTGCGGGGTGGGACTGACCCCTTGGACCCTTGAACCCTTTCGCAACTAAAATTGAACTCAAGGCGAGAGCGACGCAGGAAGACGATAATCTGCTTGGCGCCCCCGGCGTGATTCGAACACGCGGCACCAGGATTAGGAATCCTGTGCTCTATCCACCTGAGCTACGAGGGCACTCGATATTCAATCTTTACCACCATCAAGAGCCAGTGTCAAGGAGAGAGGGTTCTAGGGGTCGATGGGTCAGGGGTTCAAGTCCCGCTCTCTTTTAACATAAAATATAGAGGTCGGGATGTGTCGCCATGCGACACAGGTTTCAAAGACTACTTTCTCAGCGCTTTAACCGGTCGTAGAACAGAGGTGTGAAATTGACCTTCACGGTATTACATCCTCCAGCAGTATTAGATCCCTCTGCTCCATTACCTTGCGCAGGCGCTTGAGGGCCTTGACCTCGATCTGTCTAATGCGCTCCCTGGTGACCCCGAACATCTCACCGATCGCCTCCAGGGTCTTGGGCTCGCCATCGCGCAGGCCGAAACGGAGCTTGATGACTGCCTTTTCCGGCGGGGAGAGCAGTTCCAGCCAGGAGGTGACGAGCTTAACGAGCTCGATATGTTCGGTGATGGAAAAGGGACCGGGCCGGTCTTCTTCCGAGAGGATATCCGACAGATGATAGCGATCGTCTTCGTCCAGGGGAGTATCGAGGGAAGTCGCCTTGCGCACCGCTATCATCAAACGATTCATATAGCCCATTTCCACCCCCATCTCCTTTGCCAACTCCTCGAGCAGGGGTTCCCGCCCCAGCCGCTGCGTTAACGTGCGCGTGATCCGAACCATTCTTTTCAAATCGCCGACCACATGGGCGGGAAGCCGCACAGTCCTGCTATGGCTTACCAGGCCTCGCTCGATAGACTGCCTGATCCAAAGGACGGCATAGGTGGAAAAGCGACACCCCTTCTCCGGCTTAAACCTCTCCACCGCCTTAATGAGCCCGATATTCCCCTCTTCGATCAAGTCCAAGAGGGAAAGGCCCTGCCCCATATACCGCTTGGCCACCTTGACCACCAAGCGGAGATTAGACTCGATCATCCTCTTGCGCGCTGCCTCGTCCCCCTTTGCTGCCTGCCGGGCCAGCTCTTGTTCCTCCTCGGGTGTGAGGAGCTTGGCCACCCTTATATCGTGCAAGTACAAGCTCAGGGAATCGAGGGTGGCATCTCCGAAGGAGTCCCGCTCTTCTTCTTTGCCGAAGATGTCATCCTTTTCCTGCATGATCACTCAACTCCAGTGCCGCGTCACAAAAAAACTTTATGAATTTCCCCCTCTCCTGCCGCCTTGCGTCATCCCGTCTTTTCTGATGTATGCAAAGCGGAGCGGGACTTCCCCTCTCCCCGTCTCCCGCTCCGCTTTGATACGAAATATGGACGACGGGATGTCGCAAGGCGACAGGGGAGAGGGAGGGGGTGAGGGGTGATCACTCCCTGCTAGGGCAGAAACCGCATCGGATCCAACGGTTCGCTCCCCTTGCGGATCTCAAAATGGAGGTGCGGACCTGTTGCACTTCCCGTCATGCCGACCCGGGCAATGGCGTCGCCCTGCTTGACAAGCACCTCTTCCTTGACCAGATTCTCCTCGTTGTGGGCATAGATGGTAAAAAAATGATCCTGATGCTCGATGATGATGAGGTTTCCATAACCCCTCATCTTATTATCACTGTAAACCACCTTGCCGCTGTCCGCCGCCTGCACCACGGTACCTGTCATCGCCGAGATATCAATGCCGTCATGCCGCCTTTTTGCCGTCGTCTCCTTCGCACAAAATGAAGCCGTCACCTGCCCTTCCACCGGCAAGATAAACCTCCCCTTTTCATAGGTGACGGCTGTCGCCTTTCCTCCTGCGGTGACATCTTCTACATAGATATCCACCTTTAAGACCCTTTTGGCCCCGGGGATGAAGATGCGCTGTCCTACCGTGATCTTGGTCTTGTCCTTGATGCCGTTTATCCTCGCCACCTTCTCCATATCCACCCCATAGGTCTTGCAGATCCGCCAGAAGGTCTGGTGGCGCTTCACAGTATGATAGACGCCACGCTGGGCATGGCCGACACCGCGGGTGTGTCGGCAGCCGACAGAAACAAGCACCAGGAAAATCATCAAGAGCGCCGCAACCCTCGCCGCATTTCTGCGCAGGGTATGGCAGCTGGTTGAAGCATACGGAGATATCTTCGGACAGTGCATCACCCGAGCATTTCCATCAGCATGGCCACGGCCTCGTCTCCCCTGTCTGTCTGCGGCACCCGCCCCTCCAGCTCCCAGCTCTTGATCCCCACAATGGGCTTTCCTATCTTTAGGGCGATGGCAATCTCTGAGAGGGTCCCGGCCTCACCATCGACGGCAATGAGCGCATCGGCGGCATGGACGACGAGGACGTTGCGGGCATGACCGAGGCCCGTCGGTATGACGAGATCGCAGTAGGGGTTGGCATCCCCCCTGTCGCTGGTAGGGAGGAGACCGATGGTGATTCCATCGGCCTTCTTAGCCCCTTGACACGCCGCCTCTGGCCAAAGGGCCACCTTCGGCATCACCCCTCCAAGTCCACCGCAGACCAGGGCAAAGCCGTTTTTCGCGATCTCTCGCCCCACATCTGGCCAAAGGGCCACCTTCGGACAAGCGATTTCGTATATCTCCGGGGAACACGCAGCTCCGCCGATGACCCCTATCTGACCTTTTACCAGTCTGCCTTCCATCCATGATCTCCTATCAATTTCACAAACCGCACACCGCCCAGATCCCTTTCTCTATATCCTTTCTCCTGTTTCACTACCCTGAGCAGGGTCTGGGAATATTCATTCCCCACCGGTATCACGAGCCTGCCCTCCACCTCAAGCTGCTCAACGAGGATGGGCGGGATCGCCGGCGCCCCGGCGGTGACAATAATCCCGGCAAAGGGTGCTTCTTCCTGCCATCCGAGCGTGCCATCGGACACCCGGATGAGGACATTGGCATACCCCAACTCATCCAATATCTTTCTGGCCTTGGATGCCATGGAGCTGATCCGCTCGATGGAAAATACATGCGTAGTCAACTCTGCGAGGATGGCAGCCTGGTATCCCGAGCCAGTTCCGATCTCCAGAACCTTGTCATCACCTGTCAGCTGTAAGGCCTCGGTCATCAAGGCGACGATATAGGGTTGAGAGATGGTCTGGCCTTCACCTATAGGAAGGGGAAAATCGCCATAGGCCTGATGCCACAGCCCCTCCTCCACAAAGAGGTGCCGCGGCACCTTCATCATCGCGTCAAGGACGCGCTTATCCTTAATCCCCCTGGCCACCAACTGTTCTTGCACCATCTTTTTTCTGGCCAGGGCAAAATCCGGCTTTTTTTTCAATCCCCCTCTTCCATCATCTTTTTCCAGTGATAGAGGAGCTGAACAGCCTCCAGAGGCGTCAGGTGATTAGGATCAACTTTCTGGAGCTCCCGATATATCCGATCGTCCCTCCGAGCAAAGAGGTCCAGTTGATCCACCTGCTGCCCCCGCTCGCCCCCCTTGGCATGTGCCAGTCTCGGCATCCCCTTTTCATCCAGCTCCTCGTTCTCCAGGTTAGCGAGGACCTCCCTGGCCCGCGCCACCACCTCCTCAGGCAGGCCGGCCAATCTGGCCACCTGGATGCCGTAACTGCGGCTCGTCCCCCCCTCCACAATCCTGCGGAGGAAGATGATCTCGCCATTCCATTCGCTGATTGCCACATTGTAGTTCTTCACCCGCGGTTTGGTCATGGCCAGCTCAGTGAGCTCATGGTAGTGTGTGGCAAAGAGGGTCTTGGGCCCCTTCTTGTCGTGCAGGTATTCCGCCACCGCCCAGGCGATGCTGAGGCCGTCAAAGGTGCTGGTGCCCCTGCCTATCTCGTCCAGGATCACCAAGCTGCGGGGGGTGGCCTCCTTCAGGATATCGGCCGTCTCCCTCATCTCGACCATGAAGGTGCTCTCCCCCCTGGCCAGGTTGTCCGAGGCCCCCACCCTGGTAAAGATCCTGTCTACCAGGCCGATGGTGGCCTCCTGCGCAGGCACGAAGCCCCCCATCTGGGCCATCAGGCAGATGAGGGCCACCTGACGGATATAGGTGGACTTGCCCGCCATGTTGGGGCCGGTGATAATGACCAGCTGGTTACTGGCACAGTCCAAGCAAGCGTCGTTTGGGACAAAGGGCTCCAGATGGCCCATCCGTTCGACCACCGGATGGCGCCCTTCGCGGATGACGATCTCATCTCCGTCCGTGACCCGGGGCCTCATATATCGATATTTGTCCGCCACCTCTGCCAAGGAAAGCAGGGCATCGAGCAAGCCGACGGCAGCGGCAGTAGCCTGAATACGGCGATTCTCCCCCCCCACCCGCTCCCGCAGCTGCCGAAAGAGCTCCTGCTCCAAGGCCTTGATCCGCTCCTCCGCCCCCAGGACCTTGTCCTCGTACTCCTTGAGCTGCGGCGTGATGAACCGCTCGGCATTGGTCAGGGTCTGCTTGCGGATGTAGTCCTCAGGCACCAGCTCCAGGTTGGCGTTGGTGACCTCGATGTAGTAGCCGAAGACCTGATTGTATCGTACCTTCAATGAGGAAATGCCGCTGCGCTGGCGCTCCTGCACCTCTAAGCGGGCGATCCATCCCTTGCCTGCCCGGCTGATCTCCCTCAACTCATCGAGCTCCTGGCTATATCCATCCTTAATGATCCCTCCGTCGGTCACGGTGATGGGTGGGCTGGCGACAACGGCATCATCTATCCATTGAGCCACCTCATCAAGTTCATCCAGCGATTCCCTGATCTCTCGCAGCAGAGGGGCTGTAACATCCGCTAATCCCCTCTTCACCTGGGGAATTGCCTGCAAGGTGCTCTTTAACGCCACGAGATCCCGCGGGTTGGCCTTGCCCATGATCACCCTGGCGTTGAGCCTCTCCAGATCATAAACCTCCTCCATGAGTTCCCTGAGGTCGGCCCGCATAAGGGGGGTCTCCTTGAGCTGAGCAACTGCCTCCAGCCGACGTTCGATCTCCCTGCAATCGACAAGTGGATAGGAGAGCCACTGTCTGATCCGCCTCCCTCCCATGGCGGTGATCGTCTCGTCCACGATATCAAGCACCGTGCCTTTCTTGCCCCTCCCCCCCTGCGCTGTGAAAAGCTCGAGGTTCCTCTGCGTCGCCTCATCCAAGATCAGGTAATCCTCCAGCCGGTAGAAAGAAAGAGGCTTGATGTGCGCGACATCTACCTGCTGAGTCTCTTGGCAATAGCCGATGGCGGCGAGGGCGGCGGCGCGGGCTTCTGCACCTACCGATGAAGGGATCAAATCTTTTGCAAGTCCCCCTTCGGTCTCGGTCTGAAAGGAGGAATCGGGCAGGACATTTACCAGCAGGGAGGGAAACTCCCTGCGGAGATCAGCCAGAAGCCCTGCGTCACCCTGCAATCCCTCGGGGATCAAGGCCTCCCGCGGTCGGTTCTTTACTACCTCGTCTAATAAGAAATCCTCGTTCGCTACCCGACACCCCTTGAACTCCCCGGTGGAGAGGTCCAAAAAGACCAGTCCATATCCACCTTCGCCTCGGTAGAGGCTCATCAGAAAGTTGTTTTCCTTTTCCTGAAGGGTAGCCCCCTCCACCACCATCCCCGGGGTGATCACCTGGGTGACCTCGCGCTCCACCAGCCCCTGAGACGCCCTGGCATCGCTGACCTGCTCGCAGATGGCCACCTTATAA
>Ga0214473_10010683_pt1 | contig 10787 bp, 5 predicted proteins | sample RVTome_7_FD_203509 | JGI IMG/M metagenome (GOLD analysis project Ga0214473, IMG submission 203509) | Soil microbial communities from uranium-contaminated site in the Upper Colorado River Basin, Wyoming, United States - RVT98D197 | ecosystem: Environmental > Terrestrial > Soil > Contaminated >... | reverse complement strand
CGCGCCTGAAGGACGCGGTAATCACCGCGCCGTGCTCGGGCACCATCATCTCCCGCCAGGTGCGGGAGGGCGAGCTGATGACCGCGGTCTCCTACTACGGGTCCGGCGCACCGATCGTAGTGATCGGCGACCTCTCCACCATGCTGGTGAAGGTGGACCTGAACGAGGTGGACGTAGACAAGGTCCGCCTTGGGCAGGAGGTGAAGATCACCGCGGATGCACTCCGGGATCGCAAGTTCGCGGGACGGGTCACCCGCATCGCGCCGGCCTCCGTCAGCAATCCTCAGCAAGGCGACCAGAGCATCGTGCGTTTTCCAGTTGAGATCACCGTTACCGGCGACAGCGCCGACCTCAAGACCGGCATGACCGCGAACGTGGAGATCTCCTGCCAGAGTGCGAAGGGCGTGCTTTGGGTTCCCAACGACGCGGTGTTCGAGAAGAAGGGCAAGTGGTACGTGAGCGTGGTCGCCGAGGCGAAAGCGGCCAAGGGCAAGCCCCCGACGAAGCCGGAGAAGAAGGACCGCGAGGTGGTGAAGGGCCTGGCGAACGATGCGCGGACGGAGCTCCGCTCCGGCGTGAAGCAGGGCGAGAAGGTGGAGCTGGGCAAGTCCGGTATGCCGGACCGCAAGAAGATAGACATGGGCGGCCCGCACGGAGAAGAGCAGTAGCGATGTCCGTGGGATTCCTGCAGAGCCTGCGGATCGCGCTGGAGTGCCTGGCCGCGAACAAGCTGCGGTCGGTACTCACCATGCTGGGCGTGATCATCGGGGTGGCCTCGGTGATCGTGATGGTCTCTATCGTTGAGGGCGCGCGGAACCAGGTGCTGAAGCAGTTCGAGGGGATGGGATCGCGCCTGGTGATCATCTTCTTCTCGGGCGAGGAGCGAAAGCGCGGCGAGGGTCGCTCCCACATGGAGTTTCTGGATACCGAAGACGCCGCGGCCATCCGACGGGAGTGCTCGCTGGTGACGGATGTCTCGCCCGAATTGCCGATGGGCAACTCCGAGTTCGAGGTCGCCGGGGAGCGGCTGACGGGGAACTTGATGGGATGCCAGCCGGAGTACGCACGGCTGCACGGGGTGGAGGTCGAGTCGGGGCGGTTCTTCTCCCAGCGGGACTATGACTCTTGGAACAAGGTGTGCGTGATCGGGGCGGAGGCGCGCAAGGAGTTGTATCCCGACAAGAATCCGATTGGTCAAGACCTACGCGCGCGTGGGGTCACCTTCACCGTAATCGGGGTGGCGAAGCCGAAGGGGCGGACGATGGGGGAGGACCCGGACAAGCAGGTATACGCGCCGCTCACTACGCTGCAGAAGCGCATCACCGGGGACAAGCGGGTGTGGATGATCTACGCCCAGGTCGCCGACGTTACCAAGACCGAAGACGCGGCCGACCAGATCTGGGCGCTGCTGATGCGGCGACATAACAACCAGCCGGACTTCACCGTGGACACGCAGTCCCGCATTCTCGAGGCCATCGGCAAGATCCTGGATATCTTCAGCGTCGTGCTGGGGGGAATCGGCGGACTTTCCCTCCTGGTGGGGGGCATCGGCATCATGAACATCATGCTGGTATCGGTGACCGAGCGAACGCGAGAGATTGGACTGCGGAAGGCCGTCGGCGCGAAGCGGCGCCACATTCTGGTGCAGTTCCTCACCGAATCCATGACGCTCTCGGGCGTCGGCGGCTTGATCGGGATCGGGCTAGGAGCGGGCCTGTCGCGTGCGGTAGAGCTGGCCATGAGAGGAAACATGCCCACCGCGGTGCCGATTTGGGCCGCGGTGTTGGGGTTCTGTTTCGCCTGCGCGGTGGGGATGTTCTTTGGCATCTACCCCGCCTATCGCGCCGCGCGGCTCGATCCGATCCAGGCCTTGCGGCATGAGTAAGGAGCAAACAGTAATGCGGTCGCCGTTCCTGCTGATAGCCGTCGTCCTCTCATTCGCGATAGCTCTCCCTGCCTGCGCGGTAGACCTTCCCGACGACCCGCTAACGCTGGAGGAGTGCGTGGCGATCGCGGAGCTGTGCAATCCCTCGCTAGTGATCGCGCGGCAAGGCGTGGTGCGATCCGAGGCGGAGCTGCAGCAGGCCCTGTCCGCATACTACCCCACGGCTGACTTGGTACTCACGCGCGGCCGGACCGGAGGCACGACCTTCGTGGATACGCCGGCCGGGAGGATCCCGGTCGCCACGGTCGGAGAGCGGCGCGAGGCGGATGTGGTGATCGGCCAGAGGGTGTGGGAGCTCGGGCGGAGGGAGCTGGTGCGCAGTGCGCGGTTCTCGCTCTCCGCTTCGCGCGCGGAGGAGCAGGCCACTGGGCAAGACCTAGTCCTCTCAGTATCACAGGGGTACTACGCGGCACTTGCGGCCGAGCAACTGGTGGAGGTGGCCCAGGCTACGCTGGCCGCCTCGCGGGATCATGAGAAGCTGGTGCGAGCACGGGCGGAGGTGGGTGAGGGCGCGCCGGTTGACGTCGCTCCGGCCGAGGCGGACGCGGCCTTGGCAGAGTTTTCCCTCCTCCAGGCCGAGAACGACGCGGCTCTGGCCAAGGCGCAGCTAAAGCGAGAGATGGGCGTACCGGCAACCTACAACCTTCGGCTCGCGCCGTCTCGCTTAGCCGCGCCCGAGCGACCCCTCCCGCCGCTGGCCGACGACCTCAGGCAGGCCTTGCACTGCCGACCGGAGGCGATCTCCCTCCGCAACGCCATCTGCGCCGGCGAGCAAGACCTGCGCGCCGCCAAGGCGCGGGAGTATGGCGTCATCGCGGTGTCGGCCCAGTATGACCGCGGGGTGGCCGGGCCGGACGACGAGGACTCCTGGCTCGCGCTGCTCTCAGCCAGCGCGTTTCTCTTCGACGGCGGCGGACGCGCGGCCGCCACGAAGATCGCGCGGGCTAACCTGCGCACCCTCCAGGCCCAGGAGCGGCAGCTCGCCAACGCCATCGGCCTGGAGGTGGAGAGCGCGCGGCTGGAGGTGGAGACCGCGCGCAAGAGCGTGCAGTCCGGCGAGAAGGCGGTGACCAGCGCGGAGGCGCAGCTCGCTGCGGCGGAGGGGAAGTACAAGGCGGGGGTGGGGATCTTCGTGGAGATCCTCGACGCGCAGAAGGCGGTAGCGCGAGCGCGCACCGACCTGGTGCGGGCCCGCTACGATCTCCAGACCGCGCTGGTAGCTTTGCGCCGGGCGATGGGGGAACCCCTCTGGGGTGGCGTCGCCCACCCCAACGGGGTGGCAGAGCCACTCACCCCGGGGGCAACTCCGTGATTCGCGCGACGGACATCCACAAGGAGTACCGCATGGGCCGGGTCACAGTGCCGGCCCTGCGCGGCGTCTCGCTCACCGTGGAGGCGGGGGAATTCGTGGCCATCATGGGTCCATCCGGATCGGGCAAGTCCACCTTCATGAACATCTTGGGCTGCCTGGACCGGCCTACCTCAGGCTCGTATGCGTTCGAGGAAACGGAGGTGGGGGCGCTGTCCGATGATCGGCTGGCCGACATCCGCGGCCGACGCATCGGGTTCGTGTTCCAGACCTTCAACTTGCTGCCCCGGGTGAACGCGCAGCGGAATGTGGAGATTCCGCTCATCTACTCCGGTAGCCGTCGCCGAGGGGCGCGCTCCCGGGCCGCGCTGGAGGAGGTGGGGCTGGCGGACCGCATGCACCATCGTCCCGCGGAGATGTCCGGCGGAGAGCAGCAGCGCGTCGCCATCGCCCGCGCCCTCATCAACGACCCCGCGCTGATCCTGGCCGACGAGCCGACCGGAAACCTCGACAGCCGCACCGGCGAGGAGATCATGGCCCTCCTGCAGCGGCTCAACCGCCAGGGCAAGACCATCGTGCTGGTCACGCACGAGATGGACATCGCCAACCACACGCACCGTATCATCCGTTTCCGGGATGGCCACGTAATCTCCGACGAGCGGGTGGCGGAGGCGAGGGAGGCGGAGGCGGTGTTGGCGGCCTTGCCAGCAGGGGACGCGGCGGGCTAACATATCGGCGCCCGCGGCGCGGTGCCGCGGCGACACCGGAAAGGCACAGGAGTGTCCACTATGCGGACCTGCGCCGTGTTGGCCGTGCTCGCGTTGGGCTCTGCAAACCTTCGCGCCGCGACTCCGTGGCAGCACCCCCTTTACCTCGGTCATGACGGTTGCTGGCGACAGCGTGTGCGGGTGGATCTGCACAACGGGATGAGCCGCGAGGCCGCGGGAGCGCCCGCGGTGGTGAAGGTAGGCGCGGGCGCGGGGGAGATCAACTTGGCGGGGGCCGCGGCGGAGTCACTGCGCGCAGTGAACGCCGGTGGTGCAGAAGTGTTGTTCGCGGTCTTCGATCCCGACGGCCGGCAGATCAGGCGCGGGTTGATCCCGGCCGGAAGCGATCTCGCCCTGCCGGTGGAGGCGCCGGCCGGGGGTGATGCCTGGTGCTATGTCTACTTTGACAATCCCGCGGCCTGGGCCGTGCCGGATTTCCTCGAGGCCTCGATCGGCTTGCGAAACGGGGGCGCGGAAGCGGACGAGGACGGCGCGCTGCAGGCCTGGGTGCACGACGCTGGGGACGCGCAACACCGCGCCACCTGGAGCGCCGAAAGCCCACACTCGGGCGAGCACTGCCTCAGGCTGGAGGTGGACCCCGGGGTGCCGCCGAGTTGGATCGCGACGCGGCAGAGCGGGATCTACGTTCTCGGCGGGGCCCACTACGTGTTGCGCGGTTGGGTGAGGGCGGAGAGCGTCAGCGACTTCGCAGGCTGGTACGTTCACGTGGGGAACGCCTCCGATCCGATGCTTCTGAACACGAGCGCAATGGCCGGCGGCGGGAGCTACGGGTGGACAGAGGTATCGGTGGAGTTCGATGCGCCCGCGGCGGCGGAGCGCGCGGAGATCGGAACCATGCTGTGGGGGACCGGTACGGCCTGGTTCGACGACGTGGCGCTGGAGTGCGACACCCCGGCTGAGGTGACGGCCACCGCGGGACCGGTAGAGACGATCGCAGTGACCGAGACCGGTCGCGACGCGCCCTGGTATGACGACAACTCGGGTGACGACGTGCACTGGGACTACCGCGTTTCCATCGTGGTGACAAACCTTACCGAGGCCGCGACCGCCGGCCTGACCCAGGCCGACGCCACCGGCTTGTTCGCACGGCTGGGGGCGCGACTGAACCGGGATAGCCTCCGCGTCACCGATGGCGGGAGCATCGTGCCGCATTACCACTCCGGCGATGGCGGGCTGCTCTTCGCCACCTCGGTCCCCGCGCGCACGGTTCACACCTACTACCTCTACCTCTCCGAGGACGCGCGCATTCCCGCGGCGAGCTCGGACTACGGTGCGCTGGTGAACAGCGCGGAGAACCTGGTCCAGAACCCGAGCTTCGAGCTGGGTGCGCCGATGCCGGATGACTGGACGGCCTCGGTCATGGCGGAGGGCACGATCGGCCCGGATACGCCGGGCCTGTTCGGCGCGCGGTGTGCGAAGCTGCACGTGCCAAGCGGCACCACCCCGAGCTGGGTGGGGTGGAGCCAGAACGTGACCGTACAGCCCGGCAGGAGCTATCTCTACTCCGCGTGGCTGAAGACCCGAGATGTCGCCAGCGGCACGGTGCAGATCTACGCGCACTACCGCGATGCCGCGGGAGAGTACTGCCAGACCAGGCAGACCACCACCGCGGGCGCCGCGATCAGCGGCACCCACGACTGGACCCAGATGTCCGGCGCCTTCGCGATGCCGGAGGATTGCGTCAACTTCCAGCTACACCTGACCATGAACGCGACCGGCACGCTGTGGCACGATGGAGTGGTGTTGGCCGAGGTGCAGCGCGCCGCGTTGGGGCAACTGGAGGCGCGCGCGGAGGCGACGCCATCCGGTGTAGTGATGTGGCCGGTGAACGCGGTGGTGAAGGTATTCCAAGACGATCCCGCGCCAGCCGCGATACCCGCAGCGCGCATCACCGCGGCGCGCAACGAGCAGGAGCCACTGCAAATCGCGATCCGGAGCGCAGAAGCGATCCCAGGGGTGACGGTGGAGGTGGACCCGCCGACCAGCGCGCAGGGCGTGCAGCTCACCGACCTAACCGTCACCATCGTCGGCTACATGCCAGTTGACTACCCGAGCAACTACTACTGGAGCAACGCCCCCACCTGGTACCGCAAGTTCCCCACGGACCCCGGGGCGTCGGATGGCTGGGTGGGACTGTGGCCTGACCCCTTGTTCCCGCGGAGCGGCTTCGCCCTCGCCGCCGACACCACGCAGCCGGTCTGGGTCACCGTGAGTGTGCCGGTCGACGCGGCCGCGGGCGACTACGCTGGTAAGGTGCGGCTGGTCGGGGGAGCGGGGACGCTGGCCGAGCTGCCCTTCACCGTCCACGTCTGGGGGTTCCCGCTGCCGGAGGAGCGCCACCTCCTGGCGGAGTACGACGTGCGGCTGAGCAGCCTATGGAGCAGTCCCGGTAAGACGCTGGAGCAGGTGCGGGACGACGTGTTAGACCTAATGTCGCGGCGCCGGCTCTGCCCAGATGTGATCTATCCCGACCCCATCATCAACTACTCCGGCGGCACGGTGACCGCGGACTTCACCGCGTTCGACCTCGCGGCCGAGCGCTACTTCAGCGACCTCAAACTGCCGCGCACCTACACCCCCTGGTACTTCTACTGCTTCGGCTGGGGGTTCCCGCCGGCGGAGAAGTGGGGAGAGGCGCCCTACGAAGGGACGTACCCCTACGACGCCGCTGACCCCAGCGTACTCCGCCCGGAGTACAAGGCCGCCTATCAGGCCTGCCTGCACGCTTACTGGGAACACATGCAGGCAAAGGGCTGGGCGGACAAAGTAGTGCTGTATCTATCCGACGAGCCGTTCTACTACCAGCCGCGGATCATCGCCCAGATGAAAGCTCTGTGCGACATGATCCATGAGGTGGACCCGGCCATCCCGATCTACGTGAGTACCTGGGTGTTCGTGCCGGAGTGGTTGGGCTATCTCGACATCTGGGGGATCGGGCATGTCGGCATGACCTCTCCGGAGCAGATGGAGATGATCCGCACCGCCGGTGACCGGATGGTGTTCACGACCGACGGGCAGATGTGCCTTGACACTCCCTATCTCGCGACCGAACGGCTGCTGCCCTACTACTGCGACAAGTACGGGGTGGAGGGGTACGAGTTCTGGGGCGCGACGTGGCTGACCTACAATCCGTATGACTTCGGTTGGCACGCGTACATCTCCCAGAGCATGGAGCCGGGCAATAGCGGGTGGGTGCGGTACCCCAGCGGTGATGGATACCTGATCTACCCAGGCGGGCTGGTCGGCCTCACTGAGCCGATGAGCTCCCTCCGGCTGGAACAAGCACGGGAGGGAGTGGAGGACTACGAATACCTGCGCCTGTTGCGCGAGCTGATCGCCAGAGCGCAGGCGGCCGGACAGAACACCGCCGCCCTGGAGGCAGCGCTGACCCAGGCCCAGGAACTGGTGAGCATCCCCAATGCGGGAGGGAAGCTCTCGACGCAGATTCTCCCCGACCCCGACGCGATCTTCCGGGCAAAGGAGGCGGTCGCGGCAGCGATCGCAGCCGGGTTTCTCTTCTCCGACGTCACACTGGAGCAGTGGGCCTTTGACGAGATCGGGGCCTGCGTCCGCGCCGGGATCGTAGGCGGCTATCCGGACGGCACCTATCGGCCAGGCCTGCCAGTGACGCGGGATCAGATGGCTGTGTTCATTTCCCGCGCGCTGGCCGGGGGCGACTCTCTCGTCCCCACCGGTCCGCCCACCGCGACCTTCAGTGACGTGCTCACTGGCCACTGGGCCTTCCGCTACGTCGAATATGCGGTTGACAACGGTGTGGTTGCCGGCTACTCCGATGGCACCTACCGCCCCACCGAGACGGTGACGCGGGATCAGATGGCGGTGTTCGTGGCCCGCGCCATGGTGGGCGGCGATGAGTATGTGCCCACCGGCCCAGTGAGTGCGACTTTCCCGGACGTGCCGACCGACCATTGGGCTTACAAGCATGTGGAGTACATCGCGGCAGAGGGCGTGACGCGCGGCTACCCGGACGGCACCTATCGGCCCGAGGTGGCCGTGACGCGGGATCAGATGGCGGTGTACGTGCAGAGGGCGTTTGGGTTGGCGATCTAGGGCCAGGCGTGCCGCGGCTGCCCCAGGGTCATTGCGTTATCGCGGTCAGTGCCATCTGACAGGGGAGAGATTCCCGTGGGAGCTCGGTCCCTTCGGCTGCGCTCAGGGCAGGCCCACGGGCGACTTGGCCTGTGCATCGCCTCGAGGAGGAGTCTCCCACACTCGTTTCCGCTCGCCGCAACGGATAGCGCGATAACCCTGGGGTGGCCGCGCGGCGGCACAGGCAACGGGAGTCGTAGGCAGTCCTGCCGCTCAACACCCGCCCCTACTTCATCCTCCTGATCCGCACCGCGATGGGCTTCTCGGCCGCCAGGAGCTTGACCAGCGCGGAGGTATCAGTTTCGCCGAAGTGATAGGGGTAAAGGATCCTAGGCCGGAAGGCGCGCGCCGCGTCCGCCACCATCTCCGGGGTCATGGTGTAGGGGAGGTTCATGGGCAGGAAGGCCACCGCGATGTCCTTGAGCTGCTTCATTTCCGGGATGTTCTCCGTGTCACCGGCGATGTAGACGCGCGTGTCCCCGAAGGTGATGATGTAGCCGTTCCCCTCTCCGCGTGGGTGAAATGGCTGGCCCGGGCTGCGCACGTGCACGATGTTGTAGGCCGGCACGGCCTCGATCTTCAGACCCACCACCGTCCGGACCTCGCCGTTGCGCATCACGGTGCCTCCGGGGACCTGCGCGGCGCACTTCTCGGTGAGGACAACGGTCGTGCTCTCCTGGCGCACCGCGGCGACGGCGGAGGGGTCGAGATGATCGCCGTGCTCGTGGGTGATCAGGATCACGTCGGCTTTCGGCAGCTTGCCGTAGTCCGCTTCGCGCGACACGGGGTCCACGTGGAGGACCGTGTCACCCAACGCGAGCATCAGGGTTCCGTGACCCAAGAACGTGATCTTGAGTTCCCCGACTGAGGTCTTGATGGTATCTGTTTCGGGCATAGGAGATCTCCTTGCGAGCTGCACCGCCCCGATCCGCCCCGTGAGACGGCCGCCTTTCCACCAGTGAGCCGGACCGGAGGCCCACAGGAAGCAGTATGTGGCCGCTAAAAACAACACACCGATGATATCTCTATATAGAAAGCGCCAGTTGTCTCTGACGCCGGAGTAGGGCAGAGCATAGACCGCCGATGCGAGGCCGGTCGCGGGATGCGCGCGATGGAGCACACCTATGATGTTCTGGCCCGACCGCCCAAACACTGTCCACCTCCGATGGTGCTGTTCCGTCTCTTGCCCCATCTTCCTCGTCACCGCTCGCACCCCCTGTGTGACGCGAGGGACTGATTGCGACTGCCGAGGCGCTGATCTTGCGGGTGGAGGCGCCGCAGAGATAGGTCCGGCGGCTGCGCGCGGGACAGCACGGGCGGAAGCTGACGGGCGGCGTCAGAGCATCCAAGGGATCCTCCAATGAAACCTGGGCGGTCACGTGTGCGCCTCCGCGCCAGACCCTCCTGGCGCACTTTGGCGCTGGAATGGCTCCACCTGCTATCCTTTGAGCGTCTGCTATATCATCCGCCAGGGTCACTATTGCCCCACGGCGGCCGTCCAGGGCGGGTAGCCTGACTCCAGGGTCATTGCATTATCGCGATGAAGTTGTGCGGCAGACTCAGTTGGCACCGATTTGCGCGGTCACAGAGCGCATTCGGGGGCGAAAAGCGGCCTCGCGCCGCCAATACCGGGTAGCCGCAGGGCACTGCGAGGGAGGCCAGACAGATAACGCAATGACCCTAACCTGACTCTCCACAGTCTTGACGTTTCGCCCGTCTCGTGCTACACTCTGCCCAAATTCCGGTGCGCTACCCCTGGGAGGTGTGTTAACGGCCGGCAGACCACGGCGTAAGGCGTCCGTTTCTGACATCTGGCTTGACGGTGTCCCTGCGTGCATCTCATCCGCAGTCATTAGTGGCAATCTCAGCTTCGCGCTGAGGCGGCCGTCGAGCCGGCAGGCGCCGTGGACGGGCCGGTACGCGATCAGGATACGGACAGGTTCCATAGCGTCGCCGTGACGCGGAGGTAGGCCCTTTTCATCCATTATTCCGCCAGTTTCTCTTCACGGCGGCAGAGGGCAGAGCGGTTCGTCGGACCCGGCCCAACCCTGTCCAAACCCAGGGGCTCGCCAAGAGCGCTTGTTTACGAGCGCAAAGCTGAGAGGAGGTGGTTTACACAGAAGCTGGTAGTGGCGTAATCCTTCGGGCATCTCGTTCGCCTCTGCCGATGCCCAACGTAGTACTATGACGTTGCTGATGTGCCACCCTGTCAAGGAGGCGAGGCATGCCGAAAATGAAGTTCTTGTCTATTGCAGCGCTGATTGCGCTGTGCGTCGGGCTCTGCTCCGGCGCAGCTTTCGCGGCTGACGGCTGGGCTGAGCTCGACAGCTCCTTCCCGGCCTTTCTGCCGTGGGATGGGGGCGCGGCGGTTTCCGTCGACGCCGACAACACCGGAGACACTACGTGGGACGGCACCTACTCCCTGAAATCAGTCGAGGGAGTCACCGGGGCCGCGGTTGCGGTTGACCGATGGGTCACCACCAGCGTTTCCGTAGTTGGCTCGGTCACCCCGACCCAGACGTACCTGTTCGAGTTTGACGTCACCGCGCCGCCGATCAGCACCATCAAGTACGCTATCGCGGCCGGGCCGACTTCCCCGCCCATGGCGGCGACGCTCGACTGTAACTGGATCCGG
>Ga0214473_10010682_pt1 | contig 10787 bp, 10 predicted proteins | sample RVTome_7_FD_203509 | JGI IMG/M metagenome (GOLD analysis project Ga0214473, IMG submission 203509) | Soil microbial communities from uranium-contaminated site in the Upper Colorado River Basin, Wyoming, United States - RVT98D197 | ecosystem: Environmental > Terrestrial > Soil > Contaminated >... | reverse complement strand
TGATGAACTCCACCTGCCCATCCCGGGCAAAAGAGTCGACCAGCTCTTCCACCACCGCGCGAATGCGCGGCGCCAGCTTGTCGATGCTCTGGGCGGAAAAATTCTCGCTCACCAGCGCCCGGTAGCGGTCATGTTCTTCCGGCTCCGCGGTGAAAGTGTGCACCTCCGGCCAGCCTTCGGCGTGGGCCTGGATAAACTCCGGCGTCTCCCGCATTAAAGTAGTTCCCACATCTCTGACGGAGAAAATCTCGGGGTGCTGCATGATCTGCTGCACATGTTTGTAGCGGGAGGCGAGGAAAATGATCGAATCGGGCAGCTTGTGAATGCCTGTGCGCCGCAGCTCGGCGTAAAGCGGATAGGGATCTTTCCAGGCGCCGGGAGCAAAAGGATTAAGGTCGTTCATGTCGATCCTTTCTGTAAATCTCAAAAATGCTAGGGGACTCAATCCCCTCGCAAGAACGCTGTATCAACCCCATTCCACCATGGTAAGAAATGCGGGTTTCGTCGAAACAGAAACGATTTTTTCAGAGTTCATTCGTTCTGACGCAAACTACCATAATGAGGATACTTCTGTCAGCAGGGCATGCCCGCCTCAACTTACGGCCCCTTACAGCCTGGTATTGCACCGTTGGCCGGGTTAAAAAAAGCCGGTCCGGGCCTTGCGAGGATTAGTTGACCTCCCCTTGGCGAGTGATCGTTTGCATCGTACCAAAGGTGAAAAGACTGGGGGAGAGCCCGATGTTGAATTTACGCGACGCGCTGATCACGGTGGAGCGGCCGTTCTGAACGTTGATGATGTAACCCGTCCCCTGCTGCCAAACGACTTGGCCGTCGGCAAGCTTTCCGGGTATCCGAAACAGTGCGAGTTCCTTCCAGTAATCGCCTTTGCGATCCCAGACCATCGCCCAGGTAGCCTCCCACGCGGCCTTGTCAATCCACATGACCCGCTTGGGATAGCAGTAATCGGGATCCTTGGGTGTGATCTCCAAGATGTAAACATCCTGCACTTCCCATTGTTCATCAGCGGGCAGGTAATCCCCTTTCTTGCGGTTATAGGGGACGCGCTCCTGAGCATAATTTGTCAGCACCTTCTTTTCCCCCACCAGCTTGTAGTTGAAATCGGTAATCTTGCCCCGGAAAAAATCGATATCATCCAAGTTGAATTCGCTCGGCGCCAGGGTCTGGCACCGCTGGGTGGTGGTGAGCCGGCGAATCCGCCTCAAGCTGGGAATGTATAGATAGAGATCATCCGGTCTCTTCGGCTCGCTGTAACGGATTTCCAGAGTGGTCGAACCCGCGCTGTCCCGCGGATAGGAGTCCACTCGCAGCTGGATACTGTCGATATTTTCGTAACCGGGAATCACCGGCTTGGGATCCAGTGTGACGCGGGTGCGGGGAAATAGAAAATAGGAGTAGAAGTCATAACGCCGCTCGGAGCCGTCTTTCTCGATCGCGTAGCGAATCATTTTACCGGTTTCGGTGCCGCCGCCGCCCTTGAAATCATCGCCCTGCCAACGCCAGTAAAAGTTCCAGGCGACCTTCTGCCCCGCCTGCGGGTCGCGCGGATCGATCTGGGGGAAAGGGAGTCCCGCGACCTGATTCAAAAGCTCGCCATCGGGTCCGAGACGCACCGCAGGCGCATGCTTTTTCGTCGCCTCGACATATTCGCGGGGAGGCTGATACCGGGTCGGGGCCTTGATCTTAAACGTATAGCCCTGCTTGATGCGGGAAAGGAGATTTTCTCCCACCATTTCTTTTACCCGCTCCCAGTTGTGGGGACCGATGGTATCGCCGGGCCTAAGCTCAGCCTCCGCAGCGCGAACTTGCGCCGCCAGGAATAAAGAAAGGAAAGCCGCGAGGGCACCGTTCTCCAGGCAAACAAACAGACGGTTATAGACTGCATTCTTCAATCTCATCTCATCCCCCTTAGCAAGCCTCTAAAATTGATAGCGCATTTTAAGAAAGACCGAATCCTTCTCGCTGAAGACGCCGAGCGAGCCGAACTTGTTGCGGCCTCCGTATAGAGCCGCCGTGAGCGTAAACCTTATTTTCTCGTTCCACGACGGCACGTAACTCACGGCGGGATTGGCCGACCAATAACCCAGTGGATCATAAGCCACAAAAACATCCGGGAAAATCGTATCGCCAAAATAGCCGGTGCCGATTCTGAAAGTAAGGGAAGTAGAGACTTTATGGATCTTCTCAGCGCTGGCGAAGGCGCGGATACCGTCTTCATGGTCGAAGATGATGCTCTGGAAAATTTGCAGCGAGAGATTGAACGCGCGCCATGGGTCATCTGGGTGGAGAAAAGGAATCAGCGTTGGCCGGTCGAAGCCGAGCGAGTATCTCAACGTGTTCTTCTCGGTAATGTCGGTATTGCCGTGCTTGGGATGAGGCCCGGCCTTTAAACCCGTGGAGCCGGGGTATTGGGAGATGTTGTAAGGCTTGGATGGATAGAAGGCCAGTTCGCCGCGGATCGCCGTCTTCCACGGCTCCTCCAGCGAATAGTTAAAGTGCGCGGCGTAAATGCTGGTGCGGTCGTTCATCAGCCGGAGCCGCACGCCGGTCAGCAGCCCCATCAGAAAGGGATTGCCGATTTTTTTAATCACCATGTCTCCGGCCTGGGGGTTGTAGCCCCAGATGTAACCGATGCCTGCGCTCAAGCTGCCGAACGTGTGGGTGATCCTACCACCGACTTTCCAATTGTCCCCGGCATCAGGAAATTGTTGATCAAGAAAGGGAATAACAACAGGAATAGGTCCGACGGGATCGGCAAAAAGCCGACCCAATCTTATTCGGGTCTCAGGATGCGGGGCCCATCTCCCCGCCAGGGGTGCGAGTTCGTCGACTCGCTTCTTTTTCTCGTCGAAGCCGGGCATCGCGATAAGTTCCAGGGTCGTATTCGTCGCCGGATTGAACGTGTAGAAACTCCGCAGTCCCCAGCTGGGAATTCTTGTTTCATCGAGATTGAATAGGTTGGGCGTCAGCGGAGGAGGAAAAGTTCCGTCCTGCGGATTGATCACGTCGAGCAGTCTCACCCCGTCGGTTTCGCCCCACGAGATAAATTGCCGGCCCCATCGCAGCTTGAGCCGATCCGTAGGCTTAAGGTCAATAACCATCTCCCAAGGCTTGAAGCTGTCCTCGTCGTAAAAGGTGTTGTCCAACGGAGGAAGTGGCGGCGTGCTTCTTCGCCGGTCTTTCGCCTCCTTGTTATAGCGAGGCTCCTTGGCAAACCTCCATGAGATGAAAAACCGCAACTGCTCATTGAAATCGACGTTAAACTCAGGTTGAAACGTCAGCCGGTTCATGATGAAGCGGTTGCTCGTGGTAAATTTGCTGTCTCCCGCGGCGATAGAAAGGCCCGTCACGTTTTCGAGATAACCGGCGAAGCTGACTCTGTCACGGAAGAATTTTTCCCAGTCGTCGCCCAAAATGGAAGCTGCCCTGACAGGCGCGGTCTTTACCGAAACCATCATCAAGATCGCAAGAATGAGGAATATCGTCCTCCCGACCCTCATAAACGTCCTCCGCTTTGAATTCTCAAAACTCGGCTCTCAACCGTTCCTTTGTCGTGCTAGGGATTCGGAGGCCTTTTTGCCTTTGGCCTCTCGGTGAAGGTTGCGCGAACCGTCCGGTATTGTTCTGTAAACAAGCTTCAAGCGATGCTCTTATCTAACAGTTGTTCAGGCTTTGTTCAGTTGTTGCGTTAATAGCCGGGTTTCTTTCAATAATGTGGAAGCGATTGACTTACATCTCCTGTGTGTGAGCCTTGCGGATGGGCCAGTCACCGATATCACTCCCAAGACGTCTTTTTCGGGACCGAGAATAGGCGCGGCGATGGAAGAAGTACCAATGAGCCTTTCTCCCTCACTGAAAGCGAACCCCTGAGTTAGGCATTTATTTAATTCCTGTTCGAGCCGCCTTTTGTCGGTGATGGTTCGCTCCGTAAAGCGTTCCAAGCTTTGGCTCAAAAGATTCTTCCGTCTCTCCGTATCTAAATGCGCCAACATTACCCGCCCTGTGGCTCCCGCGTGCATGGGAGCAGAGAATCCAATATCAAATCTAGTGCTCGTGGCGTACGGACTAATGGCCTGGTCTACAACGACCGTTTGGTTCCCCATCATGATAGAGAAAGCAGCTGTCTCCGATGTCAGATCACGAAGCTTTTCCAGATGGGGTCGGATAAGCTTTGAAAAGTCGCGCTTTTGACGGTAACAAGTTCCCCACCAAAGTACCCGGTTGCCCAGGACAAAAGTGCCATCTTCGTTCCTCGATGCAACCCTGTGTGATTCTAAGGCGCGTAAGATCCTGAAGACCGTTCCTTTGTTTAACCCTAAGGATTGCTGCGCTTTCTTAAGCGTGACTCCTTGCGAGGAAGTCGCAAGCAGTTCAATAACCTGAACGATTTTGTCAAAAACTTTTATTTTTGTTCCGGGCACTCGGAATCTCCAGGCTCAATACTTCATGGCGTATATACGCTTGGCATTTTCGTTCCCAGACTCACAATCGGTTCGAGTAGAAAACCTCAGTTGCGGAGAAGAATATCGTCACAGACTTTTTCACTAACGCCCCGTGTAGCTCTCCCACCAAGCTCGCAATGTACGAAGGCGCGCCGCTCCTGACAGGCGCTGAAGAAGAAATTTTTTCGCGAGGAACATGCACCGCCGCTTTTAGCGTCTTGCATTGCAAAATCTTCGTTCTCCATTACAAACCCGCATGTACTTCAACCTCACGCCTTTGTCAAGGATCAAATTATCGAATTATCGAATCGGGGAGCTTGTGAATACCCGTGCGCCGCAGCTCGGCACAAAGCGGATAGAGAACTTTCTAGGGTCCGGGGACAAAAGGGTTGAAGTCGTTCTTGTCGATTCTTTCTATATCAGTTTTCATTTCCTTGACCGCTCACCCCCACCTCCACCCGCTCTCGCGACACCGGATCGGCGAAATACTCGATGTAGCGAAGCACCTCGGCCCGTTGCAGCGGGGTCAGAATATCTTTAAAACCGGGCATCGCCGTGTTGGGCTTGCCCGCCGCGATCACGGCAAAAAGGTAATTATCGCTCTGCTTGGTCATCCAGGCTCCGTCGGTAAAATCGCGCGGCTCCGGTGAAAGCAAGTGGCCGACGGTTCCGCCGCCATTGCCGGAAACGCCGTGGCAGCCCAGACAATAGGTGCTGTAGACGATTTTCCCCGCTCGGTAAACCGCGCCGTTTTTCGGCACGCCGGGAATCTCATTCGCTGCCACAGGTTCCGGCTTGATGACAGCCACGTTTCGATTTAACCGCTGTAAAAAAGCGATCAAAGCGTCGGCGTCAGCGCCGGTGAGGTGCGCAAACGAGGGCATAAAGGTAAAGGGCAGAATCGCGCGCGGATCGACGAAGTAAGCGCGGTACCAATCGCGCGTGCGCCTCGGAGTTCTACGCAGATCGGGCACGAATCCGGTCGGGTTATTCGCGGCTGCTACGGCCAAGGTTGTCACGTGACAGGCCGAATAGCAGGGCTCGCGTTGGAAAATTTTCAGTCCCTGCTCTTCGAGGGCGCTCAACGGCTCATCGCGAAAAGATTCCGGCGCGGCAACGCAACCTCCAATCAACATGAGCATTGTGAAGACGCAAACGAGTGGAGCCCCACGGGCAAGCCCGTGGAGCGGAATCCTGAGCGAGAGCCCCCGGCCAAGGTCGGGGATCGAGTCGAAGGATCTGTGTGACATCTCCGGCCTACCTCAGCGCGCTCAGGTAATCGACCAGCGCATGGATCTGAGAATCGTTTAAATAGAGCTGGGGCATTTTCCCGCCGGGGAGGATTTCATCCGGATCCCTCAGCAGCCGTTCGAGATTCTCGGCATTGCGCTTGCGCGCGATATAAGTCAGCGCCGGACCGACCTCGCCGCCGGTGATATCGACGGTGTGGCATATGTTGCACCCGACGCCGCCAAACAATTTCTTACCGTCATAGCTAAACTCAACCCGGCTCTCGATAGCGCGCTGCGCCGGTGCTTCACGCTGCCGCGTGGCCGCCGGCGCGCCAGCGGGCGGCTCGCGCACCACACGCTTGGCCATGAGGGGTAGGTAGCGCAACCGGTCGCGGTTGTCCAATAACGTCATCAGATAAATCGTGATATCTTGAATCTCATCGCGGCTCAACGAAAAGATCGGCATGGTCGAGCCGGAGACCACGCCCTGGGGTCTCACGGTATGGGCGTAAATCCAAACCCAAGTGCGATGGCTTCCCACGATGCTCAAGTCCGGCCCCTCTTCGCCGCCCTCGCCGTTGATCTTGTGACAGGCAAGACAAAAATAGCCGTTCACCAGTTGCCGGCCGCGCACCACGCCGGCCGTAGCTTCCGGCGGCAAGGTGTTCACCCCGTGGCAGTTGTAACATGCGGCCTGCATGAATTTGCCTTTGAGAAGCGGTTTGGCGGCGACCGCTCCTTGGCCGTGCGCCTCCAACGTGGTCACGGCTCTTCCCTCGCCCCCGTGACAGGCGACGCAGCCGAAGCGTACCTCCGGATGGCTTTTTAAGAGCGCGGAATGGGTGCGCAGCGGCGCGGCGAAATTCTGAAACGCCGGGTTGTCATAGCCGAGATGGCAGGTCACGCACCGTTCCACCGACGTGTGGCCGTTCAGTTGCAGCTGTCTGATCTCGGTGCGCAAGTTGCTCGCCCATTCTTTTTGCGATCCCTTTTGCGCCAACCGAACCGCCTGGCGATAGTATGCCTCCTGGTAACGCTCCCACTCCTGCTGTGACGCGTCCCACAGCGTCCAACCTAAGACCAGCGTCAGCGCGACGCCGAAAATACCCAGCCATCTCTCCATAACCAGAATAAACCTTCAATGGGGCCCGGGCCAATTTTCCCAGGGCCAATAGAAATTCCAGTTGGGCCCGCGAAAATAGATGCCCAGGGCGGTGGTCACGACGATGCCGATCAAAATGAGGGTCCAAGCACTGATCATGACCATGCGCTCGCGGGCGAACCAGACGCCGATGCCTGCGGGGCGGCGATCGACATAGGGGAGTACGAGAAGATAGATCATGAGAAGCGTCGGCACGCCGACGCCGCCCCAAAAAGCCGAGTAGCCGACCAGCTCCTGGAGTCCGAGAAAATACCAAGGGGCCTTCGACGGGTTGCTCGGCGTCAAAGGATTGGCTTCCTCCTCTAGCGGCGCGTTGAAGAGCAGCGAAGCGGCGAGCAGCCCCGCCATCAACACCAAAAATACCAGTAACTCGAGATAGACGACCTGGGGAAAAGTCGTAACCACGCTGTCCGATTTTTGCGGCTGCCCTACAGGCTCGCCATCGGCGCCGCGATTTTCCGACGGGTGGGCGAGCCCGCCGTCCTTGATGACGCGCCAGATATGGTAATTGACGATGAGCGCCGTGACGGCGGGAACGGCGATGACGTGGAGCGTGTAGAATCGCAACAGCGCGTCGCTTCCCACCGTTTCGCCGCCGAGCAGTACGTAGCGTAATTTGGGGCCGAGCGCCGGCGCGTAGCTGACGATGTTGGTACCCACGGTGACGGCCCAGAATGAAAGCTGATCCCACGGCAGAAGATAGCCCGTGAAGCTGAGCGCGAGGGTGAGCACGAGCAACGACACCCCCAAGACCCAATTGAATTCTCGCGGCGGCTTGTAAGCTCCGGTGTAGAAAACCCGGCACATGTGCAGCGCCACCCCGACGACCATGGCTTCGGCCGCCCAGCGATGAAGATTGCGCATCACTCGGCCGAAGGTAATCGTATAATTGAGATCCAAAATGCGACCATAAGCGGCGCCCGTCGAAGGCTCATAGTAGAACATCAAAAAGATCCCGGTGATCCATTCGATGATGAAGAGGTAAAAGCAAATCAGGCCGAGGCCGAAGGTGGTTTGCGGTTTGATGCTGCGATGGTAGACCCGCGTCGGATGGACGTGCAGCACCAGATTGTTGACCACCGCTCCGAGCTGCTGCCTGACGGTGGCCGGATAGTTGCCGCGAAAAACCGAGCGGTAAAAGCGGGCCGGCAGCCCTGCCGCGAGCGCGCTCGCATGCGTGACCTTCTTATAAACCGCCGCGATGTCGATCATCGGTTTTGACAACCCAGGAGCTGGATGGCGCCGTCGGAAAGCTCGAACAGGAGTTGCGATGTTCCTCCGCGGTTAACGTAGAGCTTCGCCGCCGCCCGCTCCTTTTCCACCCAAAACAGATTGCGCTCACGGCATTCGAGGAGGCTCGCGACCTCCTTCACGCTCTGGAGTGAATCGATATTGGCCACGGAAACAGTCGTGCCCTTGCCGATGCGCCGAACTGCCACGTCGCGAAACCGTCCATTGAGCCAGGCTTGTTCGGCGACGACGACTTCCTCTCCGTCGGCGGACCAAGCAAAGGCGCCGAAAGCGGTCTTGCCGCCGCGCGCCCATGTGACCTCCGCACCAGCCGTTAAATCCATCACGGACAAGAGATTACCCGGCGGCGCGCCCGGCGGCGCGACGAATTCCGCCGGCAGACTCCCCATGTCGGTGCCGAGATACGCGAGCCGAACGCCATCGGGAGAAAGGCGCGGAACGCCGGTGTAGTTCGGCGTCGGAATTATTTTCGCAGGTTCCCCCCGCTCAGGGCTCATCGTCCAGATGCTTTGCCGGATCATCCCGCGAAACGGCGACCAGCCTTGCAGATACAGGCGCCTGGTTCGGCTCGACCAGGCAAATGGTACCGGTATGCCCTCCTCGCCCATTTTCTGGGCGGCTGAATCCATGATGATCCGCGCTTGCTGCCGCTCCAGATCGAGCAACCCGACGCGCCAGGTCACATGCGTGCTTCGGCTGTTGCGCAAATTCATCGTAGCGTAACTCAGATGTTTGCCGTCGGCATCGAAGGCAAAACCCAGCACCGCGTCATCCGTGGCGGGCTCGACGATCCAGCCGCTGCCGCTGCGCCAATCGAGTATCTCGATATGGTTCCTCGCCGGACTTGGGCCCTCCCGCACCAAGGTCGCCAGACGGCTCCCGCCTTGCGAAACCACCAGAGCGCCGGTCTCTCTCTTCGCCAGTGGAATCATCTTGGCGCCTGCAACGTCGAAAACGCCCAAAGTGGTTTCGCCCCAGCACGTGAAAGCGACCACGACTCCCTGTTGCGGCAGTGCTGCGCCGAGCCGCGCCTCGGAATTCGGCTTTCTCCAGCGTAGGATCTCCTTCGCGTCGAGCGCCGGAGCCGCGGTCGCAGCCGGCGCCTCGACGGAAACCAAATCAGCCGCGCCGCTGCCCGGCGAGCCGCAGCCCGCCCCGACTAAGACAGCCAACGCAAGATGAAAAAATATGCCGCGCATGGCCATCGGGACGCTCAAGTGAATTTGTAAAAAGTTTGCCTGCGAACCGGGTGCCAGGTATCGACGATGAGCTGACCCTCAGGATCCTGAAAAACCTGGAACCAGGGCAAAGGCTTCGGCGCCGGGCCGCCCAGAACACGCCCGCCTGAATCGAATTTGCTGCCATGGCAGGGGCATTGAAAGCCCCACTCCACCCGCGCCACCGTGCAGCCGAGATGCGTGCAGGCCGCCGACATCGCGCCAATGCCGGCCCCAGTCGACGCGATAAACAAGCGGCTCTCGGGCAAAAATATCTGCCGTCCCTGAGGAAACTCCTCCGGCTTGCCGATTTTAAACATCGTCGGCGGGCCAAAGGTAAAATTGGGAACGAGAAATCTGAAAGAGCCGAAACCCATCAGAGCCGCCGGGATGACCGAGCTGCTCCAGGCCAGCCAAGTTAGAAATTCCTCTCTGGTTAATTTTCGCATCTTGCGCCTGTTCGTCCGGTATTCGTAGAGTATCTGCCGCGATGGCGTCGCAATTCTTGTACCGTAGTCCGGCGTTCGATCCCCTCAAACAATGGAAGAATAGGCCGCGGTCCTTACCGAAAGCAAGAAAAAAATGCATGGTTTTCCTACTCGCTGGAAAATATCCGAGATATTTGGCGCGCCCTCGGAATCTCAGCGCGCGCCACGCAAGTTTCTTGAAGCGCTTGACGAAGCAAGGCGAACCGGCTAGTTGTTCGCGCTGGGGGTGGGGATTTTCACTCCGCGGCGGAATTTGGCCCGTTCTTTGAACGCAGAAACTTATTGCCGGTGCTAACGTTACTTCTCATTCTAAGGCTCATCCACATTATTGCGGCTGCGACGCTGGTCGGTTCAGTCATATTCAATTATTTTCTCTTGCGCCCGACCTTGAAATTGATTCCTCCGGCCCATGCGGTCGTGATCGCGCAACGCGTGGGCAGCCTTTTTACCTATACCGGTTGGACCGCGCTGATCTTGCTTTTTCTGAGCGGTCTCTTGCGCGTCTATTACACGGGCCGGCTCTGGCTGCTGGTCTCCTTTGATCTCTACGCTCACGCGCCCGGACGCGCCCTCGCCTTGATGCTGCTGTTCTGGCTGCTCACCGTGGCCAGCTCTACCTATATGACCTTTGCCCTGCGTCCCAAGCTCATGAAGAAGCTCGCGGTTAGCTCGAATCCCACGCTCGCCGACGTTGAAAAAAGAAGGCAAGACCAGATGACGTCTTCCGCCCGGCTGGACCGGTTCCAACTGATTAATCTGATCACGTCCACTCTGGCGCTGGTTGCCGGCGCCTCGATCGCCATGGGCGGATTTTTCTGAGCCCACCGCGCCTTCTGACCAGTGGTTCCTGAAACAGGGAGTCAGGTCTCCTTTGGACGGCTGGAAAAAAATATGTTAGCTCAATGCACATGCTTTTCACGTTGAGACTCATATATATTTTTTCCGCCGCCTTTTTAGTGGGTTCCGCGATCTTCAAC
>Ga0214473_10010681_pt1 | contig 10788 bp, 8 predicted proteins | sample RVTome_7_FD_203509 | JGI IMG/M metagenome (GOLD analysis project Ga0214473, IMG submission 203509) | Soil microbial communities from uranium-contaminated site in the Upper Colorado River Basin, Wyoming, United States - RVT98D197 | ecosystem: Environmental > Terrestrial > Soil > Contaminated >... | reverse complement strand
AAGATCCGGCGGATATTGATGCCCAGGCCTTGGACCTGATGGGGATTTTCGATCCCCGCACGGATCGCCTTGCCGAAGATCGTCTGGTTCAGAAAGAGGTTGATCAGAAAGTACACGACGATCGAACCCACGAAGATCAAAAGCCGGTATAGAGGAATTTGAGCCCCCAGGATCGGAATCATGAGCTGGATCGGCGCGGCCACGGGCTTGCTGGCCAGCCCCCATACAAACTGGACGATTCCGATCCCGATGAGAAAGACGCTGAAGGTGACCACCATGGTGAACATCAGTTCTTTTCCGTACACCCTGCGCAGGAGCACGATCTCCACGAGAAAGCCAAAACCGGCAGCCACCAGGGCCCCCACCAATAACGCGAGCAAGAAAGATCCCGTCGCGGTCACCAGGGTATAGGTAAAATAAGCCCCGAAGGTATAGTAGATCATCTGCTCCATATTGACGATTCTCATGAGCCCAAAACCGATCGAGATCCCAATCGCCACCAGAAAAAGGATGCCGCTGTTCCCCAGCCCATAGACGACGGCGTTGACCAGCATCTCCTGCGTCATATTTTAGTTCCTTTACGAAGGACTCCCCACGGAAAGGTTCTTCTTTTTCCTTCCGAATATTTCACTCAGGAACCCTCAAACGCCCTTGGAAAAAAAGAAGCACACCAGTATGGTGAGGACGCCGACGGGAAATTCCCAGCGGGTGATATAGGCACTCACCAGGTCTTTGATCCCGAGAAAGACGGCCGTGCCGAAAAATGCCCCGTAGACGGTGCCGGCTCCCCCCAGGAGCGTGGCCACGAGCACTTCCGCGGCCCGGGCCGGCTCGGCGATACTGGGGTTTACAAACCCGAAATTGATCGCGTACATGGAACCGCCCAGGGCGGATAAAATGCAGGAGAGGGTATAGCCGATCCAGCGGATCCGGAAGGTGTCATAGCCCAGAAACTTCATCTTCCCTTCATTCACCTTGATGGCCCGGAAGGAGGCCCCCAGGACCGACCGGTCCAGCCAGCGGTACAGGAGGAGAACCACGGTGAGGATAATCACCGCAAACCAGAAAAACTGGGCGGGCTGTCGCAGGTCAAAAAACCAAGTCTCATGCATCCGGGACCTGTACCACAGACCATCATCGCCCCGGGTGATCCACATGAGGGGTTTCTCGACCAGAAACAATCCGATGGCACAGGTAGCGGCATTGATGAGGGCAAAATAATCACCCCGAAGTCGGATGTACGCGGGACCGAGGAGGACGGCAATGAAAACACCGGCGACCAGGGCCAGCCCCATGGCCACGAGCGGATCATGACCGATGTGGGCCAGATAAAGCGCTGCCGCATAAGCCCCGACGCCCAGGTAGAAGGGCTGCCCGAAGGAGACCATTCCCATATACCCGTAGAGGATATCGTTGCCAATCAGATATATGGAAAAAGTGATGATTTCGACGATGAAAGTCATTTTGTTGGGGAAAAGATATCTCGCCACGATGATCAGAAACACCAGAACGAACGGACCCGGAATATATTTCAGAAGCTTCATCATCTCGTCCCCAAACCTCCAGAGGATTTTCCCACCAGCGTCCTATCTCACAGATACCTTTCAAACTTAAGGTCTCGAATCTCCTGTTTGTCTTGAATTTCCGCGACGACCTTCCCCTCCTTCATGGCATAGACCCGGTCCGCGACCTCGGCTGTCAGCGGCAGATTTTGCTCGATGATCATCAGGGTCGTCTCCGCCCGGATCCGCTGGATGGACTCTTTCAGGTCGTTGATGACATGGGGCGCCAACCCCTCCGTGGGCTCGTCCATCAGGACCAGGCCTGGCTTGCCGAGGAGGGCCATGGCGATCAGGAGCATCTGACGCTCCCCTCCGCTCAGGTTGCCGCCCTTTCTGTCCATCAATGTCTTCAATGGGGGGAAGTGCTGGAAAACGCCATCCCAGTTGTAATCTTTGGTGGCATAACTGCCGAGTTCCAGGTTCTCCCGTACGGTGAGATCCGCAAAAACATGTTTGTCCTGCTGGATGTATTTGAGGCCCCGCAGCGCCACTTCATAGGCCCATAGGTTTCCGATGTCTTCCCCCTTGAAGGAGATCGATCCTCTGTCTTTCTTTAAGAAGCCCGAAATGGTCCGGAAGAGGGTCGTCTTTCCTGCCCCGTTACGTCCTACGACGACTACGACCTCCCCCGGATCGACCTCGATGGAGACGTCGAATACCACTCTCAATTTCTGGTACGAAACGGATAGATCCTTAACACGGAGGATCTTATGGTTGTCCTTTTGATCCATATTCTCTTCCCTGTCATCCGGAGATTTTCCAGTAGCTTCGCCGGACCTCCGGATCCTGGAGGGTCTCCTCACAGTCCCCACAACAGATAATCCGGCCTTCGTGCATCACGGCCAGCCGGTCGGCAAATTCGGTCAGCTTCGACACTTTGTGCTCGATGACCAGGATGGTCTTGTCGTGGGCATATTTTTTCAACACTTTGACCACTTCATCGATCTCCTGGTCGCCCAGGCCCGAAAAGGGCTCATCAAAAACGACGACCCGGGGATCGGAAACGAAGGCCATCGCCAGCTCCAATCTCTTCTTGCTGCCCAGGGGCAAGTTTCCCACGACTTCGTCGCGGAGATGGTCCAGATCGAGCATCTCCAGCGCCTCTTGGACTTTCCCGGCCACGGAGGGTTCCCGGAAGCTGGTGTAAAACATCCGGAGAGAAAGGGGCTTATCTTCCTTTTTGCGGAAGAAAGAAAGGCCCAGATTTTCGAAGACCGTCAGGTTATCGAAAACATGAACCAGTTGAAAGGTTCTCACGATTCCGAGGGATACTCTCTTGGCCGGAGATAGCCGGGTGATGTCCTCGCCTTCGCAAGAAATACTCCCTTCGTCGGGTAAATGGTACCCGGTTACCAGGTTGACCAGGGTGGTCTTCCCGGCTCCATTGGGCCCGATAATCCCCAAGGTCTCTTTGGAAAGCAGCTCCAGATCTACCCTATCGACTGCCTTGAAGTCTCCAAATTTCTTGGTGACACCCTTAATCGTCAGAGTTGCCGGCTTCTCCATCTTCGACCTCGGCCTTCGATTTTCCCACCCCCTCACCCTTCCTCTCTCCGAAGGGGTGAAAAAATTGATTTTGTTCTTTTTCACGTCATTCCGGCGAAAGCCGGAATCCAGTGTTTTCAAGATCTTACGAATTGACTGGACCCCGGTTTTCACCGGGGTGACGGCCGAAATTCAATTTTTTCACAGCTTCTCCCCGGCGGGGGGAGAGGGATGAGGTAATAGAGGCGAACGCGAATTCTAGCCAGTACTCAGTTCCGAAAAATCACGTTACATAATCTATTGAGAATTTATTCCAACTTTGACGTGGCCCGGGGGTTAGGGTGCCGAGCGCGGGCAGCATCGGCCGGGAAAATACCCAACCCCATGCCCCCGCTGAGCCTCCGCAAAGGTAGGCGGGGTGTCCTTTCCCGCCTCATCCATGAAAAGACCACCGCCTCATGATGCCAAACGAGGCCCTGCACCGCATGGTGTACAGGGCGAGGCGCCCTAGCCCCCGGGCCTGGGGGCACCCGGCAATCTAGCACCAAGTTTCGCAAATTCGTGCTCGTGTTTGTCGGCTTAATATCCCAGGTTTTTCAGGGGCGGAAGGGCCTTGTCACCGCCATAGACTCCCAGGACTTTAAAGACATCCCACTTCTCTTTCATTTCCGCTTTCTTCTTGCCCTTAACCAGGAAGGCCAGGTAATCACCCGTCAGCTGATGGTCCATCCGAAATTTCGCCGGTCCTCTCACGGTGTCAAAGGTAGCCGCAGCCAGCACTTCGCCGATCTTTTTGGGGTCGACGGTTTTGGCCTGTTCCACAGCCTGGAAGAGAATGCTCCCGGCCGTGTAACAAAGGACGCCATACGCATCGGGAGGCTCTTTCCACATTTTCATATGGTCCTGGACCAACGTTTTGCCTTTGGCGGCCAATTCCTTGTTGAAATCATCCATCCCATAGTAATAGTAGGTGAGGGCATACATCTCTGCCAAAGCAGCCTCGGGAATCCCCATCCCGACTTCCAGAAGGGTCCAGGTGTTGAAAATCATGCTGACCTTATGCATGCCCATGTCGTAGGCCTGTTTGATGCAGGCCACGGCATCTCCGCCAAACATGTTCACGCTGAAAACGTCCGGCTTGATCGCCAGGGCCTTGTTGATAACGGCCGAGTAGTCCAGGGTCCCTCTCTGGCTTTCCTCCACCCCGACGATTTCTCCACCAAACTCCTTGACGTAAGCTCTCAGCCCTTCGAGCATGACCGTCCCCCAGGAATCCGGTCGGCCCTGCCAGAAGATCCTCTTCTTCCCCATTCCCCGGATGAGGGCATCGCCCTCCAGGTACCCGATAGACCAGGGCGTAAAGGCCACGGAATAGGTGGCGACTGCCGGGTTCCCTTTCTTGAAGGATTCGATCGCCGGAACGCAGGCCGGGATGTAAGGCGTTCCGGTCAGCTTGCATTCCTCGTTCAGAGCTCCCGCCATGGGGTTATAGATGGTGCCCGTGACTCCGTGGACACCCGCTTCCACAAGCTCCCGGAATCGTCGAACCCCGACATCCAGTTTCATTTCGTCGTCTTTCGTGAGAAGTTCCACTTTGACTTTTCCCCAGGGCATGTTCAGGCCGCCCTTCTTGTTGATCTGATCGACCAGAAGGGTAACGGCTTTCCGCTGGGTCTCCGCTGAAGCGGCTAACGGGCCGCTCAGGGAGGTAATGAACCCCAACTTAAATACTTTGGGGTTGTCGGCGGCGAAAGATGTGACTGGATTGACGATCAGGACCGCCAAAAGCAGGGCAGAAAAAACGATCCCCTTTTTCATAATCCTCCTCCTTTCGTATCATTAAAAGTTATCTCCCCTCTCCCCTTGGGGGAGAGGGTTAGGGTGAGGGGTAAGAACGGCATCTCGGGTAGCCTTTCACCCCCACCCTTCCCTCCCCCCTCAAGGGGGAGGGTTTCCCTTGTTCTTCCGGATTCTCCTGAGCGGTTTCCCATAACTTTATTTTGACATTATCCACATCCACTTGGTTCATGATCCTTTTCTACCATATTGGAAGAGCCCCCCGGGAAAAGAAATTCGTTCCCGGCGCGAATCGAAAGAATCTCCCCCTTCGTCGTACGATTCCATGGAAAATTTCGGCTCAGATTTTTTCCCCGAAGTCAAGATCCATTACTCCGGTATCACTGTTTTAGACCTCCCCATGTTGGCATCGGATTTAATTTACTCCCACCATCGTACGCATGGAAAAGGAAATACCGGGATGGCCGGAGCGGGCCCAAAGGACGAGACTGGAACGGATTCCAAAAGGGGCAGATGAAGGCCGGGGGCGGTAGGGTAAAGCCACAATGGACCATTGCCGAAATTTCCCCTTCGATTGTTTCGCCTAGCTCGACCTGCGACTGGACTTTTCGACGACACCATTGGGGGTCACCACGACTTTTATCGCTCCCCCGATTCTTTCCCGAAATGTTTTGAAGGCTTCAGTGACATCGTCCAGGGGAAAAGAATGCGTTACCAGCGGCTTGAGGTTCACTTTGCCCGAGGATAGCAAGGCTACCGCCCTGGCGCAATTTGCCCATCCCTCCCCCCGAACGGTGTGAATGGACCGGTTGTCTTTAGCCAATTGAGAAAAATCGGTGGGGACGGGATCATCGGGAAATCCGAGCAGCAATATTTTACCCATCCTCTTAACCATGGGAATCGCCGCCTGGAGACCTTGGACACTTCCTGACGATTCAATGACCAGGTCCGCTCCACGGTTGTTGGTCTCTTCCAGGATAACCTTAAGGGGATCTGCTTTGTGGATATCGATGATCCGGTCTGCCCCGAGCGCTTCTCCCAGGTTAAGCCGAGAGGCTCTCGTGCCCACCAAAAAGACCTTGCCCGCACAGAGCGCCTTGGCGACCTGGACGGAAATCAGCCCCAAAGGCCCGGGTCCAATCACGGCGACCTGGTCGCCCACAAGATAGCCCCCGATCGTTTCAAAACCGTAAAGCACGCATCCCAGATTGGTGATCAGCGAGGCTTCATCAAAAGAAACCCGATCCGGAATGGGGTAGATGGTATTCACATGGTTGATTACATACTGGGCGAACCCCCCATTGGTGGTGAATCCGTTCGCCCGGTGCCCTTTCTTTCCGTAATTCAAGCAAGCCGTGTAATGGCCCAGGCGGCAATTGCGACAGCGGAGACATCCCAGGTGAGATTCCACAGCCACCCGGTCTCCAACCTTAAATTCATCGACCGTTTCGCCCAGAGCCACAATCGTTCCAGAATATTCATGGCCTGGGATAAAACTTCCATAGGGGGGCTGGGCCGGCCAGGGCTTGGCGATCAGACTGACGTCCGAGCTGCAGACGGCGCAGGCCCCCACTTTGATCAACACGTCGGCGGGCCCTGGCCGGGGGGTATCGACCGTCATCACCCGCATATCCTGTGGGCCCATCAACACCATAGCCTTCATTTTCGCCGGAGTATCCATGTCCAACCTCCTTACGCATTGTCCAGGGCTATCTCCCCTTTCCCCCTAAAGCTGTAAAATAATCCCTTGAATCACCCCCACCCCTGAACCATGTTAGGTTCAGGGCTTTGTCCTGCACCCTACGTGGTGCAGGGCCCAGCCCTCCCCCATCAAGGGGGAAGGAATTTTTTTGTTATTGCATATGATTACCCTCTCCCCGCGTGGGAGAGGGTAGGGTGAGGGGAAAGGTTTCCCCTTTCCCTTCCTGCCACCCCCCAGTCTTCTTGAGCTTAGGCCCGGTTGTTAAATTCTCGGTTCGTCGCTTGAATGGCGAACTTTTTCACTTCTTTCAGAAAGGCGGCCAGGTGCTCGGCGCTATGCTCAAAGTATTTGATTCCTTTCTCTTTGCTTCCCCGGAAGGGATTTCCAATCGTGGAAGTGTCAGAATACTCATGATGTTCCATGGGCACCCAGGCCTGTTCTGTGCCCATAAATTCAACCATGCCGGAACCATCCTTTTTGGAGAAGGCCGGCCCCATCCACTTTGGGGCATGGGTCCGGTCCTGAACCGCCCTGGACATATCGACGCAGGACTCGTCATAGGCCAGGCAGGTAGACGTTTCAATCTCTCCGGAATGCCATCCCGGGGTTTCCTCCGGGGGACCTTCGATGATTCCCTTCAAGGCGTTATATTCTCGTTCGGTCGGAGTCTTATACCAACAGGTGAAGGCTCCGGTCTCATAGCGGATCCGGCGGAGCACTTCGTCCACCACTTTTGAGTTGGAGCCGTGATGAGTGACGAAGACGACCTTGTTAAACCCATGGTAGATGAGGGATTTCCCGATGTCGTAAACCACCCGGCGGTACGTCTCCCCCGAGAAGGTGAGGGTTCCAGTGCCTTCCCCCATCCCGTGCATGTGGTGCGGGGAATATCCGTAGGGAGTAATGGGAGTATAGATGACCGAGGCCTTTTCGCCTGCCCTTTTTACAACCTCCCACGTGGTCAATGCATCACAGCCCAAAGGAATATGGGCTCCATGGCGTACTACGCTTCCCATCGGTACCATCACGACGTCGCAGGTCTTTAGATATTCTGCGACCGTCTCATAGGTCATGTCATGGAGGTAAAAGGTTTTTTTCTTGGCCATTCTTTTCTCCTTTGCGATGAGTATTGAAATGAGGACCCGCCCCATCATTCGAACGCGAGCCCGGCGGCTATCGATTCCTCATCCACCTTCTTGCGGGCCAGCCTTCTCCCCGTATTTCCGGCATGATGGACTGAAAATCTGAAAAAACTATAAAGATCATCCCCCCGATTGTCAAGAAGAAAAGGGCTTGCGGATACCTTGTAAACAGGCTGGGTGACACTTGTTGAGGATAGTGCCCGGGCTCATCCATAATGTCTTTGCACAACAGCCACCACCGTGACGGGCGTTGGGGGCTGGGGCGGAGAGCGCAGGCAGCCTCGGCCGGGCGGAAACAGGGCAAGAAGTTAAAACCTTCTTTCCGGCGAAGGCGGCGGGGTGCACCTTCCCGCCCCATCTTAGGGGAAACCACTGCCTTAGGATGCCAAGCTCAGCGCTCTGGCCCCCGAGCCCTCTGAGGCGCTGGAAATTATGAAACCAACTTCCGAGACTCAACGCCAGGGTCCGTTACAGGAATCACTGCTCTTGTCCCCGAACAGGAAGCAATCGTGTTACCCATGTTTGTTGACAGGACATATCCTGGCTTTATCCTGGCCGTGGGTTTGGACCGATTAGTTGTAATCGTTGCCTGGATATGTTAAGTTTTTCGACGAAAATATTTTTTCTTTAACCCGCTTCGACGGAGAAAAGATGAAGTCCGCCAAATGGTGTAATGCCCGCGATGCCCTGCGCCAGGCCATTCAGCCCGGCGACCGGGTTTTTTTCTCCGTCGCCTCCGGCCAGCCGCAAAACTTGCTCCGGGTGCTGGCCGAAGATTTCGAATACTACCGGAACGTTGAGGTCATCAACGGGTATCTCTTGGCCGAGCATCCTCTGGCCAGGGCCGGTCTGGAATCTTCTTTCCGTTGCCTCAGCCTCCAGAACAGCCCGTCCCTCCGGAAAGACTGGGAAGAGGGGCGGATTGATTTCCTCCCCGTGCGCTATTCCGACATTCCTTCCATCCTCTCTCCCGGCGGGCCCATTCCGATTGACGTGGCCTTAATCCAGGTTGCCCCGCCGGATCGTACCGGAAAGTTCAGTCTGAGCGTATCCACGAGCCTGGCCTATCCCCTGGCCCGGAAAGCCCGGACCATCGTGGCCGAAGTCAATGAACAGGCTCCGCGGACCTTTGGCCCCTGCTCCCTTTCTTCTTCCGCGATCGATTACTTGGTGGAATCCTCCGTTCCCCTGCTGGCGTACCCGGAAATCAGGATCAGCGAGACGGAACGGCGGATTGCGGCATTCGTGGCGGGCCTCATTCCGGACGGGGCCACAATCCAGATCGGCATCGGCAACTTGCCGGCGGCCATTCTTCAGCTTCTGGAAGGGAAGAAGGATCTGGGGGTACATTCCGGCATGCTCTCCGATGGAATTGTGGATCTGATGGAAAAGGGAACGATTACGAACCGCCGGAAGAATATCCACCGGGGGAAGATCGTGGCCGGGGATTTGATCGGCACCGAGCGGTTGTTTCGTTTCAGCCATGAGAATGAGATCCTGGAAATGCATCCGGCCGGGGTCAGCCACAATGCCGCCTTGATCGCCAAGATCGATGATTTCATTGCGATCAATTCGGCCGTGGAGATCGACCTCACGGGACAGATCAACGCCGAATCGCTGAACGGCGCCCAGATCAGCGGCGTGGGCGGCCAATTCGACTTCGTGGAAGGAGCCTATTTTTCCCGGGGAGGGAAATCCATCACGGCCATGGCCGCTTCTACGAATAAAAGCAAAATCTCGCGCATTGTCCCCGCTCTGGCCGGCGGGGCAGTCGTGACCATTCCCCGTTACATGACGGATATCGTAGTCACCGAATTCGGGGTGGCCGAACTGCGCGGAAAATCTTCCCGGCAACGGGCGGAGGCCCTGATTTCGATCGCCCATCCAGATTTTCAAGATTGGCTCTGGGCGACCCTTTCCAAAGAACGGCCGAGGAAGAAGGCGAATCAAACGCCCCAGACTGTCAAGCCCAGATAGAAAAAAGGCCCCGATAGAGAAGAAATTGAAACGGCTCCCATGCCAGCCAGTCGGCCGCACGCCTTGCGAGCCGTCGAAAAATTCAATATGATCCTGACCGTGATCCGGTAAGGAAATCTTCCCCCCTTGGCTTGATAAAATCTTTTTCCTCTGCTACATTGTCCCTGGCGCTCTGGAGTGCATACCTTGCATTTTATTCAACCAGATCGGCAGGCTGATTTATCAGCTTCCGAAAAAAATTTCCAGGAGGCGGCAACTCTCCGGAGGCACGAACGTGTAGAGGAAGGTGCGGAGGTAGTGGATGACGCTGACCTTTATGAGAAATAAAGTGGTAGAGGTGGAACCCCTTTCCGAGGGGATGCTCTCCGTTTCCTGGCGACTTGTGGACAGCCTGACGGAAGCCGAGATCCGTCTGAAATTCCAGCTTCCGGATTTGGAGATCAAAGAGGCGGAGGCTCGCCTGGAACGCTTCCCCCACCTGGAATGTTCCGAAGCTCCGGCGTTGATTCAGAAGGTGGTAGGAGTGCGGGTGGGTCCCGGCCTCCGGAAGATCATGCAGGGCCTCACGGGGGGCTCTTCAGGGTGCACAGAACTGACCGAGGGGGTCTTGGACTGTTGCAATGCAGTCATCCTCCATTTCTCGGTCCCCCAGATCCAGGCGAATGAAAAGGGAACCGCAGAGGAACGGCGGATGAAATACCGGGCGATGCTGCGCGCGAATCCCCGGCTAGTGCGCAGCTGCGTGGCTTTTGCCGACGACAGTCCCCTGATGGAGGGACTAAAGGGATAATTTTAACCAGTAATTTTTCGCACAGAGAACACAGCGTGGCGTAGCCGCAATCAAAAGCACTTTTCCCCCTCACCCTCCCCTCTCCCCCGCATCCGGGGGAGAGGGATGGGGTGAGGGGGCAGACAATTTTCTTTACAGAATATCAAGATTCTGCACGTTAGTAGTACAGGAAATAGAGGAGCCTTTTCGCTATTTCGCCGATTTGTATTTTCTCTGTACTACTTTAGTGCAAATTCTTTAAATTTTGTTAAGCATCTGGAAGATAAATTTCGTTAACTATTTGAATTTTTTAACTTTAGGCACTTTAGGGCACTTTAGGCACTTTTGGTTGCG
>Ga0214473_10010680_pt1 | contig 10788 bp, 8 predicted proteins | sample RVTome_7_FD_203509 | JGI IMG/M metagenome (GOLD analysis project Ga0214473, IMG submission 203509) | Soil microbial communities from uranium-contaminated site in the Upper Colorado River Basin, Wyoming, United States - RVT98D197 | ecosystem: Environmental > Terrestrial > Soil > Contaminated >... | reverse complement strand
CGGCCCATTCCCAGGAAAAAACGCTTGGTGACGAAATCCCCCAGGACGCACCAGAAGTGGGCTAGGAGCGATTCGGGCGTGAGAATTCTCACGTTTTCGCACCCTTTTCGCATGCTTTTCGCACGATTTTCGCACCTGCCCCGAAAACGCGTTTTGGGCCGCCCGAAACGCCACCTAGCGCCCCCAGCGCCCCTTCTCGCCCCAAAACCCGGCAAAATGTTCCACGTGGAACATTTTGTGTATCACCGCTCCACTCTCCACTCTCGCGCGCGAGTCGTGAGACGACGGCAGGATAACCTCTCATCCCGCCGAACCCTGTCTTCCATCCGAGGGGTGGAAGGGGCGACATGAAAACTAGCAAGCTGCTCGTGGGATGCGTCATCGGTTGCGTGACGCTGCTCGCGCTCGTCCTCGTCGGAGGGTTCCTGGCCTACCGCTACTACCTCAAGCCGGAGATGGAGAAGCTCCTCGGCAAGCCGGAGGACATCGGACCCGCTGGCGTCGTTCAGGGCCAGGGTCTGCTCTCCCAGGCCACCTTCCTCGCCGACTCCAGGCTCGGAGCGGTTACCGACCTCGCCCAGGGCAAGCTCGACCCCGCCCCTGGCGTCGCCCTCGCGGTCGCGGGGGGGAATGGCGCCGCATTCCTCGACCGGGCCGGAAAGCTCATCTCCTTCGTGCCGTTTGGTGACTCCTTCGACCGTATCGCGGTGGTGGACGTCGAAGGCGATGGTGTCTGCGAGTTCATGAATCGGGGCTCGGCCGGCTATGACGCGGCGCTCCTGGATCACAATGGCAAGCAGCTTTGGACCTACCGCGCCAAGGGAGGGAGTGTGAGTGACATGGCTGCGGGAGATGTGGACAAGGACGGCCTGCTCGAGTTTGCGGTCGGGTTCATGGGGAACACGGGCGTGCATCTCCTCGACCGCGGGGGAGCGGTCAGGTGGAAGCGTCCCGACGCCAACGTCTGGTGCCTCGGGATGGCGGACATCAACGGGGACGGCGGCGCGGAGATCATCCACAGCAACGGGAGCGGACAGCTCAGGGTGCGCGACGAGTTCGGCAACATTGTCAGCCAGACCCAACTCGCTGCCCGCCCCACCTCGCCCACCGCCGCGTTCACAGCTGGTTTCTTTCACATCTCCCTTGCCCACTGGCCGACCGAATCTAGCTCCGCCCGCGTCATCGCGGCCGGTCGCGACGTGGTGGAGGTATTCGACACCGGGGGCAAGTCCCTGGCCCGGTTCAAGGCGCCCAAGGCCGGCTTCTTCAGCGATGTGCTCGGCGTCCCTGTGAAGCTGCGCAAAGACCTGCCCGAGTACTTCGCGGTGGTGGTGACGTTCCAGCTCGCGGACCGGTCCGTGCTCTACCTCTACAATTCAAACCAAGGTCTGGTCTACCAGGAGGTCCTCGACGAGCCCTGTCACGCCCTGGCCGCCCTGCCGTTGGGGAAGACGGGCGAGGAGGCGCTATTGGTGGGCGGGGAGGGGAAGGTGTGGGAGTACCGCGCCGCCAAAGTGGGAAAAGGGTAGGGCCTACCAGGAGCTTGCCTACTTGCCTTGGGAAGAGCGCGCGGACCCCAGCCGCCCACGGCGCGCCGCCTTTGCCGTTACTCACAGCGTAGCGACTGGAACCCCCGAATCTGAGAGAACTCGCCCAGCAGCTTACTCAGATCCGCGCCCGCGGGAAGCCGGATGCCGATGTGCAACTCCTCCCCTTCCCCGATGGCGGCGCGGGCCACGTCCATGGACTCCACCCGCACCTCCTGGGTGGCGAGAAACTGCTGGACCTCGTTCATCCGCTCCGCGCCGCCGGCGATGCGGAGGGTGAGATCGGCGTGGCGCGCGCGGGGGAGCAGCCGCAACTCGAGCTGCCGCAGCAGGGTGAGGGTGAGTAGCACCACCCCCGTCCCCAGCACCGCGACCTCGTAGGCTCGGCCGCCGATGCCCACACAGATGCCGATGGCGGCCACTGTCCACAAGCTGGCCGCGGTGGTCAGCCCGCGCACCTCACTCCCGTGACGGATGATGGTGCCGGCCCCGAGAAAACCCATCCCCGTCGCCACCTGCGCGGCGACACGGGAGGGATCGGCCATGCTCCCAAAGGCGAGCGATGACAGGGTATAGATGGCGGATCCGACACACACCAGCACGTGGGTGCGCAGACCCGCCGGCCGGTCGCGTGCTTCCCGCTGCCAGCCCACGATCCCGCCCAGCACCGCCGCCACCACCAGTTTCAGCAGGGTATCGCTTAACGCAAGCCAATGCATCGTCGTCAGCCCTTGGAGAGCAGCTCTCGAACGGTTCCCCGCACCTCAGTCACGGCGACCGTCCGGCTCTCTCCGCCGCGTCGCCGCACTTCCACTCTTCCCTCACCCGCAAGGCGGCCAACCACCACCTGAACCGGGATACCGATAAGATCGGCATCCTTGAATTTCACGCCGGGCCGCTCCGCGCGATCCTCGAGGAGCGTATCATAGCCGGTCGCCTTCAGTTGGGCGTAGAGTTGCTCGGCCAGCTCGCGCTGAGTGGCATCATCCTGGTTCACCAGGATCACCTGCACGTCGAAGGGCGCCACCGCCACCGGCCAGATGATGCCGTTCTCGTCGTGGTAGTGCTCGACAAGGGAGGCGAGCATTCGGGTGGAGCCGATGCCGTAGCAGCCCATCTCGATGCGCTTGCGCTCCCCGTTCTCGTCCAGATACGTAGTGTCGAAAACGTCGCTGTAGATGGTGCCAAGCTTGAAGATGTGCGCGAGTTCCACGCCGCGCAGACCGGCGAGGCCCCCACCGCACCGGCACGGGTCGCCTGGCTCGGTCTGGCGTAGCTCCGCCCACGTCGCCACCGTGAAGTCGCGCTCCCAGTTCACATTGCGCAGGTGCAGGTCGGCCTCATTGCCGCCGGTGACGAAGTTGCGCTCGCCCTTCAGCTCGTGATCGGCGATGATCTCGGCCTCCTTGAGACCCACCGGGCCGGCGAACCCGACCGGCGCGCCGGTGACGCGCCGAATCACTTCGGCGTCGGCCATCTTCAGCCGGCGCACACCCACGGCGGCCTTCAGCTTGTCCTCACTCAGCTCGCGATCGCCTCGCACCAGGGCCGCGATAACGCGGTCGCCCGCGACGTATATCAGGGTCTTCACCAGCTTGCGCGCCGGCAAGCCTAGGAAGGCGGTGACATCCTCGATGGTGCGTTGATCCGGGGTATCCACGCGTGCGATGGGCAATCGCGCTTCCGCGGAGGGGGTGGTCCCCACGGGTCCAATCTCAGCCACCTCCGGGGTGGCGGCGTAGCCGCAGGCCTCGCACATCAGATAATGACTCTCCCCCGCCTCAGTGGGAAATTCGAACTCCTTGGTATCCCAGCCGCCGATGCCGCCGCCCGAGGCGAGGACCAGGTGGTATGGCAGTGCGAGGCGCTGCAGGATCTTGTGATAGGCCTCCACCATCGCGTCATAGGAACGATCCAGCCCGGCTGTGTCGCGGTCGAAGCTGTAGGCGTCCTTCATGGTGAACTCGCGCACCCGGATCAGCCCCCCGCGGGGCCGCGGGTCATCGCGGAACTTGGTCTGAATCTGGTAGAGCGTGATCGGCAACTCTCGGTAAGAGCGCACCGCGGACCCGACCAGGGAGGTAATCACCTCCTCGTGAGTGCCTCCAAGCGCGAAAGGCCGCCCGCCGCGATCCTTCAGCTTCATCAGCTCGTCGCCCCAGTAGTCGGCCCGGCCGCTCTGCTCCCACAGTTCCAACGGGTGCAGTGCGGGCAGTAGCACCTCCTGCGCGCCGGCCGCGTCCATCTCCTCTCGGATGATATCCTCGATCTTGTGGACCACCCGCAGCCCGAGTGGCAGCAGCGAGTAGATGCCGGCCGCGAGCTGCCGAATGTACCCGGCCCGCAGCAGCAGTCTGTGACTGATAAGCTCTACCTCCCCCGACACCTGCCGCAAGGTCGGGGCAAACAGTTGACTGGTTCGCACGCGAAGCTCCCCTGATTATCCTGTACTTTGCCGGCCAATTTCCTTGCCGCGCAGAAAGGCCGCGGTGATATCCGCCCGGGTGATCTCGTGATGGTACATCTCCATGGCGCGGAACAGCCGTATCCCTTCCTGGTCGTTCGCGGCCTTGAGCCGCTGCAGGAGGAGATATCCTGGAGTGTACTCGCGCCCGCCAAGCAGCGCGGCGGCTTCCGCGCTGCCCACATACCCGTCGTGCGCCACGCGCTCGGCCGCCGCCAGCCGCGGTTCCAGGTCCTGCCATTCTTCCTGCGTGATGCGATCCATGAGAGTCTCTCCCCAGGGAGCTATCGCGCGGCGGGCTAGCGCCGCGCGACTACGATCATCACTTCCTCATCTGCGGCCAGGCCGGACAACTCGACCCCCGCCAGGGACAGCACCTGTGCGGCCGTCACCAGGCCGGACAGGTTCACAATCCTGGCGCGCACGCCCAGGAACATCTGCGGCAGCTCCGCGCCTGCATCCCCGTACCTGGTGTGTTCGTCGAGCAACTGCGCAATCGCGTCTCGCGCGCGGTCGCCATGCTCCGCCCTGACACTCGCCTGCTTCAATACCAGTCGGGTGATGCCATGATAGTCTACCAACGCAACGGCCGTTTCTCGATGCGAGATCAGACCGAACACGCGGCGCTGTGTCCGGATCACCTCGTAGGCGCGAAGCAACCCGCTGTCCGCGACGGGCTCGACTTGCTCCGGCGGCACGCGCAATGACTTCGCCGCCGCCGTTCGCCGTTCCTCGTCTGTCGCCACGGTTTGCGCCAGGTCTCTCTCCCGCAGTTCCACCTGCCCTGTGGCGACGGCGCGAAGCACTGCGGTGCGCGCGTCGTACTCCACCTCCACGATGACGCTCTCGGGATCGGCACCCGCGCGTATCGCCGCTTCTGCCGCGTCGCGGCGGATCTGCACGAGGTCGGCCTCGCCCGCCTCCGGCACCGTGCGTTCCACCACGTCGCGCACCAGTGCCAGCGCGGTGCCAATGGCCGATACCACCGCGCTGTTCGGGGCGAGGCGCGCGGGCAGGCCCAGCGTGGTTGCTACCGCGGGCACGAGCGCACCCGCGCCTCCCCCAGCCCCGATCAGCTCCGTTGTCTCCGCGTCGATTCCCCGTTCGGCGAGCAGTGCCTGCACCGTGCGCGCCGCCTTCTCCGCCGCCGCAGACAGGAAGGCCTGTGCCGCCCCCTCCGCGGATTGGCGCAGGGCCGTGCCCAAGCGCGCCAGCCCGAGACGCGCGGATTCCGCGTTGCCACGCGACCAGTCACCCTCCGGGACCTGATGCGCTGCGTTGGCGGCGCACGTGACGGTGACGGCCACGCGCCTGCCCTCCCCCACCTCCAGGGCCGCGTAGTCCGCGGGATCGCCCGGAACAGGCGAGAGCGACACGAGCCGCGCCTCTTGCAGCTCCTCCGGAGCGCAGAACGCGGCGTAGCGCATCCCCGCGAGATGCGCGCTGCGCGGCCCCACCTCCACGCTGGCGCCTCCGCGCAGCCGCGGCATGGACCCTCCCGCCACGCCGATGGTACGCACGTCGAGGGTGCGCAGGAAGAGGCGATGCCCGCCCACCTCCGCGGTGCGCACCAGGGCGCGCCCATGCTGAATCACGGTGATGTCGGTGCTGGTACCGCCCACCTCGACGAACACGCCATCGCTCATGCGCAGATACATCAGCGCGGCTGCGACCCCCGCGGCCGGGCCGGAGAGCAGACTCAGCAGGGGCCGGCGGCGGAGGTCGGCCACACTCATCACTCCGCCGTCGCTACGCACCACCATCAGGGGCGCGGTGATGCCACTCTCCCGTACTCCCTGCTCGGTCATGTCGGCGGTAGCGATGGTCTTTGGTAACAGGCTGGCGTTGATCACCGCGGTGCGGGTGCGCATCCGCAGGCCGTACCGACCCGAGATCTCGTGTGTCCCTGTGGCCGGTACATTCGCCGCGCGCGCCGCCTCCATCACCCGCAACTCGCGCGCCGGATCGTCCACCGAGAAGGCCTCCGCCGCGACAATAGTGGTCGCGCCCGCGGCGACCAGGTCCGACACCGCGGTCTGCACCGCCGCCTCGTCCGCACCTGCGTCGAGCGTGGTGTGGACGGTATGCAGGTTCCGTCCCGGCGCGAGCTCGATATCGCCGATCCGTGTTTCGGACTGCGCCCGCTTTCCCTCCAACCCAGACCCGATCGCGACGATCCCCACCGGCGCACAGTCTCCCTCCAGCAGCGCGTTGGTGATCTGGGTGGTGCTGTAGGCCACGAAGACGATGCTTCCTGGCGCGATCCGGGAGACGTCGAGCAAGCTTCGCAGCGCGTGGATCACGCCCTCCGAGACGCCCCGCGCCGCGGCGTGCGTAGTGGGAACCTTGGCCTGCGCGAGCAGCGCGAAGGTGGAGGCGTCGAGGGCCACCGCGTGGGTGAAGGTGCCGCCAACGTCTATCCCGAGACGATAGCTGGGCATGAGCTTAGAAGTTGTGCTGCTCGGCCAGGAATCCGCTAAGGAAGACCTGCACGCTCACCCCTGGGCCTTCGCCCCGGACCCGTTGCCTCACCGTCTCGCCCACCTGGTGGCTACCCCGGTACAGCTCGCGCTCTCCGTTCGCGTCCACCACCACGATGCGGACCTCCTGGAGGCTGGGGCCGGGCGGGATCACGAACTCGACGTTGTAGCTCCGCGGGCCGGTGGTAGAAGGGGTAGAAACGCCCTCACTCTCTCCCCCTTCGCGGAGTTCCGGGCCGCGGCTAAGGGTCAGCGCGATCTCGGAATTGCGGGGTACTTTCCTGCCAGGCGGCGGATGCTGCGAGATTACGTAGCCGATGGGTATCTTGGCATCAAAGCTTGCGCTTTCTTTACCAACCAGCAGCTTTGCACTCTTGACAAGGGCGCGAGCCCGATCCATGGACATCTGCCGCACCTCCGGCACTTCGGACCAGCGCGACCCGAGGCTCAGTGTGAGCCGCACTTGCCGTCCCACCTTCACCAGCCGCCCGGGCGCGGGATCCACCGCGATCACCACGCCCTCCGATACCTGCTCGTCGTACTTCTCCGCCACCACCTCGGAGGCGAGGCCGGCCGCCCCCAGCACCGAAGTGGCCTCATCCTGCTTGAAGCCGACCACCTTGGGAATGGTGACCTCCTTCGGCGCCGTCCGGTTCCAGAGCCAGATGCCGCCGTGGTAGGCCACCACCATGGAGAGGATGATCGCGAAGAGAACCAGGAGTTGTGGACCCAGTGCGCGGCTGCCGCGCCGCACGCGGGGCGGACCCGGAGCACCGCGCTCCGGCCTCCGATAGTACACGCTCGGCTCGCGGGGGCGCTGGGTCACCGCCTTGCTCCCTGGCGAATGCGGGCGATGGCCGCGGTGTGTTCTGCAAACGTTCTGCTGAACACGTGCGACCCATCAGATTTCGCGACGTAGTAGAGATAGGGCACGCGGGCCGGCTCCATCGCAGCTCTGATGCTCGCCACGCCGGGACTGCAGATCGGCCCGGGCGGGAGCCCCTGGTGCAGGTAGGTATTGTATTCGCTCTCGATCTTCAGGTCCTTGTAGAGCAACCGCTGCTTCCTGTCCGCACCCAGCGCGTATTGTACCGTGGCATCACATTCCAGCCGTTGGCCGAGCCGCAGACGGTTCATCAATACGCCCGCGATGGCCGCGCGTTCCCGATCGTGTCTAGCCTCTGCTTCCACAAGCGAGGCGAGGGTTATTATGTCGTGCAGACTCCGGCCGCGGTAGGCGGGCCTCCGGTGGAACAGGCCTTGCCACACCACTTCGTCAAACCCGCGGAGCATCTGGGCTACGATGTCCTCGGCGCCCGCATCGTAGGCGACGCGGTAGGTGTCCGGGAATAAGTAGCCCTCCACCCCGGTCTTCGGCAGTGGGAAGCCGGGCAAGTGGTTTGCACTGGCGGACCGGAGCAGGTCGTCCTTGGTCGCGAGGTCTGTGGCCTCCACCACTTCCGCGATCTGGCGCAAAGTGTAGCCTTCGGGGATGGTGAGCCAGCGCCAGGTGCGACGCGTGCCCCGGCACAGTGCGTCGAGGATCTCCGCCGCGCTCATGGTCGGGGCGAGCTTGTGCCCGCCGGCCTGAAGACGATCGTGCCGCCGCGTGACGTAGGCATACGCGAGGAACGCGGCCCGACTGCGGATCAGCCCTTCGCGCTCCAGCGTCGCGGCGACGCCGCGGGCGGACTGCCCCAGGGGAATCTCGATCACTCTCTCCTTACCTCCACCCACCGGGATGGCGATCGTCCAGTAGGCGTAGGCGGCCAGGACCGCGATCAGGATCGCGGTGACGCGCGCCAGTGGTGCGGACCGGCCTCGGAATCCTGTCCGCCGCTTGCTCCGACTCATGAGAGATCACAGACCACGAGCGACCTATTGCCTCTGTGAGTTCAGGTAATCCTGCAATATCACGGCCGCGGCCACGGCGTCTCGCAGCTCCTTGCGACGCTCGGGGGAAAGACCGGCCTCCATCATCTGCTGCTCGGCCTCGAAGGTGGTGAGCCGTTCGTCCCAGAGCTCCACCTGCAACCCAAGCTGATGCCGGATGGCGTTGGCGAAGCGGCGCGCGCGCCGCGCGCCCTGGCTCTCCGTGCCATCCATGTTCAAAGGTAATCCGATCACCACCACCGTCACGCCAAACTGCCCGGCGATTTGGCGCACCCGCTCCAGGTCCTTGTCTCGCGATTCCCGCGCGATCACGGTGAGCGGCCGTGCGGTCAGGCCCGATGGGTCGCTGATCGCCACCCCAATACGGCGTTCGCCGTAGTCCAGGCCCAGCGCGATCACGCGACCTGCTCCCTTGGCGTTGCTGCGAGAACCAGCACGGCCGCCATCGAGGCGGCCAGCGCGCCCGCGCCGGCGACCACTCCGGAGTCGTTCACCACCATCGCCACTAGGCCGCCCGCCACCGCGCCCGCCAACCCTGCGACAAGCTGCCGCCGGCCGGTCAGCGCCAGCCGGGCCGGCGCACCATCGCGAAGCAGAATCCAGAACGCCGCCACTACAGCCGCGACGAGCACCAAGGTCCAAGGGGAGTAGAAGAGGATGTGCAGGCTCATCTGCAACTTGCGCTCGATTACACCTCCCAAAGAACTCCCCCGGCCGGACAGCAGCGCGCTCGCGGTCGCGCCGATGTGAGTGCGTTGCGCCGCGTTCGGTGAGATCATCAGATCGAGCGCGGCGGGCAAGAGCGCGCTGAGGAGGATGGCGCCGAGTGCGACCGGAATCGCGTACTTCGCCTCCCGTTCGGTCAGAAGAAGCCACGCTACCGTTAGACCGACCGCGGCGGAGAACGCGCCGCCCCAGTTCGCTCCCCAGAAGGGCGCCCCGATCACCAGCACGACCAGCGCCGCGGCCGGCGCGTAGGCGCGGCTCAGCTTCGGGGCGGCCTGCACCAGGGCCGCGAGGCCGACCGCGCTGAGGCCCAGCAGCACGCCCATATACTCGTTCCCCAGCCCGTAGAACCGAGAGCCGGACATCACGGGGAAAGCGTAAGGGGCGGTACGTGTCAGCCACGCGCCGGTGAGCGTATCGAGCACGATCACGCCCGCGCCGAAGAGCATAGGCAAGGCCAGCGTAAGCTCGGCGCGGCGGAAGCGGGTGGCGATGAAGGCCAAGGCCACAGTGATGAGTAGAGAGACGGGGAGGTAAGTGTTGAGGCCGTCTCCACCGAGCCGCGGGGCAATCAACAAGGCGACGGGGACCAGTGGGATCGCGAGCGCCGGGCCGCGGAGCCGAGGCAGCAGTTCCGGTCGGCCCAGCGTGAACCACAGCCCCAGCACGAGCACGAGAAAGCAGAACGTCATGTACAGCTTCACCGCCGGGAAGCCCCAGGCGTAGTGGTCGCTCAACGTGCGGTCCAGCCGGTCCAGATCCTCCGGCCCGCCCGGCCGCACTGTGAGCGGCTGCCCGAGGGGCACGCCCTCGATCTGCCACCACTGCAGCGCGGTGGGCACGAAGTCGGCCGCCGTGACGAGGCCAGGCCAGCGGGTGCGGTTGCTGTAGAGCAGCCCGCGCTGGGGATGCTTAGTGTCGTAGAGGATGATGGGGCCGAGGGACTTGCGGACGATGGGGTTGCGATACCACGGGGAGACGGGGCAGACAACGGCGACAAAGGCGTCGTGGTTAGAGAGCTCCCGCAGGGCCGCCCCGATCACCTCATCGGCAAGGCGGAGCGCTTCGGCCTTGGGGTCCCGGAGGTCACGCGGAGAAGTGGGCCGACCCGCGTTGTCGCTGCCCGCGGTGCCTGTCAGGTCCAGCACCACCGCATCGTAGCCCGCAAGCGCCCCGAGTAGCGCCTTCGTGAGGTGCTCGCCGTCGAACCTGACCCCGCCCTCCCCTACCGAAACCAAGTGGGCACCAATCTCTCCACCGTCAATCCGCCCCTGGGCATCCATCAGGACAGCGGCAGCGAGGGAGGCGAACTCGGCCTCGGGGGTGCCTCCGCCTCCCACCACGGCCCGGGTCAGGCCAACTTCCTTCAGTCGCGTGCCGAGCAGCCCCGGCCGCGCGCCGGTACCGGCCTTCTCGTTCGCGGCCGTGATTGCGGCGATCTCGGTCTGCCAACCGCCACCGCTCAGACGACCGACCTGCCCGACCCCGCCGCTCACTGCCGCGCTCCCTGCTCCTAGCGTCACAAAGGTACGCCGCCGGTCGCGATCAGCGAACGACGCAACCGGCGCGAGAGCAAGCGAGCCGCGTTCCATCAGCGCGTGGAGGTTGGGGGTATCGGCACGTCGGAGTTGCGCCCAGCTTACTCCCCCTAGAACCACCACCACCATCCGCGGCCCCG
>Ga0214473_10010679_pt1 | contig 10789 bp, 12 predicted proteins | sample RVTome_7_FD_203509 | JGI IMG/M metagenome (GOLD analysis project Ga0214473, IMG submission 203509) | Soil microbial communities from uranium-contaminated site in the Upper Colorado River Basin, Wyoming, United States - RVT98D197 | ecosystem: Environmental > Terrestrial > Soil > Contaminated >... | reverse complement strand
AACGCCGTGCACCCCGTCCTCGTTCTTCCGCAGGACGTGGGATCGGTGGTGGGCGTCCACGACCTCCTCACCGCCGTCCAGGCCCACAACCCCGTCAGGACTCATCCGCAGGCGCTGGAGCATGGCGATAGGGTCGGTCGTGTAGCGCTTGGCGCCCTTCTCCCCGACCTTGAGGGGGCCGCGCTGGACCTGCAGCTGAACGATCGGACCGATGATGGAGGGCATTGGAGAAATATATCCGCCTATCCGCTCTATCCGCCTATATTAGGACTCCCATGGCCACCGTCTCGCGCCGCCAAACCGTAACCACCCTGGTGGGCTCCGTGTCCGTGGGGTCCGCCCATCCGATCGTGGTCCAGTCCATGACCAATACAGACACGGCGGACGTCGAGGCCACCGCGACGCAGGTCGCCCAGCTAGCCGCCGCGGGCAGCGAGCTGGTGCGGGTCACGGTGAACAACGACGAGGCGGCTGCCGCGGTGCCGAGGATCGTGGAGCGGCTGACGGCGCGCGGTGTATCGGTTCCCATCATCGGCGATTTCCACTACAACGGCCACCTGCTGCTGACCAAGCACTCGGGGTGCGCCGAGGCGCTCGCGAAGTACCGGATCAATCCGGGCAACGTGGGCGCCAAGCGGCGGGACGAGCATTTCCGCGCGATCGTGGAGGTGGCGATCCGCAACGGCAAGCCGGTGCGCATCGGGGTCAACTGGGGCTCCCTGGACCGCCAGCTGCTCACCGAGCTGATGGACCAGAACGCCAAGCGGTCCGCGCCGCTGGACGCCCGAGGCGTTATGATCGAAGCCATGATCGAAAGCGCCATGCGGTCGGCGCGTCTGGCGGAGGAGACCGGGCTTGCCCACGACCATATCATCCTCTCCGCCAAGGTCTCCGGCGTCCAGGACCTGGTGGAGGTGTACCGGGAGTTGGCTCCGCGTTCCGACTATCCGTTGCACCTCGGGCTCACCGAGGCGGGCATGGGCTCCAAGGGCGTGGTGGCGAGCACCGCGGGCCTCGCGATCCTGCTGCAGGAGGGTATCGGCGACACCGTGCGGGTGTCGTTGACGCCCATGCCGCGCGGCGATCGGACGGAAGAGGTCCGCGTTTCCCAGCAGATCCTCCAGTCGCTGGGGCTTCGGAGCTTCACGCCCCAGGTGACGGCGTGCCCCGGCTGCGGACGCACCACCAGCACGTTCTTTCAGGAGATGGCCGACCAGATCCAGCGCTACCTGGTCGAGCAGATGCCGCGCTGGCGCGAACGCCATCCCGGCGTGGAGCGGATGCGGGTGGCGGTGATGGGGTGCGTGGTGAACGGCCCCGGCGAGTCCAAACACGCGGACATCGGCATTTCGCTTCCCGGCACGTTTGAGGAACCGAAGGCGCCGGTGTATGTGGACGGGGAGTTGCGTGTGACGCTCAAGGGGGATCGAATTGTCGAGGAATTCCTCCAGATCCTCAATGACTACGTGGCGAGCCGCTTCCCCAGCCCGGCCATGACCCGCTGACCGGACGATGTCCGAGTCTCCGGAGGCGACCCGCGCGGCCGAGCTGCTCCATGACGCACGGCATCTCGTGGCCTTCACCGGCTCGGGGATGTCGCAGGAAGCCGGCGTTCCCACGTTCCGGGATGAACAGACCGGCCTCTGGGCGCGCTACGATCCTGCGGAGTTAGCCACGCCGGAGGCCTTCTGCCGGCACCCCGCCCGGGTATTCGCGTGGTACCTGTGGCGCTGGCGGGCGATCCGGGACGCCGTGCCGCACGCCGGGTACCGGGCCATGGTGGAGCTGGAACAGCACTTCGATCGGATGACCGTGGTGACCCAGAACGTTGACGGGTTGCATGCGCGCGCCGGGTCCGGCGCCGTGATCGAGTTGCACGGTTCGTTGACCGCGTTCCGGTGTTTCGACGGCGGGCATCCCTACGATCAGCGGCAACTGGAAGGGCTGCCGCACGCCGGCGTCGAGGAGATCGAGCCACCCCGGTGCGATCGGTGCGGGAGTCCGATCCGGCCGGGTGTAGTGTGGTTCGGGGAGCCACTGCCGTGGGAGCGCCTCGAGGCGGCGCGCGCGGAAGTGGAGACGTGCGACGCCTTGCTGGCGGTGGGCACCGCCGCGCTGGTCTACCCGGCCGCGGATCTCGCCTGGGTCGGCGTCACGCGGGGCATTCCGGTGATCGAGATCAATCCACGGCCGACGCCCCTCTCGTCCCAGGTCGCGCTCGCCTGGCGGGCGGGTGCCGGCGTGGCGCTCCCCCAGCTGGCGTCCGCGTTGCGCGCCGGTTCCCCGGCTTCGTGATGCCGCCCGCCTTCCGGCGTACCAAGATCGTTGCGACCCTGGGCCCTGCCTCCGCCACCGGCGAGACCCTCCAGGCGCTGGTGGCCGCGGGAGTGGACGTGGTTCGGATCAACAGCTCGCACGGGCCGCAGGAAACCCGGGGTCGCTGGATGGACCTGGTGACCGAGGTGCGGGGGCGGTGCGACCGGCACCTCGGGCTCCTGGTGGACCTCCAGGGTCCGCGGATCCGGGTGGGGGTCCTGGATCGGCCTCGCTCGCTCGAGCCCGGCGCGGAGATCGTCTTCGCCCCCGAGGGCGAGGCTAAACCCGAGGAGATCCCCACCACCTACGAGCAGCTGGCGCAGGACGCGCCCCGGGGCACGCGGATCCTGCTCGATGACGGTCTGCTGACCGTGGAGGTCACGCGAGTGGCGGGGCGGCGGGTGCACGCCAGGGTGGTGCACGGCGGCGAGCTCAAGAGCAACAAGGGTATCAACCTGCCCGATGTGGCGGTGAGCGCGCCGGCGGTGACCGACAAGGACCGCGAGGACATCGAGCACGCGGTCGCGCACCACGTCGATTTCATCGCGGTGTCGTTCGTGCGCCGCGCCGCGGACGTCGAGGCGGTCCGCTCGCTGGTGCCCCGCAACATCCGCCTGGTGGCCAAGATCGAAAAGGCCACGGCGCTGGCGGAGCTGCCCAGCATCGTGGAGGCGGCGGACGCGATCATGGTCGCTCGCGGCGATCTGGGCGTGGAGATGCCGTTCGAGCAGGTACCGCTGGCCCAGAAGCGGATCATCCGCACCGCTACGCGGTTCGGGCGGGCGGTGATCACGGCGACGCAGATGCTGGAATCCATGGTGCACAACCCCCGGCCCACGCGCGCCGAGGCGTCGGACGTCGCCAACGCGCTGCTCGACGGCACCGACGCAGTGATGCTGTCGGCCGAGACCGCCGCTGGCGAGTATCCGGTCCTCGCCGTGGAGGCGATGGCGCGCATCATCCGGGAAATCGAGGGGGCGGGCGCTGAGGACGGCGTCCGGCCCCGGGGACGCCGGGCCACCGACACGCGGGCCGGCGGCAATCACGCGTCCGTCGAAGACGCCATCGCCTTCGCCACCTGCGCCGCCGCCGAGATCCTGCGGGTCCCGCTGATCGTCTGCTTCACCCGGAGCGGTTTCACCGCCCGCAAGATCGCGGCCCATCGCCCCGCGGTCCCCATCCTTGGGTTTTCCACCGAAGCGATTACCTGCCGGCAGCTGTCGCTGGTGTGGGGCGTGGTGCCCGAGCTGGCAACCCGGGTCCCCAACTACGACGCCATGCTGGACGCCGCCCGGGAGACGCTCCTGGCCAAAGACTACGCCCAACCGGGCGACCGGATCGTGGTCACGGCGGGCGTGCCCTTCGAGGTTCCCGGCACCACCAACCTGATCAAGGTCGAGGCGGTCTAGTCCGCCGTCGCTATGCGTCTCGTCATCCTGGGCTCCGGCACCTCCTTCGGCGTGCCTCAGATCGGGTGCTCGTGCGCCGTCTGCACGTCCACCGATCCCCGGGACCGGCGCACCCGGGTGGCAGCCGTGGTGGAAGCCGAAGGGGGCGCCCGCCTGCTGATCGACACGCCGCCGGAGCTACGGCTGCAGCTCATCGGCGCCGGGGTGGACGCGGTGGACGCCGTGCTGTACACGCACGAGCACGCCGATCACGTGCACGGCATCGACGATTTGCGCGCCGTGTCCGTGCGGCGCGGACGGTTGCCGGTCTATGGCCCACCCGCGGCGCTGCAGCGGCTGGGCGAGCATTTCCCGTACATCTTCGACGACAGGGTCCCGCGCGACCCCGCGACCCCGCGCCCGTCATTGGAGCGGACGCCGCTGGAATCGGGGCGGGAGGTAAGCGTGGCGGGCATTCCGGTGTTGCCGCTGGCCCTGGACCACGGCGGCGTGCAGGTATACGGCTATCGCATTGGTGGACTGGGCTATCTCACGGACGTGAAAGCGGTGCCGCCGCCTCTGGTGGAGCGCCTCCGGGGCGTGCGGCTCCTGGTGCTCAGCGCGTTGTTCGACCATCCGCACCCGAGCCACCTGTCCATTCCTGAGGCCGTGGAGGTGGCTCGGGCGGTGGGGGCGTCCCGCACGCTGCTCACGCATCTGACGCACCGCTTCTCGCATGCCGCGCTCGCCGCGCGCCTTCCCGCGGGGGTCGAGCCGGCCTACGACGGGTTGGTCGCGACGTTTTGACGCCTTCACGGCGGGGCTGGTACATTCCGGCCACGGCACAAGACTCTGGGACAGGAGGAGGCATGACCAAGGATCGTGAATCGCCTCGCGTGGTGGTGATCGAACGCGGCTCCGGGTTGGGGGCCTTCCTGTGGGGCGCGTTGCTCGGGGCGGGCGTGGCGTTGCTGGTGGCCCCGCGCTCGGGCGCCGAGACCCGCCGCCTGCTTCGCGCCAAGGGTCGCGACCTGATGGACGCGGCCACCGAGAAAGCGGATGAGCTGCGGGAGCTGGTGAGCGAGGGCTACGAGCGCAGCAAGGCGCGGGTGGAGGAAGGGTTGGACAGCGCCCGCAAGGCGGTCGACGAGCGGCGCGAAGCGGCGCGGGACGTGGTGGATGCCGGGCGCGCCACGGCGCATTCGGCGCGCGAAGAGCTGGAGCGCCGGCTGACCGAAGCCCGCGCGGCGCGCACCCGGGTTCCCCGCCGCGCCGCCGAGGACGAGGCCGAGAGCGACTGACCGCGGCGGTTCCCGCGGGTGGACCCGTTCGCCTCTCGGGTTCGCGCGCCGCGTCTGGGTCGCGGCGTCCGACGATAACGTCTTCTTTCTGGCCAGCGCCCTCACCTTCGACGCGCTGGTCGCCGCCCTCCCGTTCATCCTGCTGGCCCTGGGTGCCCTGGGGTACGTGGTCCAGGGCGACCGCGACACCTTGAGCAGCGTACACGCGCTGCTGGACCGGTTCCTCCCGGCGCGGGCCGAGTCCGGGGGGCCCTTGGATCCCGCGGCGCAGATCCTGGCCCGTGTGACCGAAAGCCGGGGGCAGTTCTCGGCGCTGGGCGTGCCCCTGTTTGTCTGGCTTTCTACCCGGTTCTACCGGGGCGTTCGCGTCGGCCTCAATCACGCCTTCGAGACCAGGGAATCGCGTTCTTGGTGGGTGAGCAAGGCGGTGGATTTCGCGCTGGTCGTGGTGAGCCTGCTGGTGCTGGTGGCGGGCACCGCGGTTGGTCTGCTCTTGCCGGACGGTACCTGGCTCGAGCGCTGGTTCGGCCGGACCGTGAGCTTCGGGTTCGGCGCCGTCTTGTTTTACCTCATCTACACGATCGCGCCGAGCCGCCGGGTGCCGCGGGACACGGCGGTGGTCGCCGCCGCCGTCGCGGCCCTGGGCTTTGAGGTGGCCCGGGTCCTGTATGGGGTGTATTTAGCGGAGTTTGCCACCGTGGATCGCCTGGTATCCAATGCGAATGCGATTGCCGGCGGGCTGTTCCTGGTCTGGATGTACTACACCGCGGTGGTGTTCCTCATTGGCGGTGAGGTCGCTCAGACCTACGAGCTCTGGCGGCGGCCGCGAGCAGAAACGGGAAGGAGGGAAGCGGCGTGATTGATCTCCGCTCGGACACCCTCACCCTGCCCTCCTCGGCCATGCGCCGCGCGATGGCCGAGGCCGAGGTGGGTGATGACGTACTGGACGGCGACCCGACCACCCGGCAGCTGGAGCGGCGGGTGGCCACGCTGCTGGGCAAGGAGGCCTCGCTGTTCTTCCCGTCCGGCACGCAGGGGAATCAGGTCGCCGTGCATGTGCTGGCGCCGCGGGGCAGTGAGGTCATCGTCGAGGCCGACGCGCACATCGTTCACTACGAGAAAGCCGCGGCAGCCGCGCTGTCGGGCGTGCAGTTGGTTCCGGTGCGGGGCACCGGCGGCGTGCTCGCGCCGGACGACGTGGCGGCAGCGGTCCGGCAAGGCTCGGCATTCGTGCCGCGCACCGGCCTGATCGCGGTGGAGAATACGCACAACGCGGCCGGGGGGCGGGTCACGCCGGTGGGGGTGATGGACGCGATCGCCGCGGTCGCCCGGGAACGCGGCCTGCCGGTGCATGTGGACGGCGCGCGGCTGTGGAACGCGGCCGTGGCCGCCGGGGTTCCGGTGGCGCGGCTGGTGCGGGACGCGACCACGGTCATGGTGAGCTTCAGCAAGGGCCTGGGCTGCCCGGTGGGGTCATGTCTGGCGGGGCCCCGCGCCCTGATCGAGGAGGCCTGGCACGCCCGGGCTCGCTTCGGTGGCGCGATGCGGCAAACAGGGCTCCTCACGGCGGCCTGCCTCTACGCCCTGGACCACAACCTGGAACGGCTGGGCGAGGACCATGCCCACGCCGAGCTGCTGGCCAACCGGATCCGGGACCGGCGGGGGTTTGTGGTGGTTTCGCCCCAGACCAACATCGTGATGCTGGACCTCCGCGAGCTGGCCGCCGAGCCGGCGCTGGCGCAGCTGGCGGCCGCCGGGGTCAGGCTGTCACGTTTTGGGCCGCGGCGGATTCGGGCGGTGACGCATCTGAACGTGAGCCGAGAGGACGTGGAGCGGGCTGCGGAAATCATCGCGGAAGTGTTGGGCGGGTAGGTAGATAGACCGTCCGTTTCTTGGGGGTGGTAGGGGGAGGGGTCACTAGGTAGGTTTCAATTGCCCCAGGTCCGGGGGTCGCGTGCGCGCGAACCGCGTCAGGACCGTGAAGGTAGCAGCGCTAAGCGAGGTCAGGCGTCGCTCCGGGGAGCCTGGGGCACTTTTCCTTCTCCCCGCCCGTTTTTCCGGAGGGCGGCAGACGCGGCAGGGGCCGCAGCCCATCACCGTAGCCAACGCCACCATTCATGACCTACACCGCACTGGCCCGGACGTACCGCCCCAAACGCTTCGCGGAGCTGCTGGCGCAGGAACACGTCGCGGCCGGCCTCGCCGGGGCGGTCGCCCGGAACCGGGTGGCGCACGCGTATCTGTTGACCGGCCCGCGTGGCGTGGGGAAAACCACGGCGGCCCGCATCCTGGCGATGGCGCTGAACTGCGAGCGCCGTGCGGCGGGGGACGTCTCCGGGGGCGAGCCCTGTGGCGAATGCGACTCCTGCCGCCGGATCTGGTCGGGCGCGGCGAACCTGGACGTAGTGGAAATCGACGCCGCCAGCAACCGCGGCGTGGACGACGCACGCGACCTGCGGGAGCGGGCCATGTACGCGGCGAGCGGGCCGGAGGGCTTCAAGGTGTACATCGTGGACGAGGCGCACATGCTGACTCGCGAGGCCTGGAACGCGCTGCTCAAGGTCCTGGAAGAGCCGCCGCCGCGGGTGGTGTTCGTCTTCGCCACCACCGAGCCCCACAAGATCGCCAACACTGCGGCGCCGGTCTTGAGCCGGATGCAGCGGTTCGATTTCCGGCGCATTGGACCCGGCACCATCGCCGAGCGGTTGCGGGAAGTGGCCCGGCTGGAGTCCATCCAGATCGAGGAAGACGCCCTGGCACTGATCGCGCGCGTGGCGCTGGGCGGGATGCGGGATGCCCTGTCGCTGGTGGACCAGGTGGTGGCCTTCGGCGAAGGGCCGGTCACCGCGGCGCGGGTGCGGGACGCCCTGGGGCTGATTGGGGACGAGCTGTACGCGGAGCTGCTGGACATCGTGGCGGAGCGGCGATCCGCGGATGTGCTGCCCTTCGTGGAGCGCCTGGTCGAGGCTGGGGCGGACCTGGCAGAGTTCGCAGGCGGGTTGGGCGAGGTCCTCCGCGCGTTGCTCCAGCGGATCCTCGGCGGTGAGCCCGAGGGGCTGACGGACGTGCTGCGAGCCGGCGTGGTGAGGCGGGCCGCGAGCCTGAGCGCAGGGGACGCGCTGCGCATGCTCAAGCTGCTGGCGGAGGCCGAGGAGAGCATCCGGCGTAGCCCGCACGCCCGGCTTCACGTCGAGACCCTCCTGCTGCAGCTCACCATCCTGGACCGGACGGTTGAGCTCTCCCAAGTGTTGCAGGCTCTGGGTGCGAGGGCCGCAGGCGTGGCCGGGGCCTCAGCGGCGGCAGCCACGCCAAAGGAGGCAGGAACGGCGGCTCGGCGGCCGCCCACGCCTCCTGCCGCCTCTGCCGCACCTGCCCCTACTGCGACCCCTGCCGCCTCTGCCGCACCTGCCCCGACTCCGACCCCTGCCGCCTCTGCGCCCCCGGTGGCCGTTTCCGACTCCGAAGTCGTGCGCCGCTGGGCCGAAGTCGTCGAAGCCGTGGGCCAGAAGAGCCGCATGCTGCGGGAGGCCTTGGCCCACGCGATTCCGCTCGTGGAAGGGGAGACCCTGGCCCTCGACGTGTCCGGGAGCGAGGTCCATCTCCAGGGGCTCGAGAACGGCCGCAAGGCGATCGAGACGGCGGTGCGGAGCGTCACCGGCGCCTCGGTCCGCGTGGCGGTCCGCCAGGCCGGGCCAGCGGGTGGTGGGGGCGCGGGCGGGGAGCCGCGGCGGCTCAACCGCGACCTTGAACGGGAAGAGCGGCTGCAGCGCTACCGGGCCAAGGATCCGGGGCTGGACGCCACGGTGGACGCACTCGATCTGGAGCTACTCGAATAACTTGCGGGCATTTCCGGTGCCCGCTACCTTGCGCACCCGAAGGAGCTCTGATTCGTTTCATCCATGCCTGATTTCTCGCAATTCCTCCAGCTCGGCCAGCAGGTGCAGGGCCGGCTGACCCAGATGCAGACCGAGCTCGCCCAACGGACCGTCACCGGCTCCGCCGGGGGTGGGATGGTCGAAGCGACGGCGGACGGACGGGGACAGATACGTCGCATCCGCATCGATCCCAAGATCATGGCGGATGGCGATGTCGAGATGCTGGAGGATCTCGTGGTGGCGGCCGTGGCCGACGCGCAGCGCCGCGCGGAGGACCTGTATCGCGAGGAGCTGCGCAAGGTGACGGGAGGCCTGCCGCTGCCGTTCCAATTGCCGCTGTAGTCGTGTCGGCGATCGACGATGTGGCGGCGGAGCTCGCGCGGCTCCCCGGGATCGGGAAAAAGACCGCCACGCGCCTGACCTACTTCCTGTTGAAGCAACCCCGGGGCGCCCTCGAGCGCCTGGCCGAGGCCATTACCGCGCTCGGGACCCGCGTTGCCGCGTGCTCGGTATGCGGCAACTGGAGCGACGCCGATCCCTGCGGCATCTGCGCTGACGTGCGCCGGGACGGCGGCATCGTGTGCGTGGTCGAGGAGGCGTCGGACATCGCCGCCATCGAGCGCAGCGGCGAGTATCGGGGGGTCTATCACGTCTTGGGCGGTCACGTCTCGCCGCTCGACGGCGTCGGGCCGGAAGACCTCCGCATCGACGCGCTGCGGGGGCGGGTGGCGAACGGCAGCGCCGTCCGGGAGGTCATTCTGGCCACCAACGCCTCCATGGAAGGTGAGGTGACGGCCACGTTCATCCGGGGCGCGCTGGCGCCTCACGGGGTCAAGGTGAGTCGCATCGCCCTCGGGTTGCCGGTGGGCGGCGACTTGGAGTACGCGGACGGCCTGACCATCGCGCGCGCCCTGGCGGCGCGGCGTGAGATGGTTGGCTGATGGGCGCGAAGACGAAGGCCGCCATGATCGCGCTCGGTGTGGGGGCGTTGATTGGCATCGTGCTGGCGCAGTACTCCATGGGGCGGCATCGGGAGGACCTGTTCAGCCGCCGGCCCTTGCGCCGCCTGTCCGCCTTGGGCTATCTCAGCGGGCACCCGAGCGTGGAGGCGGTGCGCCTGCTGCGGGATTACCTCGCGTGGGAGGAGCACCCCATGCTCCGGCGCCGGGCGGAGGCGATCGTGCGGCGAATGGAAGCGAGGCTGGCGTGAGGCCGGCCCGCGTGGAGAGGTGATGGCGGAGATCTCGGCGAGTAGCTGGTCGCTCGACGAAAACGACTACAAGCGCATCCTGGAACACATGAACGCGCTGCTCCAGGAGTCGAGCGCGCGGTGCGCCCTGCTGGTGGACCGCGCCGGCCAGCTGCTGGCCAACGCGGGCGAGCAGCTGGCGTTCGACCCCACCGCGTTCGCGTCGCTCACTGCGGCGGATTTCAGCGCCAACGACCAATTGGCCAAGATGATCGGCGAGCCGGAGTTCGCCTCGCTGTTCCACCAGGGCGAAAAAGAGTCCATGTACCTCGCCGATGTCGCGCGGCGCGTGATTCTGGTGGTGTTGTTCGACCAGCGGACGACCGTGGGCATGGTGAGGCTCAAGGTGAGGCAGACGGTCACGGATCTGGCGAGAGTCTTCGACGAGATGTTCAAGCGCGCGCCCGCGCCCGGCGCGGACCGCAGGGGCGTGCTCGAGGGAGCCGAGGACGAGATTGACAAACTGTTCGGAGCCTGAGCGGGGGGATCGATCATGTCGATGATCAACTACGCCTCCCGTGAGATCAACTGCAAGCTGGTCTATTACGGCCCGGGACTGGGCGGCAAGACCACCAACCTGGAGCACGTCTACCAGAAGGTGTCCCCGGACACCCGCGGGAAGATGGTTTCCCTCGCCACCGAAACGGAGCGAACGCTGTT
>Ga0214473_10010678_pt1 | contig 10789 bp, 6 predicted proteins | sample RVTome_7_FD_203509 | JGI IMG/M metagenome (GOLD analysis project Ga0214473, IMG submission 203509) | Soil microbial communities from uranium-contaminated site in the Upper Colorado River Basin, Wyoming, United States - RVT98D197 | ecosystem: Environmental > Terrestrial > Soil > Contaminated >... | reverse complement strand
GGGGCGCTGCGTCCGCTCAGCGCTTAAAAGGCCAGCGCTCCGACGGTTACGGGTAGTCGTCCGAAGAGCTCCGAGGTTCGGCGGGAACTGTACGCCGAGTACGTCCGCGACCGCTCGGCGCCCGACGCGGCCGCCTTCGCTCGCTATCTGCGCCACGGGCGGCGCGGGGAAAGGGCAGAATTAGGGCAGAAACCTGGGGAAAACGGACGGAGAGAAGCGCTACCGGACCGGAACCTCGCGAAAAAATGGCCCGCAGCGGGGAGCCGTTGCGGGCCGCAATCTGGAGCGGGCGACCGGATTCGAACCGGCGACGTCCAGCTTGGGAAGCTGGACCGGCCTGACCCCAGTCGGGAGACCCCGGGGTGAAACGGGAGACATTTCCGGACCGTCCGAGCGTCGCCCCCTCTGTCACCTGTCCCGCCCTGTCCCAAATCTTACCCCGAAAAGGGCAGCAGGAGGGCAGAACCCAGACGGGCCCGGTCCCGTCTGGCCGGGAAGTAGCCGAGCGACGGCAGCCCCCAAGCCGGAATGCGAAGGGCTACGGCGCGAACCGCAGCCCACCTCAGGCCAGAGCTTGCTCACCAAGCAGGGCCAGCGCGAGCTCGAGGCCCTGCCCCTCTCCCCCATCCCGAGCACGATCCGGCAGGATTGCCTGACTGTGCTCCACCTGTTGGACGAGCACATTCGCCGGCTGGACCGGGAACTGGTCCTGCGGTGGGGCAATGATCCCCGCGTCCGGCGTCTCCTGACGATCCCGGGCATCGGCCCGTTCACCGCGATCCTGGTGGTGCTGGAGTTGGGCGACGTTCATCGCTTCCCCAGCGCCAAGCACGTCGCGAGTTCTAAGCCCACTTCCAGAGCGAGAATACCTCGCGTTCAGACAAGCCGTCTTTCGCCCGTGGCCAGGGTGGAGCGCCAAAAACATTGGTGGCCTCAAGAGGCGCGGGAGGCAGGCCTCATCCCAACAGCGCGCGGCGACGCCGAAATGCGAAGAACCATGAGGAAGGCTCAGAGGCTCCCGATGGTCAACGAGGCCGCCTTCTACGGGGGGGCTTCTGACTCACCACGCTAACGAGTCGGCCCGGCCGAGGCGGCCCCACGCGGGACCCGGGACCCAGCCTCCTTTAGGTACCGGTAGTAGTCGCTGTCCGTGGTGAGGATCATCACCGAGTTTTTGTTCTGCCCCTCCTTGTAGGCCTCCAGGGTGCGCGAGAAGGCGTAGAACTCGGGATCGCGACCATAGGCGCTGCCGTACACGCGCGTGGCCTCGGCGTCGGCCTTCCCCCGGACCTCCTGGACCCGCCGGTAGGCGGTGGACCGGATCTGGCGCAGCTCCTTCTCCATGGTCCCCAGGATCTCGGCGCTGCGCCCCTCCCCCTCGGACCGGAAGCGGGCCGCGATGCGCTTCCGCTCGGAGATCATCCGGGCGTACACCTTCTCCCGGACGCTCTCCACGTAGTTTAGGCGCTTGATACGCACGTCCACCAGCTCGATCCCGTACTGAGGGATGACCTTCCGGGCCTCGGCCAGGATGGCCCGGGTGATCTCCTCGCGCCCGCGGGCGATCTGCTTCTTCAGTTCCTCACGCACCTCGGCGGGGACCTCTTCCAGGACCTCTCCCTTGGGAACCTCCCACGTGGCGCTCCGGACCAGCTCCACGAGCTCGCTGGCCGAGACCTGGTCCCTGACCACGGAATCAATAATGTCGTTCAGGCGGGACTGGGCCCCAGCCTCCGTGGCCACGTTCTCCAGAAACTTCTTGGCGTCGGCAATCCGCCAGCGTGCCGTCGTGTCCACCCAGATGAACTCCCGCCCCTTGGTCGGGATCTGGTTCGGGTCCCCATCCCAGATGAGGAGGCGCTTCTCGAAGCGGCGCACCTCTTGGACGAAGGGGAGCTTGAGGTGAAGGCCCGCCTCAGTCACCGGCTGGCCCACGGGCCGGCCGAACTGGAGGATGACCGCCTGCTGGCCCTCCTCCAGCGTGTAGAAGGTCCCGGAGAGGACGAGGAAGATCGCCAGCGCGAGGACCCCGAGCCCGATCTTTAGCACCCTCGTCATGGCTGCTTCCCTCCCGTGGCGGGCACCTGGCCCGACTCCAGGGGGAGCCAGGGTATAAGGGCCTTCTGGTCGCTGTCCACGATGTACAAGGCCTTCGCCTCGGGCAGGATGGCGCCGATGGCCTCCAGGTAGAGGCGGCGGCGCGTGACCTCCGGGGCGCGCTGGTACTCCTCCAGGATGGCCCGGAATCGGGTGGCCTCTCCATTGGCCCGGTTGACCCGCTCGAGGGCATAGCCCTCGGCCTCGCTGATGGTCCGGGTTGCCTCGCCCCGGGCCTTTGGGATCTCCCGGTTGGCCTGCTCCTGGGCCTGGTTGATCGTCCGTTCCCGGTCCTGGCGCGCCTCGTTCACCTCGTTGAAGGCCGGTTTGACGGGATCCGGGGGCGTCACGTCCTGCAACTCCACCGTGACCAGGCGGACCCCGGCCTCATAGGCGGTCAGGATCTTCTGCATTTCCTCCTTCATCTCGGTGGAAACGGCCACGCGGCCGACGGTGAGGACGTCGCTCCCCAGCCGGTTGCCGACCACCCGGCGCATGACCGCCTCGGCGATATCCCGGATCGTCTGCCGGGTGTCCCGGACCCAGAAGAGGTAGCGGATCGGGTCTTCGATCCGGTACTGGACGATCCACTGAACATCGATCACGTTCAAGTCCCCCGTCAGCATGAGGGACTCATCCTTGAAGGCCTTGTTATCCGCGTATTGCGTTCGCTGGCCGGCAGCCGTGGCCGCCGTCCGGAACCCGAATTCCTCCTTGAGGACCCGGGCCGTGGGAACCAGGCGGACCCTCTCGATGCCGTACGGCAGCTTGAAGTGGAGGCCCGGCCCCACCGTCCGCACCACCGCCCCGAACCGCTGGACCACGCCCGTCTCCTCGGGCTGCACCGTGAACCAACTCGACCAGAACAAGATCAGGAGGAGCGCTGCCAGGATACCCGCGGCAATCCTCGAGCCTCCGAGCCCGCGGAAGCGATTCCGGAGGTCCCGGACCGTGCGCTCGAGATCGGGCGGTGACCAGCCGGGCCCGCCCGGGCCCTCGGGGTCATACCTCTGCATGGTCCCTCTCCTTCCCGCAAGACCCTGCCTTCCTCATAACACTCACCCCCATGGCCGCCTGCGCGCGGGCATTGACTGGTAGCCACGCCGGCTGCCGATCGAACCGCCGTAGGCTGCGGAGAATCCGATCCGGGTCACCCTAGTCGCACCACGAGATACCCCCCCGAAAAGGGATTCCGGCCAGCTACGTGGCCAACTACGCCCTCGGCGAAGAGCTTCGCAGGCGTTGCGAGATCCCTCTTCGCAAAAGCTTCACATCCCGCTCGCACTAGCGCTGCGCTCTCACGTCCAGGATGTCGTCCCGCTGCGCTCCCAGGCGTGACCTCAGCTACCGAAGAATCGCCGCAACATCGATGCCAAGAGCGGGGATGCGGGACGAATCGAAAACAGTGAGCCTCGACGATGAGTTAGGTTGAGATTCTGACTGAAGGAAGAGAGGGCACGCCAAAGGGTTGCGACAAAGTGTCGCCGAGCGGACATCATGACGCCGGCGGCGGCGCGTCCTTTGGCGGAATATTTAGCCGGTGAGGGGCTTCGCCCCTAAGGAGAGACCCGATGAGCCAAGAGCAGCTCCTCGCGCCCGTCGGAGACCTCGTGAGGGTCTTCAGCCCGGCATCGCTTTCAGGAAGCGTGTGGCTATGAGTTCGGCCATGGCGACGACCGAGGGGCGAGGACGTCGGCAACGATGAGGTTCCCCCCGACGAACAGTGAAAGGCTCGACCGCGCCTCCTCCCGCTACAATGGTTCCTGATGAGGAGGTCGAAGCACTCCATGCCCTTCGGGGCCGAGGTGCTCCCCGGCCGGGGCGTTCGATTCCAGCTCTGGGCTCCCCAGGCCGCGCGGGTGGAGCTCTGCCTTGACGGTCGCCCCCCCCTCGCGATGGAGCGAGACCCGGAGGGATGGGCGAGGCTCGTCACGGACCGCGCGCGTCCGGGCGCCCACTACCGCTACAGCATTGACGGAGGGCCGCTCTTGCCGGATCCGGCCTCGCGCTTTCAACCCGAGGATGTCCATGGCCGGAGCGAGGTTGTCGATCCGGAGGCCTTCGGCTGGACGGACGACGGCTGGCAGGGGCTCCCCTGGGAGGCCATGGTCTTCTACGAACTCCACGTGGGTGCCTTCACCCCGGAGGGGACGTTCCGGGCCGCCCAGGACCGGCTCGACTACCTGGCCGACCTTGGGATCACGGCCGTCCAGCTCATGCCGGTCGCCGACTTCCCCGGGCGGTGGAACTGGGGGTACGACGGGGTCTTCCCCTTCGCCCCCGATAGCCGCTACGGCCGGCCGGAGGACCTCAAGGCCCTCGTCCAGGGCTGCCACGCTCGCGGGCTCGCCCTCTTCCTCGACGTCGTCTACAACCACTTCGGCCCCGAGGGAAACTATCTGGGACAGTACGCACCCGAGTTCTTCAGCGCGCGCTACGTCACGCCCTGGGGGAAGGCCATTAACTTCGACGGCCCCGGCAGCGACGTCGTGCGGGCCTTCTTCCGCGAGAACGCGCTCTTCTGGATCGAGGAGTATCACCTGGACGGGCTCCGCCTGGACGCCGTCCACGCCATCCGCGACGAGTCTCCAGTGCACATCCTGGAGGATATCGCCCGGGCGGTCCACGCCGATCCCGGCGCGACCCGGCGCGTCCACCTGGTGCTCGAGAACGACCACAACGAGGCCCGCTACCTGCGGGCGGACGCCTCCGGCCGGCGCCTCTACGCCGCCCAGTGGAACGACGACGCCCACCACGCCCTTCACATCCTCGTGACCGGTGAGCGCGACGGCTACTACGCGGACTACCCGGATCCGATCGGGGCGCTCGGCCGCTGCCTGACCGAGGGCTTTGCCTATCAGGGGGAGTATTCAGCGTACCGCAGGCGGCGCCGAGGCGAGCCCAGCGCCGATCTCCCGCTCACGTCGTTCGTGGCCTTCCTCCAGAACCACGACCAGATCGGCAACCGCGCCTTCGGCGAGCGTCTCACCGCCCTGGCACCCGAGGCGGCGGTCCGGGCAGCCACGGCGCTCCTGCTCCTTGCCCCCTCGCCTCCCCTCCTCTTCATGGGGCAGGAATGGGCCGCCGACGAGCCATTCCTCTTTTTCTCCGACTTCGGTCCCGACCTGGCGCCGAAGGTCGTCGAGGGCCGGCGGAAGGAGTTCGAGCGCTTCCCCGCCTTCAGCGACCCGGAGATGCGCGCGCGGATTCCCAATCCCCAGGACGAGGCTACTCTCAGGCGCTCGATCCTCCAGTGGGAGGCACTGACGGATGCGGAACACCGCGCCTCACGGGAGTGGACCCGCCGCCTGCTCCGCGTCAGGGGGGAGGAGATCGTCCCACGCCTGGGCGCGGGTCGGCTCGGGGCTCGGGCCACTCGTCTGGGGGGCGCGGGGCTCGCGGTGGAGTGGTCCCTCGGAGACGGGAGCGCGCTCAGGCTCGTGGCCAACCTGGGGCCGGACCCGCTCGACTGCACGCTGCCATGGCGGGATGCGGGCCGGTGCCTCGCAGCCTCCCCCGAGACCGGCGCGGGGACGCTCCCGCCCCTCGGGGCCTGGCACGTGGCGAGCTATCTCAGCGAGGCGCCCGGACCAGAGGAGGGAACGGGGCAATGATGGACTGGCTTCCTCCAGGACCTCCTCGTGATCCCCCTGATGCTCGCGGTGCCGGTCCTGTCGGGAACCGCGCAGGCGGCAACGGGACGCACCCTCGAGTCGCTCCACGGAGCCCTCCTGCTTATGACCATCATCCTCCTGGCAGCGCGGTGGCTCATCCCGCGCTTCCTGGCCGAGGTGGCGCGCCCCCGCCCCGGCGCGAGCTCTTCGTGCTTACCCTACTGCGTGACGGAGCACGGCCGACATCCTGTCGTCACGACGACATCTTGTCGCCCAGAAACCGGCGACTCGCCGCTTCGTGAGGTCACCAACCGCTTGGCGGGGCTACCGCCTCTCGAGCGTCTGCCTCCTGGTACGGATGTTGCTGGACGTCGATTTGGCTGTCGACGATCTGGGGAGAAAGATGCAGCGAAAGACGATGGTGCCGGTCATTTACAACCTGTTCCCCACCCTGGTGGGATCGATCGATCACTGGCCAGCGCACGCTGCGCGAGCCCGGGACCTCGGGTTCAACTGGCTCTACGTGAACCCGTTCCAGTCCCCGGGGTTCTCGGGGAGCCTCTACGCCGTCAAGGACCACCACCGGCTCCATCCACTTCTGGAGGGGAAGACCCGAAGCCCGGGCGTCGAGGCCATGGCGCCGGTCATCCAGACGATCCGGGGTCTCGGGCTCTCGGTCATGATGGATCTCGTCGTCAATCACGTGGCCAAGGACAGCCCGCTGATTAGCCGGCATCCGGCCTGGTTCCGCCGGGACATGACCGGCGAGGTGGGGAGCCCCTCGGTCGTGGATCCGGACGACGCTTGCCGCGTGACCGTGTGGGGCGACCTCGCAGAGGTCGACAACGAGGGGAGCGCGGACCGCGACGCGCTCTGGCGCTTCTGGGAGACCTTGATCGACCGGGCGATGGACCTCGGCTTCACCGGCTTCCGCTGCGACGCGGCCTACAAGGTCCCACCCGAGCTGTGGCGGCGACTCATCACGCGGGCCCGGGGACGGGCGCCGGGGACGCTCTTCGTCGCGGAGACCCTCGGGTGCAGCCCGGAGGCGGTACAGGCGCTGGAGGGTCCGGGATTCGACTACTTCTACAACAGCTCGAAGTGGTGGGACTTCGTGGCGCCCTGGTGCCTCGAGCAGCACGAGGCATTTCGCCGGATCGCGCCCTCGATCGCCTTCCCGGAGTCCCACGACACGCCCCGGCTGGCGGCGGAGACGGGCGGGAGCGAGGCGGTGCAGCGCCAGCGTTATGCGTTCGCGGCGGTCTTCTCGGCGGGCGTCCAGCTGACCGTCGGCTACGAGTTTGGGTTCCGGCGCGCGCTCGACGTCGTGAAGACGACCCCAGCCGACTGGGAGGCGCCGCGGTTTGACCTGCGCGACTTCCTGCGTCGCGTGAACGCGCTCAAGACGCGGCATCCCCTCCTCGCTACCGAAGGCGTGCTCCGCCGGGTCGAGACTGGCGGCGACGGCGTGACCGCGCTGAGACGGTGGTCGGACGAACGGGGCACGCATCGGGGCGTGATCCTGATCAACAGCGACAGCGGCGCGTTCCGGGAGGTCGAGGTGCCGGCGGAGGAGCTGCCCGCCTCGGCCCGCCTGTACCGGCCGTGCCGGGACGACGTGCCGGACGCAGGCTTCCCAGTCCCCCGAGCGGTGCGGCTAGCGCCCGCCGAGGTCGCCCTCCTCATGGAAGCCGTGTGAGCGTGAGCCCCCAGGAGATCGAGGCCATCGTCCGCGGCGAGCACGGCGACCCCTTCGCGGTCCTGGGCCCGCACGCCGTCGGGAGCGCGAGGCGCACCGCCATCGCCGTGCGCGCGTTCCTCCCCGGCGCTATCACGGTGACGGTCAAGCCGCTCACGCCGACGCCCCGGCCGCGCGCGATGGAGCGCATCCATCCCGAGGGCCTCTTCGCGGCGAGCTTCTCGGGCGAGCGCGAGCCGTTCCCGTACCGCCTTGAGGTGTTGGACAGGACGGGCCAGACGATCGACATCGAGGATCCCTACCGCTTTCCGTCTACGCTCGGAGATCTCGACCTCCAGCTCCTCGGCGAGGGCACTCACTTCCTGGCCTTCGACAAGCTCGGGGCCCACCGGGCCACCCTCGAGGGCGTGTCCGGGGTCGTCTTCGCCGTCTGGGCCCCCGGCGCCCGCCGCGTCAGCGTGGTCGGCGACTTCAACCAGTGGGAAGGGCGCCGCCACCCGATGCGGCTTCACCCGGGCAACGGCCTCTGGGAACTGTTCGTCCCCGGAGTTGACGAGGGGGCCCGGTACAAATTCGAGCTCCTGTCGCCTTCGGGCGAGTTGCTCGCGCTCAAGGCCGACCCATACGCCTTCGCCTTCGAGCTGGAGACTCCCCGCACAGCCTCCGTGGTCTGCTCGCCAGATGGCTACGCCTGGGCCGACGCCGGGTGGATGGCTGAGCGCGCTCGGCGGAACGACCTGGACAGCCCCATCGCCATCTACGAGGTGCACCTCGGGTCCTGGATGCGCGTGCCGGAGGAGGGGAACCGGTTCCTCACCTACCTGGAGCTGGCGGAGGAGCTGGCGACCTACGTCCGGGACATGGGGTACACGCACGTGGAACTCCTGCCCGTAATGGAGCACCCGTTCTACGGCTCCTGGGGGTACCAGACCATCGGGTACTTCGCGCCGACCCGCCGGTACGGAGCCTCAAGGGATTTCATGCAGTTCGTGGACACCCTCCATCAGCACGGCATCGGGGTCATCCTGGACTGGGTGCCGGCCCACTTCCCCAACGACCCGCACGGTCTGGCCTACTTCGACGGTACGCACCTCTACGAGCACGAGGACCCCCGCCAGCGAGAGCACCCGGAGTGGGGGACTCGGATCTTCAACTACGGCCGGAACGAGGTGGCCAACTTCCTGATCGGCAACGCCCTGTTCTGGCTCGAGCGCTACCACGTGGACGGGCTCCGCGTGGACGCGGTGGCCTCCATGCTCTACCTGGACTACGGGCGGAAGCCCGGCGAGTGGATCCCCAACGCCCTCGGCGGGAACGAGAACCTCGAGGCGATCGCCTTCCTCAAGCGCTTGAACGAGGTGGCCTACGGCTCCCACCCCGGGATCATGACCATCGCCGAGGAATCCACCGCCTGGCCGATGGTCTCGCGCCCGACCTACCTCGGCGGCCTCGGGTTCGGCTTCAAGTGGAACATGGGCTGGATGCACGACCTCCTGGACTACATGAGCCGCGACCCGATCCACCGGAAGTACCACCACCACCAGCTCACCTTCGGGCTCCTCTACGCCTGGCACGAGAACTTCATCCTCCCCCTCTCCCATGACGAGGTGGTATATGGCAAGGGGTCGCTCCACCAGAAGATGCCGGGGGACGACTGGCAGAAGTTCGCCAACCTGCGCTGCCTGTACGCGCTCATGTACGGCCACCCGGGGAAGAAGCTCCTGTTCATGGGAGGGGAGTTCGGGCAGACGCGGGAGTGGTACCACGAGGAGAGCCTGGATTGGCGCCTCTTGGGGATGGGGCTATACCATCGTGGTTTGCAGACGCTCGTAAGGGATTTGAACCGGCTCTACCGGGGGATGCCGGCTCTCCACCAAGTGGACTTTGACCCGGCTGGCTTTCAGTGGATCGACTGCAGCGACTCCGAGCAGAGCGTGATCGTCTTCGTGCGCCGGGCGAAGGACCCCTCCGATTACGTGGTCTTCGTGTGTAACTTCACTCCGGTGCCCCGGTCCGGGTACCGCGTCGGGGTGCCGGGCGCGGGATTCTACCGGCAGCTTTTGAATACGGACGCGGAGGTGTACGGCGGAAGCAACGTGGGGAACGCCGGCGGGGCTTGGGCCGAGCCGGTTGCGTGGCAGGGGCAGCCACACTCGCTGGTGCTCACCCTGCCGCCCCTGGCAACCGTCATTCTCAAGCCTTCCCACGGCTAAAAGCCTGGCTCGAGCGCCTGAGCAGGGGCACCGTGACGGCGTCAGAAGCGACGTGAGGCGCAAGCACTCGATGCCGTTCGGGGCGGAAGTCCTCCCCGGCGGGGGTGTCCGTTTCCGGCTCTGGGCGCCCAAGGCCCGCCGGGTGGATCTGTGCCTCGAAGAAAGCCCGCAAGCCCCATGGAGCGTGACCCGGATGGCTGGTGGCGGCTCGTCACGGACCGGGCGCGTCCGGGCGCGCGCTACGGCACGCCCTGGGGGAAGGCCATTAACTTCGACGGCCCCGGCAGCGACGTCGTGCGGGCCTTCTTCCGCGAGAACGCGCTCTTCTGGATCGAGGAGTATCACCTGGACGGGCTCCGCCTGGACGCCGTCCACGCCATCCGCGACGAGTCTCCAGTGCACATCCTGGAGGATATCGCCCGGGCGGTCCACGCCGATCCCGGCGCGACCCGGCGCGTCCACCTGGTGCTCGAGAACGACCACAACGAGGCCCGCTACCTGCGGGCGGACGCCTCCGGCCGGCGCCTCTACGCCGCCCAGTGGAACGACGACGCCCACCACGCCCTTCACATCCTCGTGACCGGTGAGCGCGACGGCTACTACGCGGACTACCCGGATCCGATCGGGGCGCTCGGCCGCTGCCTGACCGAGGGCTTTGCCTATCAGGGGGAGTATTCAGCGTACCGCAGGCGGCGCCGAGGCGAGCCCAGCGCCGATCTCCCGCTCACGTCGTTCGTGGCCTTCCTCCAGAACCACGACCAGATCGGCAACCGCGCCTTCGGCGAGCGTCTCACCGCCCTGGCACCCGAGGCGGCGGTCCGGGCAGCCACGGCGCTCCTGCTCCTTGCCCCCTCGCCTCCCCTCCTCTTCATGGGGCAGGAATGGGCCGCCGACGAGCCATTCCTCTTTTTCTCCGACTTCGGTCCCGACCTGGCGCCGAAGGTCGTCGAGGGCCGGCGGAAGGAGTTCGAGCGCTTCCCCGCCTTCAGCGACCCGGAGATGCGCGCGCGGATTCCCAATCCCCAGGACGAGGCTACTCTCAGGCGCTCGATCCTCCAGTGGGAGGCACTGACGGATGCGGAACACCGCGCCTCACGGGAGTGGACCCGCCGCCTCCTTCACCTCCGGAGGGCGGAGCTCGCGCCGAGGCTCGCGGGGCTCGAGCG
>Ga0214473_10010677_pt1 | contig 10790 bp, 8 predicted proteins | sample RVTome_7_FD_203509 | JGI IMG/M metagenome (GOLD analysis project Ga0214473, IMG submission 203509) | Soil microbial communities from uranium-contaminated site in the Upper Colorado River Basin, Wyoming, United States - RVT98D197 | ecosystem: Environmental > Terrestrial > Soil > Contaminated >... | reverse complement strand
GCCGATATAAATTATAGCGTGGTATTTACATGCTGAAGAAGAAATTTTCAATAATAGTCGTTCCGCCTGACAATTCCAGGATTGTCAATAAGGAAATCAGCCAGCGTTTTCTCGTTTTATGTTCGCTGATTGTTTCCGTTTTTGTCGTTGCCAGCATTTATTCGGCGATAGGATTCATAAAAACCAATATCGATCGCCAGAGGCTGGCCGGGCTGACCGAGGAAAATCATCTGTTGTCGGCCAAGGTCGGCTATTTGGAATCGACGGTTTCGCTTTTGAAATCGGAAATGTCGCAGATTATCAAGAAGGACGAGGATATTCGCCTGGTTTTCGATCTGCCGCAGCTTGACTCCGACATGCGCGAGGTGGGCGTGGGAGGCCAGATGATCGAAACGCCGCCGGTCAATTCACAATTGGCGGAGCGTACCTGGCTGGTCGAGGAAGATATCGAGAAGATTCGCCGACAGATCGAGCTTGAAAACGCTTCCTTCGAGGATCTGTTCTCCCTGGTGCAAAAGAAGAAGCGGCTGCTGGACCATACGCCGACTATCAACCCCTGCGATGGTTTCGTATCGCGGGGCTTTGGCATGCACAATGACCCGTTCACCGGCTCATATCAACCGCATAACGGGATCGATATCGCGGCCCCCAGAGGCACTCCGGTTCACGCTTCAGCCGATGGAATTGTAATGAAATCGTCATATCAGACCGGCCTGGGGAATACTATCATTATCGATCATGGCAACGGGTTTATGACATATTACGGGCATTTGAGCACAACCAAGGTTGCCATGGGCAAACGTGTAACGCGCGGCGAGGTCGTGGGTTTGGTGGGATCGACCGGATATTCCACAGGCCCTCATTTGCATTACGAGGTCAGACAGATGGGCCGCGCCATGGATCCATCGAAATATATGATTAAGGCGATACTTGCGTTAAGATAGCCCGCTATTGGCTATGCTCAAGTTACGCCTCCTTGTTTCAAGGGGGTTTTTTTATTGCTAATGAATTGCGATCTATATTATTGTAAGGTCATAGTTGTTCTAAAATTGTCCATTTGGCAACCGAAACGTATGATATTGGAAATATCCGCCAGGAACCGAGCATGAACGCAAATGCCTGAAATCTTAAATCACGACCACTCTCACACCCATGCGGCCAGAACGCCGGATATAGAAAAGCGTCTATTCTGGGCGCTGACGATAACAATCGGGATCTTTATCCTGGAATTGGGCGGGGGATTTCTTTCCAATTCGCTGGCCCTGATGTCGGATGCCGGGCATTTATTCGGAGACGTTCTGGCTCTGGGCTTATCGCTGGCGGCGGCCCGGGTGTCTCGCCGGCCACCGACGGCAAGGCGGACGTACGGGTACCATCGCATAGAGGTCCTGGCCGCTATTTTCAACGGTTTGACTTTGTTTATTTTGGCCGGTTATATCTTCTACGAAGCTTATCATAGGTTTATCAGCCCTGAACCGGTGCAGTCGACATTGATGCTATCGGTGGCTATCATAGGGCTTCTGGCGAACCTGCTTGTAATCATGCGTCTGCACGATGTTGCCGGCGAAAATCTCAATGTCAGAGCGGCGTTTTGGCATGTGCTGGGCGACATGCTCGGCTCGGTAGGTGTAGTCGCGGGCGGCTTGATAATGATCATCACCGGAAATTTCATGGCCGATTCGATCATTTCATTTTTCGTAGGCTTGATCATTCTCGTCGGCGCCATAAGTGTCTTACGCGAGGGGGCCAGTATCCTGCTGGAAAGCGTCCCGCATAATGTAAATTATGAGAGTCTCAAAGGGGAAATGGAGAAGATCGAAGGCATCGTCTCGGTGCACGACCTCCACATCTGGTCGATATCGTCGGCCAACCTGGCTCTTTCCGCCCATATCAAGGTGGCCAATCAATCGACCCATTCTTCGCAGAGAATCCTGCAGGAGACGAGCCACCTGCTCAACCACAACTTCGATATTCACCACTCGACCTTGCAGTTGGAATGCGATTGTTGCGCCGAAATGAATTGCGGCTGTGATTCGCCGTAGATAGGGACAGCGCCCGGCTGCGAAATAACCGGGCATGATGAAACCGCGCTAACGAGTTCGATGTATAATTAAAAGCAGTCAGGCAGGCATTATGGTCAGGCGAACGGGAACATTATTGGCAATAATTATCGGCGGTATGATGGGTGTCGTATTCATGCTGGTCATCCTCGGTTATCTGCCGCTCGGCAAGGCCGGCCAAACACAAAATCCAATTAAAAATACCCAAAATATCATCCCCAGCCAATCCGCTCAAAGCGAATATTTCGAAAGAGACAGCGGTGTCAGACGAATCGAAAATGGTATCGATTCCTCCCGTCGTAATGCCATCGTGGCGGCGGCTGAGAACGTGGGACCGGCGGTGGTGTCGCTTTCGGTAATTCAAGTCGTTCAGACGCGCAATTCGTCACCGATGGGTTCGGATTTTTGGGAATTCTTCTTTCTGCCGCCCCCCGCCAGGGAACGACAGGTGCTCTCACTCGGCTCCGGCGTCATAATAAACCCCGACGGTTTTATATTGACCAACGAGCATGTAATAGAGGGCGCCAAGGAGATTAGGGTGACGCTGACGAATGGCGATGAGTATCCCGGACGGTTGGTGGGCAGCGATCCGGTGACCGACCTGGCGGTAATCAAGATTCAAACTGACACGGTAACCTTCAAAAATGCCTCGCTCGGCAACTCGGATGACATGATAATCGGCGAATGGGCCATAGCTATCGGCAATCCGTTCGGTTACCTGTTGGATGATCCGCAGCCAACTGTGACGGTAGGCGTAATTTCGGCGACCAATAGGGACATCAAGCCGGAGCGCGGGCAAAAAGCGATTTATCGCAAGATGATCCAGACCGATGCGGCAATCAATCCCGGGAATTCCGGCGGGCCGCTGGTCAACGCGTTGGGCGAAGTAATCGGTATCAACACCTTCATATTTTCATCGAGCAGGGGCTCCGAGGGAATCGGATTTGCCGTGCCGATTAACAGGGCCAAAGTAGTCATAGACGACATTCTCAAATTCGGCGAGGTGGTCAAAGCCTGGATAGGTCTAAATATCCAGCAAATAACGCCGGAGATTGTGCGCAGCCTGGATTTGCACAAGAGCAAAGGGCTAATCATATCGTCGGTCAGCGACAACTCACCGGCCTCGCGGGCGGGCTTGAGGGCCGGCGATATTTTACTCTCCATCGGCAAGCTGCAGATGGATAAGGTGGGCGATTGGGAGGAGGTCATAAACTATTCACGCGCCGGACGACCGCTGCCGCTGCGATTCATGCGCGGCAGCGACGAGATTTCGCTGGTGGTGGTGCCCGAGGAGATTCCCTTGCGTCTGGCCCCCAAGAAGAAGGACAAATTCGGGCTGGAGGTGGCCGAGATAACTCCCACCGTGGCCGGGTATATGGGTCTTCGCAGCAGGAACGGCGTGGTGGTTATCTCCACCGAGGAGAAAGGGCTGGCAGCCAACTGGGGGTTGCTCGAAGGCGATATTATCAGGCGCGTGGGCACCTATGAGATATCGGGGCTCAGCGAATACGTCAAGACGATGTCGCAGATCGGGCGCGGCTACCGCGTGGTGCTGACTGTGGAGCGCAACGGCGAAGTCTTCCTGCTACAGGTGCTGACGTGATGGGGCAAAACCTCGAAAATGCCCCTTGTTAATTGCGTAGCCGGGGTCTCTTCGGAGACCTCGGATTTTTGTTTGAGTAGATTCTTATACATAATCAAAATCCACGTCATAAAACGTTCCTCCCATATTATCCGACAGAATTGAGTTTTCATTTTATTGTAATCTCTGCCCGTTAAATTTATATTACTTCCATGCGACCAAAGCGCGGTGAAATTGCGACATTGGAGATCACAGACCTGGCGTTCGGCGGCAAGGGAGTGGCCAAGCCCGATGGCTTTGTGGTTTTCGTGGAATCTGCCATACCGGGAGATACGGTCGAGGTTCAGTTCGAGAAGGTCCGCGGGAATTACGCCGAGGCTGGCATCACCCGCCTGCTGACCCTATCGCCTCACAGAGTCAAGCCGGCCTGCGAGCATTTCGATTATTGTGGCGGCTGTAAATGGCAGCATCTCGATTACGCAATTCAGAAGAAGTATAAAGAGGACCAGGTCAAACAGGCGCTGATCCATCTTGCCGGAATCAAAGAGCCGCCGGTGGAGCCGATCGTGGGCGCGCATAAAATCTACTACTACCGCAACAAGATGGAATTCTCATTCCATGTGGGCCGGAATGGCGAGACCCTGCTGGGGCTTCACGTGGGCGGCAGGTTCCAGGATATTTTTCAGCTCAACTGGTGTCATCTGCAATCTGAGACATCCAATGAGATTGTCAAATTCGTGCGGCAGCGCTCGGCGGAATTACAGCTTCCCCCGTACCACATAATCGATCATACGGGATTTTTGCGTTTCCTCGTCATCCGCGAGGGTAAATTCACCGGCGAAACGCTGGTCAATATAGTTACCGGCCCAGGCGATTATCCGGCGCTAAAGATACTGGCGGCGGAGATCGGTAAGCGGTTCGAAAATGTCAAATCGATCTCGCATACATTGAATAAGGAGAAGGCCAATATCGCGCGCGGCGAGAAAGAGGCGGTGCTTTACGGCTGCGACCATATTTACGAAAAGCTCGGAGAACATAAATATCGAATATCGGCCAATTCGTTTTTCCAGACTAACAGCTATCAGGTGCAAAGGCTCTATGACCTGGCAGTCGAATTAGCCGAACCCAAGCGCGATGAGCGGATGCTCGATCTCTACACCGGCACGGGCACTATCGCCATATATTTCGCGGACCTGGTGCACGAAGTCGTGGGGGTGGAATCGGTGGCGGATGCCGTGCATGACGCTCATGCCAATGCCGAGCTCAACGCGGCCGCCAATTGCAGTTTCATTGTGGCGGACGTGGCTAAATATCTGAAAGAAGCGATAGCTGCGGGAGAGCGATTCGACCTCGTGGTGCTCGACCCGCCGCGTGCGGGATGTCATCCCGATGTCATAAAATCTTTGCGGGTCCTAAGGCCGAATAAGATCGTATATGTTTCCTGCAACCCGGCGACGTTGGCGCGCGACCTCAAAGAACTATTGGCCGATGGATACACCCTCGACAGAGCCGTGCCTGTCGATCTCTTCCCGCACACTTATCATATCGAAGCCGCCTGCAGGCTGACGATTAGATAGAGTGAAAATGGCCTCGGACCGGTAAATTCTTGGCCAGCATTTTCTTTATCTCTGATTATATATTGCTTCCTCTCAAGTTATCGACATACAAATTATTAGACAGGGCTCACCGCCTAGACCAAACGTTCCCCCCCCTCTCCCCCCTCATAATCCCTTCAAATACCACCGTAAGTTGCCGATAATATTAGCGGTATGAAAATAATACATACATCGAATTTGCACCTTGGCAAGTCGTTTGCCAATATGGGCACAGCGGGGGATAGAATCAGGGCGGCTCTAAAATCGACATTCGTAAAAATCGTCGATCTGGCGATTGAAGAAAAGGCCGACCTGGTGATCCTGGCCGGTGACACTTTCGACAACATAGATGTTTCCCATAACTTCCTCGACTTCTTTGTATCTCAAATAGGGCGTCTGGGCGATGCGCCCGTAATAATTCTGCCCGGCGCCAGGGATAACTATCAAAGGGGAAGCTTCTGGGATGAGTGGGGGCTGACCCGCCAGACTCAAAATCTCTATCCCCTGACCGATACCGAGAAGCCTTATATCGAACTCGGCGGACTTTCAACGACGATATACGGCTATCCTATCCTGGCGGAAACAAAACCGGACGCGCGGGCCACGAGGCTCAAGAGATTCGGCCGCTCAAATCATCACGTGGCCGTTATCTATGGAACGTTGGTGTTAAACGATCGGCAGGGAACGATCCATTACCCAATTTACCCGGACGACATCATTAACGGCGGCTTCGATTATACGGCCTTCGGCGGAAACCGTGAATATCAGAACCTCTCTCCCGCAGGAATTGCGGGGGCATATTCCGGTTCGCCCGAGGTGCTTTCTGCAGGCTCATCCAAGTCCGGGCACGTCGTGGTAATCGAGCTGGGGACGGCCCCTACATTGAAAGCGATCAAGGTCGGGGAGCTGGAATGGGTTAAGATCACCATTCCCATGGAGACCGTATCAGACGCCGATGATCTCAGGCAGAAGATCAACGAAAAGGCCGGGCCCAACGTCATAATGGAGGTGACATTCAAGGGGCTGGCGTTGCTGGAGTCCGGCTTCGATGTCGACTACCTGCGCAAGGAACTGGCGGGAAATTTCCTGTATCTTGATATCGTGGACCGTTCGAGAGTATTGCCGGAGAATGTTTCGGAGGTGAAAGTGCAGGAGAAAACGATTCTCGGCCAGTATCTGCGAGTGATGGTCGACAAGCTGAAGAAGGCCGAGGGCGCAAACAAGAATGACCTCGAGGAATCCTTAAAGGTCGGCTACACGCTTCTTACCGGGAAGGAGCATTGGTAGGATGTTGATTTCCCAGATATTGCTTAAGAATTTCGGCAAATTCAAGAATTTTACATGCGAGCTTACCCCGGGGCTTAACCTTATTAAGGGTCCCAACGAAGCCGGAAAATCTACATTGGCCGATGCCATAACGGCGGCCCTGTTCCTCTATCCCACGGAGGGGAAGAAGGAAATGGTGGGCGCCGCAAACTGGAAATCCAAGGAAGCGCCGGCGCTGGAGGCCACATTCAATGTCGGGGGCAATTCGGTGAAGCTTATTAAGGACTTCAAGACCGGGAGCGTGGAGCTGGAGGATAACAGGACCGGCGTCAAGACCGAGGAGACCGATTATATCGAGAAATGGCTGGCCGAACAGTTAGGGATATCTTCGGAAGAGATTTTCAAAGCCACGGCCTGCATTAGCCAGGGCGAGCTGAGCCATATCGAGGAATCGTTCGATGCCATAAAGGATAAATTGGAATCGCTGATAACGGGCGGTCGCGAGGACCAGGCGGCATCGCAGACAACGGCCAGGATAGAGAAGAGAATCAAGGAGATATCGGGCCAGGACGGCGTTTCCGGCGGCTTGTTGGAGGAATTGAACAAGCAGGCCGATGAAATGAATTACAATATCGAGCGCCTGAACCGCGCCATCGCCAATCTTAAAGCTCGGCGAGGAGACCTCATTCAAGTCCAGATGGCATACAAGAATATGCATGAGGACCTGGAGGCCAGAAAAGAAAGATACGAAAAGAGCAAAAAAGCCGGAAAGCTCGAGGAAGCGTACATCAAGACCTCCAAGGATTATCACGAGCTCGAGGTGAAGATGGGCGATATCCAAGAATCGCTCAAGAAGATTAAGGGCCTTCGAGACCGCGAAACCGGTATCAAGAAAATCGAAGCCAAAGATGTGAAAGAAATCGACTCCATCCACTCGCATCTGATTTATATGCGGCCCAAGCATAACGAGCTGGAGGCAGACCGAAACGAAGCCAAGAATGAATCTGCCGCCTATAAGATCGGCAAGATATATGGTATCTGCGCTATATTGGGCTTTGCCGGGGCAATAGCCTCGGCCCTGTCGCAATTTGACATCTTCTTTGCGATTCTCAAACCATGGTCTATCTACGGCCTCCTGGGCTCGGGCATTCTGGTAGTATTTGGACTGGCGCTTATCAATTCCCGAAAACATCATAAGAAGTATCTCAAGGAGCGTTTCGAGAAACTGGAGGCCAAGCTTGTGGAACTGGACACCGAGCTTGGACGGCAGACCACCTTTCTCAAGACCGTGCTCACCAGGTACGCCGCCGATTCCGTCGAGGATCTGAAACGAAATTTATGGCAGCGCGACGATCTGGAGAAGCAAATAGCCCGCGAAAAGGAAATCTACGACAGTCTCCTGGGCGAAAACACTCTTCAAGACATGGAACAGCGTTACGAATCCTTGCAGCAGGAAATCGAGGCGGTCAAGAGGGATAAGCGGGAGCTTTCGCAATACATAGTCGACGAGGCCGACCTGGCGCGCCAAGCCCAGGTGATAAGCCAGTACGAGGAGCGTCGACGAGACCTGGAACGAGAAAGAATGGTGCTGTGCCAGCAGATCGAAACTGCCGAAGGCGGCGCGGAGCTTCTGGCAAGCTTCATGGAACGCCGGGAGCATCTCAAGAGCAGAGCGGAAAAACTATTGCATGACGTGGCCATATTGCAGCTGACTGCAAATTGTGTCAACGAGGCTCGCCAAGATGTTCTGGTTTCGACATTGGACGTACTGAACGCCAAAACGTCGGAGATTATAAATAAGCTGACTTCGGGCCGCTATTCCAGAGTCCGCTTCGATAAATCGACGATGAAATTCGAAATATATTCGGACGATAAGGGCCAATGGCTGCAGCCGGAGAAGGGATTATCCAACGGGACGCTGGACCAGGTTTATCTGGCGGCGAGGCTGGCCCTGGCCGACATAGTTTCAGAGCACAAGAATCCGCCGATGATATTGGATGACCCATTCGTGAGTTATGACGAGAAACGGCTCGAAAACGCCATGAAGGTATTGAAAGACCTCTCGGCCAACCATCAGATTCTGCTGCTCACCAGCCAGAGCCATTACGACCGCTGGGCTGACAGCACCATTACATTGTAAAAACCGATATACAAATGGGCATGCAGCCGAGATTAGAAAATATCTTGACTGTCATGGCCCATTACTTATTTTAAATTTTGCCTTATGGAAAATTTATGGGCCGCCTGGCGCCGTGATTTCATATTGGGCCCCAAGGAAGACGGATGTGTATTCTGCCGACGGGCGGGCGAGAATTCGGACCGCGAAAACCTGATCCTGTTCCGAGGGGAAACGGCCTTCGTCATTATGAATAAATACCCTTATAATGGCGGCCACCTCTTAATAGTACCTTTTTCGCATAAGAGAGATCTCGAAAGCTTGAACTCCCGGGAAGCCAATGAATTATTCGACCTCTCCATAAAATCGGTGGCGATATTGAAAGCCGCCATGCCGGCCGATGGTTTTAACCTGGGGATGAACCTGGGGGCAATCGCCGGCGCCGGGATTGAGGAGCATCTTCATATTCATGTGGTGCCTCGTTTCAGGGGTGACACCAGCTTTCTCCCGATCCTGGCCGACGTCAAGATACAGTCGATTTCGATGAGCGAGATTTTTGATTTGCTGAATCCTGGTTTCGAACGCTTGAAAGTCAAAACGTGAAAATACCCAAGAAAAAAGAGCTGTCTGAACTTCAGAAAAAATACCGTACCGACAAGAAAATCGGCGAGGTTTACGGCGTGCCCGCTCGGCTGGTGGCGTACTGGCGAAGCAAGAAGAAGATCGGGGCTTATTCGTTCCCAAAGTACTCCGAGGACAAAGTGCAGGAGCTCTGGGACAGGTTCGGCGACGACGAGAGGGCCGGGGCGGAGTTGAATATCAGCAGGGCTGGCTTCCGGCAATGGCGTCGGAAATACAATATCATCCAGAGGCCGCCTCACCTGAAACTCGAACAGCTGGAGCTTCCGCTGCCCGACCTCACGCGTCGGAAGAATGCGCGCAAAGAAACGCTGGCCCAGAAAATATTGCTCAAGAAATCGGGGCTGAAGCGGGTCGAGGTCGGCGACGTGGTCAATATTGAACCCGATCTTGCTATCTCGCACGAGGCCTCGGGTAAGATAATTTCTCATTTTCAGAAGATCGGGGCTGAACGAATCTGGGACCCATCCAGGGTGGCCGTCGTCCTGGGAAGCGCCAAGGCAGCCGAGAATGGAAATGGCATTCCAGGGTGCAAGGTTATCAGGGAGTTTTTTAAGAAACAACGGGTAAGAAATTTCTACGACGTCGGACAGGGAGTCTGTCACCAATTGCTTGTGGAGAACGCTCACGTAATGCCGGGTCAGCTTGCCGTATCGAGCGATCATCTGGCGCCGTCGCTGGGCAGCCTGGGAGCCATGGCAATCGAACTCTCATCGTCCGAGATGGCCGCCGTTTGGGCGACCGGCCGTATCTGGCTGCGAGTGCCCGAAACAGTCAAGGTAACATTGAATGGAAGACTTTCCAGGGGGGTCTCGACAAGGGACATTGTGCTCAAGATCGCCCGCGATCTGCAAACACAGGCGAATTACAGGGTGATCGAGTTTCACGGGCCTGTGGTTTGTGGCATGTCGATGTCGGAGCGATTGACGCTCGCAGGGTCGGCGGCCGATATAGGCGCCAAATCTGCCATCATTCCTTTCGATGAAACGTCGGCAAGATTCTTGAGGAAATTGGTCAAGTCGAAATTCAGCGCCATGACTGCCGACCAGGATGCGGCTTACGCCGCTGAAATCGAATTCGACATGAATTATTTGACGCCGCAGGTCAGCATGATTTCGGACGGGATTCGCGCTCAATCTATCGAAGAACTGGCGGGAAAACGGATTGACCAGGTCGTTATCGGCTGTTGTTCCAATGGCCGTATCGACGACCTCGAGGTTGCCGCCAGGCTTCTCAGGGGGCGACGGATCAGCCGCGATCTCCGTGCAGTAGTCATACCCGCCTCCATGAAGATCTATGCCGAGGCATTGGACAGGGGTTTCTTGAGAGCTCTTGTCGATGCCGGATGTATCGTAATGAGCCCCGGCTGCGGCTCCTGCATCGAGGCTCATCTGCGGATGTTGGAGCCCGGGGAGAAAGCCCTTTCGACATCCTCCTGGAGCTGCCCGGGTTGCCATGATCTATCGGAGTCCGAAATATATCTTGCCTCACCGGCCACGGCGGCGGCATCGGCATTGGACGGCTCCATAACC
>Ga0214473_10010676_pt1 | contig 10791 bp, 11 predicted proteins | sample RVTome_7_FD_203509 | JGI IMG/M metagenome (GOLD analysis project Ga0214473, IMG submission 203509) | Soil microbial communities from uranium-contaminated site in the Upper Colorado River Basin, Wyoming, United States - RVT98D197 | ecosystem: Environmental > Terrestrial > Soil > Contaminated >... | reverse complement strand
CGCTCTCGCGCATCACATAGTAGTAGTCGGCCCTGGAAACCGCCCTCCTGTACTCTCTCTCCATATTGCGGAGGGCCAACAAGACATCACCAGGGTGGTCTCGGACGGCAATGTAAGTACCGATGAGCGCCACATTCAAGTCACTGAGGAACGCGCGCCCTATCCCAACCTTGGTCCACAATGCGAAGTAGAGCGCCCCTCCTCCAAGGAACGGCTCATAGTAGCCCCCGAATTGAAGTGGTGAGAACGCAAGAAGGCTCTCAAGTAACTGTGTCTTGCCACCCGCCCACTTGACGAAGGGGACGGTTCGGCGGGACGAGAGGTCATCCTTGACGGGCGGCGGGGTCTGTGTCCTCGTGCTCATGTCTTGCCAGCTGTAGACCGAGGCGGTACAGCCGGATTCTAACTGGACAGCGCCGGCGGATCAAACTACCGGTCCCGGTTGTCAATCCCAAGTTGAAGGCCCTCCCGGATCTGAATGTAGATTCGGAAGGGCCTGTGTGTCTGGTGGAGACGGGGGAGAATCGAACTCCCCGTCCAGAGGAAGGACGCCCTGAGTCTACTACAAGCTTATCCCGCAGTAAGGTCTTGCCGGCCGGGCCCCTGCTGGCCAGGCCTCGGACGGCCAGTCGATGAGCCTTTGGCAGCCCGTATCGACATCTGGGCCACCGCACCCCGGCTTGTCGGCGCCGGTTCCCAACCCTCCGGGGAAGAGTCGAGACCGACGTCGCCGCCTAATTAGGCGGCGAGGGCAAACTCTCGTTCGCCAGTTACTTTTTGCCACCGGTTTAACGAGGGCGATGGCACCTCGGCTTGCAACTCAGGCCCGCGCTTCCCTGTCGAGCCCTTTCGTCCCCACAGGCCCCATTGTACCACGCCGGTGGAGGTGCAGAAACGACGTGGCCTAGGCTAGCCCCGATACCGCATGGCTCTCGTCATCTGGCGTTCCGCCTCCCGACGGGCGATGGCCTGGCGCTTGTCGTACTGGCGGCGGCCTCGCACGAGGCCGAGCTCTATCTTGGCCATGCCCCGCTTGAGGTAGAGGCGGAGCGGCACCAGCGTCAGCCCCTGCTCGTCGACGGCGCGGCTCAGCTCGCGCATTTCGCCTTTGTGCAGCAGGAGCTTACGCCGGCGGGTGGGCTCATGGTTGAAGTGGTGAGCCGCCGGATAGGGAGCGATGTGAGCGTTGCACAGCCATAGCTCGCCCCCCTCCGGCCGCGCGTAGGCCTCTCGTACGTTGGCGCGGCCATCTCGGATCGACTTGATCTCGGTGCCGGTGAGGACAAGGCCCGCCTCTACCCGCTGCAGCACTTCATAGTCGTAGAGGGCCTTGCGGTTGACGGCGACGGTCTTCTCATCCATGAGCGGCCCTCACAGAGGGGGCGGGCGGCCTAAGGGGTCGCTGTGCCGGCGGGCGCCGGCTCTGGGGTGGTGGCCTGCGAACGGAGGTAGTCTACGGCCCGCAGGAGCTGCGTGTCGCGCCGCAGGTCGATGTCCTCGTCGCTGAGGGCCACTTCGATGTCCGGGTGGATGCCCACGCCGTCGATCTGGATGCGCTCGGGCGTGAGCCAGCGGGCGATGGTAACGAAGAGGGCTCCCCCATCGCTAAGCGGGCGGGCGATGTTGACGGTGCCCTTGCCGAAGGTCTGCTGCCCCAGGAGGACGCCGCGGTCATTCTGCTGAATCGCGGCCGACAGCACCTCGGCGCCGCTGGCGCTGAACTCGTCCACCAGCACGACCAGCGGCACGTCTACAGCCTCGCCGCCTCTGCGCGCATTGAAGGACCTCTCGTCGCCGCTCCTGCTCACCTCGACAAGGATCGTGCCCTCGTCCAGGAACATGTCGGCGACGCCGACGGTGGTATCGAGAAGGCCGCCCGGGTTGCCCCGGAGGTCCAGGACGAGTCCCTCGTAGTCGCCCTCCTCCACGTCAAGGAGGACAGGGCTCAACTCCTCCTGGGTCCGGCTGGTGAACTCGAGTATCCGCACGTAGGCGATGTCGGTGACAGAGTTGCCGGTTTCGTCCTTAAGGGAGCCGCCCGGCGGCAGGGTAGAAACGCTCTCTACCCGTATCTCGTCGCGGACGATCGTGATGTCCTCAACAGTCTCATTCGTATGGCGCAAGGTGAGGGTGACAGGCGTACCACTGGGGCCTCGTATCTTGAGGACGGCCTGGTCGACAGTCCAGCCCTGAGTGGATTCGCCGTCCACCGCCAGGATCACGTCTTCCGAGCGGAGTCCGGCCGCCTCGGCCGGAGTACCTTTGATGGGGGCGACGATGATTATCTCGTCTCCTCGTTGAGAGACGGTGGCGCCAATGCCCTCGAAGCTGCCGCTAGGAAGGACGTTGATGCGATAGGTGTCAGGATCTACGTAAAAGGTGCCGGTGTCCGAGAGCGATTGGAGGAGTCCATTGACGGCTGCCTCGTACAGCGCCCTGTTATCGAGCCGGTCCGGCTCAACGTACTCTTCGCCGAGGATGTCCAGGATCTGGCCGAGCGCGTCGAAGTCGATTTCACCGGATGAGGAGGCGGCCCCCGCCGCAGGCCCACCGTTCTGAGTCCCGCCGCCGTCCGCCTCGTTCATGACGAAGCCAACGCTGAACGCCAGGGCAACGACCGCCACCCCCAGCAGCGCGAGCACGATCCATCTCGCCGCTCTCAGCATCACTATCCACCTCTGCCCGGGCTGTGTATCCAGCGAGGCGTAGCTCACCCCTCAATGGACGATTTCCAGTCTAGCATCTGTGTGGCAGGCGGGCAATTCTGCCCCGGCGAGGAGCCCCACGAAGCGACCCCGCCCCGGAAAGCGGGGCGGGGAGAGGCACTTGACATAACCCTTAGCCCGATCGCACTTCGGCGAAGGGGGAAACCGCCTTGGCGGCGCGCCGAGTCCTGCGCGTGCGACGCCCCTTGGCGGCATAGAGACGGCGGTCGGCGCAAACGAGCAGGTCGTCCGCGGTACGGCCGTCGTCGGGGAATGAGGCCACGCCGAATGAGATACCCACGCCCAGGTTCTCCAGCAGGGCGCCTTGCCACCGGCGGTCAGAAGAGACGGCCTGGCCCAGCTTCTGTGCGACGGCCAGTGCCTTCTCCTGGTCCGTCTCAGGCAGGACGACGGCGAACTCATCGCCGCCATACCGGGCCGCGATGTCTGAGGTTCGGAGCTTCGCGGCGATGAGTTGCGCCACATAGGTGAGGAGGGTATCGCCCATCAGGTGGCCGTAGGTGTCGTTGACCTCCTTGAAGCGATCCACGTCCAGCATGAGCACTGAGAGCCGGTGACCGTACCGTTGCGCTCTCCCGACCTCATGGGCCAACTGCTCCTGGAAATAGCGATGGTTGTAGAGCCCGGTGAGCCCATCGCGATAGGCCAAGTCGCGCAGACGGCGGCTGAGAGTCTCCAGATGACTGGAGTAGGCGCGCTCCATGTCCACGTTTCGCCGTCGGGAGTAGGCGGAGATGAAGGAGGCGCTGGCGGCCGCAACCAGGATGACGGCCACCTCCAGGACCTTCTGCTCGCCCGGAGGCAGGAACTGGTCGTCCAGCAGCACCCAACCGACGGTGGCGGTGAGCACAAGCAGCCCAACGATCTGCACAATCCACGAGGCGCGGTCCGTCTCCGGAGCAGGGGGTTCCCAGGCGTCGCCGAGGGGCGCCGGCTCGTGCGACGGCAGATCAGAGGGGGCGGCCCGCTGCCGTTCTCCCATGATTGTCCGCTCCATCAGCGTGACTCTCGCGAATCTCCAGATCCAGACCCTGGGTGCGAGAGCGTCGCTGGTCTGAGCTCGGAGGGACCTCCGCCGCCGTACCCGGCAACGGGAGTTCCCCCGTTTCCATTCGTGCGACCCCATGGTGGAGGTCGCCCGTGGGAGTGCCTTCGGCAGCCCGGCCGCCCTCTCTTGGAAGGAGTTGGGGCCCGTAGCTTTGCGCCCCACCCTCACGGGTGGTTTGCCTTTGTCGACGCACCGCTATTCAGTTGTGCTCCATATCAGAATCGGACGGCAGGGCGGAAACTTGAATCGTACGAGCCAAGCTCATATGTTCTAGCGCCCACATTCTCCTGCGCACCGGCAGGAGTCCGCAAGGCCTCTACCGCGCCGCATGGCCGCCACAGGCTGCACCGCGCCTGCCAGCACGCTCGGCACGCGGATGGCACCTCATCCACCGGGCCCGGCCGCGCTGACAGGCCTGTGCGCACCGGCCGGCCGACAGCGCCTCGACTCATGCCATGCCACGGCGGAGGGCCACTGCGCGGCGCGTTGCATGGCTCCTGTCGTGTCGCAACAAGGCCTCGGTTCCAGATTGGACTTTACGTAACATATATAGTGCGAAGTACTGACTCGGAGGCCGAGGACAGGCGGCGGTGATCCTAGGAATCCGCTGGAGGCGCTCCGGGGGCAGCGGGCGGCCATGACTGCCCGTTTGACAGCGCCGTGCTCTGGCGCCAGCGGGCTACGATTGCTGCGGTGGAGTCGCGCAGGGCGGCCGCACGCTGTCCGTCATCGGGGGGATGCGGGTCTTCGGCGCGGGGCGCCAACCGCTCCGGCAGGCGGCCAAACCGCCAAGGTAGGAGGCAGAAGAACAGTGCCGTGCCTCCCAGCACGAGCGTTAGCGCCGGGGCGGCGCCCGCTGCGAGCGCCATGCCGCCCAGCACCGCTACGCCTGTGCTTGCGACGAAGGCCTGGAGCGCTGGCATCTCCCATCGAACAGGAGACGTGGCCGCGACTCCGTTCTTTGGCGGCCCGGACGCCTCAAGCGCATCTTGGCTCTGCTCTCCGGCGCCACCCGGCTCAGGAAGCGCATCGACCGCCTCACCGGCCTGCGAGGTCTCCAAATGCTGGGTGTTCGGCGGCGCTAGCGGTTCAGGGTCACGTCCGGCCTTTTCGGCCTGTGGCGTTTCCTCCCTGTCGCCCAGAGGCCGTCGCGACCGACCCAAGAGCCGCCAGCGCGGGCGTGGGCTGGCTTCGGGCGCCGGGCCCGTGCGTCCCAGCAGCTCGTCGTACTGCCGGCGAAGCTGGGGCGTGGACAGGACTTCGTAAGCCACGTTGAGGTCTCTCAGCAGCCGCAGTGCCTCGGGGTCGGAAGTCAGGGCTGTGTTGCATTGCCGAGCCAGGCGCCAGTAGGTCGTCTGGATAAGCGAAAGCTCCGCACCTCGCGGAAGGCCGAGCGTAGCGTAGTGGTCCCTGTGGCCCATCTTTCCCCGCCTTGCCACGAAGACTATGTCAAGCCGAACCCTTCTCAAGAGCCTATAACGCAGGGGGAAAAGAAAGGTTTCAGGCTACGCCCTTGGACGGTCCGGCGCCTGGGCGCCGAGCGCAGTCCTGACGTGCCAGTCGCCGATCCCTGCCCTACGTCCGGGTCTCGCCAGAAGAGTCGGCGTGTCCGTTGTCAGCGGATAAGGTTAGGCCTCGCCCCACCTATCCGAAGTCCCTGAGCTTGTCCTTTATCTCCCGCAGTTCCGGGAATCGGCCCTCGCCCGCCTTCGAGAAGATGAGGCGCTCATTCGCCGTCACCTCGAACCGACCGCCGGAGCTGGGAACCAGGCTCAGACGCTGGATCCGGTCGCCAAATTCGTAGAGAAGCTCCTCCGCCGTCCAGGCGGCTCTGAGGAGGTAGTTTCAAGGCATGCAATACTCAATCTCGATGCTCAGCTTCTCGGACATCTCTCGCCTCCTTCAATCCACCCTGGGCAGCCCGGCCCCGGCCATGCTGGCGTTGTGGGCAAACCGCTTCAACTGTCGGTCGACGGGCGCCGGTCTGCTACACGCTGAGGGCGGGGGGTGACCGCGATCCCGCAATCCCAGGTATCATCATACTAGGAACGCAGGGCTAGGCCCCGTTTTCCGAGGAGGCCACGGTGATTCGAGAGCGTCCCAGCCTGCCGCCGGACCACCCGCTGTCGCGACTGGAGGGACGGCCTTTCGCCGGCGGCCGGTTGCGAGTCCTCCCCGGGCCCACTAGTCGCTTCGGGGCCCTATACTTCAGCTTGTACCTCGAACAAGACGGATTCACAAGCCGCGAGCCCATTTTGGTCGGCCTTCATCACAGCGGTCTCTATCCAAGCTACAACTGGATAGAGGTAGCCCAGTTGAATGACCACCCGACTCTTGAGGATGGGGCCTCACAGGCTGTGTTGAGGCCCACCGACCTGCGGCGGCTGATGGCCTTGCTTGGTGAGTTGATCCCGCCTGGCGGCCACCTGATGCTGGAGTACGAGAGCCCCCGCTGGGCGGTGACAGCGCGGGCTCTGAACCGGGGAGCGCCGCCCGCGGCCACGGAGCTCGGCGAGTTGCTGCGAGCGGCCGGCTGCGACGCCTCCATCCGCAACTGGGACATATCCGAGGGCGGGCGCGAGGGCCCGCGCAAGCTGCAGGGTTTCAAGCCTCTGGACGACGGCCGTGCCTTCGCCGCCCGTCAGTCGCGGGACCGAGAGCTGAGCGCCTTCCTGCTCGCGCCCAAGTCCGGCGCCCAGCCGGACGCGCTGGCCGATGCCCGCCGTCGTGCCCGCCGGCTGCTCGGCCCGTCGCGCGCTTGACAAGCCGGTGACCCTGCGCCATCCTGCGCTGTAACAGGTCAACACAACCTTCGTTCTGAATGTCAGCAGGCGCGAACGTCCCAACAACAATCCAGGCAGGCGGCTCATGGCCCGCGACTACCAATCCGAAGGCATGCTTCGGGACCAGCGGGGTTCCCCCCTCTTCCGATGTTCTGTTTGCGGTGCTCCCCTCTCCGTGGCCGATTTCTTCCACCTGGGTCTCAGGTACCCGGAGAGCGGAGAGACGGCTCAGGACTACCTGGACACTGAGCTCATCGACGAGCTGGCCCACTACGACTGCGTCGGCGCCGCACGCAAGGCCGTCTAGCGCTACCGGCCTGGTGAGCTTTATGTCAACTTGACCCCTACCGGGCAGCCAAGGGGTCACCTGTCCCGGACGCGTTGCCCAGAAGGGGGCCCGCATTGCCTGAGTCCACCACAATCGGTGACCTTTACTTCCAGCGCTTCACCCAGAGCAGCTTCCTCATCAAGAGCCCTGACGTGCTCATCTACGTGGACCCTCACCGCATTGACGCGGGCGAGAAGGCGGACCTCATCCTGGTCACGCATGAGCACTTCGACCACCTGGACACGTCGGCCATCGACGCCCTGCTGAAGGACGACACCGTCATTGTGGCCAACGCAGCCTGCGTCGAGAAGCTCGGAGACAGAGGCCGCGTCGTGGCCCTGGAGGAAGGCCGGGCGGCCACCGCGAAGGGAGTCGATATTCGGGCCGTGGCCGGCTACAACGACCACCATCCGCGCGGCTTCAACGTCGGCTTCGTGTTCCGGGTGGCGGGCCAAACGGTCTATCATGCCGGCGACACCGGCCGCGTACCAGAGCTGACAGAGCTCGGCCCCATAGATGTCGCCCTCGTCCCCATAGGCGGTACGTACACCATGGACGAGGAAGAAGCGGCCACCCTGGTGCGCGACCTGAGGCCCAAGGTCGTCATCCCCATGCACTACGGCTACGCCACCGGCGGCGATCCCAAGCGGTTCGCCACGCTCGTCGGCGATGCCGCGCAGGTGATCATCCTCTAGGCTCCGGACCGCCATCCTCATCGAGACAAGGCGCGTCGCCAGGCTGAACTGGGGCCGGGAGGCTCCCCACCGTCCACCCTGTGCTATAGTCTGCTCAGAATCGTCAAGGAGGCGGGGTCTTGGGACCGTCAGCGTATCGAGTCATCCAGTACGGGGTCGGCGCCATTGGCATCGAAGTGACGCGAGTCCTGGCCGACCGCCCCGGAGTGCAGATGGTGGCCGCCATCGACCGGGCACCGGACCTCATCGGGCAGAGCCTGGGGCGGCTGGCTGGCCTGGACGGCGACCTCGCAGTCACCGTCAGCGCCGACAGCGAGGCGGCTCTCGCCCTGCCCGCGGAGGTTGTCGTCCACACGACGGGCTCCTACTTGGAGGACGTGGCGCCGCAGCTCCTCTCTATCGTGGACGCCGGCAAGAACGTCCTGTCCACCTGCGAGGAGCTGTCCTTCCCGTGGGACAGGCATCCCGAGCTCTCCCAGCGGATCGACACCCGGGCGCGCGAAGCCGGCGTGACGGTGCTGGGCACAGGCGTCAACCCCGGCTTCGTGATGGACACGCTGGCCCTGGCCCTCAGCGCCGCCTGTCAGTGGGTGTCGCGGCTTGAGGTCCGTCGCGTGGTGGACGTCAGCAAACGCCGGATCCAGCTCCAGCGCAAGGTGGGCGCCGGCATCACTCCCGCCGAGTTCGAGGAGCGCAAAGCGACGGGCCGGTTCGGCCACGTCGGGCTCATGGAATCGGCCCGCCTGGTCGCTCACGCCCTCGCCTGGGCAATCGACGAGTGGCAGGAGGTGCTGGAGCCGGTGGTGTGCGCCGGGCCACGTGCAGCGGGCGAGATCCGGCTCGAGAAGGGCCAGGTGGCAGGCATCCACCAGGTCGTGAGCGGCCGCAGCGGTGGCCACGAGGTGGTTCGGCTGGAGCTGGAGATGTCGGCGGGCGCAGCCCAGCCGCGCGACGAAGTCGTCATCGAAGGGAGACCGCCCGTCCACATGGTCATCGAGGGCGGCATCCAGGGAGACCAGGCGACGGCGGCGCTGGTGGCCAACGCCATCCCGGCCGTGGTCGCGGCGCCGGCCGGTCTTCTGACAATGGCAGACATTCCCCTTCTCTACGCGCGACGGGTGCATGACTGACGGGGCTGCGTCGGACTCGCCCCCTGAAGACGGAGGTGCGCGGAAACGTGACCACGATCCTAGAGCGCTACCAGCAGTTGCATCCACGGTCGGCGGCGCTGCACGCCGAGGCGTTGCGCCTCTTCCCTAACGGTGTCACCCACGACGTCCGGTACGTCACCCCCTTCCCGATTTATGTCGAGCGCGCCGCCGGGTCCCGGAAGTGGGACGTGGATGGCCACGAGTTGATCGACTACGTCATGGGGCACGGCGCCCTCCTCCTGGGCCACGCCCATCCGGCGGTGAAACAGGCGGTCGCTGAGCAGATTGAGAAAGGCACCCACTACGGGGCCTGTCAGGAGCTGGAGCTGCGCTGGGCGGGCTGGGTGCAGCGGCTGGTGCCCTCGGCTCAGTTAGTGCGTTTCACCAGCTCCGGCACAGAAGCGACGATGATGGCGGTGCGCCTGGCACGGGCCTTCACCGGCCGGCAGAAGCTGGTCCGTTTCCAGAGCCACTTCCACGGCTGGAACGACAACGTGGTGGGCTTCGCCTTCCCCCCGGACACTACTCCTCAGGCGGCCGGCATCCCCATCGCCGCCCTCCAGAACCAGGTAGTCGTGCCGCAACACGATGCGGCGGCGCTGCGCCAGGCCCTGGAACGCGGCGACGTCGCCGCCGTCATCATCGAGCCGACGGGCGCCTCCTTCGGTACCATCCCGCTGGTACGTTCCTTCCTGTCGGACGCCAGGGAGCTCACGGAGATGGCCGGCTCCCTTCTCATCTTCGACGAGGTGGTGACGGGATTCAGGGTGGCACCCGGCGGCGTCCAGGAACTGACCGGCATCCCGCCGGACATCACCTGCCTCGCCAAGGTCCTGGCCGGGGGCCTGCCCGGCGGCGCCGTCGTCGGACGGCGCGATATCCTCTCTCTGCTCGATTTCGGCGACGACGAATGGAACCTGAAGCGACGCATCCCCCATCCCGGCACCTTCAACGCGAACCCGCTGTCGGCGGCCGCCGGCTCGGCCTGCCTGTCGGTCATCGCCGATGGCAAGCCGCAGCAGCGGGCGGCGGACCTCTGCCGGCGCCTCTGCCAGGGCATGAACGCACTGCTGCGCCGGGCCGAGGTCACAGGCTGCGCTTACGGCTTCTCCTCCATGTTCCACATCACCATGGGCTACGACGTGCCACCACCCGAAGACGGCTTCCTCTGGAACTGGGAAGGCAGGCCGGGCGCCACAGTGCCCGGCATCTCGCGAGAACGGCTCGAAGCCCTGAAGCGGGGGATGCTGAACCGGGGCGTGGACCTGATGCGCAACGGCGGCCTCGTATCCGCCGTCCACACGGAGGAAGACGTGGACGCAACGCTCGCCGCCTTCGAGGAGACGCTGGCGGACATGCGGCGAGAGGAACTGGTCTAGGTGGAACAGTAGAACAATGGGACAGTGGAACAGGCCCTAATCTGCCGGCTGTTCCAATGCCCCAATGTTCCAGGTTGCCCCTACTCGGGCAGCGTCAACAGCGAAGTGGTGCTCTCGATGCCGGGTATGGTGCGTAGGCGCTGCGAGAGGATGGGCGGCACGTCGGTCAGGTTCTCCACCTCGATCTCAGCAACGATGTCGTAGGGACCCATCACTTCGTGGCACTCGAGAACTTCCGGGATGCCACGGATGCCCTCGAGCACCTTCTTCGTCTGTCCGGGGTCGGCCACAACAAGCACGTAGGCCTTGATTGTCATGGCAAGGTCTCTCCTTCCCTACCGCTGCTCTGCCCTTCAGAGCCCTCGAACCCCCTACCCGCGAACATTGGAACATTCGAGGAGCAGAACAGCGGCTGCATCAGAACCTGTTCCCTGTTCCATCATCCCCGGTGGCTCCCTATGTAGTACAACGTCGTGGGGTGGCCGTCAATGAGGGCGGCCGTAGGGAGAACACGCGCCGCGACCCTTGCTCACATATCCGCCAGATGTGCTAAAATGGGGAGCGTTCTACCCTGTCAACGGCGGCGAAAGGCTCTCTTGCCCTTTCCTCGACGCCGTCCGTGCGGTAGAATGAAATAACCAAGCTTTTTGCCTGGTAAAACTTCTCCAGCGGCGGTGCCAA
>Ga0214473_10010675_pt1 | contig 10791 bp, 10 predicted proteins | sample RVTome_7_FD_203509 | JGI IMG/M metagenome (GOLD analysis project Ga0214473, IMG submission 203509) | Soil microbial communities from uranium-contaminated site in the Upper Colorado River Basin, Wyoming, United States - RVT98D197 | ecosystem: Environmental > Terrestrial > Soil > Contaminated >... | reverse complement strand
CCCGGGAGGACCATACAGGAATATGGATGTGCCAGAATTAACCGCTGGTCCGATGCGTTGGTAGGTCGGTTCATCGAGGACCAGGTGGGATAGCCCCTGATGTATTGAGCGATTTGTAACGGTAGGTCGACCCTGAGCCTGGCGGAGAACTGACTCGTTATACACCTGGATTGGTACCGGGGTTGGTCCAGCATATTGACTACGTTCCAGGGCTTCGCGTGCCCGCTCACCGCCTGCACCGGTGATTGCATATAAATATGCGCCTTCACCCAGACCCATTTGTGAGGTTTTAACTTCCGCAAATTTTTCTTTTTTTAATGCTTCAAGGATCTGATCGACAATACCAGTGAATGGTAATGCCATTTCTTCGGCGACCTTGAATCCAGTAAGATAGCCCTGGAAGTAAAGGATTTTCAAAGCCAAATCCTGCAACCAAAGAGAAGACAAACCTGTATCTTCGATTTTTTGCAGTATAGGAGGGGTAAACACACCGCTTCCAGTCCCCATGATAGGTCTTGCCCGTGAAGATGCATCCATCGCTCAACCTCCTGTGCTTGTCAGCATTAGACAGATCATTTAAATGATTATAGCATGGCAAGTGGTTTTTATAGAATTCATGTATACAATTATAGGATAAAATTAAAATGAGGACGAGTGATAACCATGAAATTAACTGTAATTATCCCAGTCTATAATGAAGTAAAAACCATCCATGAGATCGTTCAACGTGTGAAGGCTACAGGCCTGGTGGATGAAATCCTGGCTGTTGATGATGGCTCGACCGATGGCAGTCGAGATGTGTTGGCAAAACTCAATGATTCAGGAACAGTCAAGGCCATTTACCACGCGTCAAATCAAGGGAAAGGGAAGGCGGTTCGTACAGGTATCCAGAATGCGAGTGGCGATTTGATTTTAATCCAGGATGCAGACCTGGAATATGACCCACGTGAATATCCGGTTTTGCTACGACCCATACAGGAAGGTATTGCCGATGTCGTGTATGGTTCGAGATTTCTTGGAGCTGGGCGTAGACCCGTATTGTTTTGGAATATGGTAGCCAACAAAATATTAACTCTGGTTACCAATATCCTTTACAATAATATCCTCACCGATATGGAGACTTGTTATAAACTCTTTCGACGTGAGGTCGTCCAGGATATGACCCTGCACGCGCATGGTTTTGAGTTTGAGCCAGAATTTACAGCCAAAATCCTCAAACGCAAGGTGCGGATCTATGAAGTACCCATATCGTTTAATCCACGTGATTATTCAGAGGGGAAAAAGATCAAAACGAGAGACGCATTTATCGCCATGTGGACGCTAATTAAATATCGTTTTGTTGACTGAGCTTACGCCAATGATTATCCAATCGAAGGTCTGATATCTTTTACATTTAACTGGAGGGATACCTGACCGTTGAATTCATTGAGCTCGAAAGTGTACATCAAGTCAATTGCCGGGGGAAGCTGAGCAATCCAATATCCAAGCCGAAAAGCAACTGCATCATAGGTTATATTGCCATCGGTCACGGTTAATTTTAAATGCGATCCATCGGCACCGATTGCCTTCTGGCGGGTAACTTTCAAACCTGTTGACATGAACACGGGGGCTGGATTTCCCATTCCAGTAGGTTGTAACCAATCAAGATATTTAAGCAGATCGGGTTTGAGATCGGAGAGGGGAATTTCTAGCTCGGCGAATATTTTCGGCCGAAGGTCTTTTGCCTCAAGCTGTTCTTTGGCAATCGTACTCATTTTGTCTATTAACATCGGCAGGATCTCGTTCCGGACAGTAAACCCTGCCGCAGCTGCATGACCGCCATGATGTTCGAGTAGATCCTTGCATTGGTCTAAAGCCTGGGTAATATGAAATTCCGGGATGCTCCTGCAAGAACCTCGCGTATATTGTTCACCGATGCTTGCTATGATCGATGGGCGGTAATACTGCTCAGTCAGTCTTGAGGCAGCTAATCCAACCACGCCAGCGTTGTACTCCGGGTCAGCAGCAAATAGTAGGTATGGGATTTGATCATCAATAATCACCTTCTTCTCAGCCTTTGCCTGGATTTCGCGCATAATCTTTTGGCGATCGCGGTTCTGTATCTCTAACCATTGAGCAAGCTGCCCTACTTCTTTAAGGTCCTGCGAGGTCAATAATTTCAGTGAAGCTAAAGCAGAGTCCAGCCTGCCAGAGGCGTTCAAGCGTGGTGCCAGGGCGAAACTGATGTCAGTCGTCGAAATTCTGGATGAGGATAGACCGGAAACTCCAATCAATGCCATAATACCCTGGCGCTGGGGATGCCGAATATATTCCAATCCTGAACGCACGAGTGACCGATTTTCGCCGGTTAGAGGGACCAAATCTGCGACAGTACCGAGAGCGACAAGATCAAGATACTCCCGAGGATCCATTGTGCCTTGTTCGGATTGGATTATCGCCTCGACTAATTTATAAGCCAGACCAACCCCAGCAAGATTCTTTTCCGGGTAAGGATCTCTCGGTTGCTTTGGGTTGATTACTGCATAAGCAGGAGGGAGAACATCCAGAGGATAATGATGGTCTGTAATGATCAAATCCATCCCGACTGTGCGGGAATACTCTGCTTCCTCCCATGAACGGATACCGCAATCCACTGTGATGATTAAATTTGCCCCTTCTTCATACAGTGTGCGCATGGCATCAAGATTTAAGCCATACCCTTCATCGAAACGGTTCGGAATATATTCCCTTACCTCAGCCCCCAGCGTTCTTAAGGCTGACCCAAGCAAAGCAGTGGCAGTCACCCCATCTGCATCATAATCTCCATAAACTACGATATTTTCTTTATGTTGTATGGCAAATATAATCCGATCCACAGCCTTTGGTAGATCGATTAGATTGGTTGCTTCAGTCCCTGAAGGTGGTTGGGCTTCTAAAAACGCACGGGCTTGTTCATGGGTGCGATAACCGCGATTATAGAGGATTTGGCGAAGGATAGCCGGATAACCACTCAGCTCTTGAATGGCTTCTGTCGGAAGGGGCAGTGCCACATCCCAGCGTTTTGTTATCATTGGCATGGTGCAGGATCGTCCAATGTTTGCGCGAGAGCCAAAGCACCCATCAACCCCACATCATCCCCCAAGGCGGAAGTGGTTAGTGTGACATCTTCCAAATACTTTTTGGAAAGGACATGTTCGCTCATTGCTGTACGGAGGGGACCGAAAAATGATTCCCCGCTTTGGGAGACACCTCCTCCAATGATGACCATGCTTGGGTTAAACACATGCAGATAATCGGCAATGGCGATTCCAAGATAGGTACCACCCCGGGCGAGTGCAGCCTGGGCAAGCTCGTCTCCGTGTATGGCTGCATTGGATACATCTTTAGCGGTTAACGGTCTATTTAATGGTAATGAAGACGGTATACCTTGACTTATTTCTTGTTCCGCCCACCTGGCAATGGCTGGACCTGAGGTCACCGCCTCCAAATGTCCACGTTTGCCACATCCACAAAGAGGTCCATCGGGAATCACAGTGATATGCCCCAATTCAGCAGCTAAACCGTGGGCACCGAGTAATAATTGATTATCAATGATCACACCCCCACCAATTCCTGTGCTCACGGTGATGTATAGCAAATGACGGTGCCCAACCCCAGCACCAAAACGCCATTCCCCCAGGGCAGCCAGATTGGCATCGTTGCCTATTGCTACGGGGACATTGAAATGGTCTTGGATCAGTTTTTTCAGGGGTAAGTTGGTCCAACCGGGAATATTAGGCGCTTCAAAAATGATCCCTTCGAATGGGTCAAGCGGACCTGGAGCAGCGATTGTAATGGCAGCGATCAGCTCGTCTTTTGGGATAATCGAACCAATCAGATTGATCAGACGTTCGTGGGGAGGTTCAGATCCTTTGGTATGAATCCGTTTCACAATCGTTGGAACATGGCTTTGGGTTTGGAAACATGCGGCTCGTATGTGAGTGCCCCCAACATCGGCAACGATGTAGTTTCTAGCCATGCTGCAAAGTATAGCATAATTTATTGTTGACGAGATACCTAAAGGCTGCTATCATCTAGGATTGGTATGGGAAAGAACAACACTACCCGATCAAATAAAATCTGGAAACAGTTATCCAATCCTTTAAGATGGCTTGTTCCAGGTTTAGGTGTAAAACGTTGGATCCTATTAATCCTATTCGGCACCACCTTGTTAGGCGTTGGTCTGGCAATATTGTTGTTGGATATCTATCGGACTGCACCTGACACATGGTGGTTGCCGATACTCTCCGTTGCGTCGCTACGTATCATAAGCCGCCCTTTACGGGTTTTAATCTTCGGTGGATTAGGGGCCGGATTGATATTAACTGGGATTTGGGGTATCAATCGCTCACTATTGGCACCATTCCGACACTCAGGTAAACCTGTAATCGATGAGCTGTCTGAGCATAGAAAAAGAGAACGCGGACCACGCATCGTTGCCATTGGGGGTGGTCATGGATTGTCTACCCTGTTACGTGGACTGAAGTCATATAGCTATAATATTACTGCGGTGGTCACCGTGGCTGATGATGGTGGCTCATCGGGTCGATTACGCCGGGCGCGTGGTATTCCACCTCCGGGAGATATTCGTAATTGCCTGGCTGCCTTATCCAATGATGAAGCTCTAATGACCCAGCTTTTCCAATATCGTTTTTCAGATGGTGAGACAGAGTTGGATGGGCATCCTTTTGGTAATTTATTCATCAGTGCCCTATCGGAGATCACCGGGAGTTTCGAAGAAGCTGTGGTTGAGTCTGGCAGAGTCCTGGCGGTACATGGGCGGGTGCTGCCTGCAACCCTCCATGATGTACGCCTGGTGGCCGATGTTCAGTTGCCCCATAGCATTAACGAAGTCCGGATTGAAGGAGAGAGCACCATCCCTAAATTCCCAGGAGATGTACGAAGGGTTTGGCTCGAGCCGAATAATCCAGCTGCTTTTCCCCAAGTCATCCAGGCCATCTTGGGCTCAGATTTAATTGTAATAGGTCCGGGTAGTTTATTCACAAGCATCCTGCCCAATTTGCTCGTACCCGATATAACAGCCGCTATACAGGCAAGCCGGGCTTTAAAGATTTATGTATGTAATGTAGCTACCCAACTTGGTGAGACGGAAGGTTTCAGCTGTGAAGATCACCTGAAGGTTCTGTATGAACACGTTGGGACAGCAATATTTGATATTGTCGTCGTAAATAATCGGTTTGTCGGACAATTACCGCCTGATATTGAATGGGTAAGGAGCAGCCCCGAAACTGAGTCGGAGTATCCGAATTATCAGGCAGATTTAGTGGATGAAGACCGACCCTGGCGTCATGATTCTTCAAAGTTAGCTCAGGCATTAATTGAACTGTATCAAGAACGCACAGGACCTTTGGTAGAATAACCAACTGGCAAGGAATTCTCTGCGTAATATACAATGGTTCATCCAATGCGTTGAACTGTTAAAAATTATCATGTATGGAGGCAAATATGAAGACTAAAGTGGGAATCAATGGATTTGGACGAATTGGTAGGCAGGTATTAAAAGCGATAAGGGATTTCCATCCTGATGAATTAGAAGTAGTGGCATTTAATGACATCGGTGACTTGCCAACCATGGCTCATTTACTAAAGTATGACAGCAATTACGGTCGTTACGACGGCACAGTAGAGGTAAAAGACGACGGTCTTTATGTTGACGGGAAACCGGTCAAGGTATTCAAAGAGACAGACCCATCCAACATTCCCTGGGGATCGTTGGGGGTCGATATCGTTATCGAGAGCACTGGATTGTTCACCATCAAGAGTGATGGGGTCAATAAAAAAGGCAAACAGGTAAAAGGTGCTGAGAATCACATCACCAAAGGTGGCGCAAAGAAGGTCATCATATCAGCTCCAGCTGAAGGTGAGGATTTGACCGTGGTCTTAGGTGTGAATGAGAACATGTATGACCCGAAGAGGCACCACGTCATTTCTAACGCATCCTGCACGACGAATGGGCTCGCCCCTGCAGTGAAAGTCGTTCATGATAACTATAAAATCGTGCGTGGATTTATGACTACGATTCACGCATACACTAATGATCAAAAGATATTGGACCTGCCTCACAGCGACCTTCGTCGAGCGCGTGCAGCAGCTCTCAGCATTATTCCTACCACAACTGGCGCTGCCAAGGCAATCAGCCTGGTTATCCCCGATCTCAAAGGTAAGATGGATGGTTATGCGTTGCGCGTCCCGACATCGACTGTTTCTGTGATTGACCTGACAGTCGAGTTGGAAGTCAGCACAACCACGAATGAATTACGACAAACATTCCGTGATGCAGCAGCTGGGCCATTAAAAGGTATCTTGCAAGCTATTGATGAACCATTGGTCAGCATTGATTTCAAAGGCGATCCGCACAGCTCTTCGGTAGATTTACCATTCACCATGGTCCTGGGTAAGGAGAAGAATAATTTTGCCAAGATTGTTGCCTGGTATGATAATGAATGGGGTTATTCAGTCCGTACAGCAGATTTAGCGGCTTTGTTGGCGAAATCCCTGTAATTTAATAATATAGACTGCGGATGGGTTTCAATACTATCCGCATTCTTTATGGATACGGAGGGTATATGTTCAATAAGAAAACCATTACTGATATCGATGTAAAGGGTAAACGGGTCCTGGTGCGGGTGGACTATAACGTCCCAATTAAGGATGATAAGGTGACGGATGATACCCGGATTGTAGCTGCCATGCCGACCTTAGATTATTTGGTAGATCAAGGTGCTGCAGTGATCCTGTTTTCTCATCTCGGTCGTCCAAAAGGTGGTCCAGACCCAAAATTCTCGCTTAAACCCATTGCTGCGCATTTAAGCGGGCTGTTGGGAAGACCGGTGGCATTCGCTGAGGATTGTGTCGGACCGATTGCTGAAGCAGCTGCAAGGGCAATCAAACCAGGTGAGATCCTGGTGCTGGAAAATACCCGCTTTCACCCTGAAGAGGAGAAAAATGACCCTGAGCTTGCTAAAAAAATGGCTTCACTGGCAGATATCTATGTAAATGATGCATTTGGCTCTGCCCATCGTGCCCATGCCTCGACGGAAGGTGTAGCTCACTTTCTGCCAGCGGTGGCAGGCTTTCTGATGGAAAAAGAAATTAAATATCTCGGGCAGGCAATCGCCAATCCAAAACATCCATTTGTGGCTATCTTGGGTGGCGCTAAAATTAGTGACAAGATTGGAGTCATCCGTAATCTGCTGATCAAAGCGGATCAAATCTTGATTGGTGGAGGGATGGCAAATACCTTTTTTAAAGCTCAAGGATATCCAGTGGGAGACTCCCTGTGTGAAGAAGAGGCCTTGGATACTGCACGTCAGCTATTACAATCAGGAACCACACATTTACGTTTACCAGTCGATGTGGTGATCGGCGACCGGTTTGATGCTGAGGCAGAGAAGAAGATCATGCCCATGGGACCTGTTCCGGACGGATGGCGCATCCTTGATATTGGCCCTGCTACCGTGGTTAACTTTAGTAAAACACTTGCTGGGGCTGGAACGATTGTATGGAATGGTCCAATGGGAGTGTTTGAATTCCCACGCTTTGCTGAAGGAACGATCGGGATTGCCAAAGCTGTTGCCGATAGCAATGCAGTTTCCATTATCGGCGGGGGTGATTCAGTTGCAGCAATCAATCAAGCTGGGTTGGCAGGCGAAATCACCCATATCTCCACCGGTGGTGGTGCTTCTTTGGAAATGCTGGAAGGACTCGATCTGCCTGGGTTGGTGGCATTGCAAGATAAATAATGAGACTGTGTATGCATCTCCCCAACCTGATCCTTGGTCTAGGGAGGTGTTATTTTTTCTACGTTATCCAGATTTTATGCGAGGTGAATATGCGTCGGCCGTTTGTTGCAGGAAATTGGAAGATGTTTGAGACTGCATCAGAAGCACGGATTTTAATGTCGGAATTATTACCGGGATTGATTGCCATCCAGGGGGTTGATGTCGTTATTTGCCCACCATTCACGTCGATATTACCTGTAGCTGCCTTATTGGAAGGGACTGCCATTGGCGTAGGCGGTCAAAATATGCATTGGGAGGCGTCAGGCGCTTATACCGGTGAGGTTTCTCCAGCGATGCTGGCAGAGTTTTGTAAATATGTAATTATTGGACATTCCGAACGACGGGCATATTTCGGAGAATCTGACCTCGGTGTTAACCGGAAAGTCAAAGCAGCTTGTGCCCACGGTCTAATACCCATTATGTGTGTTGGAGAGACACTTGAGGAGAATGTGGCAGGAACCACACGGGAGGTAGTGACCCGGCAGGTTCAGGCGGGGTTGGATGGGATTGCTCCATCATTGATTGCGACGATTGTGCTCGCGTACGAACCTGTATGGGCGATTGGTACGGGTCGTGCCGCGACAGCTGAAGGTGCCAATCAGGTGGTCTCTGATATTATCAGGCGGGTGATGAGCCAGTTATACGGTGAAAATTTGGCTCAGCAAGTGCGCGTGTTATATGGGGGTTCAGTAAAGTCGAGTAATGCAGGAGAATTTTTCAGGCAAGTGGATATTGATGGTGCCTTGGTTGGCGGTGCCAGTCTAAAATCAGCTGAATTCATTCCCATCGTCAAGGCTGCAGCAGGTTAATGGATAAAGCTGGTTTGGGAAGTTTGCTCTACCTGCTATTACTCATCGTACCCCTCCTGTATCTTCAAAGATTCCTGCAACGTGAAATACAATCCATTTTCTTATTGATCACCCATCAGGCGGAAATATCAATGGCTTTGTTTTCCTTGCTATTTCTACCCGGTGTCTTGCTGCATGAGGTTAGTCATTTCCTGATGGCTCATCTATTGGGTGTCAGAACAGGTAGATTTTCACTCATTCCAAAAAAGTTGGGTAACGGAAGGCTTCAGCTTGGTTATGTCGAAACTGCCTCTACCGATTTCGTTCGTGATGCATTGATAGGAGCAGCCCCTTTCATTGCGGGAGGCATTCTCGTTGCCTATATTGGAGTATCACGTTTGGAATTTAATGCCTTGTGGGAAAGTCTAACCCTAGGACAGGCAAGCTCATTTCGTTTGGCATTAAAATCCATTGCAGACCAACCTGATTTCTGGTTGTGGTTCTACCTTATCTTTACGATCAGCAGCACGATGATGCCCTCTGCCTCTGATCGTAGAGCCTGGCTACCCCTTATCCTGGTAATCGTGATCTTCTCTGGTTTAGTTCTGGTTTTAGGAGCAGGTCCCTGGTTATTAACCCATGCGGGATCTATCATCAAATCCGCATTAGATGCAATCACTATCGTTTTCGGGATTACGGTTTTGACCCATTTGTTATTGCTGCCCCCAGTCTGGATGATTCGGAAGATAATTTCACACATTTTGGGATATCAGGTGGTATGATGGTGGATTATTCTTTGATTAGTCATTGACAAAATGGTCTTTGGGGTGCGGTAAGATTTGATATTATTATGTCCGTGACTAGAACCGCATGGATTTGTGAGATTTTTTAGGAGTTTTTGAGATCGATGGCATTACATTGGTACGCATTACGAAGTAAACCACGCAAAGAAGATGTCGTGTGGAAACAAGTGCGAGAGCGCGGGATTGAGGTATTTTATCCACGCTTACGTGTCAATCCGATCAATCCACGTTCACGCAAGTTCCAGCCTTATTTTCCGGGTTACCTCTTTATTCAAGCAGATATTGACGTAGTGGGATTATCCACCTTTCAATGGCTCCCGCATACGACTGGATTAGTCAGTTTCGGCGGAGAGCCTGCGCCTGTGCCAGATAATTTGATCTACGCCATTCGTCAACGAGTTGATGAGATAGCTAAAGCTGGGGGTGAAGTTTTCGATGCACTGCATAAGGGGGATGTCGTGAGGATCAATTTCGGCCCCTTTGAAGGCTATGAAGCGATTTTTGACACCCGTCTCCCAGGGACTGAACGCGTGCGGGTATTGTTGGAGTTCTTAAGTCATCGTTATATTCCCATTGAGCTGGATGCAAGCCATCTGCAAGCAAAAAAACCCACCTGATCTAGGTAATTATATAAAATTAGCTTAAGCTACGTGATTTATAATAAAAATCGATAATCCTATTAACCACCATTTCGATTATGTGATTGATCAAAGAGTAATACTCCCAATTCCTTACACATTGTAAAATATGTGGTCAAGATTTGAAATTACGATTCTAAAGCAAGCTTTATAATAGTGGACTATGCCATCCATCCTTATCGTGTGTACTGCCAATATCTGTCGCTCTCCTATGGCAGAAGCGATATTAAAACGTTTGGTATCCGAGCGACCCGATGCAGATCAGTGGTACATCAGATCAGCCGGTACATGGGCGGTAGAAGGATTCCACGCTGCTACATTATCACAATATACGATGCAAATGATGGGCATGGATATTAGCTCCCATCAATCCCAGCCTGTCACCTTGGCGCTGGTCCAGCAATTTGATTTGATCCTTACTATGGAAAATGACCAAAAAGAAGGCATGGTTGCTCAATTTGGGCAATATACCGGGCGAATCTTTATGCTCAGTGAAATGGTAGGGTTAACGTTGGATATTTCAGATCCAATTGGCGGAGAGTTGGTAGATTATCAGGAAACAGCCCAATGGCTTGAGCATTTATTGTCAGATGGCCTTGAACGCATCTATCTATTAGCAGAGATAAATCATCAATAAATATAAGGAAATTGAGTATCATCTCAATAAATTGGGGGAAACTAAAAGAAACTGAAGCCTATTAAATTTTGGCATAAGCTGTTAAAATTTTATTACCATGTTTGA
>Ga0214473_10010674_pt1 | contig 10791 bp, 10 predicted proteins | sample RVTome_7_FD_203509 | JGI IMG/M metagenome (GOLD analysis project Ga0214473, IMG submission 203509) | Soil microbial communities from uranium-contaminated site in the Upper Colorado River Basin, Wyoming, United States - RVT98D197 | ecosystem: Environmental > Terrestrial > Soil > Contaminated >... | reverse complement strand
ATTGTCCATTGTTGTTTTTTCATAAATTGAATATGATTTGCACTATTATTAAGTATTGCAACGAGAAGGTTTTCATTTATAGAATCGCTCACATTCATCCCCCTTTTAATGCACTTAACGATATTAGACAGAAAAATAATATTATGATATTATAATTCTGCCTGTCATGCAATGGTTGATTCTTGCTTAACCTCTTAAAACAAAACGGATTTCCGGAGTTAAAATCATGAATTTCAACAATTCCAAAGAGTGCGATCTTTTTTGGGAAGCTTATCGGGGGTGCGCGGAGGAGAACAGGGTACGACCTGACCGTTCGCCCTTCTATGTCAGGCGGGCGAAGGACTTCTCCAAGTATTCTGCCTCCCTTCTTGCGGGACATCCCGCAGTTGAGTCAGGAAATCTTCCTGTCCAGGTCATTCCTGGAAGATCTTGATTCCCTCAATTCTCCACAAGGATATAGCGTAGACTTCCCCGGTGCATCCAGCCTCAGTTTCTTAAGTATGACAGAACATTATCAAGAAAGGATGGATTCGTCAACATATTAGAAAAACTCAGATTAGAAATGATTGACAAAAGAGTAAAATGTAGTTTCTTAGAGTTTCCTTTTTTTCTTCTTGACAAGTTTGCCGGATTTCTGGAGAATCAAAATACCCCTTGAGTTAATGAAGATGGATAAGGAGGAAGGCAATGTTACTCAAAGAAGTGAATAAGCTCTTAGAACCTGGGTATCTCTCCTTTGAGACGGGGTACACACGACTTGCGAATGGCCACATTTACATATCCGTCTTAACCCGGATGCCCCGCTGTGCGGGGAAGATGGTTGATTGGTGGTTTGGTTATGCCGGAGACACAGCAAAATACAAATTGTGGCATCCCAAGGACCATATTATCGGGGATTGGGACAAGCACTGGAGGCCTGGTCATTATATCGGGGCAAGCCACCTTGTCCATGAATACATCGGAGGCGAGCTTGCCAAGTTAAAGATCACGTTTCGAGAACCGTCTGATTTCTTTGATACATCAAGATTCGGAGAAGCCAGGGTTGGTGCAGCCGTTTGCGGGAATGTCGGGCTGCTTGAGGAGAAAAAACAATTGGGTCATCTGATACATTTTGTCCGGGATACGGATTTCGGTTGCGAAATGCGCAGCCGCTTCTGGATCTTCGATGCTGATGAAAAGTTTGGCAGTGCACTGATGCAGCATTGTATCGAAGAAATGGGTAACCTGGCTGACCTGTTGCCCGCTCTTTACCAGAAGGAGATATCCAAACTATGAGAATGGTAGTCGGTTTTAGGTGGTTACGGTTAGGAAGCCCGTTTCGTTTAGGGGGCAACTCGTTTATCGGTGAGGAAGCTCATATGGAAGCGCAAAGCTCGAAACAAGAAACTCGAGTATCGAGAATCCTTAGACAAGCATCGATACGAGCTTCTACAACGACAAACGGTAATCCTTTCTTTCAGACTCTAGGACGTAACCGAATGACGATACGGGCGTCCTTCGACAAGTCTGTCCTGAGCGAACCGTTCACCCTTCGACAGGCTCAGGGCGAACGGTGAGTCGAAGGGCTCAGGGCGAACGGTGAGTCGAAGGGCTCAGGGCGAACGGTGAGTCGAAGGGCTCAGGACAAACGGTTCTTCCCGATCATGGTGAGTCCCGCGAAGCGCGGAATCGAACCATGCGTCCCTGGCGTCTCTACGGTGAAAATTCTATTTTGACAATAACCAAATAAAACAAAGGAGGTATCAAATGAAAAAGAGAAATGATATCAGTCGGCGGGATTTCATTAAGAAAATCGGAATCACGGCAGCGGCAGTCGGCGTGTCGTCCAGTGTCCCCAAACTCCTAAAACCAGCACGGGCAGCGGTCAGAGATCACATCCTGATCGGTCGGCCCCTTCCAGTCTCGGGGCCTGTCTCTGCCTTTACAACCGTGTCACCCTGGATAGACAACAAGGCAATTGCGGATATGAACAAGGATGGTGGGATCTACATCAAGGAAGCAGGGAAGAAGCTTCCGGTAAAAGTGAAGATTGTGGATACCGAGAGCGATCCATCGAAGGCGGGTGATGCTGGCTCCAAGCTCATCCTGAATGACAATGTGGACATCATGTACGTTTCCGCCACGCCTGCTACGGTAAGTCCTGTCGCAGCGGCCTGCGAGAGGTTTAAAGTACCTTGCGTCAGTACGATGATGCCTGTCGAGATGTTCTTACCTGGCGGCCCTTTTTATTGGTCTTTCGATGCCTCCTTTAGCGTGAGAGACTATCTGGCTTCTTTCATGCCAATGTGGAATGACGTTAAGACGAACAAGGTGGTTGGCCTGCTTGCCCAGAACGACCCAGACGGAGGCGCCTGGGCGGACGGGGCGAAAAATGCCCTTGGACCCGCGGAGTACAAGGTGATTGATATCGGTCGATTTCCAGCCGGAACCATGGATTACGGTACGATCATCAGCGGCTGGAAAAAAGAGAATGTGGAGATCATGTTTGCAAACATGTCTCCCCCTGATTTTACCAGGGTCTGGAGGCAGTGTTTCCGCGAGAACTTCATCCCGAAAGTCTGCACCGTTGGAAGGGCCCTTATGTTCCCCACGGCGGTTGAGGCCATTGGCGGCGATTCGGGATTGGGAACGTCAACGGAAGCAGTATGGCATCCTTCTTATCCTTTCAAGTCCTCCCTGACCGGTGAGACGGCAAAAGAGTTGAGCGAGGCCTATGAAAACTCTTCCAATAAACAATGGACCGCCCCCCTTGGCGGGTTATATGCAGGTTATGAAATCGTAGCCGATGCCCTGAAGCGAGCCCAAACGCTCGACAAGGAAGCATTGCGGAACGCCCTGGCAGCGACAGATTTGAATACCATCCAAGGATACACAAAATTCAACGAGAAAAACATATCCATCGTGCCGTCGGGGGGACTCCAATGGGTAAAAGGAAAGAAGTTCCCATTTGATTGCGTACTGGTTTCTAATGGCAATTACAAGATGCTCCCTAAAGAAGGAAAGCTCATTTCCATCCATGAACTGCGCGGTATGAAATGATTGGACACATTTGTCCAAAATCGATTTTTCGGAGGCACAAAGGACCCATGGTTCGACAAGCTCACCATGACCGGGTTAAGCCGTTCGCCCTGAGCCTGTCGAAGGGAGTGATAATGCCAAACAGAAAGATCTCTGTCCTTTCAGGACGTGATCCCTGTGCTTCTGTGGTGAACATCTAATTTTAAGAAGGGGGAATCATCATGAAAAAGAATGAACCTTCTCAGCCCGTTTATGGGACAAAATTCGAGGGAAGGGATATTATGGTTCCCATGCGTGATGGGACCCGGTTGGCAATAGATATTTACCGGCCAGATACAGAAGGTAAATTTCCTGCTCTATTAGCCTTTTCAGGTCATAACAAATTCCTTCAGAGTCCCGAAGTCATCGAAGCATGCAATAACCAGCCCGCGTGGGCGCCGCTCTGGTGTGGACCGGCAGAGGGTGGAGATACCAAATTCTTTACCTCCAGAGGTTATGCGCATATCATAGGCAATCCCCGAGGGTTTGGCCATTCTGATCCTGGCGATCCATGGGTGAAGGGTCGGACAGACGCTTATGACCTGATCGAATGGATGGCCAAGCAACCCTGGTGCGATGGCAATGTTGGAATGGTCGGAATATCATGGTTTGGGATGAACCAGATGATCGCTGCCTATACCCAGCCCCCTCATTTAAAGGCCATTTTCCCCTATGATCCATGCAATTTCTCTTTCAGAGACCTCTATCCCGGTGGTGTCATGCACACGTTCTGGTTCCATTTGCTGAAATTCAGCGCTGAAAATCAGAGCGAGGTGAAACTAACACCGGAAGAAGAAACTCTCTGGAAAGAGGCCTATGAAAATCCGGACTATCGGATGTACCCACATATTTTTAATGTTTTGGAGAGAAAAGGCAAACTGGCTGCAGGATTTTTGAAGGACATCATCAATCCTCACGAGCCGGAGAACCATGAAGAGATAGAAAAAGAGATGCAGAAGATTAAGATCCCATTTTATACAGGAGCAGGATATTATGCATATACTTATAAGATGCATTTTTTCAATGCCTTCAGGCACTGGCAGCATTGTCACAGCGCTCCCTTTAAGAAATTGCTCATAAATGGGCCTGCCCACCTGCCAAGACCTTGGACGGCTTTTCACGATGAGGTATTGCGGTGGTATGATTATTGGCTCAAAGGGATTGACACCGGAATCAAGGATGAGCCAAGGGTAAAAATGTGGGTGATGGGAGCGAATCGCTGGAGATTCTCCGATAATTGGCCTTTGAAAGAGACCCAATGGACGAAGCTCTATCTGGAGTCCTGGGAGCGGTTGAGATGGCAGCCCTTTACTCCGTCGAGCCGGGACGGGATCGATGCGCCGGACTGTTTTGTTCAGATGCCTCTCACCCAGACAAGAATGGTTCAGAAGTTAAAGTATCTGACCGATCCTCTTCCGGAAGACACCGAAGTTACGGGTCCGCTCTCCCTTCATTTCTGGGCGGAGATTGACCAGGAAGATACAAACTGGATCATCCTTATTAAGGATGTGGGACCGGATGTATCGGTCCAGACGGCGAGGGAAGGGGAGATGGGGCGTCCCCAAGTGTTTGAGAGGGAAATAACGAGAGGTTGGCTGAAAGCGTCACATAGGGCCGTTGATGAAAAGAAATCCTTACCCGGACAGCCATTTCACCCATTTACACGCAGCGCTCAAAAACCCGTCGTTCCGGGGGAGATCAATCGATACGATGTCCAGATTGCGCCTACCGCAAATCTATTCAAGAGGGATCACCGGATCTGCATTGAGGTCACAGCCCTGGATGTCCCAACAGGTGTGGCTGGGGACAGTGCCGTGGAGTATATCCCTTATCATATCTGTTCAAGCAAGACAGTTGTGCATAAGGTTTATCGATGCCAACAATATCCATCCTACTTGTTGCTGCCTCTGATAAAAGAAAAATCTATGTAACTTCTATACTCCAGGGGGAATTCTCCTGGGAAAGAGATTCAGCTCCACAAGAAAGGGTTTGATGACATAACAGTCATTTGTCAGAAAGGAGAACTCTTTGGATTTCTTAAAGCCTTCCAAATTCGTGACTCTTCACGCAAAGCCTGAGCCGGTTGAAATCGACATAAGCAGAACAGGAGTGATTGTTGTGGATATGCAAAATGCCTTTGTCAGTAAAGGGGGCATGTTCGATACCCTGGGAATGGATATCTCTGCGGCTGAAGGGGTAATCGAGAATAACAGGAGGGTTATTGACGCCGGACGGAAGGCGGGGTGTAAGATTATCTACTTAAAGATGAGTTACAACCCTGACTATTCGAACAGTGGAGGGCCGGAGTCTCCAAACTGGCACAAAGAGTTGGGTCTGGTCATGATGAGAAAGAATCCCGAATATTGGGGAAGGTTTGTCACGAAAGGGTCCTGGGATGAGGAGATTTGCGACGAATTGAAACCAGAGCCCGAGGATATCATCGTCAGAAAACAGAGATATAGCGGTTTTGCGGGAACGAATCTCGACGTTGTTTTAAAGACTTTCTCCATCAAATATTGTGTCTATACCGGCGTGGCTACAAATGTATGTGTGGAATCTACATTAAGGGATGGATTCTTCCTTGATTATTGGCCGATCCTTGTCTCCGATGCCGTGAACCACACCGGGCCTTCCATCACACAACAGGCTACGTTCTGGAATGTCGAAGGCCTCTTTGGATGGGTGACCTCAACGGATGATTTCATAAAAGCTGCTTCCGGAAAGTGATCTCTGTAATCGTTTTCTGAATCGATGTAATCTCGGACACGAGTCGTACCGACAAGAGAGCGAAAAGTACTCTTTCAGAGTGTAATGACTCACTGAAGCGTGGGACCATCCAACGATCCGGTAGGAATGCCTCCGAAAATCTTATCAAGCGGATGGGTCATATTTTTATGGGTAAGGGTAACATTCACTATCGATAGCACAGTCTCTTCACTGTTGGTGGTATTCTTTCAGTTTACGGACAATTAGAGGTTTCCGCTATAAGGTTTTCTCCGATATCCCTGCCGGATCTCAGCAAGTCCACTGGAGGTGAGGCATTACTCTCGTCCTACTTTTTTTCTTGACAATATTTTCAGTATTTGTTAAAAAAATTCACCAATGTTAATGAAATTTAAATTTCTTTTCTGGTGGAGGGCTTACTTCACGCAAAGCGGATTAAAATAGAAATTGATAAAATGGAAATGGGGACGAGGGGATGATTGTCGATATCTATTGCCACCACATCTCGAGGCGGGTGGGAAAAATCCTTGAAAAGAAGAAATACTATGGCGAGGGGAGAGAGTTTCCCTTTCCTTCGCAAAACGGAGACGCTGAAACCCGGCTGGGGCTCATGGAGAAGTACGGGATTGACGTGCAGGCTCTCACCCAGACCACCCCGGTCCTCCTTGGCTTCGGCTCCGACGAGGCAGCTGAAATCTGCAGGTTCTCCAATGAGGACAATTACGCCCTCTGTAAAGCCTATCCTGAGAAATTCGTCAATATCTGCATCTTCTCCCTTCTCGATGTAAAGACGGCCATTAAGGATCTGGACCGTTCGGTCAATGAGCTCGACTGCCGCGGGGTCACGATTTCAACAAACCAGAATGGAAAGGGACTCGATTCCCCGGAATATTTTCCTTTCCATGAAAAGATAGTAAAACATGACCTGCCTTTGTTATTACATCCCACCCACTGGGAATCGTATCCATTGGTCGATATGGACCAGGGCTGGAGGATGATGCATGTCTTCGGATGGCCTTTTGATACGACTCAAGCGGTTTGGAGGCTGATCTTCGGCGGGGTCATTGATCGTTTTCCTTCTTTAAAGATTGTGACCCATCACCTGGGGGCCTTTATCCCTTATTTTGCCCGCCGCATCGAGCAGAATTTTAATGCCTTCTTGAAAGATAAACTACCACGACACATCTCTGAATACTGGGGAAATATTTACGGCGACACGGCCACAGACGGGACCCCGGGTTCGTATGCGTGCGGTTATTCCTTTTTTGGCTCGGACCGGATGATGTACGGCTCAGATTATCCTTTTGGGGCGGAATCAGGAGAGGACTTTATCCGGTCGAATCTGGCAGGGGTCAAGGCTATGAGCATCCCTGAAAAGGAGAAAAGAAAGGTTCTGGGAGAAAACGCCAGAAAGCTCCTGAAAATAAATTATTAAGGAGAACATAGACAGCTCAGATTCACCACAGAGACACGGAGGACACAGAGGTGAAGGTTTTTTGTTTGCCGGGAGATACCGACAAACAAAAAGCAACCTGTCTCATTATTTCGATTTTCGGCTGAAAGCCGTGAGAGCTTCTGGAGAATCGTCGTCTCCCGATTCTCCAGAAACCAAATTCCTCTCCGTGAGCTCTGTGCCTCAAGCGAGTTCTCATTTTTTATGAGGCGAGCGGGTGGTGAAATGCAGTCTATTTTGTTCTCCTGGTAATAAATTAAGAAAGGAGGAAAAAAAGATGGCAGATAAACAAAGAATAGGGTGGATTGGGTTAGGGAAGATGGGAGTCCCCATGTCAAAGAACCTGGTGAAAAAAGGGTATCCTGTCACAGTTTACAATCGGACAAAGGATAAGACCAAGGAACTTGCAGCGGAGGGGGCCAAAGCAGCGGATTCACCAAAGGCCCTGGCAGCCAATGCAGATGTCATCATCTCTATGATCTCCGATGATCCTGTCCTGGAAGCCGTCACTATCGGGCCGAACGGAGCCTTTGAAGGTGCAAAAGCCGGAACGATCTATATCGACATGTCGACCGTCTCCCCTGTTGCTTCAGGCCATGTTGCCGAAGCGGCGAACAAAAAGGGGATCAAATATTTGAGAGCACCCGTTTCAGGAAGTACAGCCCTTGCTACCGCAGGAACCCTGACCATTTTTGCGTCCGGGCCAAAAGATGCTTATGACAATTGTGTGGATATCCTCGGCTCCATGGGGCAAAAGGTTTTTCATGTGGGAACCGGCGATGAAGCCCGGTATCTGAAGCTTCTACTCAATATGATGGTGGGTATCACTTCCGCGATGGCGGCTGAGGCCCTTGCTTTCGGTGAACGGGGAGGAATGGATTGGACCCAGATGATCGATATCATCGGGGCCAGCGTGGTCGCCTCGCCACTCGTCAATTACAAGTCCCAGATGCTGAAAGACCGGAATTACAAGGCAATGTTCACAGTCGATCAGATTGCCAAGGATTTTGATATTGCCCTTGAGACCGGCAGAAATGCAAACGTCCCGATGCCCATTACAGCGCTCGTCCGGCAGCTTTATGGAGCGCTAAAAGCCAAGGGCAAAGGCGATATCGACTTTTTTGGAATGGTCACCTTCATGGAAGATATCGCAGGGATCAAGTCGTAGAGGCGCATCCCTGCAACTCACCAAAAAATGAATTGGCCCCCCAGCCCCTTTTAACCCCCCTTCATCCCCCCTTAGAATAAGGGGGGATCAGAGGGGGGTTAGGGGGCATCACTTAAAGAGAGCAGCTGGAATGAAGAAGATCGATCTTGAGGCACATTTCATCACAAAGGAATTGGTGGATGCACTATATCAAAACAGAGAGTATCCCCGATACGTGGACGATGCAGTGACAAAAAGCCGTCGCTTATGGTACACGGCTGATACGGGAGAACCGATTGGAGACATCCTTCTCAATAAACTCCTCGATCTTGAAGAGAACCGGCTGAAAAACATGGATGCCGCTGGAATCAGTATGCAAGCTCTCTCCTTGACTACCCCCGGGGTTGAGCGTCTGGAACCTACGACCGGTACAGCCCTTGCCAGGAACGCAAATGACCTTTTATCGAAGGCGATCCGAAAACATCCGGACCGTTTCATGGGGTTTGCAACGCTTGCACCAAAAGACCCCAAAGGGGCTGCCGATGAGCTTGAGAGGACAGTGAAAGATCTTGGCTTCAAGGGATGGAAGACAAATTCCAATTATGGGGACAGCTACCTGGATGAGAAGAAATATTGGCCGATCCTTGAGAGAGCGGAGAAGCTGAATGCCTTCATCTATCTTCATCCCACAGTTCCGGCCATTCCTCAGTTGAGGGCTTACGGGTACGCTTTGGGAGGACCTCCTTTCGGATTTGGGATCGAAACAGCCTTGGCAATGATGCGCCTCGTTTACAGCGGTGTATTTGATAAATATCCCGGTCTGCGGGTGATCCTTGGTCACCTCGGGGAAGGGTTGCCGTTCTTGATGAAACGGATCGATTTTGCCTATGAGAGACCCTGGATCGATCCTTCTGTGCGGCCCAATCTGCTGAAGAAGCCGAGTGATTATCTCAGAGAAAATATGTTTGTGACGACAAGCGGAAACTACTTCAAGGGAGCCTTTCTGTGCACTCACGAAGCGGTTGGCATTGATAGAATCCTTCTCTCTACCGATTATCCCTATGAAGATTCGGAGGAATGCATCCGGTTCATTGAAGGGCTGCCGATCTCGCAGAAAGATAAAGAAAAGATCTACTATCAAAATGCCCAGCAAATCGGGATCGTGTAAATCAATTTCATGAAAGCATGTGCCTAAATCATAACGAAAGGCGAATTGGGATGATCATTGATGTATACTGCCACCATAGTTCGAAAAAGATCGAGGAAATGATCGAAAAGGCTATCTCCCGGCAGGAGGCCAAGGATACAACAAAAAGCTGGACCCCTCAGTCCCAGTTTCCCTTTCCCATCCAGAGTGCATCCATTGAATCCCGTCTGCGCCTCATGGACAAATACGGAATCGATATACAGGCTCTCAGCCAGACCACGCCTGCCCTTTATGGCATCGCAGCCGAGGAGGCAGCCGAGATATGCGCCCGCTCCAATGACGAGAATTATACCCTCTGCAAAGCTTATCCTCGCAGGTTCGCCAATATCTGCATTGTTTCTCTTCTCGATATGAAGACAGCCCTGGATGAATTCGATCGCTCGATCAACGAGCTCGACTGCCGGGGGATCACGGTTGCTACGAATCAGAACGGGAATGGACTCGACTCCTCCAACTATTTCCCGATCTATGAGAAAATGGCGGCCTATGACCTGCCGCTCTTTTTGCATCCTACATACTGGGAATCGTATCCTTTGGCTGACCAGGTTAAAGGGTGGGGCTTGATGGCAGCTTTCGGGTGGCCCTTCGACACAACCCAGGCAATATGGAGGCTCATTTTTGGGGGCGTCTTGGATCGCTTTCCCACCCTGAAAGTCGTGACTCACCACATGGGCGCCATGTTACCTTTTTTCTCCGGCCGGGCTGAGGTCGTTTCCAGAGGGGTCAAGGAAAAACCATTGAGAGATATTTCAAAATATTGGGGGAATATTTACGGTGATACCGCTATAAGCGGTGGGACAACCGAAGCTTATCAGCTTGGTTACGCTTTTTTTGGACCGGGACGGCTTATGTATGGGTCAGATTACCCCTTTGGCCCGGAAGCAGGGGAAATGCATGTCAGGTCCAACCTTTCCGGCGTCAAATCGATGAATATCTCCGTGCAGGATATGGAAAATATATTGAGTGGAAACGCAAAAAAAATGCTTAAAATCATGTAAATCCTCCTGGATCGATCAAGCCTTTCTTTTATATTTCTGCAGGACCTTAAGGAAATAGATCTTTCATTCCCTTGCCACTCCCGTAAAAGGATTAGAATTTTAGGCTCTTCCAACATTTATGTGGGTGTTATTCCCCCTCTTAAGATTAAGAGGGGGTGAGGGGGAGTTATGGAATTCTTTCAGGCAGATTTGGAATAATTAAGCA
>Ga0214473_10010673_pt1 | contig 10792 bp, 6 predicted proteins | sample RVTome_7_FD_203509 | JGI IMG/M metagenome (GOLD analysis project Ga0214473, IMG submission 203509) | Soil microbial communities from uranium-contaminated site in the Upper Colorado River Basin, Wyoming, United States - RVT98D197 | ecosystem: Environmental > Terrestrial > Soil > Contaminated >... | reverse complement strand
CCCAGGGACTGGCAGGCGATCAAGGACTTCATCATCAAGCCCGAGTACATCACGTCCTTCTTCGATAGCCAGGCGATTCCCGTGGAGAAGGGGACGAGGGGTCCGCACACCGACATCGCCAACGTGGGTTTCGACCAGGAGCTCGGTCGAAGATGGGCGCTGTCGGCGAACTACATTTACCGCAAGACCACCGACTACATCGTGCTGACCCAGTACGCCAACCCCAACACCTACGAACCGGTCACGTATACTTCAACCTTCACGGGACGCACCTTCACCTACTACACGGTCACTGGAGGTGGGCCGCGCGCGTTCGCCCTCGGCAATCGCGACTTCAACTACCAGAAGACGAACATGTTCATCGTCGAGCTGCGCGGGCAGCCGACCGCGCGCCTGTTCGTGGATGCCTCCCTGACCCTCGAGCAGACGGTGGGGACAAAGAACAACAACGAGTGCGGGATCTTGAGCCTGTGCAGCAACGGCGTCGACACCGACCCCAACTGGGAGAAGAACCCGTTCTTCACCAAGGGCAACCTGAGCCAGAACCGCCCCTGGAACTTCAAGGTGCGGGGCAGCTACACGTTCCCGTTCAACCTCACCACGTCCGCCGACGTGCGCTGGTTCGCGGGACGAGCCTACGGTGCGCAGGACTACTGCTACCAGCTCCCGGATGCGGACTGGTGCAACGACCCGTACTACTCGTACGGCGTACTGCTCGAGCCCAAGGATGCCCGCAACGAGGACAGCCACGCCCTGGTCAACCTCAGGCTCGCGCAGGACTTCAAGCTGGGTGGGACGATCCTCACCGCGTCGGTTGACGTGACCAACGCCACGAACGCGGCCATCGACTTCAACACGAACATCCAGAACACCGTCAGCGCGCGCTACTCGAAAGAGTCCGCGGAACAGGGCAAGACGGTGTCGGCCTTCGGCAAGCCGTGGTCCGTCGCCTCGCCTCGGCAGTTCAGGCTCGGACTCCGGGTGAGCTTCTAGCTCTATCGGCGCGGGCGGGGTCCCGCGACGCAAGCTGACCGGCCGGGCGGCCGCCAGGCCGCCCGGCCTCACGTCTTGCGGGCAAGCAAGCAGCCCGGCGAGAAGGCCATTGCACTCGGCTGACCGGTGGCAGGGGGAGGACTCGTGTTGCGTCCTGCGACTCGCGCCACAGGGATCCTGACGGCAGGCGTCGTGCTTGGCGCGACGGCATTCACGAAGGCGGTCACCCGGCCCACGTGCGTAGTCGACGCGGTGGTGCGCACCGCCGGTGGCGGCACTTCCGCTGTGGCGACTGCCACGTGGTCGGACCACACCGAAACACGGGAAGAGGCCCGAGCTTCGGCCACCTCCAAGGAGAACGTTGCTCGCAACCCTTCGCGCGACCCTACGTGGAGGGGCCGTCGCCGGCCCCAACCGTAACGAACGGTGAGGCACGGAACACCTGCAGCACCCCGTGATCGGGTACCAGTCGCTCGCTTGCGGAGCGCGGCAGCCGGGATGGGTTGCAGTGCTTAACCTTTACGCCCTCACGAGTGAATCGATCTTGAGACCGCGTCTGTGCTGAACACCCCCTTGACAAGATTCCGGCGGCGGCTTAAATTGCGAGCGAGATGATCATACATGATGAGTGGTGGTGCGGGGTAGCTAATACCGACCGCTTTGACCGTGCTACTCGAGAGGAGGAGGCGTGACGAGAAAACTGTTCTTTGCGTTCGTTCTGGTTGCCGCCGTGATGGCGGCCGGGCCGTTGTTGGCCCAGATGTCCACCACCGGGGAGATCGTCGGCGTCGTGAAAGCCGAGGACGGCACCGTCCTCCCCGGGGCGACGGTGACCGTTGAGGGTGCGGCGTTGATTCAGAGATCCATCACCGTGACCACCGATGCGATCGGGGTGTTTCGCTTCCCGCAGCTGACCCCGGGTACCTACGTGGTGAGGATCGAGCTCACGGGTTTCAATGCGCGCGAATACAGGGTGGTCGTGAACGTCGGCAGGACGTCAACCGTTCCGGTGGAGCTTTCGGTGGGGAGAGCAAGCGAGAAGGTCGCGGTCCGCGCCGAGGTCCCGCTCATCGACTCCACATCCTCCAAGATCTCGACGAGCTTCACCCCCGAGGATCTCCAAAAGCTCCCGACCGACCGAACGTTCTCCGCAGTTGTCGAAACCATGGCAGGGGTTGTCAACAAGGCCGCCTTCGGTGCCGGCGGCAACGTCGATGGGTACCACGTGTTCGGCGTCGGCGCCGCGAGCAACTCCTATCAGCTCAACGGTGTCAACGTGAGCAACACGAAGTTTGGGGACACGTACGTCAGCCCCAACTTCGACTCGATCCAGGAAATTCAGGTCGTTGGTGGGGGAGCCTCGGCGGAGTACGCGAACTACACCGGGGTCGTGGTGAACATCGTCACCAAGGCCGGGACCAACGCGTTCCACGGTTCGGGCACCGTCTACTACACCAGCGACTCGCTGCGCGGGAACAACAACGTTGACGACATCAAGGACCTCGAGCAGAAGAAGATAAAGCGCGACTACGACACCAGCCTCGTCCTCGGGGGGCCGCTGATCAAGGACCGCCTGACGTTCTTCGCCTCCGTCCGCTATGCGAAATCGGAGAACGCGCCGGCGTTCACGGATTTCTACGACAGCCTCGAGCGCCAGGGGTACCAGCTGCGCCTCGACTTTCTCGCCTCGCCGTCCCAGACCCTCACGGCAATGTTCAACTCGGACCCGATCAGGGATTACGACCTCAACTGGCAGGAGACCGTCGGCGATGAGGCCGCCCTGAACCGGACGCAGGACACCGAAACCGGGTACCTGAGCTGGGTGGGGATGTGGGGCGAGAAGACGCTCACCGAGGTCAAGTTCGCCGCGGTGAAGGGAGACCAGAAGCGGATCCCGGTCCACATGGACGCGGCTCAGGTGTCGGACTACCGGATCGGCGTGGACTACAACTCCGGGGGGATCTACCGGGACGAGCCGGAGAAGCGGCAACACACCCTTGCGACCCTCACCCACTACACGGACAACTTCCTGGGAGGCCAGCACGAGTTCAAGGTCGGCGCCGAGTACGAGGAAGCCTCCAACAAAATCAACCAGTACACGACCGGAGCAACGCCCACCACGCCCAATGGTGTTCTGTTCTGGATCTTGCCGTTCGGGGACGCCGCGTACATCACGGGGCTCACCAACTACTATGACCGCAGTGCCGCGCGGATCAAGCGCCCCGGCGCCTTCGTCCAGGACAAGATCACGTTCGGGCGCGCGACGTGGATGGTCGGCCTGCGCTATGACAACCCTAAGACCCTCGACGACAATACCGGCAAGACGATTTTCAACTTCACAAACTGGTCGCCTCGTCTCGGGCTCGCCTACGACCTCACGGGCGACGCCAAGAACGTCCTGAAAGCCGCCGTCGGCCGCTACTATGAGAAGACCCCGACCTACGGACCCGCCGCCTACGCGGGCACGGGAACCGGCACATGGACGTACTACAACCTGATCACGAGCGAGCCGTTCGACCCACATGACTGGCAGTGGTTCGTTGACCATGTCATCAGGCCCGAGAACTTCTCCAGCAGCTTCACCAGCACGAGCATCCCCGTGGAGTCGGGCATCAAGAACCCGTACAGCGACATCTTCAACATCAGCTTCGACCGGCAAGTCGGCGCGCGCAGCAGCATAGGCCTGAGCTATCTGTACCGTAAGCAGAGAGACTTCGTTTTGCTGACCCAGTATGCCAACAACGTCACGTATGAACCGTTCGAGTACACGGCCCCTGAGACCGGGCGAACGTTCACGTTGTGGAGGGTCACCGGTGGCGGCCCGCGAGACTTCGCCCTCGGCAACCGTGACTTCCAGGAACAGAAGAACCAGATGGCGATCCTCCAGTTCCAGTCGCGGCCGACGGACAAGTTCACCATCGCCAGCTCGCTCACCTGGGAGTGGGGCACCGGAACCCGGCCCAACAACGAGTGCGGTGTCCTGAGCCTGTGCACGAATGGTATCGACACCGACCCCAACTACGAGCAGAACCCCTACTACAACCAGGGTCAGCTGAAGGAAGTCCGCACCTGGCAGTTCAAGCTCCAGGCGAGCTACCAGTTCCCGTGGCAGATCCTCGGGAGCGCCAACTTCCGCTGGGTATCGGGGCGGCCCTGGGGTATGGAGAACTACCAGTATGCCATCCCTGGTGCGGACGACCCCTACTACGGCAACGTGCTCCTCGAGCCCAAGGACGCGCGGCACCAGCCCTCGGTCACCAACCTCGACCTCCGCGTCCAGAAGGACTTCAGCCTCGGCGGCGGCGCCCTCGCCTCCGTAATCATCGACATCCTCAACGCCACGAACGAGTCGATCGGCGTTGGCACGTACTTCAGTACCAACGTCCAGGACACCTATGGCAAGGAGTCGGCCGAGCGAGGCGAGACCGTGAGCTCCACAGGCAAAGCCTCCCCGTGGTCCGTTGACTCGGCACCGCCGCGTACGCTCAAGGTCGGCCTCAGGGTGGCGTTCTAGTGAAGGGGGCGAGCGCCTGACCCGAACGACGCGTTCCCCTTCTGCATCCTTCCTCCCGGCGGGTGTGGCGTCGGCCACACCCGCCCTTTTTTCCCATTCCGGCTGAGATCTCAGAACACTTGAATCGGAGGAACCATGAGTACACTGTCGGCTCGCATCCCACTGCTTGGAGCCGTCTGCGCAGACTCTCATCGAGGGAAGCTGGGCGTGACGACGGGCTTCCTCTCGTTGCTGATCCTCTCGCTATTTACTGTCCGGTCACCGACCAGCGCTTTGGCTTCTGAGGCTTCGATCCATCCCATCACCCTGCAGGACATCCTCTCCCTCCGAGAGATCACGGAGCAACACATCTCACCGGACGGTCGCACCGTGGCGTTTGCGGTCAAGGATGCCGACCTGGCGGCGAACGACTACAACTCTTCGCTATATGCCGTCCCGACAGCAGGAGACGCGCCTCCCAAGCTGCTTCTCCGGGCGAAGTCGTTCTCGAACCTCCGCTGGACACCACGCGGCGATGCCATCACGTACCTCTCGGGCGCCGGAAAGGTCTCCCGGGTCTGGAAGATCCTGCGGGAAGGGGGTGAGCCGGCGACATTGTTCACGCATCCGGAGTCCATCAACCAGTTCGAATGGTCCCCGGACGGGGACAGCCTCGTCCTCGTGTCCGTCGAGCCGGTTCAGGAAGCTGAGACAGCGGCCGCCGCAGAAAAGGGAGTCGTTTACGACGACCACCTCGCGTTTCCCTTCTGGGATTTCGTCAGCCGCTCCTGGGTGAAAAAGCCCACCAGCGTGTGGCTCTACCGGGTTCACGACAGAGGCATCCAGAAACTGTGGGAACAAGAACACTCGATCTACTCGTTCGAGAGCTTTTCGATCAGCAGGCTGGCGTGGGCCCCTGACGGCCAGAAGATCGCTGTCGTGTTCAACACCTCGGCAGCGGCCTCCAAAGACGCTGCGGTCGCCTTCAATTCGGGTATTGGCCTGATCTCGCTGAAGGGAGACGGGCTGGTTCCGCTTCCGAGCACGTCCGCTTGGCAGGGGGAACCAAGCTGGTCACCCGACAGTCGGTCAATCGCCTTTCTCTCGGAGGTGGAAACCCAGGGGAAGCCGCGCGACGGCTTTCGGGGCACGGTTCTGGTCGATCGGTTGGGGGACGACAGGCCGCCGTTGGAGGTGACGCCCAACGTCGAGGTCCCGTACGGGACGCAAATCTGGTGGAGCAAGGACGCTCAGCGGCTGGTTCTCGCGATGGAGAGCCGAGAGCGAAGCGCCCTGTACGAGGTACCCGCCGGTGGCGGGCCGATCGTTCAGATCTCCCGGGGCGACGACCATCTCTCGGGTTTCTCGCTGAGCGCCGACCAGGCGATGGCGTCCTGCATCGTGCAGGGGCCAATGAAGGCCCCCGAGATCGGGGTTCTTGGGCTGCAAGTCGGGACGGTGAACACCCTCACGTCTGTGAACGCGGCTTTCGACCGCATCCGCCTTGGCGAGGTCTCGCGAATCACGTGGAAGAACAAGTACGGATGGGAGACGAACGGCTTCCTGATCAAGCCGATTGGGTTTCGAGAGGGGAGCCGTTACCCGTTCCTCGTGATCCTCTACGGTTTTCGCGGCCAATTCATCACGCAAGCCGAATGGATCGCGAGCTACCCGGCGCAGGTGTTCGCCGCCAATGGCTTCGCCGTCCTGCTGATGAACCAGCCCAAGGAGTATGGCTGGCGATACGGCAACTTCGAGCAATTCGCCTTCGACCGGGACTACAACGCTCTGGCCAGCATCGAGGCTGCGGTGGACGCAGTGGCGCAGATGGGAATCGCCGATCCCAAGCGGTCCGGCATCATGGGCTGGAGCTACGGGAGTGAGCTCACCAACCTCACGCTCACGCACAACAAGGTCTTTGCCGCGGCGTCCGCCTCGTCCGGAGGGGCCAACAACCCCGGGGAGTACTGGCTCTCCGGCGTGCCTTTTCAGCACTACATCGAGGGCACGATGGGCGGCTCGCCGTACGGGGAGTACGACAAGCGCTTCGACGATCTTTCAACCGTACGGCAGGCACACCGCGTCTCGGCACCGCTGCTCATCGAGGCTGCGGCCCAGGAGATGCTTCATTCGCTAGAGCTTTATACCGCACTGCGACGCCTCGACAAGCCTGTCGAGCTCATCGTTTACCCGGATGAAGGTCACATCTACTCGCAGCCGAAGCACCGGCTGGCCTCCATGGAGCGAAACCTGGACTGGTTCTCGTACTGGCTCCTCGGGCGAACCGATCCCGACCCCGGCAAGCGTGAACAGTACGGCCGCTGGGCGGCCGTGAAAGCCAAGCTCGCAAAGGGCGAGTGACGGATGCAGCCGTGTCGCCGTGGCCGGAGAGAACGGATTAGGTCGCGTGAACGAGGGATCTCCACCAGGGTGAACGGCAGGTGAGATCGGGGACAAGCCCGAGCACCGGGCACCTGAGGCGCCTGGATGGCGGGCCACGGTCGAAAGGGGCTTGGCAATGAGAAACGTGATCCTCGCCGACCCGAACGACGCGACGAACGTGAGACCCGCCATCGAGATCACAGGGTTTGCGCGGCATCTGGGCGTCCTCGTGACCCGCGATGAGGCAGGCCCATCCCGGGTGAATGTCATATGAGGCAGGTGCTCTCGATCAACCGCTTGATTGTGATTTTCTGCACACTGGGGTTTCTCTTCCTCGTCGTTGACACGTTTCTCGAGCACATCGAAGCGTTCAAGGATGAGCCGTTGGCGTGGATCCCGGTCGCGTTCAGCGTGGTCGGCCTCGCTATTGCGGGCATCGCGTCGGCCCGCTGGAACGAGACGTGGATACGGCTGCTTCATTGGTGCTTCATTGCTGCACTCGCCGTTGGCGCGGCCGGGGTGTGCCTCCACGTTGCCGATCAGTTCGAGAGCGAAGAGGAACGCGTGGCAGAGCACGGCGATGACACAGAGGAACACAAGCTGCCGCCCATCCTCCCCCCGCTTGCGTTCACAGGGCTTGGGGCATTCGGTCTGATCGCCACGCTCAGGAAGTGGCAGGCGGAGACAAAGTCATGAGCAAGGAGGTGCCCGAACGATCCGGCCGGTGGCCGGTCAAGAGGGTTCGTATGGCTACTGTGAGCGCGAACGACGCCACCTTGGCGTCGGCGCCGAAGGAGAGGACTAAAGTGGAGACAGATTGCCTCGCGCCTCTTGCCCGCAACAAGACGAGGGTCGGACGGTGCGTCCTTGTCTGGGCGGCCCTCCTCCCCGGAATGGAACTCGCGGCGGAACAGGTGCGAGGGATCCGGGTGGAGGACGCTCGGAGCACGGCGTCTTCCTCTGCAGCCTCGCCACAGCCGACGGTTCGCGGCAGGCCGCCCGTCTCCTTGGACGGGATTCTCGAGCGCCCGGGGGCGGATTTCCCCAACCTCATGTGGCTGCCGGATTCGGACAGGATCGTGTTCACCCTGGGGCGGTACTACGAACCGCAGAAAACGGTCATCCTCTCGACGAGAACGGGCGAGCGCAAGGAGATCGGTGGTTTGACGGTCAACTTCGGTGGAAGCTCGCAGCTCTCGGGAGACGGCGCACGCCTGGCGTACCTCAAGGAGGGATGGCTGTGGATTGTGCCGCTGCGGGGCGAGATGGTGCCCGCACGGATTGCCCGGCTCGATCTGTCACTCGGAAAGGCGTACGACGACTCGAAGATCTTCTGCTGGGGTGACGCGGACCGCGCGGTCTACTACACCCAACGGCCAAAGAGACCTCCGAAGGCCAAGCCCCGGGACGACGAGCCGACGGCGGTTGATTTTGACCCGTACGCGGAGCTTCCGCTTCCTCTGGAGATCTTCCGCCTGGACCTCGGCACGAAGGAGAGCCGCCGATTGGCCCAAGTCGATGCAGACATTCGAGATCTGACCTGGAACCCCCACGCCTCGGAGCTGCACGTCGCCACCGTCCGTCTTTGGGGATACAACGAAAGGCAAGGTTCTTCGCAGATCCTCGCGCTCGACCCGAAGACCGGGAAAACCCGTGAGGTCCTCCGAACCGCCGGGGGGAGCCAGAGCCTGCGCAGTCACTTCTCCCCGGACGGACGGTGGGTCGCAACCACCTACGACTACGAGAACGTCGTCTACGACTTCCGGAACAACGTGGTTCTCATTGATACGACAAGCGGCGCCCAGCGCGCCCTGGCGCCCGAGCTGCACGTCGGCGAGGACCTCGAGTGGTCGCCGGACTCGGGCGCCCTGTACGCTCGCGTGCTCGATGGAGGTTTTAATGGGATACGACGACTCGGGGTGGACGGCTCGGTAAGGATCCTCGAGAGGGGCGAGCGGTACATCGACGCATTCGCCCTGGCGCCGGACGGAACGAAGTACGTCTCGCTCACCCAGGATGGTCAGGGCCGCCGCGAGCTGCGCCTAAGTGATTCGAACGGTAGCAACCCCCGCGTTCTCCTCACCATCGACGATCCGACACGAGAATTCGTGATGGGCGAGTTCCGCGAGATCTCATGGCCGAGCTTCGACGGCATGCGCATCTACGGCTTTGAGATCCGACCAGTGGGCTTTGATCCGAAGAAACGCTACCCGATGCTCGTGGACGTGCACGGCGGCGGGCCGGGCAGCCGTCTCTACCTGAGTGGTGGCGTGATCCTCAGTTCCCTCGAGCGTCAGCTCTGGGCAGGCCGAGGATACGTGGTGTTCGTTCCGGACTACCGGTCGGCGGCGACGGCCTACGGGCCCGGCGTGATCGAGAAGATGCGGGGCCGGAGCTACTCCGTCACGGACACCCGCGACATCATGGCGGGCGTGGACTTCATGGTCGCGCAAGGATACGTTGACCCGGATCGGATCGCTCTGCTCGGTCAGAGCGCCGGAGCGCACCGGGTCAACGTTCTTCTCCCGACGACGACGCGCTTCCGGGTCGCGGTTTCCAACGAGGGCTGGGGCAACGGCTGGATCGTGGATTCGACCGGCCCCATGACTGGAAGGTGGGAGCATCCGATCACGGAGTGGTTCTTCCGTACGACACGCGCCGAAAACCCGGAGCCGTGGTTCGCCGAGGATCCGATGACACGATTGCACGAGATCCGCACACCCACGCTGCTGATCTCCGGGACTCCGGAGCTGGGTGCCGTGGACCGGATGACGAACGAGTACATCTTCACGATGCTGCGGCGGAAGGGGATCGATACGAAGCTCGTCCTGTTTCCCGACGAAGGGCATGGAACCACGCGTGTGGCAAACCAGCGTTACCTGATGGGCGCGGTTCTGGAGGGGTTCGAGCGACATCTCGACCTGAAACGGGATGAGGCAGGCCACCTTGTGTTCCAGGGGGATCGCGTCGCCTCGAATGGGAACGCCGCCAAGAGTGCGCCGTCTTCGCCGGCGAGAGCAAACCCGTGATGGATCTTGTGCTCCTTCTCGCGTGTGACAACCGCGACCGTGCCGCGGCGTGTGACTTTCACCGCCCCGGATCCGTGACCGAAGCGATTCCGTGGATCCTCAAGATCCCAAGCCCGATGCAGACCTGCCCGCATCTGGATCTAGCTGTCACTGGATTCATCTCGGAGGAGAAGGCAAAGGGGGAACCCCAATGAGAATTCTCAGGCCAAGTCGTTTCTTTTTCTGCCTCGGCGCCGCGCTCTGTACGTTGCTAGTGTCCGCCCAGGCCTCGGCGCAACAGCGGCCCATGGCGCCAGACGACATCCTGCGGCTGGAGGAGCTTGGTGACGTGGCGTTCTCGCCGGACGGGACGTGGCTCGCCTACGTCGTCAGGCGAGCCAAGGCCGTCACGTACCACAAGTGGGACTTTCTGTGGGGAAACGACCGCGCGGACGTCTGGCTCGTCCCCTCCAGCGGGGGCACGCCGAGAAACCTGACCAACGGCGCCTCCGATGGCTCCGGTTTCTGGTTGCCCGCCTGGTCGCCGGAGGGGAACCGGCTTGCGATGCTCTCGACGCGCGGGGGGAACGTGAGGCTCTGGGTCTGGGAAAAATCCTCCGGAAGCCTGAAGCCCCTCACCGAGCAGGGAGTGGACACCTGGGATCTCGGCGACAAGGGCGCGATCTGGGTCTCCGACCACGAGCTTTTCTGTCCGGTTCTTCCCAAAGGGGAACGCCCGCTCTCGATGACTATCGAGATCGGAGCGGGTGAAAAGGCGATGCACGAATGGCCCAAGGCGTGGAAAGGGGACGAGACGACCGTCAGTGTGCTCGAGAGCGGCGTGCCGGTGGACGTCACCAGGCGACCTCAGAGCCAACTGCTCTGGATCGACGCGGCTACAGGTGTGCGGCGAATC
>Ga0214473_10010671_pt1 | contig 10793 bp, 14 predicted proteins | sample RVTome_7_FD_203509 | JGI IMG/M metagenome (GOLD analysis project Ga0214473, IMG submission 203509) | Soil microbial communities from uranium-contaminated site in the Upper Colorado River Basin, Wyoming, United States - RVT98D197 | ecosystem: Environmental > Terrestrial > Soil > Contaminated >... | reverse complement strand
AAGCGTTCTCGACGACCTTCCCCGGGGCTCCGCCGCCATCACCAACGCCGACAAGTCCTACCTCGGACCCATGCTCCCTCGCTCCGCCCTCTCCAACTCCCGCAACATCCCCGCGGTCGAGGTTCTCGAGAAGGTCGGTATCGAGGAAGCCTTCGACCTTCTCGGGGCGAGTGAGCTCCACGACGGAAGAAAACCCGCACGACATTTCGGTCTCGGGCTCGCCATCGGGGCTCTGCCGGTGACGCTCGAGCATCTGGTCTCCGCCTACACGGTTTTCGCCGGAGACGGCCGCTACCGCGAGCTTGTCTGGTACCGGGGACAGCCGACGGAAGAACCCCGACAGGTCCTGAGCGAGGACGCCGTTCGTCAGGTGACTCTCTTTCTCTCCGACCCCATGGCGAGGCTTCCTACGTTTCCCAGGATGGGCTTCAACGAGTATCCCTTCCCCGTCGCCGTCAAGACCGGAACCTCTTCCAACTATCGCGACGCCTGGACCCTCGCCTACTCGTCGAAGTTCCTGGTGGGCGTCTGGGTAGGCCGGGCCGACTACCGCCCCATGAGCCGCATGACCGGATACGGCGCCGCCTCTCAGCTCGCGAACAAAGTCCTCCTCGCCCTTCATCGAGGAGACGATCGACTCTCGCACGCGCCCTTTCCTCCTCCCCGCGGAACGAGGCCCGTGAGGCTCTGCGCCCTCACCGGACAGCGCGCGACCGACGCCTGCGACCGCGTGAGCTCCGAGTGGCTCCCCCCCGGACAGGAGCCGGTGGATTTTTGCTCCGCCCACCTGCGCATCGGCATCGACATCCGCGACGGCTCGATCGCGACGGCAGCAACCCCCAAAGCACTCATCGAGCCTCGAACCTTCGTCGACCTCCCCGCCCCGTACGCCGCCTGGGTGGCGAAGAGGGGTCTTCCCCGAAAACCCCGGCTCGGTCCCGCGATACCTCTTTCATCGGCCCTTTCCCCAGCGCCTCGACTCGCAATCGCTTCTCCCGAGGACGGGCTCCGCCTAATCTCCGATCCCGAGACCCCCCATTCGATGGCCACTCTCGCCCTCCGCGCCACAGTCGACCCCGCGTCGGAGCAAGTCGTCTGGTACGTCGACGGCAAGCCCTTTCAGCTCGTCGACTATCCCTACATCGCCAGGTGGCCCCTCGCCCCGGGCGAGCACCGCTTCCAGTTCCGCCTGCCTCACACCGAGATCGTCTCGAACCAGGTCACGGTCTGGATCCAGTGAGACGAAGCGCTAACTGGGGCGCTCCGAAATGAGAAAGATCTCGAACTGGAAGGGACATCTCCGAGCCCAGCCGACTCCCGAACCCATGAGCCCGAGCGCAATTCCAAGCAACGAGCCGCTCTCAGAAAACGATGGGCAAATTCGATAAGGAGAGTTTTCAAGACCGACCCTCTCGTTTGTCGATAGACCTCGTAGCCGCACGGACCCGCCTCGTAGCACAACCCAAGCGCTTCTCCGTGCACAGACAGCCGACCGATAGGTCTGCCGCCGATCCGGCTCAAGAGGCGCGTCGCCAGTCGCTCCTCGTCAGCACGCGGGCGTCGGAGAGGGAGGCCCTCGCATTCATCGAGCGAGTCGGGGACCTCTGTGGCCAATCCCCTTTGGTTGTGGCCAAGGCCACCTAGCTCGTCGGTCTGAGGCGTAGCCTCGTTAGTCCTTCTGGGAGGCAGTCACCGCTTCCTTCACGCGGTCGAGGTTGAAGCTCCCGGGCTTCTGGCGCCGCGTAACTCGCGAAAGGTCTGCAACTGAATGAGGGGCCGGGCAAGGGACCGCCTGTGGCTTCGCCGACGAGGTGGTCCTCCTCGAGATCATCGGGCAAGGAACTTCGACGGGGCGGGTTTCGAACTATCGCGATCTCGACCGGGTGCGACGCCCCGGGCCGCTGCGCGCCTGCGCTGCGTCCTTGCGGGCGAAACGCTCACGCACGGATGCCAGCGACAGGGTGCTCCCTTTCCTGCGCCGCTCCTCGAGCATCTTCCAGAAGCTCGGATCGGCTGCGGTCAAGACGTCCTCGATCTCGTACCCCTCGCAGCCGATCAAAATACATGCGGGCTTGCCATGCCTGGTGATCACGACCCGCTGTTCCTGGCTTTCCGCAATCGTGCCGCTCAGAGTGGCTTTCGCCTCTCGCACGGTGATGAACTTCATGGGCGATTCCCTCCTAGAGTATTTCCTCGGTGGACCGGTGCGCTGGCTTCTTCCTCACCGCGCGCACAATCACGAGTCGTTTCGCTTCGACGACGTCGTAGAACACACGGAAGTCTCCGACACTGAGCTGCCAAACCGAACCTACTTGATCCCACGGAGGCTCGAAAGCCTCCAAGATCTTCTTCCGTCCGGTCACCGCGTTCGGCCCCTGAGTCAGTTGCTCCTCGATCTCGTCGAGAATTCGGTTGCGCTCGTACCGTCGCAGAGCCTCGAGCTCGGCGAACGCTGCCTCATGGATCTCGACCGCAAACATTCGAGTCCTTTATTGTAGTCTTTTTAGTAAACTGCTGCAACCACTTTTGTGGTCACACCGAAGACTTCGAGGGCACAACACCGCTCCGCATCCGGGCGGAGCTCGGCTCCGAGCGCGTCACGCTGAGCACTTCACCCGAAGCTCCCGTGGCATTCCTGACATCCTCACGGGGGACAACCCCGCCGCCGGGCGAATCGTTCTCGAAGCCGGCGGAGCTTGCCCCGTCGTGGTGCGTACCGAAACGACGTACGTTCCCGAAGCCGACGGGAGCATGACCCGGCCGGAGTCGCACGGGTTCGTCGTGAGCCGAGCCTACGCTCGACTTCGTCCCTCGGACCTCTCGACCGGAGCGCCTCCCGAGCGGCGCTCGCTCGAGGAGCCGGGAACCTCTATCGAGCTCTCGGTCGCGGACATCGTCGAAGACCACGCCCAGGTCGTGAACCCCACCGCTCAGTACCTCTTGGATCGGCGTCACTCGCGCGATGGCATTTTGCAGTATCTGCAGTCGATCGAGCATCTGGGCACATGGCTGGGCTCGCAGGGGATCCCCACAGCGTCCTTGGATGAGCGAGTCGTAGAATTGTTCCTCAAGGAGTAAGCGTGCTCGCGGCTTTTCTCAGCCTCGTCCCGGTTTCACCTACGCAGACAGTAGGCGACTGCACAGATCTCGACCGAATGACTCACGTAGCCGTGCGAAGTACAGTGCCAACCTCGTCCATCTTCTAATGGGGCGTTGGTGCCCGGCTGCTGCACCCAGTCCGAGAAAGTGCAACCTCCGAACGCTAGCTGGCTGCCGGGCAGGCACGTTGCCGACACGTCGAACCAGCCTCCCCAGCCGCCTTCATGGCTCTCGCAGTTCCTCACCATCTTGGGTGATTCCAGCGCGGTCGCGGGAGGCGCGCCGATGACTTGAACCAAGTTTGCGGCGAGATTGATCTGCGTCACATAGGTCACCGTCTGGCCAGGAATCCCCGCCCGGATGACGCCGACGACCTGCCCGGTTTCATCGTCAACCACCGGCCCGCCACTGTCGCCCTCGACACTGCGGAAGTCGACGCGGAAAGTTCCGTAGTACTTTGTGTCAAACAATTGGCTGACCGCGGCGCGATGTGGCGTCGCGCTCGTCTCATATCCGAGACCGATGACGGAATAGCCCAGGGTAACAGCGGCCGAATCCCCGAGTTCAAGATACGGAACCCTGGCCCCTTCGTCCATCAACACTCTGACCAAGGCGAGATCCGACTGGAGGTCTACGTAGACGATCATGGCCTGCGACCAGGTGAGGGTTCCGCGTTCGACAGTTATCGCGAAGTCTGATCCGGTGCCTGTCGAGTTCTCCCTCCAACCCCCTTCGATTCGAAAGACGCAACCCCCAAGACACTCATCGAGCCCCGAACTTTCGTCGACCTTCCCGCCTCCTACGCGGCCTGGGTGGCGAAGACCGGTCTTCCACGCCAACCCCGGCTTGATCCCGCGACACCTCTTTCATCGGGTCTTTCCCGAGCGCCTCGGCTCGCCATCGCTTCCCCAGAGGACGGGCTCCGCCTCCTCTCCGATCCCGAGACTCCCCGATCGATGGCCACTCTCGCCCTCCGCGCCACAGTCGACCCCACGTCGGAGCAAGTCGTCTGGTACGTTGACGGGAAGCCCTTTCAACTCGTCGACTATCCCTACACCGCCAGGTGGCCCCTCGCTCCCGGCGAGCACCGCTTCCAGGTGCGTCTGCCTCACACCGAGATCGTCTCCAACCAGGTCACGGTCTGGATCCAGTGAGACGAAGCGCTAACTTCGTCATCCTCACTAATAGGTTGGGCGTAGGGAGGCGGGCCTTTATGGATTACGGGCCCTCCGACGCGACCGCGGTCCTCTCGAGGACGCCTTCCACCCTGAGGACGTCCTGGTGGAACTCCCTCATCCTTGGCTCCGCGCGAACGAGGGTCCGAAGACGTGGCGCCCGATCCAGGTGGTGGGACACCTTGTCGAGGCGAAAGGACCCGCCTGCCACCATCGTCTTCCACTGACTCGCGAGCTCGGGCGAGCAAGACGAGTGAGCTCGCCGGTCGTGCCCCGCCCGTTGTCCTCGACGACGATCTGGACGTGGGGGCGAATCTCCTCGCTTCTCAGCAACTCCTGTTAGCTCCCGGTCTTTCATCCAAGGAGGTTTCCTTCATGGATTTCGTCGGCAAAAGCCGTGGGCACTCTTGCCGCCGCTCCCGCCATCGCCCGCCCCGAAGGCGGCTATCCGTCCATCTACCGCCCGCGCAATCCTCGCGCCAGCGTGCTTATCAACTCATGAAGGCTCACTTCGAGGATGTCAAGGCTTGCTGGGAGGAGCGATTCGAGAAGCGGTACGGGTTCTGGAGAGGCTTCGTCGATGACCTCGTCGTCCGATACCTTGACTGCGGCACTGTCGAAGCGGGTTTCGCAAGGTTGAAGTGCGATGCTTAAAGATGCTCCTGGTCTATTTCATGCGGAACCGAGACCTTCTCTCCGAGCCACTCGTTCCCGCGCTCGTCCTGCGTCCAACTCACCCATCTCAACCACTGACCCGGCTCCCCGGCTGGATTCTTCACCCCCAACGCTCTCTCCCATCACCGAATGACCATGGCCACCGCCTCGAAACCCCCGTCTCGTAACGACCCCCGACCCCCTTGTCTCACGACTGTAAAATTTCCTGACCGATCCTCGCTTCCCACTGGGCGGCTAAGTACGTAAGAAGACGCCCTTTGGAATTTCAAGAGTAGTAGGCGTGACGCCGTTTCTGGCCCGGCATTTTCAATGGAATTAGCCCGTCCAAGATGCGAATCGTCGCTCATTTGGACAGCACCGGTTTTGATTTTCTTTTTGGGGATTTGTGACTTAAGGTACTGGCAATGAGTTTCACGCACGCCTGCTTCATCAGCTACGTCCGGCCGAAGCACGATCTCAACACGGGCTTCATCGGGCAGTTGAGCGCCGCGCTCAAGGACGAGCTTGAGCCCTGGATGGACGAAGACGTTTACATCGACGAAGAGGGCGTCGGGCCTGGCGACGAGCACAACGAGCGGCTGGCCAGAGCCATCTGTGAAAGCGTCTGCATGATCGTGGTCTGGTCGCCGAAGTACGAGCGCCACGACTACTGCCTTCGGGAGTTCCAGGCGATGACCCGGCTCCAGGGCGAACGCCGTAAACTTCTAGGCCAGGCCGCCCACGGCCACAACTTCATCATTCCGGTCATCCTTCGCGGCCGCGTCTATCTTCCGGACTACATCAAGGAGTACGTCGACTACAGCGACTTCTCGAGCTTCACCCTGGCGGAGACCGACATCAGCCGCAATCCGGGGTACCTCAAGGAGATCAGACGGATCGCGGAACGGATTTACGAGCGGTATCGGCTCTTTAGGGATGCGAACCTCGACGTGTGCACCACCTGCGGTGACGAGCGGCTGCCACCACCGGGCGGTGTGGTGTCCTGGGCGCAGTCGCCTCAGTTCGTCAACCGGTGACCGATATGGCGGCCCCGCTACAGCCGCAGGCACGTGGCGAGATCATCACCTTCTACTCGTACAAGGGGGGCACCGGCCGCACGATGGCGCTCGCCAATGTGGCCTGCGTGCTCGTGGAGCAACTCCGCGACGGAGAGCAGGTCCTCGTCGTGGACTGGGATCTCGAGGCGCCAGGGCTCCACCGGTTTTTTCCCGGCCGCCTCGGTCCTCAGTCCGTGACATCCGACGGCGAGCTCGATTCCTTACCAGGGCTGATGGACGCCCTAACGAAGCTCCGCGATCGGCTGCCGCCCGAGCGGGCGATATCCCCAGAAGCCTCCGCTTCCGTTGTCGCCGACGTTTTCTCCGGCCTGGACGTCAATGCGTTCGTCAGCGACTCGGGTATTGCGAACGTGCGCATCATGCGCGCCGGAAGCAACGACCATGGGCAGTACGCGCGGGAGGTCAACACGTTCGACTGGGAGGGGCTGTTCTCCCGCGCGCCGACGGTGTATCGAGAGCTTGCCGAATGGCTCGCAAAGACATTCCGGTACGTACTGATCGATTCGCGGACCGGGGTCACCGATATCAGCGGCATCTGCACGTCACTCCTTCCGGAGAAGCTGGTGGTCGTCTTCACGCCGAACAGACAGAGCCTGACCGGCGTGCGCGAACTGGTGGAGCGCGCGACGTCGTACCGGAGGGAGTCGGACGACTTACGCCCATTGCTTGTGTTCCCGCTGCCGTCACGCATCGAAGCCTCGCTCCAGGATCTACGTGCGCGCTGGCGCTTCGGCGATCGCGACCACGGCATCGTCGGCTATCAGCCGATGTTCGAGGAACTGTTCAGGCGGGTGTACGCGGTGCCGGACTGTGACCTGTCGCGGTACTTCGACGAGGTTCAGATTCAGCAAACTCCCGACTATGCGTACGGGGAGGAGATTGCCGTCAGGCGAAGCAGCGACCGGTTCTCCCTGGAAAAGAGCTATCGCGTGTTCGCCGATCGGCTCGTGAGCGGTGCGCCGGCGTGGGTGTATGAAACGGCACCAGTCGAGGCGAGGCCAGTTGCGTCGGCACCGCCGACGAAGCAGGAGGCCGCGGTCGGAGCGCCGGGCCGGGATTCGCCGTTCGCGCCCTCGCCCGATACGGGTGCATTTCCGGCGATCGCGGGACCGGCTGCCCCGAGTCGAAAGGCGTTTCTCAGCCACTCCACACAGGACCACGAACGAATTCGTGAGATCCGAGCAGCGCTCGAAGCCAGCGGACTCGAGGTCTGGTCTCCGGAACAGATTCAAATTGGCAAGACGTTGAGGAACGAAGTGGCGCAGGCACTCGACGAGTCCGACGTCGTGGTCGTATGCTGGTCCAAGTCCTCGATCTCATCGGATTGGGTACTCGCCGAAGCCGGCGAGGGACTTCGTCGCGGCATTCTCGCTCCCGCGTTGCTCGATGACGTCGCACCGCCCGTCGGATTCCGCACAATCCAGTCCGCAGATCTGAGCCGTGGCTTCGAACGGGGCATCGCAAGACTCGTTGAGACCGCCAATCGGATCGCCCAGGGCAGACCCGCGGCGACCGAGGGAGGGCAGTCGCTCGCCCCTGCCGTCGCGAAGAGCGCTCTACCGTTCCGCGGATGGCGTCTGGCGGCGGCAACGATGGCCGTGCTGGTTCTGGTAGCGACGACGGCTGCCATCCTGCTCTTTCTTCGCAGTTCTCTCGATGTGACAAATTCTGCGTCGACACTCCCCCCGAAGTCTTTCCGCGTACCCAACTTCGTCGGCTCGCAGTCGGTCGACGCGCTGAACACCGCGAAGGTCCTGGGGCTGCAGCTGATCATGACCGACGAGCAGGGGAAGGTGTTTCCATCGCTGGAAGGCGTCGTGACCGGACAGACTCCGGCCGCCGATCAGGAAGTCGCCGAAGGCACGCCGGTCCGGGTGGCGATTTCGACGTCTGCGGTCACCACGCCGACCTTGGTGGGCATGAACCTGACCCAGGCGCTCGCCGTGCTCCTGCGCGCGAAGCTGCAGCTCGGAACGACGCAATCGAAGGTCGTCAGGGATGCGCGCGAGGGCACGATCCTCGAGCAGTCGCCGGCACCTGGTATGAGGGTGCCGTCGGGCTCACGCGTGGATGTGACGGTGGCAACGCAGGGGCCAATCCAGGCGCCGTCGACTCGCGGACCCTCGTCGTAGCGCCGAGCTTTATCTCGGCCGTGGGGGTGCTGGTCGCTTGTGGCAGGGCTAGCCTGGGGGGGAGTTCGCAGTCGAGGCGCCCCCGGCGCCGCGGACGCGCGGCGACCATTAGGCCGCTACAATGAAACTCGCGGCGCTGGCTCGGTGTTGCGACCCCCACTTCAGCTTCGACGCCCAGGCCACGTACCCGTCGCAGCGGCCGGAAATGCAGAACTTCAGGACGCGATTGACGCCTGCGGATACGAACACCAATCAGTTGTCACCGATTGGTACCGCTTTCCTCACCGCCATCCCTCAGTCTCCTTCGCGAATGAACCTCTTCACCCCCGAAGGGCGAAGGGCCGCTCGGGAGCGAGGGCGAAGGATTCTCGATGCCCTCCTCGACGAAGGAGTCCTTGGCGCCGAAGAGCACGAGCTCGCCGTCCGGCAGCTCGCGCGTCTTTCTTTTCCCAGTCTTGTCTTGACTGAACTAGCGCAGGCATACTCACTCGAAGAGATCGTCGCGGAGAAGCGGAACGAGTGGGCGCTTCTCGAAAAGAAGGCGAGAGAGCGTGGCTCTCTCGATGCCAGGCGAAGTGGGGGAGCGGAGAGGAGTGGCTCACCGCAGCCGCGGATCTCCTCCGGGCTTCGTGATACCTTGGGTCACGGAGCATGGCCGGGCAGCCTTCTCTCTTCGATCTGGACCGGGCCGGCCTTCGCTTCCACGAGCACGCGCCTTCGCCGGGCCCCGCCTGGCTCGAGGAACAGCTTCCGCTCTTCGAGGGCAAAGCTCCTCTCGTCGGCGAGCTCGAAGCGGCGCTCTGGGATGCCGATTTCGAAAGGGCGGCGGCAGCGTTCGAGCGTCTTCGAGAGACTTACCCCGGTGAGAGCTCGATCGAGAATCTCGGCTTCGTAGCCGCTCTGCCACGCGATTTCTGGAGCCTCTCTCTTTCGGATGGCGATCGTTTGTCGCAGTGGGAATTTATTGCCCGGGCGCTGGGAGTCGGATCGATACCATGGCGGAAGGCCAGAAACGGCTTCTTTCGCCGGCTGTGCTCTTCAACCGACGTAGCGTCGTTGGCCGCTTCCCATCCAGAAGCCGCGCCCGACGTTGCGAACTCGCTCTACGACAACGGCGAAACCCGTGCTTCTCGAATCGCCGTACGTGAAGCGTTGCTCGCCGGACGAGATCTGAGATCGCTCGACTTCGAAGACGTGGAGGTCGCGGAGATGCTTTCCGAGGACGAGCCCGCAGCCTGGCTGGCGTCGCTCGGCGCCATCCGCCTCCTCTGGCCGCGTCATCTCGTCGAGCCTGACGACGCCTCGAGGCTCGAGACCGAGATCTCCCGACCCCTGCCCGATGAAGATCGCGCGAGAGCCCTCGACTTCTGGAAGTGCCTCTGTATTTCGGGGCTCGGGAAGCACATCCCGGAGAGCATCCGCCTCGATTCGCACCGGCGGATGAAGCGGCTACACCCGAGACTCCACGCTGAGTTTATGGGCGATCGGTAGTAGCGATAGGGAGAGTCGGGCTTCGAGCCAGCCCGCCTCTCCCTTTTGTCTCTACTTCAATCCCATGCAGCTGGCTGGCGTAGTGAGTCACCGTTCCCGGCCAGTCGGAGAAGATCGCGAGAACGCCCATCAGGTGGAGCATCGTGGTGACGAATGGAAAGAGCGCGGACATCTGCTGGAGAGAGGTTTCGCGCCACAGCCGGTCGGCGTGGCGCGACTCTTCCTCGGGAACCCCGAGCATCCCATAGAAGTCGTACCAGTTGGGGCTGTACCGTCACGCGACCTTGCCGTAGTAGGTTGGACCACGCACATGGCTGCGCCCGTTTCCGTTTCCGTTCCTGCCTGGAAGCTACCGAAATGGCTGAACGCCCTGATGAGGGCGATGGTCCGTTGGTTACAAGTCACGCCGCTCGTCAGTCCGGACCTCAAGCTTGCTGACCAAGAGCGTGCCCTGTACCCAGCCGAACGCGCCAACGCCGCCGAGAAGTAGCTTTGCCCAGAAGCCGCCGCTTGCAGAGCCCATAACTTGTAGGTTATCATACGGACGATAGAATGCCACCGGGAGCGCCGTGGACGATCGATGCCTACGAGACCGAGAAGGGCGGAAAGCCGGTCTGGTCCTTCATCGGGGGCCTAGTAGGCCGCAACAAGGCTGAGGCGATCGCGCTAGTGAAACTCTTGGAGGAGCAGGGTAACACCCTTCGCCGGCCGCATTCAGGGGCCCTCGGGGAGGGGCTTTTCGAGTTGCGGGGCAAGGAGGTACGGATGTTCTACATGTTCCTACCGAAACGGGTGGTCGTGCTCCTCGACGGCGAGATCAAGAAGCGCGACGACATCCCGAAGAAGACGCTCGACCGGGTTCGTAGCCAACAGAAGGATGTCGTACGCCGCGGTCAAGCCGCCCGTAAGCAGGAGAAGACGCGGTGAAGAAGACGGTTTTCATGCAGTGGATCGACGTCCAGCTCGAAGCGAACCCGCGCCTCGCGCGGGAGGTCGACGAGCTCGTGAATGAGATGAAGCTGGAGCAAGAACTCGTGGCGCTCAGGGAGAAGCGGGGGCTCAGCCAGCGGCAGCTTGCGAAGCTGCTCGGGACGAGCCAGCCCTACGTGGCGAAGCTCGAGTCCGGCAGGATCAAGAACGTCGGGGTGAGAACGCTCGTGAAG
>Ga0214473_10010670_pt1 | contig 10794 bp, 9 predicted proteins | sample RVTome_7_FD_203509 | JGI IMG/M metagenome (GOLD analysis project Ga0214473, IMG submission 203509) | Soil microbial communities from uranium-contaminated site in the Upper Colorado River Basin, Wyoming, United States - RVT98D197 | ecosystem: Environmental > Terrestrial > Soil > Contaminated >... | reverse complement strand
ATCTCGTCGTTCGCCCGTTGCAGGCTCGCCGTCATCTGGTTGAACGACCGCGCGAGGTGTCCCATCTCGTCGTCCGAATCGATGGGGATGACGTGGGTCAGGTCTCCCCGGGCCACCCGGTTGGTCCCGAGGACGAGTTGCCTGACCGGTTTCCCCACGAACACCAACAGGGAAATCACGGCGATGACCGATATCGACAGGATCGACATGAAGTTGAACGCGATGATCTGCCGGCGGGCGGAGTGCATCTCGGCGTCCGCCCCGGCCAACGACATCGTGATGTCGATCACGCCGAGAACTTTCTGGGACGACGGGTGGGAATGGCATTCCGCGGCGGAGCAATTCCGGTCGTTGTACATCGGGTTGATCATGCCGAGGATCCGGTACCCCTTGCCGGAAGCGAAGATCCGGTTCCTCGACGGAGTGGAGAGCTTCTCGATGGGGGTGTCCTTCGCATGGCATGCGTAGCAGGCTTCCGCCTTTTTGTCCACCATGGTTCCCAACTCGTCCTTGTTCGTCGAGAAGAGGATCGTGCCTTCGCTCCCGTAGATCCGGACTTTTTCGATCCCTTCCTGCTCCGCGATGGTCTCCATGATCCGGTACGCGTTTTCCTTGCGATTCACGAGCATGTCGTACTGGATCGACTTCTTGATCGTCTCGCTCAGCTGGGTGGCGTTTTTGAGGATCGTTTCGTCGAGGTGCCTTGCCTGGACGTCCAGATAGAGGAACGTGAAGAATCCGTTGACTGCCAGGGTGGTGATGGCGACGGACAAGATGATCTTGAACTCGATGCTCTTGTACCACCGCACGCCGCCGGAAACGGCCCGGGTGTTCTTCGCCGGCAGCGGCCCGGCAACAGGGGGGAGGGGTGTCGGGTCTGTGTGCATTCTGCGGCATCACTCCGAAGCGGGCCGCACGGCTTCCGCAAAAGGGACGACGCGGGCGCGCGCCGATCTTCATCTGTATGCAGTATACACTCCGGAGGGGAGAAAACAAGCGGGGCGCCGCCCGCCCTTGCTATTTCGCCGGAACGACGGACAGGGACCGGGCCCGGAGGATCGAGATCGCCGCATACCCGATCAGGAGGGCCGAGACGACCTGCGACTCCGAGAAGGCGCCAACGAACCCGCGCGGGTCGTCGCGGAAGATCTCGAGGAAAGAGCGGACAACCCCGTAGAGGACGAGCATCGTCCAGAACCGCATCCCGGGGGTGCGGAACCTCTTCCGTGCCGCATACAGGAAGGCGAACATCGCGAAGGAGGCGAGCGACTCGTAGAGCTGGGTAGGATGCAGCGAGACGTGGAGAGGGGCCAGCGAGGACGGGTCGGTGAACACGATCGCCCAGGGGAGGTCGGCCGGTTTGCCGTAGCAGCATCCGGCCAGGGTGCACCCGATGCGGCCGAAGGCCAGCCCGAGCGGGATGCCCAGGGCCGCGGCGTCGGTCACCGGCAGGATCGGCATCCGGCGCCGGCGCAGGAAAATGACGCTCGCGGCGGTGGCCGCGAGCAGACCCCCGTAGAACACGAGGCCGCCGTTCCAAAGCTTCACGATTTCCAACGGGGCGCGAAGGTAGTACCCGTGGTACACGAGAACGTGGAACAGGCGCGCCCCGGCGATCGCCGAGATGACCACCCAGAACGCCATCTCGTGGAAGGTTTCCCGGTCCAGCCCCTTCCAGGAGATTTCCCTGCCGGCGACCCGGATCGCCGCCAGGAAGCCGACCGCCACGAGCACGCCGTACGAGTAGATCCTTGCGCCGCCTACCTCAAGCAGGACCGGATGCACTCTCCTCCTCCTTCGACCAAAATAGCATATCCAGGAGAAGGAGGAGGACCCCGACGGTGATCCCGATGTCGGCCACGTTGAAGGCAGGCCAGTGATAGCGGTGCCAGTGGACGTCCAAGAAGTCCACCACGTACCCGAGCCGGGCGCGGTCGATGAGGTTCCCCAGCGCCCCCCCCAGGATGAGGCCAAGGCCGCAGGGCGCGGGCCCCCGGTGCGGGTGGAAGTGGAGGTAGGCGAGCACTCCCCCGATGGCGAACATGGTGGCTACGATGAGCAGGGGGTTCCCCCACTTCGGGTCGAGGTTGGACAAAAACCCGAACGCGACGCCCGTGTTCCGGACGTGGACGATGTGGAAGAAGTTGACGAAAACCGCCCTCGCATCGTGGAGGTCGAAGCGGGTCACGATCCAGGCCTTGGAGCACTGGTCCGCAATCATGAGCCCGGCGGCGGCCAGGGCGGGGAAGGCGAATTTGCGAAGCACCGACAAGGCGGTCTTTCAGGCGCGCGTCGCGGCAGCGCAGCGGCCGCACAGCGCGGGGGCGGAAGGGGTGGTCCCGACCTCCGCCGTGTGATTCCAGCACCGCTCGCATTTTCCCCAGGGGGCCTTTTCCACCCGGGCGGCAAGACCCGGGAAGGCGGAGCTCCGGTATGCGCCGGGGCCGGACACATAGCCGACCGCAAGGCCGGACACGATCAGCACCTCCCGGATCTCCCGCCGATGGCTTTCGAACAGGTCGGAGAACGGCCCCGGGGAGACGGTGACGAGTGCGTCCTGGTCGCTCCCGATCCGTTTCTCCTTTCTCGCCGCCTCGAGCGGCTGGGCGATCTCGGCGCGGACGGCCAGGATCCGCTCCCACCGCGCCGCGATCTCGTCCCCCCCCGGCAGGTCCTTGGGCTCCGGCATGTCCGTGAGGAAGACGCTTTCCGGTTTTCCGGAGAACGCCGGGAGATACCCCCACGCCTCCTCCGCGGTGAAAGAGAGGACGGGGGCGATGAGGGACAAAAGACCCCGGCCGATCTCGAACAGCGCGGACTGCCCGGACCGGCGCGCCGGGTCGTCCGCCCGGGAACAATAGAGGCGGTCCTTGAGCGCGTTCAGGTAGAAGCTGGACATGTCCACCGAGCAGAAGTTGTTCACCGAGTGGAAGATGACGTGGAACTCGTAGTTGTCGTAGGCCTTCCGGACCTTCCCGGCGAGCCGGTGAAAGAGGACGAGGGCGTACCGGTCCATCTCCTCCATGCGTTCGTGCGGGACCGCGTCCCGCCCGGGGCGGAAGTCGTGGAGGTTTCCCAGCAGGTAGCGGATCGTATTCCGGATCTTCCGGTATGCCTCGGTCAGGCGGTCGAGGATGTCGTTCGAGATCCGGATGTCGTCCCGGTAGTCCTCGGCGGCTACCCAGAGGCGGAGGATCTCGGCCCCGTGCTTCCGGATGATCTCCTCGGGGGCGACGACGTTTCCCCTCGACTTGTGCATCGCCTCCCCCTTCCCGTCCACGACGAACCCGTGGGTGAGGACGGCCCGGTACGGGGCGAATCCCCGGGTCCCGACGGCCGCCAGCAGGGAGGAGTGGAACCATCCGCGATGCTGGTCGGCCCCTTCGAGGTAGAGGTCGACCGGCACCCCGAGATTTTCCTTCCCCTCGCACACGCAGGCGTACGATACGCCGGAATCGAACCAGACGTCGAGGATGTCCGTCTCCTTCCCGAAGGTCGCTCCGTTGCAGGAGGGGCAGGACGTCCCGGGAGGGAGCAGGTCCGGCACCGAGCGATGGAACCAGGCGTCCGCGCCCTCCGCCTCGAAGAAGGTGGCGACATGATCGATCAGGTTCCGGTCGAGAAGGTGGTGGCCGCACGACTCGCACCGGAAGATGGCGATCGGCACGCCCCAGGCCCGCTGGCGGGAGATGCACCAGTCCGGCCGGTTCGCGATCATCCCCTCGATCCGTTCCTGCCCCCACCCGGGGATCCACTTCACCTTCCGGATCTCTGCGAGGGCCTTCCCGCGCAGCCCGGTCCTGTCCATCGAGATGAACCACTGCTTCGTCGCCCGGAAGATGACGGGCTGCTTGCACCGCCAGCAGTGGGGGTACGAGTGGGTCACCCGGTCCTGCCGGAGCAGCGCCCCGGCCTCCGCGATCTTCTCGCTCACGCGCGGGTTCGCCTCGAAGACCTGCATCCCCCCGAAGAACGGGACATCGGGGGTGAAGCGCCCGTCGTCGTCGAGCGGCGCGTAGATCTCCAGGCCGTACGTGAGGCCCGTTTCGTAGTCCTCGCGCCCGTGACCGGGGGCGGTGTGGACGCATCCGGTCCCGGCATCGAGCGTGACGTAAGTCCCCAGCACGAGGAGGGAGTCGCGTCCGAGAAAAGGGTGGCGGCAACGGAGCCTCGCAAGGTGTGCGGCCCCGAAGGTCGCCAGGCGCTCAGGCCCCGGAAGGCCGACCTCGCTCGCGAAGCGTTCCGCCAACCCTTCCGCGACGACGTACGCTTCGCCGTTGGCGGAAAGTGCGACGTAGGAATATTCCGGGTGAAGCGCGATCCCGAGGTTCGCGGGGATCGTCCAGGGGGTCGTCGTCCAGATGACGAAGGACACCTTCTTCCCGGCGAGGGACGGGTGGATCATTTCCGGAGGGTCCGCGAAGGGGAACTTCACGTAGATGGAGGGGGAGGTGTGGTCGGCGTACTCGACCTCGGCCTCCGCAAGGGCGGTCCGGCAGGTCAGGCACCAGTACACAGGCTTCGTCCCCTTGTACACCGCGCCGGTCTCCACGAACCGCCCGAACTCCCGCAGGATCCCCGCCTCGTAGTCGTAGGTCATGGTACGGTACGGGTTCTCCCAGTCGCCCAGGACCCCGAGACGCCGGAACTCCTCCCGCTGGATGTCGATGAACTTCGCGGCGTAGTCACGGCAGAGGCGTCGCTTCTCCGCCGTGGTGATCGCCTCCTTCTTCTTCCCCAGGCTCTTGTCCACCTGGTGCTCGATCGGAAGGCCGTGGCAGTCCCACCCCGGGACGAACTCGGCCCAGGCGCCGGACATGCCGCGGTACTTGACGATGATGTCCTTCAGGATCTTGTTGAGCGCGTGCCCGATGTGAATGTGCCCGTTCGCGTAGGGGGGGCCGTCGTGGAGGACGAACTTCGGGTTGTTCCGGCGCCTCTCCACCATCTTCCGGTACAGTTGCCCGGTTTCCCACCGGGAGAGGATTTCCGGTTCCCGCTGCGTCAGGTTCGCCCGCATCGGGAACCCGGTTTGCGGGAGATTCAGCGTGGTTTTGTAGTCCATGGGATCTCCGCCGTTCGTAAAAGCTTTCTTATATCACCAAAGAAGGCGGCCGTGTACCCCTTCGGATTCGCCGTGGCGGTCCCGCGGGGCGCGCTCACCGGAAGAGGTTGTCGAAGAAGTCGCGGACGCCGCGCCACCCCTTGCGGACCGTGTCCACGAGCGGGTGGGAGGGGTGGAGCGGGCACGTCTCCTTCGGGACCAGTTCGTCGGGGAATGCCTCGGGGAAGGTCTCCGGGCAGGCGGATGTCGCCAGGAAGCCGGACTCCGGGTCGATGTTCGCGATCGTGATCCCATGAGGCACGGCGAAGGCGTATCTCCCCCCGGCCGCGTACACCGATTTCATGAACTTCGTCCAGATGCGGAGCGCCCCCGAGGCACCGCTGAGCCCGGTCGTCCCTCCGGAGTCGCGTCCCACCCAAACCGCGCACACCAGGTCCGGGGTATACCCGACGAACCAGGAGTCGCGGTAGTCGTCCGTGGTCCCGGTCTTGCCGGCTGCGGGGAAATCGATCCCGGCCAGGCGGGCGGCGTGCCCCGTTCCGCGGTCGAGTACCCCCTCCAGGGCGTGGGTGACGAGATAGGCCGCGCGGGGATCCACGGCCCTCTCCCGCACCGGTTTCTCCGTGCGCAGGGGTTCTCCCTCGCTGTCGGTGACCGCGCGGAGCGGGAAGGGCCGGAACCGGGTCCCCCCGGACGCGAACGTGGCGTAGGCGTACGCCAGTTCGATCGGGGTGACCTCGAAACTCCCCAGGGAAAGGGAGGGAACGGGAGCCACCGCACCGGTCACCCCCGCTTCCCGGGCCGCCGCGATCACCTCCGGAAGACCGACGTCGAGAGCGAGCCTCACCGCCGCGGTGTTCACCGACTCTTCGATCATCCTGCGGACCGAGATCACCCCGTATTCCTTCCCCTCGAAGTTCGCGGGCGCCCACCTGCCGTTTGGCGCCTCCACGGAGATCCGCTCCCCCGAGATCCTGCTCGCGAGGGTAATCCTTCCCTTGCCGCCTACGGCCTGCTCCATGGCCGCGAGGAGCACGAACGGCTTGAACGCGCTGCCCGGCTGGCGCCTGGCGTCGACGGCGCGATTGAACTGGGTCTCCCCGTAGTTGCGTCCTCCCACCAGGGCGGTGAGTTCGCCGGTGGCCGGGTCCACGGCGACCAGCGCCGCCTGGAGCGGTTCCTCCATCTTCCCGGCGGGGCCCTTCCTTCCCTCCAACTCGGCCAGTCCCTGGGCCACCGCCTTTTCCGCCGCGGCCTGGTGCACGGGGTCGAGAGACGTGTAGAACCGGTAGCCGGTGCGGGAGAGCCTCCCGGGGCCCAGGGTCTCCTCGGCCACCCGCTCGATGGTATCGACGTAGTACTCCGCGATCTTCACGGGGACCCGGCGCGGATTCGTCCGCACGGGGGTACGGCTTGCCCTGCGCTCCTCTTTCTCCGAGATCATCCCGAGGGCCGCCATCCGGGAGAGGACCAGGTTCCTGCGCTCCCGGGCAGCGTCCGTCAAGCCGAGGGGGGAGTACCGGTGGGGGGAGCGGATGATCCCCGCAAGGAGGGCGGCTTCCTCGAGAGAAAGGTCGCCGACGCCCTTGGAGAAGTAGAAATTCGCCGCGTCCCCCACCCCGTAGATGCCTCGGGGCCCTTCCTGGCCGAAGTAGATCTTGTTCAGGTACGCCTCGAGGATCTCCGCCTTGGTGAAGCGGACCTCGATGAGGACCGCGAGTTCGGCCTCCCGGATCTTTCGCCAGAGGCTCCTCTTCGGCGAGAGGAAGAAATTTTTCGCGAGCTGCTGGGTGATGGTGGACCCTCCCTGGACGATCCGCATCCGGCGCAGGTTCACCCCCAGGGCCCGTGCAATGCCGATGAGGTCGATTCCGAAATGCGAGAAGAAACGGGAGTCCTCCACCGCGATCACCGCGTCCCGGAGGTGCTTCGGAACGGCGGAGAGAGGGACCAGAAGTCGGGACTCCATCTTCGGTCCGAGGATCCTCGCGATCTCCTCCGGTTCGAGGACCAGTTCGTCGAGGGGAGCCCCGGACGACGTTTCCAGCGAGGCGGCGCGCCGCTCCGCTATGCCGATCTCGGCCTGGACGGCGGAACGGGAAGCGTCTCCCTCCCGATAGCCCCGGGTATGGATCCGGATCCTGCCGCCCTCCTCGGACCAGGTCCCCGGCCTGTCCGGCTTCCCCGGCACTTTCCGGTAGGAAAGGCGGCCAAGCCTCTCCGGGAGCCTCAGGTTGTCCACGAGGTCCCCCGGCCGGATAACCGCCGGCCGCCCGTACAGGATCGACGGGACTTCCCAGGCGTCGCGCGCGAGCCCGGCTCCCACCTTGACGTAGAGGTAGCCGAGGTGCAGGAGAAAGAGCCCCGCGAGTGCGGCTACGAGGTTGCGGGGACGGAAGAAAGACGTCATGTGCGCACGGCGTGAAGGTTCGCTCAGATCGTCCTGCCGGCCGCGGCGACGAAGGGCTGCAAGACCGCCATCAGTTCCCCGAATTTCTCGAAGGTCAGCGACTGGGGGCCGTCGGAAAGGGCCTTCTCCGGGGTGGGGTGGACCTCGATCATCAGCCCGTCCGCGCCCGCTGCCACCGAGGCGCACGACATCGGCTTCACGTACTGGGAGTGCCCGGTTCCGTGGGAGGGGTCGACGATGATCGGCAGGTGGGTCCGCTCCTTCAGCACGGGGACCGCCGAGAGGTCGAGCGTATTCCGGGTCGCGTCCTCGAACGTGCGGATCCCGCGCTCGCAGAGGATCACCTGGCGGCTCCCCTCGGAGAGGAGGTATTCGGCGCTCATGAGGTACTCGGTGATGGTCGTCATCATTCCCCGCTTGAGCAGGATCGGCCGCTTCGATTTTCCGATCCGCTTCAGGAGGGAGAAGTTCTGGACGTTGCGGGCTCCCACCTGCAGGATGTCGGAGTACCGGGCGACCAGGTCGACGTCCATCGGGTTCATCACCTCGGTCACGACGGGCATCCCCGCCTTGTCCCCGGCCTTGCGCAGGATCTTCAGCCCCCTTTCCTCGAGCCCCTGGAACGCGTAGGGGGAAGTCCGGGGCTTGAACGCCCCCCCGCGCAGCACGTGGGCTCCGGCCGCCTTCACCGCGTTCGCCGTCTCGACCATCTGCTGTTCGCTCTCCACGGAGCACGGGCCGGCGATGACGAGGAGCTTTTTTCCCCCGACGCTCACGCCCGGCGCGAGCCGGATCACGGTGGGCTCGGGTTTTACCTCCCGGCTGGCCAGCTTGTACGGCTTGAGGATCGGGACGACCCGCTCCACGCCGGGGAGGGACTCGAGCGAGTGGAGGATAAACTTCCCCCGTTCGTCCCCGATCGCGCCGATGACGTTCCGGGTCTTGCCGTAGATCGTGTGGGGGGTGTACCCCAGTTCCCTGATCTTCTCTATGACGACCCGGGTGTCTTTCCTGGGCGCCCCCGGCTTCATGACGATGATCATGAATATCTCCCTTCCGGCGTGCGTATAGTGGCTTATGGGAGTGTAATTATAATCGGATTGTCCTCTTTATTTCCATATGGGCGGAGGGTAATCTGGAACCGGATCCTTACGATCCGATCGGGAGAAGGAGGAAGAGCGATGCGAAAATCGGCGGTTCTGTTCCTTGTGGGGCTGTTGTGCGCGGTCCTGGCATCTGCGGCATGGGCGGAGGACAGGTACGAACGGTACGAGAGGGTTCCGCCGCCGCGGCGCGGGGCGAGCGCGCCGCCGCCGCAGCACGCGGTGCACGGGCAGACGTACTTCTTCGGGCACATCGGTCTTTTCGAACCGAACGACGATGATCCGACCCTCGCGGGAGGCGGCCTGGGGGGGTACGACACAGGGGGGAGTTTCGATCTCGGTATCGGCTCCCGCGTTTCCCCCAACCTGGCGATCGAGGGAACATTCGGCGCGCATGGCGCAGATCGGGGGCCGGATGAGGTCTCCGTGGCCCCGCTGACCTTCGGAGCCCGCCTCATCATTCCCGCGCCCGTGATAGAGCCGTATATCGGAGCGGGACTGGGGATCTACTTCGCCAGCCTGGATGAGCCGGGGATCGACGATTCGGACACGACCGTCGGGGGGTATGGGTCACTCGGCCTGGACGCGTGGCTCAACCCGCGGATGGCGCTCAACTTCGAGGGGAAATACCACTGGGTCGAACCGGAGTTCAACGGGATTGACGTGGATGTCAGCGGGTGGACGATAAGCCTCGGGGTTCGGATATCGTTCTGATAAGGCGCGCAAAGCCTGGAACGCCCCGGATTCTCCTCCTCGGGGGGTCCGGGGCGTACTCCCTGCCGGAGAAGACGCTCGGCCTTCGCCTGGGGACGCGGCGCGTGCGAACCCCTTTCGGTTTCGCCGGCCCCGTTCACCTGTACGAACGGGACGGGTTCCCCTATTTCTTCCTCTCCCGCCACGGGGAACGCGGATACGAGAAGACCGCGCCGTACGTGAATTACCGCGCGAACGTCTACGCGGCCAAAACCCTCGGGGTCGAGCGGATCATCGCCTGGTCCGGCCCGGGGATCATTTCGAAAAGGATGCGCCCGGGCGACCTGGCCCTCCCCGACGACCTCCTCGATTTCACCCGCAACCGTCCCTCAACATTCTACGGGGGGCGGGGGATCGGCTTCCTCCGGCAGTTCCCCGTGTTCTGCGACGCGGTCCGGAGGGCTCTTCTCGACGTCCGGGCGGATGAAAGGGGAGGTCCGCGGATGCACAAGGGGGGGACGTACGCCTGCACCGAGGGGCCCAGGCTCGAAACTCCCGCCGAGGTGCGGTTTCTCGCGCGGGCGGGGGCGGACATGGTCGGGATGACGCTGTGCCCCGAGGCTTTCCTCGCCCGGGAACTGGAGATATGCTATGCCCCGGTCGCATACCTTACCAATTACGCCGAGGGCGTCCGGGAGATGCCGTATCGCCGCGGGGTCCTGTTCGAGGGGATGCTGGTCGGGGCCGGGGAGGGGCGCGTCGAGAAGGCAAAAAACGCGATCCCGCCGCTGGCGGTCGCCGCGGCCCGCGCGCTGGAGGGCAGGGAGCGGGATTGCCCCTGCGCCGTCTCGATGGAGCGGTACCGCCGGGCCGGGGTGATCGGGCCCGACTTCCGTACGTGGGTTTCCCCCCCGGGGGTGAGGAAAGGATGAAGATCAGGGAGGAGCACATCCACCGGATCTGCCGGACCATCCTCTCCCGCTGGAAGGAGAAGGGCTTGATCCGGCCGAAGGCCGACGACGACGTTCTCCTGGGGAAGATGGTCAGCGAGGTGATGGCCGATTTCCGGCGCGAAGAGGAGCTCGACCGGGAAGTCGAGGCGATCCTCGAGAAGCACTCCGGGGAGATGGCGCGCTCGCAGGCCAGTTCCTATCTGATGTTCCGGAAGATCAAGGAGCGGCTCGCACGGGAGCGCAAGATCGTTCTCTGAGGAGGGTGCCATGCGTTTGACCGAGGGCCGGATCTCCCACCTGTCGCACCTCGTGATCGACCGGCTGTATAGGGATGACATCGCGGATTTCCCGGACGAGGGGCAGGCGCTCCGGGAGGCGAAAAAGGTCTTCGGGTACTATGGGCGGGTGGAGGACGAGGTCGACACGTTCGTCCGGCAGAAGATCGCGAAACTCTCCCGGCAGGTCCCCGAGGGCGGGAGGGAATGGGATATCCTCTACCGGAAATATTTCGAGGAGGAGATGGCGAAGAAAAAAATATAACCATTCAATTTGCAACGCATTTCTTCTTTT
>Ga0214473_10010669_pt1 | contig 10794 bp, 5 predicted proteins | sample RVTome_7_FD_203509 | JGI IMG/M metagenome (GOLD analysis project Ga0214473, IMG submission 203509) | Soil microbial communities from uranium-contaminated site in the Upper Colorado River Basin, Wyoming, United States - RVT98D197 | ecosystem: Environmental > Terrestrial > Soil > Contaminated >... | reverse complement strand
ACCAAATACCACTTTACAAGACTTAGTTAGAAGTTATAATAAGGAAAACCCCGTATGTATATATTAGTAAGGCCTTTTCCCTTACCCGTGTTGTTGTTCTTCTTGTTCCCTAACTTTCTGGTTTAAATAAGGACCTCGTCATGTTCATCCTTGGCTTATTTCCTGTAATTTCTCTCTCTTCTTTCTTAGCTTTGCTCTAGGGACGTATTTCCCTAAATTTTTTTTAGGACCTTTCTTTAGCCATCTCCAATCGATCCTCGAAAGAAAGAAGCTTTTGAGTCAGGGAAAGCCACAACCTCCCTGGACAAAGGCAGAGACCATTGCCCTACTTTCTGACCTAGAAGCGACTCCATTGGCTTTTCGAAAAGCAGTAAACTATGAGATGTCGTCTCGTCTCTTGAAAAGAATCGAAACTGAAGAATCGGCACAATCATCTCCCCAACCGATACAGAAGCAGCTTTCTGTTTATAAGCTTAAAGTACAACTGTACGAATGTAAAGAGCGGATGTAGCAGCTTTTTTTTTGAAAGGTAGCTGTAGCTTCTGGCGCAGGAACTTTAGTTAGACTGAACCGCGCAACTTCCTTCTGCTTCCTTTTCTATATTATTTTCTCTGTCTTAGAGAGCAAGCGTATCTCTTCCGGCAATAGCACCTCTTCTTTTTAGCTTGACTAGCCAGCAGGAGCAGAAATCGCAATAGTCGTAATCCGAATAACGGAATCAGAGTAGCTGCGTATTGGCTTTGTAATTCTTCTTATGGCTTATTAAGTCTTTCCGAGAGCAGCAAGCCACACCACCCACCAACCCTCAGCCAAAAAGCCGTGCCGTCTCTTGCTTGGAGAGGAAGCGTCCACTTGACTGGCTTTCCTGCTTTCCTAACTGTAACGAGATCTGATTCTTTATAATAGTTACCACCTCTTCTTCGCAAAAACCCAACCATTCGTTCAGAGTCGACAACTGCAGATAGGCCTCTCCCCAATGCAATTCTATCTCCTGCGAATCCTGCTTCCGGCCTCATTCTTCTATTTCTTTATATAAGATATAAGACGCAGTCCTCTCTCCTTGCTGCCAGCGTGCGAGCCTACGGCCTTGGTCTTCCCGAAATCGTGAAAAGAACGCAAGAGTAAGGTGCTTTTTTTCATTTCAGCCCAGGACCTCCAAGCTTGTACGGCCGGATGTCGGTCCCACGTAGTTGGCGCAGGCCCCAATGACTTACCCGACGTTTTTTCGAAGACGTGTAAAATCTGGCTCCGTCCCGCAACATTCGATGGCGTACTGCACCAAGTAGAGAATTTCAAATTCTTCTTCCTTTCTTTCACTTTCGAGTGATTCATCAATAGGGGACCGTACCATAGGAAGGGGAAGTTCCTTCTTGGAATGCCGTCGTCTAGCTTTTCTTTCTTGGCCCTGTAGAACCGGATTCCGTTCCTTGATTCGAACCAGACTGACAAACCTCCCATCAGATGAATAAGAAAGTGGTCCAACGAATCCAGCTGAGCACAGATCTATTCTTCGAATAGCAAGCAACAATAGAGAAAATCGCAGCTAAACCCTATCCGTTCAAAACGGGTACGATATCAACTAATTTCGAGGGCCTTGGAACCTGTTTGGAATTCGCAAGATATCAATCACCAATGAAGCCCTTCTCATGAAATTGGGGTGGGTCATGAGCCAGAGAGTTTTTGGGTCGTGGTGTTGCGGGGAAAGTATGTGAGAACATATGACCTTGTCCCTTCCATCAAAGCTAGAAGCCAGGACTCTCCCCTGTGGAAGGTGAAAAGTCTGGCCTAAGGTGTTGGAGGGTGTCTCTTGGGTGATAGGCAATGGAAATGGGAGGATTTCGCTCATCTTCTGCCTGCTTCTGTTGTCATGAAGATAGCAGCCACGGTCCCGCCCAAATGTGGGGCTGTTCAAGACTGAGTGGCCTGGAAACACACATCCAATGGTGCTTTGCTTTCTCCGTTAAGTCTAGTGTGCGAAGAGTTTTTTTACTCCAGAGGACAGGCTTTGTCGCTTAGTCTGTAAATGGGATGGCTCTCAACGGATCAGATCATTCCTTTGGTTAGTCGTGCATGGCAGGTTATTGACTAACGGCAACAGATTCAAGCGACAATTGGCAGACTCTCCCAGTTGTCAGTTTTGTGACGGTCTTTAGGAGTCTGAGCTGAGGGATTGCCCACGTTATGAAAAATCAAGTCTTATTCCTCTTCTCGAGAGATGTTGGGATTTCTTGATTCAGGGGAAATGCACTTATTAGAGATGGTATGAAACAAGAGTTCAAACTTCCTAGGATGTTAAAGTGTGATAGACATTCAATCAACGGATTTAAGAATCCTAGTATGTCTGACTTCTACTTCATAAATTACGCTACGATATTTCTTCTAAGGAAAGGCAGAACTGCAGCCCAATTGCCGTTCTAGGAGGGAGCTTGGAGAAGCCCAAGCCTATTCTTTCCATCGATAAAGTGAGAAGAAAAGGCCCTGACGGCATGGGACTGCTTCCTTTGCTACGGATGCCTAACTTCTTCAGTCTCATGCTTCTTAACCTTAAGGTGATAGAGTAGAGACAATTCCTATTGACCCCTCGGGTTCCTTCACTCACTTTTCGAGGCATCGGATTTGTGAACATGTCAAAAGCTTATTATTGTGCAAAGTCAAGCAGCGGGGAAGATCTTAACAAAAGCTACCCATGGTCCTAGTCCTAAGAAGGGTTCTGGAGAAAGAGTTAGGGCATACTTAGATTTTTGATTATGATTGATTGGCTCACTGAACTCCCCCAAACTAGTCGAAGGTTCCAGTCGGAGGTCAAATGAAGAAGGAATGCTTTTTTCTTGCGACTGGGAATAGAATAGACTTAGTGAAGCTAGTCTATTATCTTAGGTCTCACCTGTGCTATCACTAAAAGAAAAAGGGAATAGCCTTTCTATACATCCGCGACTCACTCTGGTAAGAAAAGAAGAAAGAAAGTCAGATCACCACTGAATCTATCTGCTCCCACGGTGCGGTAACTAGAAAGCACTGCTTTATTTGTTCAAATCAATCCCCTCTTCGCTACTGACTTGGCTTCTGAGGATGTTGGATTCCTAAATTCAATCATTTACCCTTCGCCCGCTAACTCTTAGAAAGAAAGTAAACCCATGCAGTCATATTCAAGACTAAGGATCCCTGTTTTTGAACATAATTTCCCTTTCGCCGGGATCAACTACTTTATATACATATACGATAACGATACCATTCACATTAAAGCATTCGTTACGAGTCGCGGAGAGGAAGAGGAGCTTATGAAAGAAGAGACAAGAGCTCCTTTCCTTCTCCCCCGAGGTCATGAGCTACTCTCTTCTAGCCTTCCCCTAACAGATTCAATGGCATCGCTTATTCTTTTTCTTTCAAGCATGAGTGACCAGTCGATTCTCTAATTAAGATATAGCAGTCAACCATCAAGAAATCATCAACTAGTTAACCGGGGATGAGCTCTATGGCTAATTCGTTCGGCTATTCTATTAAGTAAGAATCGACTTAAGCTTAAGCTAGAGCAGCTCCTTCTATCACATCGGATTCTAGTAAAGAGATGGGCCTTCTCGTCTGATCTCTGCATCAACAGGAATGCGGGAAAAGCTTCTTCTCGGGACTCTGGGGCGAGAAGAAGCTTTCTCCGCCAAGGAAAAAGAAGTTCGATTCAATGTCTCTTGCTAACGCTTATTCCGCGGTCTCCTTTCCTAAAGCACCTCCCCTTTCTACAGATGCTGAAGATGTTACCGGCGGTTGTAGACGCTTCCGCAGCAATCATAGATCTAAGCTTTGAAGTCCCCAGTTCCGGATGTCCTATTCTTGTAGTTAGGTATCCCCAAGCTATTTCCTCTGTTCCTCCCATCCCTGGCTTACACCCTGTCAGTAGTAATACCTACCTCTAGCCCACCTTCCAAACGATTGAAGGTAGGACGATTCCCCCGGGGCGACAAAGCAACAATTCGATAAGCACCCCAGCTCTTTTATTAGTAGGACGGTGAAGGCGATGGGCAAACATCTTGTTTGGTAACTTGCAGGCCTCGGGCGCTAGCCTTGCGAACGGTTTTCTTTGGTTGCTATCCCCCGCTCTTGAAGGATTCGATTTGGTGGAATCATCTGGGTTTAAAAAGCTTTTGTCCGCTTGAAAGGTTTTCGTTGTTCTTGGCTGTTTCAATCTTGGTCGAGCGCCTTTCATAACCTCGGCGATTTATCACATTAAACAATTAAACCTATTCCTCAGGAGGGCTTCGATCCCTAAATTAGTATAGCGCCTACTCCGGGGATGATGGATATCTTGAGTTAATAGAGCCAACCAAAGCTTGCTTACTTAGTGTGTAAAGACTACAGCTCCGGAAGATACCGGGCATCTGTGAAAGCTAGAATCGGTCTGCACCCTCCTCATTCTACTCATAAGGAGCTCCGATTCCTATTGGTTTTGGCAGAGGCAAGAAAGAAAGAAAGAAGCTAGGCTTCACCCAATCTTCCAATCGAAATCTTACCGATCTCGGCTGAGAGGGCAAAAAGCTATAGATAAATCGATCGATAGGATGTCTTTGCATCCCGGACCATAAACCGTAGAAACGTCCAGAAATGGTAATACAATAAATTTAGCTATCTGGACCTAGCTCGATATCAGTAGAAGATAGAGCCGCTAGCCCGACTGGAGATAGTTACGTGCTTGTCTGAGAGGAAATGGGCGGGCTATCCAGTAACGGATTACGGAATGCATCAAGGGGGCGTGGACCAACCATACATCTACCCGTTGCTTAGGTCATTCACTCAAGGCTACCGGGGATCTTGACTCAACGGAATCAGACTGCAGGTAGAAACCGTATAAAGCTTCGAATCCTTGAATAGACATCCCTACGCTAACCAAAAAGAAGCTAGCTATGCCCCCGTCGGGATAAAAAGACAGGGTGGAAGGTTCCCCAGGAGAGAGATACGGAGCAGAGCAGCACCCTTGGCCTATCGTTTAGGGAGGAGGCGAGCGCCTTACTCTTTTGGTCTTCACTTGACGTTCCACTCCTTTCCAACTCATTTCAGGGACCGTTCTGCAGACAGGACTAGAGCCCTTCTCGGGTGACCGAAATCCGAATGCACATAAAATCTCACCCTCGTATTTTGTGGTAGTCTAGTCGGCTCGGCGAGTGATCCAGGAAGTTATGCCTTAACTTCTGTAGTCTCTCAGGATGATAGAATCAGTAAACAAACTGAGATTCTTCTCAATCTGAAGATCAGTCGAGTCAAAATCTTTCTTCCCCCTTTTTTATATATTATATATTATAAGAAAACCTTCCTTAGCGTACTATACTTTGATAAAGGGAATGCTGCCGATACTTGAAAGACTCATCCTCTGGCAAAAGCTTGACTTTCTTACTTCAATCGCTTAACCCAGAAGGTCTCATTCCAGTTTGACTTCTATGCCTAATCGATAGTTCTTCTTGCTTCAGTTCCCTATGAGATTGATTGAACAGAGCTTCTTGCTACATAGAAATGTCCTACGAGACAGAGTAATGGGAAAGAAAATCTTAATGCGCCCAACAATGATTCTAATTCCCGCGGACTGGTTACATCAAGACCAGGTGCAGCCAGTAGCTTTTAGATCTTCAAAGCTTGTTCAATGATCCTTTCCTTTCATATTCTTTGGAAACTCATTCCCTTACCCCGGAAACTCACTCTTTGCCAGAAAAGTCCTACCACATATTTACCCATCGCTCTCTTCCCAATTCTTCACTCAACTACACATCATTTTCGGATTGCCTATGCCTTCTTTTTATTGTAGTTGATTTGAAGAAGGCTCCCCCGATCGACTTAGGGTAAACGAGCTAGGTAGCTTGCTTCTTGTTTGAGTTGAATATGGACTTCAAGTAGTATTTCAGATGGGAGTACAAACAAGTAAGTAAACTAGCTGAGCTAGCCGCATTCCCAGCTACTAAGTACCCTTACTTCTTTCACTTACAGTTCTCTAAGAGATTCAGGGGCTGTGTAACTGCCGTTAGAACGCTTTTCTTAATCCGTTACGGATGTCGAAAAGTGAAGATTGGTTCTGTACCAGGTCATGGTGATATGCTTGATAAAGGTTTGTTTCGTCGATAGCATTTTATGATGTGGGATGCGTAGTAGCTGTTGTCACAGTAGGGGTCCTAAGGCGGGAATAGTCCTAAAGTAGCCATAGCGTTGATTGCTCTCCTTGTTCTATTGTATGGGCGAATTCTCTTAATGAAAGCCTTCTTTTTGGCTCTCGTGTGAGGGTTCTGCTGTTAAATGACTTTATAGAGTCCTAAGGGTAGTCTCAAAGATAAGGGATTCCCGCCGTATTAGTTTTGATTAGCTGTCCCAGGGAAAGGAGTCAGTATTGGCGCATGTCCGAGCTAAGATCGGTTGAGGCGGGTAAAGACGGTTTGGTAAAGGACTCCTTTAGTTTAGCGGTCATGGATCGATTCTAGGTGGTTAACTTGTATACCCCTATTATCAGAGTTCACGTTCTGATCATCCCATTGTTTTCAAATAGACATGCCATATTGGCTTTCTCCGAGGCCATAAGAAGGTAGTTGCTTAGGGACCGAAGCGAAGTAAGCTGGAGCTTCGAGGTCAGCTTCTAGGTCATAAGCCCATCTGCGATTCCCTCACTCGCTAGCAACCAAACCAAATGGGATTCAATTCTTCAATTCCCTTCTCTTTCGGTTAGCAACTAACTGACTCTCGTACTCGGTACTCTTTCCTCTCCCGCTGTCTAACCACCTTAACTCTCCGCCCTACCTCGGGCAATCTTTCTACCTTGGTCAAGTTGATCTTCGGGAAGGCCTAGCCTCCCTTCGGTCCTTCTTGTAGGTTAGGGGAAAGGGCTTCGGTTGAGTGCCGTTTCGACGGCTTTAGTTTGGAGGATCGTAGACTTCTGCCGGTCAAGTCGATGGGAAAGAGTCCAAACCCGTCGCCTCACCCTTCCTTAGCCACACCTCTCTTTCCTTTGCCCTAGACCTACCCAACAAATGGAAGTCTTCCCTTTCCCTTTAGCTTCATGGCTTCCCTTCCATGAGCATATTGTCATGAGTGAAGGTAATCTTTGCTATCGCCGCTTCCTGCACGGCGGTCTCTTTCTGGGACTTCAACCTCCACTCGATTGACATGGGGCCCATCTCTCTCGGCTTCAGTCAGTCTTTTGATCCTAGATCCGAGTCTCATGCCTTCCTTATAGGCTTTGAATTCCTTCCCTGAGCCCACCTTTAGTTTAGCCCTTGCTTTCGTTTCGCGCTAGCTGCTTTCCCTTATGTTACGCTAATTGTGCTTCGTCACCTCTTTTTTATTGTTGATGTAGTAGAGTAGTAGCGCACGCGCTCGCACTTAGAGCCATTACGCGCTTCTCTCGTTATGCAAGCCAGCTTTCTCAAGTAGGAGGTTTAGCAGTAAATTACATCTCGAAGAAGACCTCCTAAGGACGCCAGCCAGTAGAAAACAACAATTTAGTTGGAGCGAAAGGCGGCCAAAGATTCAGACTACGGTCGAAGCCAATTACAAAGGTTCGGAGGAGGATGAGACCCTTTCAAGGAGGTTTCTTTCTTAAATTATTCAATTGAGAGTTTGAAAGCCAGATCGGAGGCGGATTCCATCTTTACTTTAGAGTTTCCATTTTTCATGCCTTAGCAGAAGAGAGGAGGCTGTCAGAGCCTACTGATCTGTTAGCGGATACTAGAGCAGATTCGATTCTACGCTCGGAACCTTGGTCCAGCAATCTACTAAAGCGCTTGGATCGCATGACCGGATCCTATTCCATCCCAAGCTTTCCAAGCTGTGCTTCGGTGCGGCTTTGTGGGAGGAAGCCTTGAACTGTGCAAACGCGGAACAACCTCCGAACCGGATAAGATCTCAAGAGCTTACTACTCCATCCTAATCCTAGGGCATGGCATGTCTACTTTTTCGGTTACAAAGACTCGTGTTAGTCAAAGCTACTATAAAGCTTGAGCCTCGAAAGAAAGCATGACCTTCGTAAAGGTCCAGTCTAACTCGTATTCGTGATTTACTAACTTCGGCGCCCTAGCTAAGGAGACACGACCTCGGACTTGAACAAAGGGGAATCAGACTCTCAATGATATGATAAGATTCTCTTCTATGAGAAATGACTTACAGCGATCCTCCATCTCCGCCTAGTTACTTCGCTCCGCCCCTTGATGACAAAGTAAACATAGCCGAAAGGCCCTTTTTTTCCTATCCTATAGTGGAAAAGATCTCGGATTGGTAATACGCTCTCTCCGAAAGACGCTTTACATAGTGATCCGTTGAGCGAGAGCCCTTCCACACGGGACTTTCGTATTACTATGGCCGCCTGAATCCGTAAGGCTGGTACTTTGGAAATAGTGGTCGACCCCTGTTAGGTAGACGAGTATGGAGAGGCCGCTAAGGTGTGAATATGAATTTCTTTTTTTTTTCTCAAATATCATGGATAAATTTACTTATTTCACAGGCTAAAATCTGTTTTCGCTGCCATTAGTACCTGTTTTAGCGGCTGTTGTTCTAACTAAAGAAACCCCCCTATAAACTATGCTAACTGTAATTCTAGAATCGACGACATATCCTGTCCTGTATCTGCTGTAGTAATACCCAGATTAAGATAAGTAGTGTAGACACGGATGATTTAAGGATGGATGATGTGCCCGGGAAGGGAAGCAAGAAGGCTTGGAGCTGAATGCAAGCCCAGAAGCAGCAGTTGATGCTGCTGTTGATCCACACAACTCACTTGACCCATCTATTTCTTGTGATGCAGCGGAACCATGGCAATTAGGATTTCAAGACGTTGCTAAAGTCTGGCATTGAGCCCGCCTATCATAAGTATGAGTTGGGAGAGCGAGATAGAGAGAAATACCCAATGGACGGTGAAAAAGCTTTCCTGCACGCAGGAACCTTCCTTCTGTCTTGCAGCTTTGATGCTCAGCTCTATTCTCCCGCACACCCGCTCTTGCAAGGCTAGCCGGGAGGGAAGTGCTTTTTAGAGTTTGGTTTGCCTAGATAGGAAGTGCGCTTGCAATGCTTCTAGTAACGATTTTGAAGTGCAATATCTTTCTGTTCCAAGGAGTATGATTGCTTCTTTCTTTGGCTTAAAAGCTAGAGTTATTAACGTGCGAAAACAACCATTTCGGGGCATGTTCCTGATACTAGTGCAATTCGGGCATTTCGGGAGAAAACCGTTAGCAAGTAATCCCTCTCGAAAAGAAAAAGACTAGTTGCGCTTGCCGGCTGGTTGATCTGGTCTTTCCTGTTTATGTTTACTTCATAACCTCTCTTTCTTAATTCAATATCTGTGTCTCGCCTGCGAATCCTGCTAACTCGTCTTTTAATGCCAAAAGGTAGGCCTTTGACGAGACCTTTTTGGGACATCTAAGACTGACTGATGCCCAATCCCAGTCTGATCTACTACGCTTGAAAGGTAAGGTGCTGATTGTAGACCACCCGTTCTCATAGAGATCTGCCTTCCCTCTTTCGCGGTTCGCAGATCTTCCTCAAGGCAAGGGTAGCGTCTCATTATTCGCAATAATCGTTTTTTTCTTTTTGTAGAAGAATGCTCTCCTCTCCTCCTGATTCAAGCGGAGGCAGCAAGACATAGGAAGTCCAGACAAGACAAGTCCTTTCCTTCTAGTGTGCTTACCTAAATGAATCTTCTGCGCACCTTGCGCTCTAATGTAGAGAAAGTCGTTTGTTCATGACAAGGAGACAGATTTGAAGATGAACCTTCACCCAAACCGAGTTCTTGCTTTTGGATTCAATCCTTGGTAAAGTGTTCGATCTCGTGGAGAGGTACGCCTCTAAAAGAAAAGAGAGTAGATATAGGCTCGAGAATAGGCTTGATGAACAAACTGCCGATACGGAATCTGAGCCTTCAAGCCAAGCCCTTGAACTTCACTCCTAGGCCATTCAATTCAACAGCACGAAAAGTCAATCCGATTTCGGTCAGATGCTAGCTTCAGGAGCTTCCTCTTACTTAGGCGCCTGGCCGAAGGTTGAAAGAATGATTCGGGGTCAGAGGAAGAGGGCAGCATTCAACCTTTCCTCTATCTATGATTGGGAATTCCTCCAGTGAGTAGAAGTCCCCGGAAAGGTAGATGGGATAAAGGATAAAGGTCTCACTCTGCCAAACCAAAGATTCGGGATTACCCTTTCATCGATTGGGATCAAACAAAAGTAGAATCATTTAGAAAGACCGGGATTTTCGCTTAAAGCCGATTTCCAACCTGTGACTGAGAAAACTAGATGAATCAAGGTTCGAGGACTGACCGGGCGATGAAGTCAGCCCAGCCTTTCGGGTTTAAGGAGATTGGAGGAATTACTAATTTATGCCTGGCCGCAGGAAGAGCCAACTGGTCTCTCGATCCAGAACAACTAGGAGGCGAGCGGCCCCTTTCTCTCAATTTGGCACATAATCGTCAGCTACTATGGATTTCAGGGTTTTCCCCTATGGATTGACTCAGAAAAGAAGAAAGAGGCGCAGCCTTGTAGAAGCGAAAAGAAGAGCTATGAACAGAGCAAAGTGACTAAATGAGTTCAATCAAAGAGCGAGAGGGACATGTATAATCTAAGGTAGAAGACGATAAGAGAAGACGATTTATCGTCTTGTAGTTCTTCCTTGAAGGTGGACTTCCCATTCCAGCTATTCTCCATAACTACGGACTTAGAGCACCACAAATTAGACCCCCCGCAGTTCCTTGAGCATCCACACTAATCAAACCACACCGATTCACTTTCCACACCCCCCTTATTGTAGCACCGTCCACCGAAGAAAGCTTTGATTCCTGAATAAGAGCA
>Ga0214473_10010668_pt1 | contig 10794 bp, 7 predicted proteins | sample RVTome_7_FD_203509 | JGI IMG/M metagenome (GOLD analysis project Ga0214473, IMG submission 203509) | Soil microbial communities from uranium-contaminated site in the Upper Colorado River Basin, Wyoming, United States - RVT98D197 | ecosystem: Environmental > Terrestrial > Soil > Contaminated >... | reverse complement strand
CGGTTTTTTCGACCAGAATCTGGTTATGGAGTACGACCACGAGCGGGCAGTTGCCGACGGCGTCAACGTAGGCTTCGATGTGTACAGGATCAGGACGAGGATCACGGAATCCGGTTCTACGGTGGAGGCTGGACTCTACGTGGACAAGCGGGATCGCGAAACCAGGGCGGTCCGCTGGGTAAAGCTGGATGAGGATCTGACCTACGATGCCAACCAGATCGACACCGATGTAGTTGCGAAGGACCAGATCCGCACGGTCGTTCGCACCTTTCGGGAGAAGCTATTCACGGAAATCTTCCCGGGCCGCACTGATGTGCCCAAGACCCTGATCTATGCTAAGGACGACAGCCATGCCGACGATATCGTGCAGATCGTCCGCGAGGAGTTCGGCAAGGGCAACGAGTTCGCCCAGAAGATCACCTACCGCACCGGGACCGCCAGGGTCGTGACGAAGAGGGTGGGGGCCGACGGGAGTGAGATAGAAGAGGTCACGTACAAGTCAACGGGGATCAAATCCGATGACCTTCTCTCCTCCTTCCGCAACAGCTACTATCCCCGGATTGCGGTCACCGTGGACATGATCGCCACCGGCACCGACATCAAGCCGCTGGAGATCGTCATGTTCATGCGCGCTGTGCGGAGTCGGACCTTCTTCGAGCAGATGAAGGGGCGCGGCGTGCGGGTCATCAATGCGACCGATTTCCAGGCGGTGACCCCGGATGCGACACAGAAGACCCACTTTGTCATCGTGGATTGCGTCGGCGTCTGCGAGCAAGAACTGGCGGACACCCGCCCGCTGGAGCGACAGCCATTCGTTTCATTCGAGAAACTACTCCAGGCGGTTGCATTCGGCACCACCGATCCAGACGTGATCTCTTCCCTCGCTGCACGCCTGGCCCGTCTGGATCGGCGGCTCGGCAAGCCAGAGCAGGAGGCCGTCGCGAGGACCGCCAGGGGTCTGACCCTCCATGCGATCACCGCGGGCCTCCTGGCTGCGCTGGACCCCGACCGACACGTTGATGTGGCGAGGGCCACCGCCGCCCTAGCGTCGGATGCCACACCGACACGCGAGCAGATCGCCCAGTCCGCCCGAACCCTGATCCAGGATGCCGCCGCCCCCATCGCCGCAAATCCAGCCCTTCGCCAGCACCTCATTGACCTCAAGAGGAGTTTTGAACAGATCATTGATACCGTAAGCAAGGATGAGGTTCGGGAGGCCTCCTTCTCAGCCGAAGCCAAGGAGAAGGCGAGGGGACTTGTTACCTCCTTCGAGCGGTTCATCAAGGATCACAAGGACGAGATCACCGCCCTCCAGGTCCTTTATAGCCGCCCGTACAAGCAGCGGTTGCGATATGAGGACATCAAAACCTTGGCCGAAGCCATTCAAGCACCGCCCCGGTCCTGGACACCGGAACTCCTCTGGCGCGCCTACGAAACCCTGGACCAATCCAAGGTCCGCGGGGCAGGCGCCCGCCGACTGCTCACTGATATCGTTTCACTCGTGCGTTTTGCCCTCCACCACGAGCCTGAGCTGACCCCATTCACCGAGACCGTGCAGGGACACTTCGCCACTTGGGTCGCTCAGCAGGAGAACCGCGGCCGTCGCTTTACCGACGAGCAGCGCCAATGGCTGGGACTCATCCGCGATCACATCGTTGGAAATCTAGGAATTGATCCGGACGACTTCGATTATGCGCCATTTAGCCAGCGCGGAGGCTTGGGCAAAGCACACCAACTGTTCGGCAGGGAATTGGTGCCACTGATTGATGAGTTGAACAAGGTCCTCACCACGTGAACCGGCCCGACGCTGATAAGCATTATCCAATCGATCTCGACCGACTTCCCGCGGGGTGGGTCGCGGCAAATGTTGGAGAGATTATCTTCGACATACAGCCGGGCTTCGCTAGCGGGGTCCACAACCAGGATGGTCTGGGAGTACCACATCTGCGCCCAATGAATATTGACCGAGAGGGCCGCCTCGACTTTTCTGTCCTAAAATATGTGCCACCTGGCGATCCCCTCCGAATAGCTCGGGGAGACATACTGTTCAACAACACCAACAGCCCGGAGCTTGTGGGCAAGACCACAAGCATTGACCGAGATGGGGAATGGGCATTCTCCAACCACATGACCCGGTTACGCCCGCCTGACGGAATTGCCGGCAAATTCGTTGCTCACCAACTTCACTTCCTGTGGACCGCCGGGTATTTCCGTAACCGCTGCACGCACCATGTTAATCAAGCCAGCATTGCGTCTAAGACCCTGGCGGAGACGGTTCCCTTAGCTGTGCCACCCACCGGTGAACAACATCGCATTGTTGCAGAGATCGAGAAGCAGTTCACGCGCTTGGATGCGGCGGTGGCGGCGCTCAAGCGGATTCAGGCGAACCTGAGGCGATACCGCGCCTCAGTTCTCAAAGCCGCATGCGAGGGACGCCTCGTCCCGATCGAGGCCGAGCTGGCTCGCGCCGAAGGCGGCGAGTACGAGCCCGCCGACAGCCTCCTCACCCGCATCCTCAAGGAACGCCGGGCCAAGTGGGAAGCCGACCAGCTCGCCAAAATGCAGGTCGCCGGCAAGGCCCCCAGAGACGACAAATGGAAGGCGATGTACCCGGAGCCCGTGGCTTCGAACACATCCACACTCTCAGACCTGCCGGAGAGATGGACCTGGGCGAGTCTCGATCAATGTTTCGTTCTGGAGCGAGGGCGTTTTTCGATCCGCCCCAGGAATGATCCTCGCTATTACGATGGACTATATCCATTCGTCCAGATCGGAGACCTACCAAGGGGTGGCGGCCGAATCTATCGATACTCTCAGACTCTTAATGAGGATGGGTTGGCGGTCAGCAAGATGTTCCCGAAAGGCACAGTTCTGATCGCCATTGTAGGGGCAACCATTGGAAATACAGGAATTCTTACTTTCGACAGCTGCTGCCCTGACAGCCTCATAGCGATCCGCTCTAACGATGAAATCCGACTACGTTATGCCGAAATGTATTTGCGCTTGAAGAAACTGGAGATTCGGGAGTCGTCTTACGCATCCGGCGGACAACCAAACATCAATCTCAATACTTTGCTCCCGTACCCGATACCGCTTCCCCCTGTTGACGAACAGAACCGCATTGTGTCCGAGGTCGAGCGACGTCTCTCGGTAATTGACGAGTTCGAATCCATGGTCGCGGACGGATTGAAGCGTGCCGAACGGCTGCGTCAGTGCATCCTAAAGCATGCGTTCGAGGCAAAGCTGGTTGCGCAGGACCCAAACGACGAGCCGGCCAACGCCCTGCTGGAGCGCATCCGTGCCGAGCGGGAGAAAGCTGGCGTCGGGGATGGGACCAGGAAGCCAAGAATGCTGCGGCGCCGTGGTATGGCAGCGGAACCATCAATCAGAGGCTGAGGAGTCACCGTGAGCAACCACTCCGCCGCAATCGTCCAGAAGCTCTGGAACTACTGCGACGTTCTCCGAGACGCCGGGCTTTCTTACGGCGATTACGTGGAGCAGCTCACTTTTCTGCTCTTTTTGAAGATGGCGCATGAGCAGACGCAGGCTCCCTGGAATCGGCCATCACCCGTCCCCGCCGAATACGCCTGGCCCAGCCTGATGGCGCTGGAGGGGGATGCGCTTGAAAAGCACTACCGCAAGATCCTGGAAGAGTTGGGAAGGCGAAAAGGGATGCTGGGGGCCGTCTTCATGAAGGCTCAGAACAAAATCCAAAACCCGGCGCTTCTTCGCAAGCTGATTGCGGACCTGGTTGACCGCGAGCAATGGATGATCCTGGATGCGGACGTGAAGGGTGATGCCTACGAGGGTCTCCTCGAAAAGAACGCTCAGGATACGAAAGGCGGTGCAGGACAGTATTTCACCCCCCGGCCGCTCATCAAGGCCATCGTGGATGTTGAGCGACCGCAGCCCGGCCAGACCATCTGCGATCCCGCCTGTGGGACAGGTGGCTTTCTGCTTGCCTCCCATGACTATATCGCCAGGAACAATCCGAACCTAACCAAGGACCAGAAGAAGCGTCTCAAGTTCGAGGCGCTGCACGGCGTGGAACTCGTCCCCAATGTCGCCCGCCTATGCGTGATGAAGTTCCTGCTTCATGGCATCGGGGCCGAAGACCAAGAGCCCTGCCCGATTAAGAGCGGCGTGGATAGCCTGGCTTCAGATCCCGGCGACCGTTTCGACATGGTCCTGACAAATCCCCCCTTCGGCAAGAAGTCCAGCATCACCATCGTGAATGCAGAAGGGGAGCAGGAAAAGCAGGCGCTTACTGTCGTTCGTGACGACTTCTGGGCCTCCACGAACAACAAGCAGCTCAACTTCCTCCAACACGTCAAGACGATCCTTGCCATCAACGGGCGAACGGCAATTGTTGTACCGGATAATGTCCTCTTCGAGGGCGGGGCAGGGGAGACCGTCCGCCGGAAGCTGCTGCACGAATGCGACGTCCACACCCTTCTTCGCCTGCCCACGGGGATCTTCTATGCCCAGGGTGTCAAGGCGAATGTTCTCTTCTTCGACCGGAAGCCAGCCAGCGAGACCCCCTGGACCAAGACCCTTTGGATCTACGATCTGCGAACTAACCAGCACTTCACGCTGAAAACGAACCCGCTAAAGCGGAGTGACCTGGACGACTTCGTCAAGTGCTACCACCCTGAGAACCGCCACGACCGAAAGGCCACCTGGACTCCGGACACCCCCGATGATCGGTGGCGCTCGTTCACTTATGAGGAGTTGCTTCAGCGCGACAAGGTGAGCCTAGACATCTTTTGGCTCAAGGACGAGAGCCTGGAGGACTCGTCCAACCTCCCCGATCCCGATGTCATCGCCGCGGAAATCGCCGAAGACCTCCGCTCCGCCCTGGAGCAATTCGAAGCCATCACCGAGGACCTGAATGGCCGGTCATCGGGGACCGTGGCGCCATGAAAGGTGCGAGGCACGATTAGAATTGATGGGAGCCTTCCCTACATACGGGATACAGGGGTCGGCATTATGAACCCATCCTCGACCCACCCTTGCCGACGCTCGCTGTTGTCATCTCCCGCAAATGGAGCGATTGACTATGCTCAAGGCCGCTGCAATCACATACAAGACCGCGACGAAGTTCATTCTTGATCTCCAGAATCTCTACGACCACGGCAACCTAAACCTTGAGCCAGGGTTTCAGCGTCAATCCGTGTGGACCGAACGGGACCGCGCCAAGCTGATCGACAGCATCCTGCGAAACTACCCATTGCCGGCGATCTTTCTCTACAAACGCGAGGAAGATGGGCACCTCGTGTTTGACGTCATCGACGGCAAACAGCGCTTGGAATCGATTTTCATGTTCACGGGAGCGATGCGGGGCCGCTACTGGACCCGGACGCAGCTGCCGGAGACGGACTCCGTCGATTGGGTAGATTGGTCGTTGCTGAAGCGAAAGGGCCTCCAGCACTTGATCACAGGCTACGAGATCCCGATCATTGAGGTGGACGGAGAGATCGGTGAGATTATTGACGTTTTCGTCCGCATTAACTCCACCGGGAAGGCACTAACCCCACAGGAGAAGCGTCACGCGCGCTACTACAACAGCCCCTTTCTCAAAGAAGCAGCACGAGTGGCGCACCGATTTGAGCGCTATTTCCTGGATAACGGCATTTTAAGCTCCGGCCAGTTGAGTCGAATGAAGCACGTGGAGCTCGCCTGCGAGTTGATGCTTTCATTGGTGCAGGGTGACGTCTTGAACAAGAAGACGGCCCTCGACCGGGTCATGGCCACGTCATCCGTCGATGGCCGCCAGCTCCGCAAGGCTTCGCGGATGGTGACCACAACGTTGAACCGCATCCGGCGGATGTTTCCTCAGCTCAAGACGACCCGCCTACGGCAGGTGACGGACTTCTACACGCTCGCGGTTCTCATTGGAAAGTTTGAGCAGGAACGCGTCGTCCTAACGGATCGCCGACGGAACAGACTTGCCTGGGATCTTCTGCAGGCATTTTCTACGCAGGTGGATGAAGTACGCGAACTGCAACGCAAGGCAAAAGGAGCGCGACCGGATCAAGGGCTCTATCGAGATTACCTCCTCACGGTGTCCCAGATGACAGACGACATTAGCCAGCGCAGGAAGCGCGAGCAGATCCTTAGTGGCATTCTTTTGAGCTTATTCGCCCGAAAGGACGCACAGCGTGGTTTCACAACTGAGCAACGCCGAATCATCTGGAATACGGCGGAGAGTCGCGTCTGTTCGCACCCCGCGTGCAATACGAAGCTGACCTGGGATGACTTCACCATTGACCACATCAACCCGCACAGCAAAGGAGGACGGAGCCAGCTAGAGAACGCCGCCCTGATGTGCCGGGAGCACAACGCCAAGAAGGGAAACCGCCGGCGATTGTGAAGTAATGCGGGACATTTTTGACTTCGTTGACTTCTGGTGACAGCTGGCAGGAGGCAGCGGGCAGCGGGGAACGAGGGAAACGTGTGAGCGGGACGTCCTTGCCTACGTTGACTTCCGATTCGCGGACGCGTAATGGGGGAGGTTGTTGACTATGTGGACATACGTAATGGGGGAGAGGATCGTGCACCCGGGAGACCGGCAGGAGCGTGGCGGGAGGAGAGAACCTCAGTGGGCACCGCAGGTCCTCTTTGCAAGTTGTTTTTGCACCTAGGTCCCGCATCACAAAGTTTTCCGGCGGGAGTTGGTCCCAACCGAGGCCGAGCTGTCCCTCGCCGAGGATCGCACCTGTGAATCCGCCTCCGCTCTGCTTGTTCGCACCAAGGCGAAGCCAAGTAGTGGGACGGTTAAGCGCGGCTAACCAAGAAGCGGATCGACGGTTGAAACCCGCGCAACTGATGGGCACTGAAAGGTGCCGAGTACCTTTCTCGCGAACCCAATGATGACTAACGCGTTCAACCGAGAAGCCCTTTTCATATCGCACGCAAACCCGGAGGCCAACGCCTTTGTCCGCTGGCTGGGCGCGAAGCTAGCAGCAATGGGGTACGAGGTGTGGGCGGATGTCATGCGGCTCCATGGCGGTTCCGATTGGTCGAGGGACCTGGAGGAAGCGCTGCGCAAGCGTGCGATTAAGATGCTGTTGGTGTGTACGCGTGCCGGGCTAGATAAACAGGGAGTGCGTAATGAAATAGAGATAGGCGCTCAGTTGGAATGCGAATTGGGCGACCGAGAATTCATCATTCCCCTGCGGCTAGAGCCGTATGAAGCCCCGTTCCGGATCGTGCAGGCTCAGTACGTCGATTTCTACAAGAGCTGGGCTGCAGGCCTCGGTGAGCTTGTAGACCTTTTGGTTAACGTTCACAATATCCCACGGCGTCCGGGTCGGCCGATAGAGGACTGGTTGGCCGCACAACGCGTGGGCGCAACGCGGCTTGCCCAACGCTCCGAAACGCTGATTTCGAACTGGCTCATTCTTCGCAGGTTGCCAGCGCACATTGTGTACTGCGAACCACCGTCGGGATTCCCACTCGAGCGCTTCCAGGATAGGAACCTGCAACGCTGGCCGACAGTGCCGTTCAATATCGGTGTGCTCACCTTCGCCTGTCCGGATGGGGACGGTTTGCTAGCCCCAGACATGCCTGCTCGTATCGTAGGCAGCTTACCGATCCGCACGTTCCTCGACAACGGATGGAGGGAGTTGGGGATTCCGCCGTACGCAGCGCGGAAGCACTTCTCCGACTTGGGGAATCAAGCTTTTGAGAGCGTTCTCCAACGCTGTGGGCTCACATACTATGAGGGCTCGGGCGGCCGGCGAGCTTGGTGGGGCAATATCCGCACGGTCCCACTTACGCAGATTGCTTTCGCCTGGCCTCAGCAGAAAGGACGGCGTCAGATTATTGGGGTATCGGGAAAACACAAGGTGCATTGGCACTACGCCGTCAGTCCGCAGGTCCGGACAGCTCCTGTGCGCCACGTGCGTTTATCGGCGCGGCTGATCTTTTCCGACAACGGTTTCAACGCGATCGCGGATGTCAAGCGCATGCATCGCTTGCGTCGCTCCTTCGCCAAGTCCTGGCGCAATGCCCGCTGGCGAGACATGATGGCCGCCTTCCTGTGGTGGCTGGTGGGCGGTCGTTCGGAGCTCGAGGTGCCGGTCTCGGAGGACCAACGCATGGTCTTAGCCTTGCCGACCGTCAGCTTTACCGCTCCGGTTAGCGTCCTACATATCGGCGAAGAACCACCTGATGAGGACGATCCAGACGTCGAGTGGGATGACTGGGATGAGCCGGCGGACGAGGCCCCGGAGGATGGGGAGCTCGCGCGATGAGGAAGCCTCGGTTGATTCACGTGCCCGAGCCACAGCTCGAATTCCGTTTCGAGCAGACGGTCGACTATCCGAGGGATGGCCTGTACCTATTCGGGCCTGTTGACGCGGCGGCCGAAGCTCGGCAAGTGCGCTATGGACTGATCGGCACACCCGCCTCCCTACGCCGCTTCAAGGAGTGGGCCTCCCAGGTGGCGCATTTCATAAACGTTCCGCCACCGGGGCGGATGTCAAAGCAACTCGAGCCGCATCACGTCGCGTTTCCGGGCTTCAGCGAAGCATTCTTCGCCACATGGCCCACGGAACCAGCGCGAACCATGATCGACATCGATGAGCAAGAGTTGTTGCAGGCGATGCACATCGCCAACCGACATGAGGCGATCAAGACGGTGGTGGACATGTTTGTTGATCGGCTCGCCGTCGAGCGCAAGCGCGACGAGGATCCGCCCAGCTTCTGGTACGTCGTCATCCCAGAGTTCATCTACGAGCTTGGCCGGCCCCAGTCGACGATTGCGGCGCCGGATCGGGTTGCGGGTAAAATAGGCATCACGGAAAAGCAGGCTGCTGCTCTGGCCATTCAGCCTACGCTGTTTGGCCAAGCCGAGGCGGAAGCAGAGGTCTACAAGTACGCCAAGAACTTCCGTCGGCAGCTCAAGGCGCGCCTGCTTGACCATCAAATCGTCACACAGATCGTACGCGAAACGACCCTTACGCCGCACGAATTTCTGAAGGCAAACCAGACCCAGTTGAAGCGTCGCGTCGAGGATCCGGCGACGATTGCCTGGAAGCTGTGCACTGCCTCGTACTACAAGAGCGGCGGTCGGCCATGGCAGTTAGCAGGAGTGCGCCCGGGTGTCTGCTACGTCGGGTTGGTCTACAAACAACAGACGAAGGGTGACGATGTCCGTCACGCGTGTTGTGCGGCACAGATGTTCCTGACGGACGGCGAAGGCATCGTATTCCGCGGAGCCCTCGGCCCTTGGTACCACCCGGACAGCAAGCAGTTCCATCTCAACCGCGCTGCGGCCTCCGAGCTCGCAACCATGGTTCTGGGCGAATATCGGTCTCGACACCCGGACGACCCCGCCGAGTTATTCATTCACGCCAAGTCTTCGTTCAGTGATGATGAGTGGAGCGGCTTTCGGGAGGCGTGCCAGGGGAAGCGAACAAACGTAGTGGGCGTCCAGATCTCGGACGCCGCAGACCAACTCAAACTGTATAGGCCGGGTAATTATCCGACCGTCCGGGGCACAGCCATGCTGACCGACAAGCGGTCAGGCTTTCTATGGACGTCCGGCTACGTTCCGCGTCTCGACACATACATGGGTCCGGACACGCCAAATCCTCTGCACGTATCTGTCCGGCGGGGAGAGGCCAACATTGAGACGGTGATGGTTGACGTGTTGTCGTTGACCAAGATGAACTTCAACACGTGCCTATTCAATGATCGTCAGCCCGTAACCATCCGCTTCGCGGATGCGATTGGAGATATTCTTGTCTCAGCTCCAGTCCAGTCCGAACCACGTTTACCCTTCAAGTTCTACATATAGGGTGCTTGATAGTCTGATCACCCGTTTAGGAGTAGTCGAATGCCCGACGCAATCAGCCTTTCGAGTCATGACGCTAGCACAATTCTTCGGTCTCTTCTGGAGCATTTAGGTCGACATGAAGCAGGTGAAGTGATTGACGGTATCGATGAGAGTCGAAGGCTTGGTATAGAGGAAAGAATGGACAAAGAAGAAGTTGGATCTCGAAACGTCGGACTGGTGCGCCGACGCCCTCCTACCGATCTTGAGATGCTTCAGATAGCCTTCGAGCGACTTCATCAGAGATTGATCGTCGTGCCTGGGGTTGCTCGCTCGATGCAGAGGCATCTTGGGGCTCGCGAGATCGTCTGGCGTGTGGACCGCGAGTTCGTGTCGGAAGACCGCTTGCCTGCGCTCGAAGGGAAGATTGACGACCTTCTGCCCGATGGGATCGATAGCGTCTTACTGGCTTACGAGCAAGTGAGAGAACTGTTACCTGACATCGTTCCTCCTGTAATGCGGGACGTTGTTGACTAAGTGGACTTACGCAGATGTCAAGGGAGACGGAGCACGGCGATCACAATTATTTCATCACAGCGGCAAGCCTTGCGGGGGAACGGGGCAGACGCCGGGACGCGACAGTAGGCGTCTCCTGGCCAGCGATCGGGAGGGGGCCGGATCGCTGGAGGGGCAGGCCATGGGCCTGAAGAAGGCCGAGCTCTACCGCGGGTTCAACATCTTCACGGAGGAGGTCCGGGCCGGGGGCTGGCGCGTCGCGCTGATGGAGGTGCCCGCGTCGGACGGCGGAGAGCGTAGCCGCACCCCGCAGCAAGGCCGCCTGCCGGGAGAGCATCCGTCCAAGGCGTCCGCACTGACGGCGGCGAGGGCCCACATTGATCGGATCCACCAGAACCGTCGGAGCCGCAGCAGCTAGTAATGCGGGACCTCTCTGATTACGTTGACTTCTAATTCGGCACGGACGGTTCGTTCGTGGCCGGGTTGGCTTGTAGGCC
>Ga0214473_10010667_pt1 | contig 10794 bp, 7 predicted proteins | sample RVTome_7_FD_203509 | JGI IMG/M metagenome (GOLD analysis project Ga0214473, IMG submission 203509) | Soil microbial communities from uranium-contaminated site in the Upper Colorado River Basin, Wyoming, United States - RVT98D197 | ecosystem: Environmental > Terrestrial > Soil > Contaminated >... | reverse complement strand
AAATCTTTTCATTGGGATCCGGCGGCAAGATCTCCTCGGGGGCGCCCTCGGCCCCGACCCACGTGCCGAGCGTCATTGGGACCGCGTAGAGCGAGACGGGATTCACGGCGCCCATCACCGGCGGGATCATGCGGAGGACAACGGCGCTCACGGCGAAGAGAATCAAGGTCACGCCGAGCCGCCAACCGGTCCTCACGAGGACGCCCTCATCCAGATGCGGGTGAGGAGCGCGTCGAGGACCACCAGGAGGACAACTGTCGCGAGGAAGACCGTCGTACCGCTGAACTTGTGGATCAGGTTGTTGAGCGCGACGGGGCCCAGGTAGTAGGCGCCGAGCGCCGTGACGATGAGGCGGGCGATATTCGAGAGAAGCCCGAGCGGAGCCGCGGCGAGCGTGAGCGCCACGCGGATCCAGGTGGGCCGCGGCTGCATCTGGGCATAGGCCCCACCGAGCGCCACCAGCGCGGCGATGGCGGGCACGCTGCTGCAGTCGGCGGCCACCTCGAGCGTCATGTTTGCCAAGTGAAGCATCACGCCGTCTCGCAGCACGGGCACGCCGAGCCATCCGAGGGCGGTGGCCGTGATCCCGGCGTCGAAGAGCTGCGACCGGTAGGTGAGGGCACTGAGCGTCAGGTACGGGAGCGGAACCATGAAAGCGAGGTAGGCGATGGGAACCCAGGTGTGACGGGCGACGCGAGTGCCGCCGAGAAAGAGGGCGGTTCCGAGCAGCGCGAGCGGCAGCGACAGCCTCGCGACGAACGGCTCGCCGCCCAGCGACCCGATGACGAGCATCCCCAGCGCGAGGATGATGAGGGGCAGGCCGGCGATCGAACCCCCGACGGGCGCCTCCGCGAGCAGGCGGCGCCGGTGCCACAGCAGGTAGGCAGAGATGAATGGTATGGCGAAGCCATGGGAGAGGCTCGGGAACTCGCTCCACTCAGCGGCCATGCCGGCCACCACGGGCGCATAGAGTCCCAGCGCTGCCGCCCCGGCAACCCCGAGGGCGAGCCAGGACAGCGGGCTCGTGACCCGAAGGGCGACGCCGTCCACAACCTTTTCCTCGACAGCCACGCCGTTCACGGCTTCTCCTCCGGGAACAGCAGTGTCACGGTGGTGCCGCGCCCCTCCTGGCTCGAGATCTCGATGCGGCCGGCATGCGCCGTGACGATCTCGCGGGCCTGGTAGAGCCCGATGCCCCAGCCACCCTTCTTCGTGGTCTGGAACGGCACGAAGAGCGAGTTCCGGACGAACTCTTCCGTCATGCCGCAGCCCGTGTCCGTCACAGCGCAGGCGACCATGCCGTCCTGACGGCAGACGCGGACCGTGACCGTGCCCGCGCCATCCGTCGCCTCGACGGCGTTCGTGATCAAGTTCTGGATGACGCGCTGAATGGCGTCGCTATCGCCGCGGACGGAGGACACGGAGTCGAGGGCCAGTGTCAGGTGAAGCGCGGGCCCCATCGACATGGACGCGGTTGTGTCGCGCGCCAGCTCGTCCAGCAGCACGCTCTCGAACTCGAGCTCGCTCGCTGCCTGACGGGTTGACAGCCGGCCGACGAGCTTCTGCATACGCTCGACCGTGCGCGTGAGGGTCCCGAGCGCGCCGACCCGGAATTCCGGATCGTCGAAGTGCTTCCGTGCGTTCTGGGTCAGCATGGAGAGCGCCGAGACCGAGTTCTTCAGGTCGTGGATGATGAAGGACGAGAGTCGATTGAAGGCCTCGAAGGCGCGGGCCTGGGCGAGGCGCTCGGAGAGCTGAACGGTTGCGGTGGCGCTGGCGGCCTGCTCACCGAGCGTGGTGAGCAGATCCAGGTCCTCCTGGGCATAGGGCGCACCGGTCTGCTCGGCCCCGACCAGCAATACCCCCACCATGCGTCCCTGGGTGCGCAGGGGAACGGCAACGACGAGCCCCGCGGCGAGTAGCACCTCCGCCCGAGCGTTCCCGAGAGCCGTGACGTGCCGCGCCTCAGACGCCTTCTGGCCCGTCAGGAAGTCGTCGGCTGCAGCCTCGAGCGTTTTCGGGAGCGGTGCGGCATTGAGGGCGGAATGGAACCGAAGGGCGCCGTCGGTCTCGTCTGCCAAGTACAGCGCGGCCTTCCGCGCGCCGATGGTCTGGGTGACGCTCCGCAGCAGCTGGTTCGCGAGGCCGTCGAGTGTGACCCGTGCCGTCAAGTTGGCCGTGAACGTCCGCCACTGCTGGCGATAGTCGTACTTGTCCGCGTAGAAATGGGTGCTGATATAGCGCTTGAATCGCCAGCGCAGGCTCTCCGACAGCGCAAGGGCCGCGAGGCTCATCACGGCGACGAAGACGACCATGGTGCCCAGGAGCGCCGCCTCAGGGATCCCGATCGCGTTCAGGAGCCATCCGGCTGCGCCGGCAAGGAAGAGATAGAGGCCGCACAGGCCCACCACCGTGGACCGGTACACGAAGTGCCTGGAGACCGTCAGGTCGGTGCGGAGGGCGCCCGAACGGAGGAGCCCGATTGCGACGAAGAGCTCGCCGATGATCAGGGCGCCGGTCTCGATGAGGAGGCTCTGCCGGGCAAGCACGTGAAAGAGCAGGGCCTGGCTGAGCAGGTAGAACCTGACGGCGAAGATGCCCCCCAGGCCGAGGGCCAGGTACTTGAGCTGCCACCGGACGGAGCCCTGTGAGTTGCGAAGAGAAGGCTCGAGACCGTACAGCACCGCGATCGTGGCGAGCAGCTCGATGGCGATCCCGCCCTGACCGAGCAAGGAGAGCTGGGCGTAGCGGAAGGGGCCCGTGGCGTTCGGCACGAGGAAGAAGGGCCAGAGCACGTTGACCGCGGCCGTGACCGCCAGGCCCAGGCTCCCCAGCGACAGGGAGAACCGCCAGCCGCGCGGGATGGGGGCATCGGCGTGGCGGCCTGCCAGGAAGGCGAACAGGCACCAGGGAACCGGCGTGAGGAGAGCCACGGATTGGAGCGCAACCATCCACCTCTGGTGGCTTTCGGGCGTCGGCGAGTAGGACAGGAGCCCGTAGATCAGCAGCGACTGGAGCGCGAAGGCGACCATTCCGCCGGCGAACGTGACCTGCCGCAGCCGGCGGGGCGGCCGGAGCACGGAAATCCCCGCAAAGGCCAGGCTCAGGGCAGCGGCGACCAGGGGGGCGCCGCTCATCATGCTTTCACTCCTACGATCCAGTAGGCCTGCGGCGCCAGCGCCCGGACGCCCGGCACGGTCTCGATCGCTCGAACAACCCAGGGCCGTCCGAGGGCGCGCTCGAGGGCGGGCACGGAGCGTGGGGGAAGCAGAATACTGAGCCGCCGTACGGGCCGGAGTCCCAGGGAAGCCATCGTCCGCTCGAGCGCCCCCGGTGAGCCATAGCGAAGCCGGGTCGGCTGACGCCGGATGAAGGCCGAGAGTCGGCGGAGCGCGGCCAAGAGACCCCACGGGTTCAGAGTTTCGACCACCGCCACCCCGGAAGGTCCGAGGACGCGGGCGATTTCAGCGAGCGCGGTTTCGGGCCCCTCCAGGGCCTGGAGTACGCCGATGCAGGCGACGGCCTGGAAGCTCCGGTCCTGGAACGGGAGGCGGGAGGCATCGCCGGAGACATACCGTCCCACCCGCGGCACGTCGGCCGCCACCGCGCGGCGAAGGCTCGGCAGCGAGTAGTCGAGGCCCACCACCGGGTGTCCGCGCTTGGCCAGCACACGGACATAGGTCCCGGCGCCGCAGCCCAGCTCGAGCGCGCGGGCGCCGGCATTGAGGAGGCCCCGGTCGAGGAGCGCCTCGAAGGCGGCCACGCGGCGCCGGAGGCCCGCCGCGGACCAGCCTGAGACAAGATGCTCGGGCTGGTGCCGAGTGGCGAACTTCTCGAACCGGCTCTGCCACTGTCGCTCGAAGCCCGTCATGGCGTATCCACGTACTGCCGGTGCCAGAGCTCGAGCACCAACAGCGCCCAGAGCTGTGAGGACTGGTTGCGGTATCCGCTCTGGTGAGCATCCCAGATCCGCTTGACCGCCTCGGGCCGCACATACCCGCGGCCCGCCGCCTGGGTGGAGAACAACAGGTCCCGCGCCATCTCCCGCAGATCCGCCCGCAGCCAGGCCGCGAGCGGCAGCTCGAACCCCTGCTTGGGACGGTGGACGGCCGCGGCCGGCAGGCGCGCGGCCACGTGACGCTTGAGCAGATATTTTGAGACGGAGCCGCGGAACTTGAGTTGCGGCGGCAGGCTCGCGGCGAACTCGACGATCTTGTGATCGAGGAGCGGCGAGCGCACTTCGAGCGAGCAGGCCATGCTCATCCGGTCCACCTTGACCAGGATGTCGTTGGCAAGCCAGGTCTTGAAGTCCACGTAGAGGATGCGCGAGAGCGGGTCGGCGCCGCGGACTTTCTCGAAATGCCGGGCGAAGCCGGCGATGGGATCGTGGTGCCGGGCCTGGGCGAGGAACTCGGGGGTGCAGAGCGCCTGCTTCTCCTCGTCAAGGAAGAGCGACATGTCGTTGAAATAGGCGCGCTCGAATGACTGGCCGAGGTTCGAGAGCACGAGCTTGAGGCGCAGCGGCCGCGGGATGAGGTCCGAGCGCGGATAGAACCGTGCAAGCGGGGCCAGGACCCCGCGACGCACCGGGCCGGGGATGAGCCGCCGCAGCCGCTGCTCGAGCCGGTGGATGCCGTAGCGACGCTGATAGCCGGCGAAGAGCTCGTCGCCGCCGTCGCCGGACAGCGCCACGGTGACCCGCTCGCGGGCGGCACGGGAGACGTAGTAGGTGGGCAGCGCCGAGGAATCTGCGAAGGGCTGGTCCAGGTGCCAGACCAGTCGCGGCAGATCGCTGATCGCGTCGGGCTTGACCAGGACCTCGTGGTGCTCGGTGCCCAGCGCCTTCGCCACGACCCTGGCGTGCCCGAGCTCGCTGTGGGTGCGCTCGACGAAGCCGACGCAGGTCGTGACCACGGGCCGGGTGGATTGCCGGGCCATGGAGGCGACGACGGCGGAGGAGTCCACCCCGCCGCTGAGGAAGGCGCCCAGCGGCACGTCCGCGACCATCCGCATCCCGACGGCCTCGTCGAGGAGGGCCGAGAAGGCCTCCGACGCCGCACCGGGCGTCGCGGGCCCCGTCCCGTTGAAGAACACGTCCCAGTATTCGTGCAGGCGCGCGCGGCCGCGCTCCCAGATCAAGAGGTGCCCGGGCGGGATCTGCTGGATGTCCTGGAAGACCGTGCCGGGCGCCGGAATATTGCCGAAGGTGAAGTAGTCGCTGAGCCCTTCCAGGCTGATGCGCCGCTTGATGCTCGGGTCCTTGAGCAGGGCCTTGATCTCGGAGGCGAAGACCAGGCGCTCCCCGTCGGCGTGGTAGTAGAGGGGCTTCTTCCCCGCGCGGTCCCGGCCCAGGACCAGGCGGCGGTGGGACTCGTCCCAGAGCGCGAAGGCGAACATGCCGCGCAGCCGCTTCACGAACTCGAGGCCGAACTCCTCGTACGCGTGGACGATGGTCTCCGTGTCCGACCGGGTCGCGAACGTATGCCCGCGCGCCTCGAGCTCCCGCGCCAGCTCGGGGAAGTTGTAGATCTCACCGTTGAAGACCACGGCGACGGAGCGGGTCTCGTTGTAGATCGGCTGATCGCCGGTGGCGATGTCTATGATGCTGAGCCGCCGGTGCCCCAGCCCTACGCCCGGCCCCAGGTGGAAGCCGTCGGCGTCCGGCCCGCGGTGGCGCAGGACCTCCGTCATGCGACCGAGGAGCTCCCGGTCCACAGGGTGGCGAGGGTCGGTGAACGCGAGGCCGGCGATTCCGCACATGGCTAGCGGGCCCCCGGAGCCGCCGTCGGGGTGCGGTCCACCCACTGACGCATCCAGAGCTCGAAGCAGACGAGCGACCAGAGACGTGCCGAACAGTCGCGGCGCCCCGCGTCGTGGGTGGCGAGCAAGGAGTCGACCTCCGACGCGCGGAAGATGCCCCGCTGACGCGCCCGCGGCCCCAACAATACGTCTCGCGTCATATCGCGGAGCTCGCGCCGAAACCAAGCGCCGAGAGGGACGCCAAAGCCCATCTTCTTCCGCGTGAGTATCTCGCCGGGGAGGTCCTGTGCCATCGCGCGCTGGAGCAGATACTTCCCGCTGCCGTTCCTCAGTTTGAGGGTAGAGGGGATGGTCGCCAGGAACTCCATCAGCCGGTGGTCGAGCAGGGGAACCCTCGATTCGAGCGACACCGCCATGCTCATCCCGTCGACCTTGGCGAGAATGTCTCCGGGCAAGTAGGTCGCGATATCGATGTGCTGGAGCGTCGACACGTAGTCCGGCGTATCGCCCTCGGATGCGAGTCGAGAGAAGGAACCGGGATCCGTGGCGGAGCGGGCCAGATCCGCGAGCTCGTCGGACAGGAGACGGCGGAGCGTCTCGCGCCGCTGGTACGTGATCAATCGGAAGTACCGCTCGATCGGGCCGGCCCCGAGCATTCCCGTCAGGGCCTGCCCGGGCGCCCCCACAGGCAAGAGGCTGGAGGCGACTCTCAGGAGCGGCCGCATCAGCCGCGCGGGACCCTGGTCGAAGCGTTCATGCAGCTCGAGCGCCCGCGCGTAGCGACGGTAGCCGGCAAAGTTCTCGTCGCCTCCGTCCCCTGAGAGCGCCACGGTCACGTGCTCCCGGGTGATCTTGGAGACGTAGTACGTCGGTATGGCCGAGGAGTCGGCAAACGGCTCGTCGAAGTGCCAGGCGAGCTTCGGCAGGACCTCGAGGGCATTGGGCTTCACCACCAGCTCGTAATGGTCGGTCCCGTAGCGCGCCGCCACCTGGCGCGCGAAGCGAAGCTCGTCGAAGTCGGCCTCGTCGAAGCCGATGGAGAAAGTGCGGATCGGTGTGGATGACGCTTGGGCCATCATGGCGACGACGGTGCTCGAGTCCATGCCGCCGCTGAGAAACGCGCCGATGGGCACGTCGCTGACCATGTGGCAGCGCACGGCGTCCGTCAGCTGTCCGCGCAGCCGGTCGACCCATTCAGGCTCCGACACGCCGGGATCGGGCGCGAACCGCAGGTTCCAGTACCGGGACACCACGGGCTCGCCCCCGTCCAGCGACAGGATCAGGGTGCTGGCCGGAGGGAGCTTCCGGATGGCCCGGAAGATGGTCCTGGGCGCCGGCACATAGTGGAAGGTCAGGTACTGGCCGAGCGCCTCCAGATCCATGTCGCGGGAGACGGCTGGATCTTCCAGGATGGCCTTGATCTCGGAGGCGAAGAGGAGTCGGCAACCGTCCCAGGCGTAGACGAGGGGCTTGATCCCGGCCCGGTCGCGGGCGAGGACGAGGCGACGCGCGCGCTCGTCGAGGATGGCGAAGGCGAACATCCCGCGCAGCTGCCGCACGCAGTCCGGGCCGTCGGCCTCGTACGACCGGAGGATGACCTCCGTGTCCGATTCCGTGCGGAATCGTGCGCCGCGCGCCTCGAGCTCGGTCCGCAGCTCACGGAAATTGTAGATCTCGCCGTTGAAGACGATCCGGACCGAACCGTCGTCGCTCGCCATGGGCTGGTCGCCGGTCACCAGATCGATGATGGCCAGGCGCCGATGACCCAATCCGGCGGCGCCTCGGCAGGCGATCCCCTCGCCGTCGGGTCCCCGATGCGACTGCACCTCCGTCATGGCGCGGAGGAGCGCTCCGTCGACAGGGCGGCCGCTCAGATCGGCAACTCCGGCGATGCCGCACATATCAGGGTGTCACCAGCCGGAGCGTCGTGAGCGGGCGGTGCGCGAGGCTCATTTCACCTGCTCCCACTGATGGGGATAGTAGATGTAGCCGGTCGCATCCGGCGCCGCGGCCTTTCGCCCATCCACGATGAGCTTCACCACCTTGCGCTTGAAGTCGTAGTATTTCCGAAGCGCGGGGTCAGACACGTACACGTTCATGGTGTACGTGCCCTTGTTCAGCAGGAGGGGATCCAGCGTAAGTCTCAGGACTGCCCGGTCGGCGATGGCCGCGATCTTGACGGAGTCGGGATCGGTCACGATACCTCCGAGCGGGTAGCCGTGAATATCCAGAATGGATACTCCGAAGACGGCACCGGGAACGGGCGCGGGCGCAGAATACGTGATGTCGATGCAGACGACGTCACCGCGGTCGAACTTGATCTGGGGCTGTTCCCGCTCATTGCAGGTATCGACGCCGAGGACGACGACGTCGTGCGACACCCACCCGGATGCCGCCAAGGTTCCGGCGCTTGCGGCCGTCATCCCGGCCATCATGTGCTCGAGATAGGCGTCTACGACGACGTCGGGATCTCCGACCATCCGCACCTGGCCGTGGTCGATCCACAGCACTGTCTTCGCATGCGCGCGGATGTTCGCCAGGTTGTGTGTGACGAGGATGATGGTCTTCTCCTGCTGCTTGAGCTCCGCGAGCTTGTTGAGGCACTTGGCCTGAAACGAGGCGTCGCCCACCGCAAGGATCTCGTCGATGAGCAGGATGTCCGGGTCGGTGTGAGCGGCCACGGCGAAGCCGAGACGCATCTGCATGCCCGAGGAATAGTGCTTGACCGGCGTGTCCACGAACTGCTCGATCTCGGCGAAGGCCACGATCTGGTCGAACTTGTTCTGGATCTCCCTCCTTGACATGCCCATGATCGAGCCGTTCAGGGAGATGTTCTCCCGCCCGGTGAGGTCCGGGTGGAAGCCCGCGCCGACCTCGATCAGGGCGCCGAGCCGGCCGCGCGCCACGAACGAGCCGGAGGTGGGCACCGTCACCCGCGAAATGATCTTGAGGAGCGTGCTCTTCCCTGCTCCGTTGGCGCCGACGATGCCGAGCACCTCGCCGCGGTCGAGCGAGAAGCTCACGTCCTTGAGGGCCCAGAAGTCGGCGCGGGGCTCGACCCGGCGGCCCAGCAGTCGGGCACCGAGCCGGCCAACCTCGTCCCTCAGAGAGGTTACGTACCAACCCCGGCGCAGGCGGTAGCGCTTTGAGACGTGGCTGAGCTCGATCGCAGCATTGGACATGTCGTGTCGGGGCCTCTCAGATGACATCGGCAAAGGTGCCCTCGGCCCGCTTGAACACGGTGAGGGCGACGCCGCAGCAGAGGACGATGAGAATCGCGGCCACGGAGAGGGCGCCGAAGTCGGGTGGACGGCCCTGGAGGATGGCGCGCCGATATCCGTCGATGATGGGGGTCATTGGATTGAGCATGTAGATGGGGAGGATCCACTTCGGCACGACGCTGAGCGGGTATGCGACCGGGCTCGCGAACATCCAGAGCTGGGACAGCAGCGGGAGACCGTGGCCGATGTCCCGGAAATTCACATGGATAGCCGAGAACAGGCTGATCAACGCCAGCGAGAAGAGCATCTGCAGTATGAGCAAGGGGATCACCCAAAGGATCGACAGCGTCACCGCGACCTTGTAGTACGCGAGCAGAACGGCGAAGAGCATCGAGGCAATCGCGAGATCCAGGGAGCCGGCCACGATCACGGCGATCAACAGGGTCTCTCTGGGGAAGTAGATCTTCCGGATGAGCGGGGCGTTCGAAACCATCGCGCCCGTTCCGCCGCCCAGAACATTTGCGAAGAAGACCCAGAACAGCAAGGCACTGTAGGCGAAGACCGGGTATGGAATCCCGTCACTCGGAATCTTGGCGAAGAGCGAGAAAACCGCGGTGAAGACCAGCATCATGGACAGCGGCTGGAGAACGGCCCAGGCGGCGCCGAGTGCCGTCTGTTTGTAGCGCGCCTTGATGTCGCGCATCGCGAAACTCATGATGAGATGGCGTTGTCGCCACACGTTCTTGAAGGTTTCGAACATCACAGGGTCCTCTTGTTCGGATGAAGGGACAGGACCCGGGCGGACACCGGTGCGCGCCGCACGGCTCGCACGGGCAGCACCCGCCGGCCCCGCTGCGCGGGCTCCGGGGACTGAAGGCGCTTCGCGGCCTCCTGCGATAGCGCCTGCAGGATGAAGCTGGTTGCCAGAAGGTGAAAATAGAGATCGAAGTACGCCAGGCTGAGGAAGGCGCCGGCCACGAGGAACGGGGCGAACGCCAACTGGGTCATGTCGGCGTAGTTGGCGAGGTAACCGTATTCGGGATGGCCGCGCCAGCGCTTCCGGATACGCTGGAGACTGACCAGGGTCGTTGCGATGATGGAGAGGTAGAACGCAAGCCCGATGTAGCCGTGCTCACTCAGGACCTCGAAGTAGATGCTGTGAGTGTCCCAGGCCTTGATGAAGTGGCCGTCGAAGTAGCGCCTCCACGTGTATTCGCCCCAGAGGGCGCGGAATCCCCCACCGGTCAGTGGCCGATCGGCCGCCAGGTTCCATGCGGTCTGCCACGCGTTCAGGCGAGCCTGGATCGAGGTATCCGGATTCTCGACCGTGATGGTGTCCATCCGTCCCCACCACTTGTCCGGCAGGAACGGCGAGATCCCAACGGCGAGAAGCAGGGCCACGGCGATGGCAGTCTTGCGCCAGGGAGAGCGCCAGACGAGGAGCCCGCTGACGACGAGGAGCGCGAGGAAAGCCCCCCGGGAGTACGTCCCCAGGATGCCGACAATGCTGAACCCGAAGACCAGGCGCAGGATGTTCTTCAGCCAGCGACGTGGCTCCTCGCGCGACAGGTAGAGGAGGAGGGGCAACACCATACTGAGGGCAAGCCCCAGCTCGTTATTATTGCCGAAGAAGCTGCCCTCCGGGCCATACACGCGCTCGCCTCCGCCCGTCAGCAGGATCCAGATGCCGCCCTTGAAGCCGAAGAAGCCGAGTGAGAGTGCGGGGACGAGATAGAGCCAGCGGAGCCGAACCCGGTCCTGGCACAGGCACATGGCAACGAAGGACATCGCGAGCGCCTTTGTCACCCACTGC
>Ga0214473_10010666_pt1 | contig 10795 bp, 10 predicted proteins | sample RVTome_7_FD_203509 | JGI IMG/M metagenome (GOLD analysis project Ga0214473, IMG submission 203509) | Soil microbial communities from uranium-contaminated site in the Upper Colorado River Basin, Wyoming, United States - RVT98D197 | ecosystem: Environmental > Terrestrial > Soil > Contaminated >... | reverse complement strand
AGTTAACCCCCTTTCCCAGCAGCGCCCCTGCCAGCGCGACGACCTGGCGACGGGTAGACTCGAGGTCCCCCGAGTTGTCGATCACGTAATCGGAAGCTCCGGCCTTTCTCCCGGCGTCCATCTGCGCACGGAGCCTCGCCTCGGCATGATTGCGCGACATCCCGCCGCGGGCGGCGAGGCGGGCAATCGCCGTTTCCCGGTCGCACGTGACCGAGATGACCGCCTCGAACAGCCCCTTTCTCCCCGATTCGTGGATGAGGGTCGCCTCCACGACGGCGGCACGATGTCCCTCGCGTTCGATCCCGGCGATCGCCTCCTTCATCGCTTCGAGGATGGCGGGGTGAGTGATCGCCTCCAGCTTTGATCGCAGCTGAGGATCGGCGAAGACGATCTCCCCCAGGCGCACCCGGTCGATCGATCCGTCGTTCCGTACGATCCCCCTGCCGAACGCCCGAACGACGACGTCGTACGCCCGTCCTCCCGGGGCCGTCACTTCCTTCGAGATCCGGTCGGCGTCGAGGACCGGGATCCCCGCTTCGCGCAGCATCGCGGCCACCGTGCTTTTCCCCGAGCCGATGTTCCCCGTCAACCCGAATATCCGCATCCCGGCGATTGTATCACCCCAGAACCGGGACGTTCCTAGAACTCCCCCAGAAGAGGGACAGACTTCGTCGAGTTCCGTCGCGATGTCTGTCCCTGATTTGTTGGAGTTCTAGGAACGTCCCGGTTCTGGGGTTTGAACCTGACCTCCACCTGTCCTGGGCCATGCGTTGACAACCCGACCGGGGTCGGTGTACGTTCGAACGGTGATGAACGGCGGTTCATTTCATCCGGAAATCCAGGGGGTGGCGCAGATGGCGGAGACCACGGTGAAGGGATTCTTCGAGGGGTTATCGGACAAGTTGAACGCGAAGCCGGAAAAAGTCGCCGGGATGAACTGCGTCTACCAGTTCCGCGTCGCCGACGCCGCCTGGAACGTGAAATTGGCGGATGGGAAGGCCGCTGTCGCGGGAGGGGAGGCCCCCTCCCCGAACTGCACCATCACGATGGCGGAGGCCGATTTCCTCGACCTCGTTTCCGGGAAGCTGAACGGCCAGATGGCGTTCCTGACCGGGAAGCTGAAGGTCGCGGGCGACATGGGACTGGCGCTCAAGCTCGGGTCGTTCATCGGGTAGCCGGAGTTCCAGTGCGCGCGGGCGGGAGCGACCCGATCCGGGAGGCGGCCCGCCTCCTGGCCGAGCGTCGAAACGCCGTCGCCTTGACCGGGGCGGGGATCTCGGTGGAGAGCGGCATCCCGTCGTTCCGCGGAGCCCAGGGGATGTGGGCGAAGTACGACCCGATGGAGTACGCCACCCTCCACGCATTCATGCAATCTCCCCGCAAGGTTTGGGAAATGCTCTCGGAGATGGTCTCCGTCTGCGGCGGCGCTGCGCCCAACGCGGCGCACAAAGGTCTGGCCGCCCTCGAGGAGAGGGGGGTCGTTCGCGCCGTCATCACCCAGAACGTGGACGGTCTGCACCAGGCGGCGGGGTCCCGCCGGGTGATCGAGTACCATGGGGACCTCGACGAGTTGATCTGCGTGTACTGCTGGAGGCGGTACCCGACCCGGGAGCGGTGGACGCCGGGTGCCGTTCCCCTGTGCGACTGCGGCGAGATCCTCAAGCCCAATGTGGTCCTGTTCGGTGAGCCGATCCCGTGGCTTGCCCAGGAACAGGCCGAAGAGGAGGCCCGCACCTGCGGCGTCCTCGTGGTGATCGGCACCTCCGCCCAAGTTTCCCCCGCCTGCGACATCCCGCGGATCGCGAAGGAGTCCGGCGCGGCGGTGGTCGAGATCAACCCGGAACCGACCTCGCTCACCGCATCCGTGACCGACATCCACCTGCGGGGGAGCGCATCGGAGGTCCTCCGGCGGCTGCTGAAAGAGCTCTCCCCGGATGACGAAGCGTCCCCATCCGCCCCTTCCGGACATTAACTTTTTTAATTTGCATGTAAATATTTTCCGCGGAATTGCCGATAACGAATGCCGGGATGATGGAATATCGGCAACTTACGCGCATCCCTGCCACGGCACGGTGATTGCTTTATCCATAGCCGGGAGGCTTCGCAATGAAAGATCGTCGAGGATTCACGCTGATCGAGATCATGATCGTGATGGCGATCATCGGGATCGGGGTTACCATCGCGACGACCAACTTCATCTTATGGCAGAACCATTACAGCGGGGTCGGCTTTCAGCGGGAATTTCTTTCGCAGTTCAACGAGGCCAGAACCCGATCCATGGCTTCTTCCCTCCAGCATCGCCTTCTGGTCGACATGAACGCCGAGACAGTGACCCTTCAGCGCGGGAATTTGGGGACCGGGACCGCTTTCTCGGACTGGGCGAATGCGGCGCAGCCGGTCGCCGGATCGAGGGGAGCGGGAATCAGCGACGTGGTCTGCACTCCGGCCGTCACGGTCCCGACGACCTTCGCCTTCGTCTTCAACCCGGACGGCCAAATCTTGATCCAGGACAATACGGCCGTTTCGACCGCTTCACCGCTGATCCAGGCGGATGTCCACATTTCGGCTTCAAGCGTAACGGACCAGGCGACGATCCGCGTGTTCGGATGGACATCGAAAGCGAGGCTGGTCAATGGCTGGCTATAAACTTCGTTGCCAGGGAGGGTTCTCCCTCATTGAGGTCCTGGTCGCCCTCGTGATCCTTGCGGTGGGACTCCTCGGGCTTGCGATGTTTCAGATCACCGCCATCAAGGGGAATGCGATCGCCGCCAAATGGACCGTCGCCACCGAGTTGGCGCAAGATCGGCTCGAGCGGTTCCGGCACGTCAACTGGACCAGCATCCAATCGTCGGTCCCGGGCGGTTTCGTCCCGGGGACGCAACCGCCCCAGGCGGCATACGGGTCCCTGGGGGGAGCCGTTGGGGACAACACGAATGTACGGGGGACGACCTATTACAGGGTTTGGGACGTCACCCCGGCCACTTCGACTGCGACCACCTTCACGACGATCACCGTCTGGTGTTGCTGGCGGGACGAGTCGGCGAATTGGCACAACGTGATGCTCGTGACGCAGCGGGCGAACGTCGGGGGGATGTAGGAATGACGCCAACCCGGAGAGAGGACAGCAGAGCGCACCGGCATCCCGAGGCGGGCTTCTCCCTGGTGGAGGTCATGGCCGCGCTGGTCATCCTCGCCATCGCGATGACCGCTGTTTTCGCGACGTTCACGAGCCAGCAGAAGGCGTTCACGGTTCAGAACCGGGTGGCGGAGATGCAGCAGAACCTGCGCCAGGCCGTCGAGTACATGTCGCGGGACATCCGCCTGGCGGGGTACGGGATTCCCGACAACGTCACCATTCCCAACAACATCATCTCCGCCGGGGTCACGTCGATCAGGTCGCTCTACGCAAAAGACAACACGACGGGACCGGACCAGATCTACATCTTGTACTTGTTCGACATGGACGCAAACCAGCTGCCGACAACAGATAATGCTGCCGGTGTACCTGCCAACGCAGGTTCCATTACGGTCCTCAGCACCGCTGGATTCCTGGCGACGGGGGTAGAGCTGGTTCTCATCACCGACGGTACCACCGCGGACCTCTACGAGACCTCCGCCGCTGCGGGAACCATTCTGACGTTCGGGGGAGGATACAACTACAACGCAGGGCACACTAAATCCTACCCCGCCGTGTCCCCGCCGGTAACCGTCGCGAAGGCGCGATTCGTCCGATATTACATCGACAGTACCGACGCTGCACACCCCACGCTGATGGTCGATCGGATGGGAGGGGCGACGCCGCAGCCGCTCGCGGACGACATCGAGGACATGCAGCTTACTTACGGGGTCGATTCGAACGGGAACGGTGTCATCGATCCCGGGGAGTGGACCCCGACTCCGGCCAACCTGTCCCAGATCCGGCAGGTCCAGCTGCAATTCATCGCGCGGACGCGCCTCCCGGAAGCGGGGTGGGCGGAGACACGGCCGGCGCTCGGAAACCGGGCCGCCGGAACGACGCCGGACGGGTATCATCGGCGGACTTACGACATCGTGATCGATGTCCGGAATTCGGGAGTGTGACGGGATGACTATATCGAACGAGCGGGGGAGCGCCCTCATCATCACCTTGATGCTCCTGTTGATCCTGACCGCCATCGGCATCTACGCGATCAGCATCTCGACGACGGAGATGAGCATGGCGCTCCAGTCGAAAGCGGGGACAGCGGTCCTCAATTCGGCGGACTCGGGGGCCAACGTCGGGATCAACAACGTCCCGTCCGTTTTCACCACCACACAATCCGGAACCCTGCTGGACGGGTCGAGCTACACCTGGACTTCACGGGCGACGGGAACGATGACGCTCAAGGCCGGGTTCGGTTCGAATTACCGCTTTGCGGACTTCGAGGTGAACAGCACCGGGACCCCGCCCCCGCAGTTCGTGGGGCAGCGGACGGTGCAGGCGGTGGTCAACTACGGGCCGGTTCCCGTGGGGACAATGTATTGAACGTGGTGTTACCGCGGCTTGTAAAAGGAGGATCCCGATGACGATGAGAAAATCTTCGGCCTGGCTGGCCCTGCTGATGTCCTTCCTGATCGCGCTGCCGCCGGCCGCCTTTGCCGACGACACGGAGCTGTTCACGACCTCGGCCAACCCGAATGTTCTGCTGATGCTCGATACGACGGGATCCATGGACACCGCGGCCGGCGGCACATCGGTCGGGGATCTCGACGGGGACGGTACGAGCAACACCCGGATGGACATCCTCTGGAAAGTGATCTACACCCTGCTCAATTCCGATTTGAGCATCCCCAGCCCTTCCGGAGTAACGATAACGGCCACGACGGACAGGGCGCGCCGGTGGGCAAGTTCAACGGTGGATACGAATATCAGCAGCACGCGTCAATATCAGTATGTCCAGGTGAATACCAATGCTGCCACTTGGAGCCAGTTCCCCGGTTCCACCACTTCGGGCGGGACCGTGATCATCGGTTCCGGAGGGCTATCGGAGAACATGACCTACACGTCCAGGAGCTCCGGGTCGCCCTACAGGTTTTATTTCTCCAGCGCAAAAACGTTCAGCAGAACCTACAACCAGGGATCGACTGTTTCCTACACCTTCACGCCGAGCTATACGGAGAATTACCCGACGAATTCCACGCAAGCCACCAGCTCGGACTTTCTGAACAACCTCTCCACGGCGGACGAGAACATCCTGAAGGCCCGGTTGGGGCTCATGACCTTTACGACCAATTCCACCGGATCGACCATCCTGATCAATACCCGAAACCAGATACAACCCACGGATAACAACACCCCGCCGTTCAACACGTCGTACCGTAATATCTGGAGCTCCACCACGACGTACGCCCATGCGAGCGGCGGTACCCCGACGGCCCAGGCGCTCCAAAGAGCGCAGGGCTTTTTCGACACGGCCACAACGAACAACACCGTCGACATCTGCCGTCAGAACTTCGCCGTCATGGTCACGGACGGTGAGGACACGATGGGGGGGTTGGACGGCGCAACCGGGAACGGGTTCGGTCCGGCTTATTACAATTCGGGAGTGTTCAAGGCCGACGGATGGTCCTCCGGCAGCAACACGGGGCAGGTCGCCCGGAACAACGCGGTCATCCAGGAAGCCGCGAACTTGAAGACCCATGCCCCAAGCGTGAATCTCTTCACCGTCGGCGTGGGAATCAGCGACAACCAGCCCCATCTTTCCGTTATGCGGGAGGTCTTGCGGAGGGCCGCGGAACAGAACAACGCGCAGGCGACGAACGCGTATTTCACCGACACGATCGGCGCGGGGGGGGACAATACATCGAGAGCCGCGAACAAGGCGTTTTTCGCAACCGACGCGGAACAGCTTTCGACCGCGCTGCGGAACATTTTCCAACAGATCACCGCGGGGATGTACTCCTTCACCGCCCCGACCGTCGCGTCCGTCCGTATGACGGACAGGAATTACCTCTACAAGGCGAGCTTCACGCCGGCCCCCCCACCGGCGACGTACTGGGAGGGCCACCTTCAGGCGTTGACGATCAACCCCGACGACACGATCTCCGCGGCATTGTGGGACGCGGACAACGTTCTCCGGGATACCAACGCCGCGGACCGCAGGATCTATACCGGCTCGACATCCGACAACGTCACCTGGTCCCGCCTCGACTTCACGACCAGCGGGGTCACCCCCGAGATGCTCGCTGTGGACAACAACGCGGCAAGGGACAACGTGGTGAATTATGTACTTGGAGTCGGCCGGAGCGCGAAGCTCGGCGACATCTTCCATTCCAAACCGGTCGTCGTCGGTCCCCCGTCCCAATTCTTTTTTGATGCAGGGTACTCGACGGCGGTAGGCGGGGACACCAGCTTCGTGAACCTCAAGGCCCATCGCAAACGGGTGGTTTATGTGGGGACCAACGACGGGATGCTCCACGCGTTTCTGAGCGGGAGTTTCCATACCGATACCAATGTTTACGACAGCGGAACGGGGGAAGAGCTGTTCGGGTACGTTCCCATCGAGATTCTGGACAATCTCGAGAGTTTCGTCCCTGGAGATTTGACGCGGCACGGATATTTTGTCGATTCCTCACCGCGCGTGGCCGACGTCTGGATCGACACCAATGGCGATGAGATCAAGCAGACCTCCGAGTGGCGCACTATCCTGATCGGGGGGTTGCGCAAGGGAGGGAACGGCTTCTTCGCCCTCGATGTCACCGATCCTGGGGACGGGATCCTTTCCACCGACTATTCGATTTACCCGAAGGTCCTCTGGGAGTACCAGGACGAGGCAACCATGGGGCAGAGCTGGTCCGAGCCGTTCATCGGCAAGGTGAAAATGAAGGAGACGGATCTTTCGCCCGAGAAGGACCGCTGGGTGGCCATCTTCGGCGGAGGGATGTCGGAATCGGGGGAAGGAGGACCGGGAGCTTCCCTGGTCGTACTGGACATCGCCACGGGGACCCCGTTGACGACCTTCACGACCGGGATCGATAACGCCATTCCCGCTTCTCCCACGGCGGTTCTCGATGCAAGCGGGTACATCCGGTTCGTATATGTTTCCGATCTGAACGGTTCTCTGTACAAATTCCGGTTCACCTCGACCGGGGTCCGCAGCGACGGTTTCTCTCAATGGGATATGAAGAAGATTTTCCAGGCCCCCGCCGGGCAGCCGGTCTATCACCGCGTGGAGTCGGCGACCATCAGCGAGAGCAACCGCTACCTCTTCTTCGGCACGGGCGACCAGGAGACCCCGGTGTCGAATCTCGGAACAGGGAAGTTCTACGCGATCCAGGAAACGGACGGCTTCTGGCCCGGCACGCCGCTTACCGAGAGCAACCTGACGAACCTGTCGTCCTCCATCACCAACGTGAACGGGGGAACCGTCGCGGTCGGGAGATCCGGCTGGTTCGTCAGCTTCGCCAGCGTCCCGTCCACTTCGAACGACACCAACACGCACACCGGGGAAAAGGTCCTCTCCGACCCCGTTGTATTCTTCAACAACGTATTTTTCACGACCTTCACCCCCGACGTGTCGAACGCCTGCGGCGGCGGCGGGATCGCGCGGGTGTACGGGCTCAATATACAGACCGCCGGCGCCGGTCTGGCGGTGCTCTCGGCCCTGGGGGAAACCGGCACGAAGGTCCCGTACCACGTGTACACGGGTTCGACGGAGGGTTCCCCGGGAGGGATCCCTTCGAGCCCGTCCCTGTCGATCTACCCGTCCGGCCAGTCGTCCATCTTCATCGGGTTCTCGACGGGAGCCGTTCAGGAGGTCAAAATCGAATCGCCGACGCAGATGAAGACGATCAAGTCATGGAAAGAGACGTTCTGACAATGGCCGGATCGGTAACCTGGTGCCGGGCGAGGAGGAGGGCTGCCGCCCTCTTCCTTGCCTTTTGCCTGATCACCCTGGGGGCCGGATGTGGAAAGAAGGAGGGGCAATCACCGCAAGGGGCCCGGACCGTCACGGAGTTCCCGTCCGGGAATGCCGCCGACGAGATCCGCCGGGAATCCATGCCGGTTCCGTCCAGCGGGGGTTTCTCGGTGGTCGTGGTCCCCTCCTCCCCGAGCCGGATCGCTCCGCCGTCCGTTTCCGTCAAGTCGCCCCCGAAACATGGGGCCGAGGTTCTCCTCGTCCGGTGGTTCGTCAATGGAGGGGAGCAGGAGAGCGGTCCGCTCCTTTCGCCTTCCCGCTTTCAACGCGGGGACAGGATCCGGGCAACCGTGAAACTCCGTGCCGGAGGAGAGGAGATACTACTCACGACGCTGGAAGTAGTCGCGGTCAACGCGTTGCCGGCCGCCGCCGACCTGCGGATCGAACCCCGTGCGCTTTTCTCGGGAAGCACGGTCCGGGCGGTAGTTCAGGCCCAGGACCCGGACGGGGATCCGTTGACATTCAAGTACCAATGGCACGTGAACGATCTTCCCGTAGACGGCAACGGCGGTTCGCTGACCCTGACAGGCGTGAAGAAAGGATCCTGGGTCCACGTCGTGGCCAGCCCGAACGACGGGTTTGCCGACGGCGCATGGAGAATTTCACCCCGTCATCAGGTCGTCAATTCGCTTCCGGTGGTGAAAAGCAATTTACCGAAGGAGATCCCGCCGGGCCGGAAATTCGTTTACAGGATCGTCGCGGAAGACGCGGACGGGGATCCGCTGACCTACTCGCTTTCGAAAGGGCCGTCGGGGATGCGTCTCGAGGGTTCGACGCTCGAATGGCAGGTACCGGAGGAATCCATCGGAGCCAACGTGGAGACGGAGGTGGCGATCTCCGACGACGACGGCGGCAAGACAGTACAAAGCATCTCGATGACGATCCAACCGCCGAAATGAACCTCGATAGGGAACCGCGGTTCGGAATCGTCCGAGCGGAGCCGGAGGGAGCAGCCAACCGGCAAGGAGGATCTATGAGGATCATAAACACGTTCTTCGCGGTCATTTTGTGCCTCTCCTGTCTTTTCCTCGTCCCGGCGTCCTTTGCCGGAAACGAGTTCGCTCTTGTGGGAGGGACCCGTGCCGTGACCGAGGGAAAGCAGCTGATCCTGATCGGCAAGGAATCGAGGAGGTCGGTTGCCCCTCCCGGGAGATACGACACCCGCGACGGGAGATACTCCATCGTCGTAACGAAGGACGAGATCGTGATCCGGGATCGCACGAAGGAGCTTCGATAGTCGGGCGTCTCCTTTCGTTCCCTTCGGCATCCTCCGACCGGGAGGGGTCCCGCGCCCGCGGGGTACCCGTTTCTGCCGGTTTCCGTTGAAAAATTGCGTCGACGGTAAACCCCCAACTCGCATATAGTAATCCACCACCATGAAGATACGAAGGAAGACCCGCCGCATCCGCATCGGCGGCGTGCCGGTGGGCGGCGGCGCGCCCGTCTCCGTCCAGAGCATGACGAACACCGACACCCGCGACGTCCGGGCTACCGTTGCGCAGATCCGGTCGCTCGCCCGGGAAGGGTGCGAGATCGCGCGCGTCGCCGTCCCCGACGCGAAGGCGGCGGCGGCGTTCGTGAAGATCCGCGCCGGGTCGCCGATCCCGGTCATCGCCGACATCCACTTCGACCATCGGTTGGCGATCGCGTGCGCCGACGCGGGCGCGGATTGCCTGCGGATCAACCCCGGGAACGTCGGCGGGGAGAAGAACACGATCGAGGTCCTGCGGGCGGCGCGGGCGAACCGGATCCCTGTGCGGATCGGCGTCAACGCGGGGTCCGTCGAAAAAGACCTGCTTGCGAAGCACGGGGGGCCGACGCCGAAGGCGCTCGTCGCGAGCGCCGCGCGGTACCTGAAGATCTGCGAAAAGGCCCGCTTCACGGCGCTCAAATTCTCCTTGAAGGCCTCCGACGCGGTCACCACGATCGAGGCGTACCGCCTCTTCTCCCGCCGGTACGATTTTCCGTTGCACATCGGTGTCACGGAGGCGGGGACGATCTTCTCGGGGACGATCAAGTCATCCGTGGGGATCGGCGTACTTCTCGCGGAGGGGATCGGCGACACGTTGCGGGTATCGCTCACGGGGCCCCCGGAGGAGGAGGTCCGCGTCGGCTGGGAGATCCTGAAAAGCCTCGGGCTGCGGCATCGTGGACCGGAGTTCATCTCGTGCCCCACCTGCGGCCGGGTGTCGATCGATATCGTGAAGATCGCGACGGAGGTGGAGCGGCGATTGTCGCACCTGCGGGTACCCCTGAAAGTGGCCGTGATGGGGTGCGCCGTCAACGGCCCCGGCGAGGCACGGGAGGCCGACGTGGGGGTGGCGGGCGGCAAGGGGGAAGGGCTCATCTTCGTGAAGGGCAGGATCGTGAAGAAGGTGAAGGAGAGCGAGATCGCGACCGAGGTCGTCCGCATCGCTTCGCTGCTGGCCGCCGAAAGAAGGAGAGGCGCGTGATCCGGTATTCCCGATATCTGATGCCGACCACCAAGGAGACGCCGTCCGACGCGGAGGTCGTCAGCCACCGGCTGATGCTGCGCGCGGGGCTCCTCCGGAAAGTGGCTTCGGGGATCTACAACTACATGCCCGCCGGGCTGCGGGTCCTGCGCAAGGTGGAGCGGATCCTGCGCGAGGAGATGGACGGGGCGGGGGCGCTGGAGGTGCTGATGCCCGCGGTGGTGCCGTCCGAGCTCTGGAAGGAGAGCGGCCGGTGGGACGCCTACGGGAAGGAGCTGCTCCGCTTCAAGGACCGGGCGGACCGGGAGTTCTGCCTCGGCCCCACCCACGAAGAGGTGGTCACCGACCTCGTGCGGCGGGAAGTCCGGTCGTACCGGCAGCTGCCGCTCACCCTCTACCAGATCC
>Ga0214473_10010665_pt1 | contig 10795 bp, 10 predicted proteins | sample RVTome_7_FD_203509 | JGI IMG/M metagenome (GOLD analysis project Ga0214473, IMG submission 203509) | Soil microbial communities from uranium-contaminated site in the Upper Colorado River Basin, Wyoming, United States - RVT98D197 | ecosystem: Environmental > Terrestrial > Soil > Contaminated >... | reverse complement strand
TAGCCGACGTCGCGAATGACCCCGCGGACGATCTCGCTGTAATCCAGGACGGCCGAAGTGGTGATCTCGCCGGCGACCATGGCCAGGCCCGTGGTGACCAGCGTCTCGCAGGCCACGCGGCCCATGGCGTCCTGGGAGAGCACGGCGTCCAGGACGGCGTCGGAAACCTGGTCGGCGATCTTGTCCGGGTGGCCTTCAGTGACGGATTCTGAAGTGAACAGGAAAGTGCGCTTCTTGTGGCTCAAACTCAGGCTCCTTCTGGACGGATGCTGGGTGGCTCGAATCGGCCGCGCAGCGTCGGAAAAGAGAAACTAACACGGGGTCCCAACAGTGTCAAACACGCGCGTGTTTTATCTCCAACACGCCCGGGGAGGGTTTACGTCGCCCGGAAGTCTCACCGGCCCAGGACGCTCTGGCGCGTGCCCTCCAGGAGCGTCATGACCTTCTCCAGTTTGTCCGGCGGGACCTTGGCTTCTTCGAGCGCCGCGCGAAAGTGTTTCAGAAACGAGTCGAAATGAGAATCGTTGAGACCTTTTTCGCGCGCCCCGGCGTGGGCCGCGGGCAAGTCCTTGCCGGTATAGACGACGCGCCCGCCGAGCAGCATGGAAATGAACATGCTTTGAAGCGCGACCTGATGGGGCATGTCCGTCTGATCAAAGAAGGGACGGAGGCTGGGATCGGCAAGGACCTTCCGATAGAAGGACTCAACCGCCGCATGGACGGCCGACCTTCCGCCGATGAGTTCGTACAGGGTGTCTACCATCATTTCAGTTTACTCCCGCCGGCACGCGGCGCTTCGACTCCTCAAACCAGTTGAGCGCGACGAAAGGGGCAGAGATGGTCACGTAGCGGTCCTAGGCGTCCCGGTGAAATTACACCCGTTGCCGGAGCAAATCAATGTTTCCAGCAGAATGCCGCGGGAATCGAAGTCCTACTCGTCGCTTTCAACTCCGGCGGCGCTGGAGGTGCCGGCGGGGACGACGGCTTTGCCGGCGCGGGCCAGCAGGAAGGTGCGGATGAAAGGGTCGATATCGCCGTCGAGGACGCGGTCCACGTCGCCCATCTCGAATTTTGTGCGGTGATCCTTGACCAAGCGGTAGGGCTGCAACGTGTAGGTGCGAATCTGGCTGCCGAAGCTGATATCGAGCTTGGACTCGTCGAGTTTGCGAGTGTGCGCCTGGCGTTTTTCGATTTCGAGTTCGTACAAACGCGAGCGCAGAAGCTTCATGGCGATTTCGCGGTTTTTGTGCTGGCTGCGTTCGGCCTGGCATTGCACGACGATGCCCGAAGGCAGATGCGTGAAGCGCACGGCCGTCTCCACCTTATTGACGTTCTGTCCCCCGTGCCCGCCCGCGCGAAAGGTGTCAATGCGCAACTCCTCGGGCTTGACGACGACTTCGATGCGATCGTCAATTTCCGGGATCACGAAAACCGAAGCGAAAGAAGTGTGCCGCCGCGCCGCCGAATCGAACGGCGAAATCCGGATCAGCCGGTGTACGCCGGTCTCGGTCGAGAGCAGGCCGTAGGCGTTTTCGCCTTCCACGCGCACGGTGGCGTTCTTGATGCCGGCGCCTTCGCCGGGGGCCACGTCAATCACCGAGGCGCGGTAGCCCTTGCGCTCGGCCCAGCGCAGGTACATGCGCAGGAGCATCTCGGCCCAGTCCTGCGATTCGGTGCCGCCGGCGCCGGGCTTGATGGTCAGGATGGCGCTGAGGCGGTCGCTTTCGCCGGAGAGCATGGTGGCGGTTTCGAGCTGGCCGACGTATTCGTCGGCCGCTTTCAGCTCGCGGTCGGTATCGGCGAGCAGGGATTCGCGCTGCGCGGCGTCGTTTTCTTCCCGCACCAGGTGAAGGTAGGTTTCGATATCGCTGGCGATGCGCGTGAGTTTTTCGTCGGCGCCGAGCCGCTCGTCCACGGCCTTGCGCTGCTGCAGGGTCTGCTGGGCGCGTTCCTGATCGTTCCAGAAATCGGGCCGGGAGGCCTGCACTTCGAGTTCTTTCAGGAGCTGGCGCTGGCGGGGAACGTCAAAGATAGCTCCGCACGAGGTCCATCCGCTGGCGGAGCTGTTCAAAACGATGCTGGAGGTCTTCGAGAATCATGTGTTTAGTCCTTCGTTTTAATTAGATGCGCGAGCCGGCGCCTTTGATTGTGAACGTCTGGCGGCGAGCAACAGCGCGAGCGTGACGCCTGCCGCAAGCCAAGCTACCCAGTCTCCCCAGCGGGTGTAGAGCGTCGTGTCGCTGCGAAACGCATACGGCGCTTCGAGCACCCCGCGAACGTCCGGCGCCAGGCGCGCGACGATGCGGCCGTAAGGGTCCACCGAGACGGTGTGGCCCGTGTTGGTACCGCGCAGCAACCAGCGCCGGTTTTCCGCTGCGCGAACGCGGGCCATGGCCAAGTGCTGCGCCCGCGCCGACGAGCGGCGGAACCAGCCGTCGTTCGAGACATTGATCAGCAGTTGCGCGCCATCGCCGACGAAGCGGCGAACCAGGTCCGGAAAGATCGCCTCATAACAGATGACGACGCTAAAACGGCCTGCCCCTTGCGAAGAGAGCTCGGGGCCAGCGGGAAGCTGGCCGACGGCGTGTTGCGTACCACTGGAGAAGTCACTGACCAGCGCCGTCAGATCCGAAGCGAACCACAGCCAGTCGCGCCCTGGAATGTACTCGCTGAACGGGACCAGATGAATTTTATCATAGACGAAGGACTCGCGGCCGGCCGGATCGAGCAGCGCAGCGCTATTGAACGGCCGCAGGCGCCCGCCCGACGATTTCCAGTGCACGACTCCCAGCAGGAAATAGCTCTGTGATTCACGAGCCATACGGGCCGCGCGCTCCGCGAAGGCCGCCTGCTGCAGCGAAAAGGGCGCAGGCACCTCGGGCCAAACGACCAAGCCGGGTCGCGCTTGCCCGGCGGCAGTGGTGATGCGCTCGAGTTCGTCCATATCGGCGGCGTGGACAGCGTCCCAGTCGGGCCGGTAGTTCATGGACTGGGGCAGATTGGTCTGCACCAGGTGGGCCACGTGCGCAGGCTCTGCTGTCGGAACGAACGACGCGCCGAATGCGCTCACAGCGATGAGCGCGACCGTGGCCGCAAGCCACAGCAGGGCCGGAGGCGTGGCCAGCGCACGTCCCGTCGCGCTGCTCATCGATTTCTTGATCGAGAGCAAGAACCACACCAGCAGGGCATTGTAGGCGGCCACCAGGAGCGAAAGCCCGTAGATGCCGGTGAGCGGCGTGATTTGCAGCAGCACCAAGTTTCCCGACGCGGTGTAGCCGAGCAGATTCCACGGGAATCCGATATCGGGCAGGTGCGTGCGCAGAAACTCGAGCGTGACCCACAGAAACGGCGCGGCCAGAAGTGCCAGACGCTCGCTGCGGCGGGAAAGCCATGCCAGCAGAGCGGCGAAAAGCGAGAAGAAGAGGGACCCCGCAAGCGCCAGCAAAATCAGCAGGGCCGCCGCTTGCCACGCCGGGAGCGGCCCGTACTCGCGCAACACCGCATAAATCCACGGAAGGGTGAGTATATAGAAAGTGAGGCCGAAGAAAAGGCCGCACGCGGCGGCGTCCCGGAGTCCGGCGCCAAGTGAACAGAAGATCAGGCCGGCGATACCGACCCATCCAAGCAGCGACAAATTGTAGTCGGGGTAGGCCAGCGCGAGCGCCGCGCCGGAGCCGAGCGAGATCACCGCGCGCCATCCGCCTGTGGTTAACGCAGCCGAACCACGGATGCGAGTTATCACGCGCACATTCTATCGCGTTCGCCGGGCGCTGTGCCTTGCCTTCGCGCCAGGCGGCGGGTAGGATGATTGGTCACACCTGGAAGTTCCTCCCTGTATGATGAGGATTGTGTCGCGCCGGGGGAGGGTGCGGCCGGAAGAGACCGCGGCAAGGAAGGCCAGTGGGGATGAAATCGATTGTAGTGGTGGGCGCGCAGTGGGGCGACGAGGGCAAGGGCAAGATTGTGGACTACGTGGCCGCCTCGTTCGACTTCGTGGCGCGGTACGCGGGCGGGCACAACGCCGGACACACGGTGATGTACGACGGGCGGCGCTTTGTGCTGCAATTGATTCCGTGCGGAATTCTGCGGCCAGGGCGGCAAGCGGTGATCGGTTCGGGCGTGGTGGTGGACCCGGCGGCGCTGATCGCTGAGCTCGAAAGTTTGGCGCAGGCCGGGATCGACGTGAAGGGCCGCTTGCACATCAGCAACCGGGCGCACCTGATTCTCCCGTTCCACCGGCAGATGGAAAAGGCCGCTGAAGCCGCGCGCGGCTCGGCTCGCATCGGCACCACCTCGCGCGGGATCGGTCCGGCTTACGAGGACAAGATGGCGCGTCACGGGCTGCGCGTCTGTGACCTGATGGACGCCGAGCGGTTCCGGGAAAAGCTGGGGCGGCTGGCCTGCGAAAAAGACAAGCTGTTCCGCGCGGCCTACGGCGCAGAGCTCGAAGCCGGGTGCGTGATCGAGGAGTATCTGGCATATGCGGAGCGGGTGAGACCGTTTGTGACGGATACATCCTTGCTGCTCAATGACGCGCTGGATCAAGGGCGGTCGGTGATGTTCGAGGGCGCGCAGGGCACCATGCTGGACATTGATCACGGGACCTACCCCTTCGTCACCTCATCGAACGCCACCGCCGGCGGGGCCTGCACCGGTCTGGGCGTGGCGCCCACGCGCATCACGGGCGTGATGGGCATTACCAAGGCCTATACCACGCGCGTCGGCAGCGGGCCGTTCCCCACGGAGATGCCGGAGCTGGAAGCGGAACAGATGCGCAATCGCGGGAACGAGTATGGAGCGGTCACCGGGCGGCCGCGAAGGTGCGGGTGGCTGGACCTGGCCCTGTTGCGCTACTCCGTGATGCTGAACGGCATCACCTCGCTGGTGGTTACCAAGCTGGACGTGCTCGATATGCAGCGCGAGATCCAGGTGTGCGTGGGTTACCGTTGCAAGGGCTCGGCGTTGCGTGAAATGCCGGCGGCGGCGGAGGACCTAGCCAAGGTTTCTCCAGAATATCGCGCGCTGCCGGGCTGGCTGGCGCCCACCGAGGGTGTGCGCGACGCCGCCCGCCTGCCCAAAGCGGCGCTGGACTATCTGCGGTTCATCTCCGAGCAGCTCGGCGTCGAAATCGGAATGATTTCGACCGGCCCGGAGCGTGATGCGGGCATCGTGGTGCCCGGAACAAAATTCGCCTCCTGGCTTTAGGTTTGGCTTCCATGCTTTCCTTCACTGACGCCCGTCAAAAAGTGATCGCGGTGGTTACGGCGATGCGGCCGCAACCGTCCCGGGAAACGATCGAACTTGCGCGCGCGGCCGGGCGCGTGCTTGCCGAGCGCGTGGCGGCGGACCGCGATTACCCGCCGTTTGATCGTTCCACGCGGGACGGATTCGCGCTGCGCGCCGCCGACGCCGCGGGGGCCGGCGCGACATTGCGGCGGGTGGGCGAAATCAAGGCAGGCAGCAGCTTCGACCGCGCCGTGGGGGCCGGTGAATGCGTGCAGATCATGACCGGCGCGCCGGCGCCGGCGGGCGCCGACGCCGTAGTGATGATCGAGCAGACACAAATGCAAGGTGACCAGGTGACTTTTGAGCGCCCGGCCACACCCGGGCAGAACATCGTTCCGCGCGGCAGCGAGGCGCGCGCCGGAGAAGAGTTGCTGGCTGCCGGGACGCGCCTGGGTTACGCCGAGATGGCCTTGGCGGCTCAGGTGGGCTGCGCGCGAGTGGAAGTATTCACGGCGCCGCGCGTGGCCATTTTGTCCACGGGGGACGAGGTCGTGGACGTGGCGGCCCAGCCGGGTCCGTTCCAGGTACGGAACGGCAACGGTGTTGCGCTCGAAGCGCTGGTGGCGCAGGCGGGCGCGCGGCCGTATCCATTGGGCAACGCGGCCGACGAGACCGGGGAGTTGCGCCGCGCGATTTTGAACGGCCTGGAAGCTGACGTGCTCCTATTGTCGGGCGGAGTCTCTGCGGGGAAGTACGACCTGGTCGAGACGGTCCTGGGAGAACTGGGAGCGGAAATTTTCTTTGACGGCGTGGCGATTCGACCCGGGCGCCCGGCGGTATTCGGCCGCTGCCGGGGCAAGCCGGTGTTTGGCCTGCCGGGTAATCCTGTCTCGACCATGGTGACATTTGAATTGTTTGTAGCGCCGGCACTGGATTTGCTGTCGGGGGCCGCGGCTCGGCCGCTGCGAATCCTGGGCGCGCGCCTGACGCACGCGCTGCATGAGAAGTCCGGAATGACGCATTTCCTGCCGGCTCGCCTGGACGCTCTGCGCGGCGAGCCGGTGGTCGCGGCATTGCCGTGGCAGGGCTCCGGGGACACGGTCACGCTGGCGCGGGCCAATGCGTTTCTGGTTGTTCCGGCGGAGCGCCCGGATTGGGAAGCCGGAGAATGGGCAGGCGTGATTCCGCGTTGATTTTGTAGCGCCGCCTTCCAGGCGGCAGAGAGGGGACGACCGTCAGTGGCGAAGAAGCTGAGTCATTACGGGGCCGGGGCCGACGTGGCCATGGTGGACGTGACCGGCAAGGAGGTCACCTCGCGCACGGCGCTGGCTCGCGGGTACGTGCGCATCAGCCGCGCCGCGCTGGCGGCGGTGCGGCGCCGCCGCACTCCCAAGGGCGATCCGCTGGAGATCGCGCGCATCGCCGGAATCGCCGCGGCGAAACGAACCAGCGAGTGGATACCTCTTTGTCACCCTCTGGCGCTGACGCACATTGATGTGACCGCGCGGCTATGCCAAAATGGCGTGGAAATCGCCTCGCGCGTGACGGCGAAGGCGCAGACCGGCGTCGAGATGGAAGCCCTGGTCGCCGTCTCAGCCGCCGCGCTCACCGTCTACGACATGTGCAAGGCCCTCGACCCTGCGATGGAGATTACGGACATTTATCTGCTCGAGAAAATCGGCGGGAAGAGCGGCGCCTACCGCCGCGCGCGGCCGTCTAAGCCGGCCCGGACAACTCGGCCGGTAAGACCGGCCCGGAAAACTCGATGAGCCTGGCAGCCAAAGTGCGCGTGCTGGTGGTGGACGATAATCCCCTGGTCCGCGACCTCGTGGTGCAGGGACTACAGCCGATTTGCGAAGTGATTGCCGCCAGCGACGGCGGCGACGCCCTACTCAAGGCGGTGGACGATCCGCCGGGCCTGATCATCAGCGATTTTCGCATGCCTGGCCTGGATGGCCGGCAGCTCTATGAAAAGCTGCGCGGGCGTGAGGCCACTCGTCACATCCCGTTTATCTTTCTGGCCAGCCGGGGCGACATCGAAGACCGGCTGCGGCCCGCGGTGGGGCCTGAGGATTTTCTGCAGAAGCCGTTTTTCGTAGGTGACTTGGTGCGCCTGGCAAAACGGGTAGTCGAGCGGCTGCATCTGGAGCATCTGCAGCGGCAAGCAACGCGTCCCGGCGTGATTCAGGGACGACTGGAAGAAATGGGCGTGGCCGAGCTGATGCAGTCGCTGGAGATGGGGCAGAAATCGTGCCGGCTGCTGCTGCGCCACGGCGCGGAGAGCTGCGAGATGTATTTTGCCGCGGGCCAGTGCAAGGATGCGCGGCTCGTGGTGAGTCCGCCTGGACGGACCGAGCCACTGGGCGCCATCGAAGGCGACGAGGCGGTATTCCAGGCCGTGAATTGGGTCGAGGGCGAATTCGAGATTGATTTCGCCGGTGTCTCCGATCGCACCACCACCACTCGTTCCACCACCGGCCTGCTGATGGAAGCTATGCGCCTGCTGGACGAAGCCAACGCCAACCGCGTCGAGAACTGATTCCACATCATGCGCCTGCGCCGGAAAACGACAATTCTGCGACATAATTCCCGCCAGAATACCAGCTCGGCGCTCCAACCGGACTTCGCATTTGTTGCAACTCAGGCTTGCCCCGGAAGTTTCAGCGGGGTCGTCCCGCTTTGTGGGCGACCTGAGGTTTTGTTCACCCGGCGTCAGCCCCGGTTTCGGGCCGGATCCGGAGCGGACCACCGGAGTCCAGCAACCGGACCGCTGAAGTGCCAGATTTCCAGTTCTCACGTAGACTCACTATGCGCGTAGCCGTTGTGACCGTAAGCGATTCCGTATCCCAGGGCACCAAGTCCGATGGTTCCGGACCGGCGGTGGCCGAGCGCTGCCGGGCCCTGGGCTGGGAGGTCGTCTCGTCGGAAATTCTGCCGGACGACCGCGCTGCAATCGAGAAGCTGCTGAGCGCCCTGGCCGATTCCGGCTCCGCCGATCTGATTCTGACCACCGGCGGCACGGGAATTGGTCCGCGCGACACCACGCCGGAAGCGACCGCCGCCGTATGCGCGAAGCTGCTGCCCGGATTCGCCGAGCTCATGCGCGCCAAGGGCCGCGAGTTTACGCCGCGCGCGGTGATGTCGCGCGCCGTGGCCGGCGTGCGCGCCCGCGCGCTAATCGTCAATCTACCCGGCAGCCCCAAAGGCGCCGTCGAATCCCTCGACGCCGTCGCCGATTTGCTCCCGCACGCTTGCGAAGTGCTGCGCGGCGCCCGCCACGACTGAAAGTCATCGCCAGCTCGAAGTGAACGAATCATCCCGCTTTGTTTGATTGACCGCCGCCGGAATCTGCCTGAAAATACATCGCCTATGAGCAATCCTCTTTCACACAAGCGATTGGCCGTGCTGGGGGCGGGGAAGATGGGCGGCACGCTGCTGCGCGCCTTCCTGGACCAGAAACTGGTATCGCCATCGCACGTGACCGCGACGGTGCGGCACAGCGAGCGCGCCGAAGCGCTGGCGAAGCAACTCGGCGTCAGCGTCACAACCGATAACCGCGCGGCGGTGCGCGGGGCCGACGTCATTCTGCTGGCGGTGAAGCCGCCCACGGTGACCGAGGTGCTGGACGAGATCCGCGCCGAGCTGAAGCCGGATGCGCTGGTAGTTTCAGTGGCGGCTTCGGTGCCGACGAAAATCATCGAGCAGCATCTGCCCGACAAGGTGGCGGTGGTGCGCGCCATGCCCAATACGCCGGTGGCGGTGGGCTGCGGAATGACCGGCTTGTGCAGCGGGAGCCACGCCCGCGCGGAGCATTTGGAGCTGGCGCGGGCCATGTTCGAGGCTGTGGGACGCGCCGTCGTCGTGGATGAGAAGCACATGGACGCGGTCACCGGGCTTTCGGCCAGCGGACCGGCGTTCGTTTACATCATTCTCGAATCGCTGGCCGAAGGGGGCGTCAAGGTCGGCCTGCCACGCGATGTGGCCACGCTGCTGGCGGCGCAGACCATGCTGGGCGCCGCGCGCACCGTGATCGAAACCGGCGAGCATCCAGCACAGCTCAAGGACGGCGTCACCACGCCGGCGGGCTGCACCATCGACGGCATCATGGAGATGGAAGACGGCAGGATACGCTCGACGCTGATCAAAGCCATCGTCAAGGCCACCGAGCGCGCTAAGGAATTAATTTCCGGCGACTGATCCGGATATTTCGCGGCCTCCTGCGAGCATTGGCGGGTGAGACGTGCTGTGCTAGGATACGCGGGGCCAGATTACGGGTGCGGGTCCGCCCTCAGTCTTGGCGGACAACCCGCTGAAAAAAACGATGCCGAGCGCATACTTTCCGATCATCATTTTCGCGGCGCTGGCGGCCGCGTTTCCGGCCGTCACGCTGATCGTTTGCAAGCTGATTCGCCCCGATTCGCGGGCCGTGGGCGACAAGCTGAAGCCTTACGAGTGCGGCGTGCCGGCGGAAAGCGATGCGCGCGGGCGGTACTCGGTGCGCTTCTATATCATCGCTATCCTGTTTGTGATCTTCGACGTGGAGACGGTTTTCCTGTTTCCCTGGGCGGTGCTTTATTCGACCAGTGAGGAAGGCTACCGATTGGCTCCGTTCTATGGGCTGGCGTGCATGTCTGTTTTCCTAGGCATATTGATCATCGGTTACATCTGGCTGTTCCGGAAGCGAGCGCTGGAGTGGGTGTAGGCTGCGCGTGTCCAGCATGGGCGACCTCCCCGGCAGCGCCGTGCGGCCGGGGATTTTTTTCATACGGCTCACCTCGGGGTAGTGGTGCTATTGGCGTGAAGGGCGAGCCAGGAGTGAGCGCACTACTCTACATATTTATTATATCATCGCGGTCAAATGAAACTGCCGCCGGCCGCGGGGAAGTCGTTGACGTCGTTTTCCAGCGTGTGTTAGAAACTACGGTTCGGTTTTCTCCGCCGGCGCCGCTCGTCTGCGCCGGTTGTCTTCCGGACTCATGACCAACGGACCAGAAGAAAAGCAACCGCCGGTTCCGCCCAAGGCTGCTGAGAGCGCGCCGAGTCCTGCCGCTCCCACCAAGCCCGCAGCGGCCACGCCGCCGCCGAGGCCTCCCGCGCCGCCCAAGGAAGGCCCGGTTGCCTTGGACAATGAACTGGTGAAACGCTACCGCGCGCGATTCGGCGAGGCGCTGCGCGAGGCCTGGACGGACCGCAAGCAGGCCATCCTGGTGGTGTCGCTCGAGCGCCTCCTGGAAGCCGCCCAATTCACGCGGGACGACGAACAGTTCGATCTGTTGACCGACCTCACGGCGGTGGACTGGCCCAAGCGCGAAAAGCGCTTCGATCTGGTGCTGAACCTCTATTCCTTTACCAAACAAGAAAGATTGCGGATCAAAGCCCAGGTGGGCGAGGGCGAGCCCGCGCCGAGCGTAGCCGGCATCTGGCCGACCTCCAATTGGATGGAACGCGAAGTTTATGACATGTTTGGGATCGTTTTTTCCGGGCACCCCAATTTGAAACGCCTCTTGCTGCCGGAGGAGTGGGAAGGTTTCCCGCTGCGCAAAGACTACGACATCCTGCAACAAGACGA
>Ga0214473_10010664_pt1 | contig 10796 bp, 8 predicted proteins | sample RVTome_7_FD_203509 | JGI IMG/M metagenome (GOLD analysis project Ga0214473, IMG submission 203509) | Soil microbial communities from uranium-contaminated site in the Upper Colorado River Basin, Wyoming, United States - RVT98D197 | ecosystem: Environmental > Terrestrial > Soil > Contaminated >... | reverse complement strand
CGCCCTTTTTCTTTGCCTGCGGCTTATCATCGAGCCATGCGGATGCACGACCCCGCTCTCGACGATCCGATCGTCGAGCAGCCGGAGCCGGTCACGCTCTTCCTCCCCATCCTCGAGGCCTCGCTGCGGCGGGCGGGGATCGGCGCCGGCCGCGAGGAGATGCTCCGGCGGTTCATGGCGGGCGAGCCGCGCGTCGTGATCGTGGGCGGCGCCCGCGACCACCCGGCCCAGATCGACGACGACGAGGTGTCGCGCCGGGCGGTCTCGGCGATCTGGAAAGAGGGAGCCCTGCCCTTCGAGACCGCCGAGCCCGCGGTCTGCGACGGGATCGCCCAAGGCCACTACGGAATGACCTTCTCGCTGGTGTCGCGCAACCTGACCGCGGCCAGCCTGGTGGCTCAGCTCGAGGCCCACGCCTACGACGGCGCCCTGCTGCTCGACTCCTGCGACAAGAGGCCCGTGGGCGACCTGGCGGCGGTGGTGGAGGTGGACGCGTTCCGAAGGCGCCGGGGCCGGCGGCCCTTCTATGCCTGCTTCATCCCCGCGAGCGTGATGCCCGAGCACCACCTCCCCCGGGACATCCAGGACGAGCTGCGCGGCCTCCGTGGGAAAGCCGGCTCCGGCTACGATGAGGAGATCGAGGCCCTCCTCCTTCACCGCCTCAAGTGCAACACGTACGCGATGTTCAAGAAGCTGCTGGACGGGCTCGAGGACGGGGGGGTGCTGGCGCGGGAGCGGCGGGACCACCTCCTCGCCGAGATCGCCAAGATGACGTGCGAGGCCGGGGGCACCTGCGCCTTCATCGGTACCGGGAACACCGACAAGGCGGTGCTCCATGCCCTCGGCTTCGTGCCCCGCGCCGCCGATCTCCTCACCCGGCCCGCGGGGGAGGAGGTCGTCTCGCGCGCCGTCGCCCTCCTCCTCGACGCCATCCGCGGCCGGCGGGAGGAGCACAGCGCCTCCGCCCTCGTGCGCGCGAACCTCCGCAATGCCGTCCGCGTCTGGAGCGCCATCGGCGGGAGCATGAACTGGGTCCTCCACTTCCCCTATCTCGCCGCCCACGTGGGAATCAAGGTCACGCCCACCTTCCTGGCCGATCTCTCCGACCGCACGCCGTTCCTGATGGACATCGCGCCCTCCGCGGACAAGAGCTTCTTCACGCTCGCGGTCGAGAAAGCGTCGGGCGCGGTCTCCGGACTCGACTCCACGATGAAGCTGCTGCAGGCCGCGGGCCTGGCCGAGGACGCACCCACGCTCGAGGGCCCCTGGAGCTCTCGGCTCCACGACGCCCGGGACCCGAACGACCGCATCCTGCTCCGGACCCCGTCGAGGCCGGTGAGCGGCATCGTCGAGGTCCGGGGCAACTTCACCGACAGCGCCGTCTTCAAACGCGCCGGCATGAGTGCCGAGGCGATCGCCCGCTTCGACCGCAAGGTCTTCCTGGTCGCCTTCTACATGGGCGAGCGGCAGGCCCAGGAGGACCTGCGGCGGGGCCGGGTTCTCTCCCGCCTGGACGGCTTCGTCACCGAGGTCCGGCGCCTGGCCGTCGCCAACTTCGGGGAGGCTGCCTCCGCCCTCGACGGGACCGAGGACGGGTTGCTCGCAGGCGCGGCCCGGCGCGGTCTCTTGAGGGTCCTCGTGGTCATCGCGGGGGAGGGACCGAAGGCCAACGGCATCCCGGAGATGTTCTATCCGTCGGAGTACCTCAACCGGGACCCGGTGCTGCGTCAGGTGGCGGCGCTGCTCACCGACGGTCGGTACTCGGGCGCGACCTACGGCCCCTGCATCGGCCACGCCTCCCCGGAGGCCTACGAGGGGGGCGGCATCGGCTTGCTGCGGACGGGCGACCTCGTCTACCTGGACATGTCCGCCCGCCGCATCGACGTCCTCGACCCGCTGCGGTCGTGGGAGAGCGGTCGCTTCGCCCCCGTCTCCCTCGAGCCCGAGGTGCTGCGCCGGCGTCCGGAACGCGCCGAGCGCCTGGCCTGGATGGACGCCCGCCGCGCGAACATACCGACCACGATCCGCCTGCTCCTGGACGCCACCACCCCGTGCCCGGAGGGCATCACCCCCAACGGGCTGCCGACGAGCGAGACATGGTGACGGCGCTGCTGGCGATGGCGATCGCCGCCGCCTCGCCCCCCGCGGAAGGCGAGGCCCGGGTATCGCTGGACGTGCGGGACGCACCCGTGGTGGACGTCGCGACCCTGCTGACCGAGGTCGCGGGCGCGCAGGTCATCTTCGACCCCGGGATCTCGTGCAAGCTCACGCTGAAAGTGACCAATCTGCAATGGCTCACCGTACTCGATCTCGCGCTGCGCTCTTGCGGCCTGGCTTACGAGGAGGAGAACGCCGTCTTGCGCATTGCCCCCGTGGCCCGGCTGCGCGAGGAGGCCGCCGCGCGCCGCCATCTCGAAGAGGAGAAGCGCCTCGCCGGCCCGCGCAGCGTCACGAGGATCCGGCTGTCGTACGCGCGCGCCCAGGAGATGGCCCCTATCGTCAAGCGCTTCCTCTCACCCAGGGGAGAAGTCGTCTACGACGTCAGGACGAACACTTTGATCATCATCGACGTCGATTGAGGAAGGTCGACGTCGATGATCGTTTCTTTGCCGTTTGAGATGGTCGACGTCGATCGAGGACAGGATCCCGCGTTGAGGACACGTGGGGCCGGGGAGGCTGGCACTAACTCTTTCAGAATGAGACTGTTATGCCGTCGGCTCCGGGCACGACCCTTGCTTCAAGACCTGTAAGGGCCTGTCCGCAGGGGCCCGGGGGTAGGTCGATGCGTCACCCATATCTTGCACTCGGGGTTCTCGCTGTCGCGGTTCCCGCGCTCGCCCAGGAGGGCTACCGCCACGGCCGGATCCGGTACGTCGAGGCGGGCGTGACACTACAGAGAGCGACGGAGACGGCGGCCGAGGAGGCCATTCCGAACCTGCCTTTCTTGCCCGGGGATCGCATCTGGACGGACGACGGCGGAAGGGTGGAGTTCCAGTTCGAGAGCGGCGCGATCACGCGGCTCGACCGCCGCAGCAAGCTCGATTACGTCGCCCACGAGGACGAGCGCGGTGACCGCGTCGTGCTGCGGCTGTGGTCGGGAACCTTGTCTTTGCACGTGCGTGACGATCGAGCTACGCTCGAGATCGAGACGCCGGGGGGATTGGTGGAAGCCTCCCGGAGAGGCGTTTATCGCATCGACACCGACGCCCTGGAGACGCTGCTGTCCGTTTACGACGGGGAGGCCACGATCGACTCCGGTCGGCGCCGCGTGGAGGCCGGGGCGGGGGAGCGAACCGTGGCTCGGCGGGGCGAGCCGCCCGAGACACCGCGACCTTTCGACCGGCGCGAGGCCGACGAGTTCGCGCGCTGGGAGAGCGAGCGCGAGGGGCGCGAGGACTGGGCGGGTGACAGCCGGCGCTACCTGCCGGACGAGCTCGCGCCCTACGCTCCCGAGCTCGACTCCAGCGGAGCGTGGTACCACGAGACCGAGGTCGGATTCGTCTGGCGGCCACGGGTGGCCGCGGGTTGGCAACCCTACTCGCACGGCCATTGGGCCTGGACGCCATACGGCTGGACATGGGTCCCCAACGAGCCCTGGGGCTGGGCACCCTTCCACTACGGGCGGTGGGATTTCTCGGGCGCGCTCGGATGGTACTGGACTCCCGGACACGTGTGGGGTCCCGCCTGGGTGTCGTGGGCCGTGGGCGCCGACTACGTCGGCTGGTGCCCGCTCGGCCGCCGCGACCGGCCGGTGGTCGTCGACGGCCGCTCCCGGGGCAATGCCATCCCCCGCGGAAGCGTCGGGCCGAGCAAGGACCCGTGGACCTACGTCCGCCGCGGCGACGTCGGTCTCCGGGACGTGGGGCGCCGACGGGTCGACGTGAGCCCGACGGAGGCGAAGGCGCTGCGGATCGTGGACGCCACCCGCGGCCGGCCCACGCGCGAGTTCAAGGTCGCCGAGGGCGGTGCCGCCGTGCCGCGCGCCATCAAGACCCGACACACTCCGGGCGACTACGTCCCGGAGCTTCGCGGGGACCCGGCGACGACGATCCCCTTCCCCGTGCCGCGCCGCCGACGCAAGGCCGAAGAGGCGGAGCGCGAGGAGGAGACGGGCAAGACCTCCCTCGACCCCGCCCGCACACGCAGCCCTCGGCCGAGCGGAGTGCGCACGACCTACCCCGATCGATCGACCCGACCGACCGACGAGACGCGGTCCCCCTCTCCGCCTCCCCCGACCACCCAGCCGCGGGAAAAGGACGCGGACGACGACCGGCACGCGGACCCCAACCGCGACGTGCTTCGCCGCCTCTTCCGGCCCCTGACCGAGCCGCGGACGCCGCCGAGCGCGGAGCCGCGCCGGGTCCGGGACGACGAGAACGATGAGGCGCGGCCCCGTGGCGGAGCCGTTCCCCGCGGCGACGGCACCGCCCCCCGCCGGGAGCAGAAGCCTCCTCCTCCGGCCCGGGCGGCTCCCGAGCCGCGGAAGGCGCCGCCGGCACGGCCCGACACCGAAAAGGCGGTGAAGCGTCCGCCGAACAAGGAGCGCGAGAAGTAGGGCAGCGAGACCTACCCGCGCTATAGTCGGAAGCGATGGCCGCTTCCGTCACGCTTCCCGCGCCCCGCATCCTCACCGTGCGCCGACTCGCGGTGACGCTGCTCTTCGCGGCCGCGATCGTGGGCGGCGCGCTCTTCGGCGTCCTCTTCGCCTACGAGAGCGACCTCCCGCAGGTGGCCTCGCTCGAGGACTTCCAGCCCAACATCATTACCCAGGTCTTCGCCGCCGACGGCAGCCTCCTCGGCGAGTTCGCGATCGAGAAGCGGGTCGTCGTGCGCTTCAAGGACATCCCGCCGGTCCTGCGCAACGCCATCGTGGCGGTGGAGGACGCCGACTTCTGGAAGCACCTCGGGCTGAACCCCTGGCGCATCCCCGGCGCCGCCATCGCGAACATGCGCAGCGGCCGCCGCGGGCAGGGCTTCTCCACCCTGACCATGCAGCTCTCGCGGCTGCTCTTCCTCACCCCCGAGAAGACCTACGAGCGCAAGATCAAGGAGGTCATCCTCGCCTTCCAGATCGAGAAGAACTTCACCAAGGAGGAGATCTTCGCGTTGTACTGCAACCAGATCTACTTCGGCCACGGCAACTACGGCGTGGAGGCGGCCAGCCAGTTCTTCTTCAACAAGCCCATCCAGGACCTCACGCTCCCGGAGGCCGCCTTGCTGGCGGGACTTCCCCAGAACCCCACCCGGCTCTCGCCCCTCGAGTTCCCGGAGCGGGCGCTGGGACGCCGCAACCACGTCCTGCAGCGGATGGCCGAGGAGAAGTACGTCACGGCGGGGGAGGTGGACGAGGCGCAGAAGGCGCCGCTCGGCCTCCGGCTCCGGAAGGAGCCGCCCTCGATCGCCCCTCACTTCCTGGAAGAGGTCCGCAAGTACCTGGAGCGCGAGTACGGGAGCCAGCGGATCTACCAGGGGGGGCTGCGCGTCCATACCACCCTGGATCCCCGGATGCAGCGGATCGCGACCCAGGCGCTGGGCAAGGGGCTTCGCACCCTGGACCGGCGGGCGCGCGGCTTCGTGAAGCCGGAGGCCTCCCTGCTCAAGGACGGCGTCCTGCCGGACGCCGTGCACCTCGACGAGTGGGATTGGCCGTTCACCAGCGGCGACGTGGTGCGCGGCGTGGTGCTCGCTTCGGACCGCTCGCTCGCCCTCGTCCAGATCGCCGACTACCGCGCGAAGGTGGGGCCCGGGGAGATCGCCTGGACGCGGGCGCGAGGCGTCTCCGACATCCTGCCCCGGGGAGCCGTGGCCCCTTTCCTGATCCAGTCCCTCAGCGACGAAGAGGGCAAGAAAGAGGCGCGGGTGCTGCTCGAGCAGGAACCGAAGGTGGAGGGCTCATTCCTCGCCCTCGACGTCAAGACCGGCGCGATCAAGGCGATGGTCGGTGGATACGACTTCCAGAAGAGCAAATTCAACCGCGCCACCCAGGCCATGCGCCAGGTCGGCTCGGCCTTCAAGCCCATCGTGTACGCGGCGGCCCTCGAGAAGCTGGGCTGGACAACCGCCACCATCATCGTGGATTCCCCGATCTCGTTCACGAACCCCTGGAACAAGGAGACCTGGGCGCCGCAGAACTACGACTACGCCTACATGGGACCGATCCCGCTGCGGAGGGCCATCGAGCAGAGCCGGAATGTCCCGGCCGTGAAGACGCTCCAGGCCATGGGGGTCGAGACGGGGATCGAGTACGCCCGCAAGCTCGGCCTCGCCGGAGAGCTGCCCCCGTTCCTTCCCATCGCGCTGGGAGCGGGAGAGGCGACCCTGCAGGAGATGGTGGGGGCCTTCGCCGCCTTCGCCAACCAGGGGCTCCGCATGAAGCCGTACCTTATCGCGCGGATCACGGACCGCGACGGGAACATCATCGAGGAGGCGCGTCCCCAGGCCCGCGACGCCATCCGCGCCGACACCGCCTACCTGATGGTGAGCCTCCTGCGGGGCGTGATCGAGCGCGGCACGGCGATCCGGGCGCGGGCCCTGAAGCGGCCGATCGCGGGAAAGACCGGCACCACCAACGACTTCACGGACGCGTGGTTCATCGGCTTCGAGCCGTCGCTGGCGGCGGGCGTCTGGGTCGGCTTCGACGAGAAGAAGGACAGCCTCGGCAAGGGTCAAGAGGGCGGCCGCGCGGCCCTTCCCATCTGGATCGATTTCTGGGGCCAGGCCATGAAAGACCAGCCGATCGACGACTACCCCATCCCCGGCAACATCGTGTTCGTTCCGATCGACGAATACGGGCGGCCAGGCCGGCCGGGCACGCCCGGTGTCCAGATGGAGGCGTTCGTGGCGGGGACGGAGCCGCGGGCCGCGTTCGCGGCCGCGGGCGGGCAACCGTGAAAAGCCCTCTCCGCACCCGGAACCGCAGCCGCAGACGGACACCGACGCCACAGAGGCACAGCGCGGCAATAGCCGCAACCAAAGACGGACGGACGGAAGGAAGCCAGGGAGGCACGGAGAGAGACGAACAGACGACGGGCGACGCGGAGCGGCCCCGAGGGCGCTGGTCCTCGAGGAGGCTCAATGGTCGAACGGACGTCTCACCAGAGTCCCCGACCCCGCGTAGAGTCGGGGGGTTGGGGGGCGCGGCGCAGCGCCCCCCAGAATGAATTACGCCAGCCGAGCACAGCCCCGAAGCCCGGCCCTTCAGGAGCCCGTCTTCCCCGGTGTAGGACGGGCTCCTGAAGGGCGATAGTCCGGGTAGCGCGCGGGGGGACCGAAGGTCACACGCCAGGACTTGCCGTCGGCGAGACGGTAACGGTAGACGGCCCAGCCCCCGGCGACGTCCGAAGCGAAGGCGACCTCGCTCCCGTCCGGGGAATAGACCGGGTCGTAGTTCAGGGCCGGCCAGTCTATCAGGACCGTCTCCGTTCCCGCGGCCAGATCGTGCTCGACCAGGCGGCTCGTGGGACGGCGGTGCCCGCGGCTCACGTAGGCCACCCTGCTTCCGTCCGGGCTGAATCGCGGCTCACAGCCGCCGCCGGTGAGGCCGGAAACGCGCCGCTCGCCCCCGGTGACCGCGTCCACGACGTAGATCTGGTGGCCGATCCGCCAGTTCGACGAGAAGACGATGCGGGTGCCGCCCGCGCTCCAGTGGGGGTTGCCCATGACCGTCCGGCGGCCGTGGCGCACGAGCGCGCGCTCGGCGCCCGACACGAGGTCGACGATCCACAGCGCCTCGTGGCCGCCCGGGTTCGAGAGGAGCGCGAGCCGCCGGCCGTCGGGCGAGACGTCGGCCTGGAGCTCCCGGTTCGCGTTGGCGCGCACCCGGCGCGCCTCTCCTCCCTCGATGTCGACTTCCCAGAGCTGCCACCTTCCGGACCGCTCGGAGGCGAAGAGCACCCGGCGGCCGTCGGGGAAAAAGCGGGGCAGGCCGTCGGTGGCGGGGTCGTCGGTGAGGCGCCGCTCCGGGCCCCCGTCCGCGGGCATCAGGTAGAGGTCCTGGTTGCCGTCCACGACCCGCTCGTAGACGAGGTCCGCCGGCGGCCGGCCCGGCCCCGGGGCCGGCGCCGGCGGAGCGGCGGCGCCGCCGCAGGCAGGGAGGAGAAGAAGAAACGGACCTGTAAGCGCGACACGGAGGAAGGCTCCCGACCCGGCCCGCCGCTTGAGAAGAGGGCCCATGGAAGGCTGGCGAATTCTGCCATACGTTGTCGACTCCCACGGCCGAACGACCTCTGGTCCAAGAGGAAACCGGCGAAAAGCGGGGTGCGGGGCCGCCTCCGGCCACGGCTCCCGCAGAAGGCCGCATCCCCAGTGCCGTAGTCGGTCCTAGATGGCGGAGACCGGCGCCGAGACATGACGAAGGGGAGTGGGAGCCCCGCGGCCCCGGCGGTGATGGGAGGCGGTGCTGCGCCCTGAGTTGCGGATGCAGATCAGGGCGCTGTATCATCTGCATGCGGCGGCAGACATGCGGACGACCCTCAACCTCAACGACGAGGCCATGGCGAGCGCCATGAAGCTCTCCCCCGGGAAGACCAAGACCGACGTCATCAACGCCGCTCTCCGTGAGTACGCTCGCCGACGGCGTGTTCGCGGGCTTCTCAGATTCCGGGGAAAGGTACGGTGGGAGGGCAACCTTGATGAGCTCCGGCAACGCGAGCCGCGTCGCCGATGAGAGTCCTCGTCGACACGTCGGCCTGGGTAGACTTCCTGAACGGTTACCCGTCGGCCGTCGCAACCGAAGTGGCCGAGCTGCTCGCCGGGGAGGAGGACCTCTGCACTTGCGGGATCGTCGTGGCTGAGGTCTTCCAGGGATTGCGAAGAGACAAGCCACGGGAAGCGATACGAAGATCGTTCGAGGAGCTAACGTTCTTGGAGCCTGCAGGAATCCGTCCCTACCTCCGGGCGGCTGAGGTGTATCGCATGCTCCGCCAAAAAGGGCGCACCGTCCGGTCCACGATCGACTGCGTGGTAGCGGCCATCGCGGAAGAGCACGGTTGCTACGTGCTGGCACGGGACCGCGACATGGATGCCATCCTCGAGAGCGGGCTCGTCAAAGCGCGCCCCTGGCCCACCGCCAGCCCCCCGCCCTGAGGCGCGGGCAGGCCGGTCCAGATTCCCCACGGAGCGCGTCGCCCCACGTTATCGGGACGCGCTCCGAGGGCGATAGTCCGGATGACGCGCCGGCCCGGGGCCAAACGTCACGCGCCAGGACTTTCCGTCGGAAAGGCGCTGGCGGTAGATCGCGTACTCGCCGCCGATGTCGGAGGCGAAGGCGATCTCGTCGCCGGCGGGAGAATAGACGGGATCGTAGTTGAGGGCGGGCCAGGCCACCAGCACCTTCTCCTCGCCGGTCGCGAGGTCGTGCTCCACCAGGGTGCTTCGCTCCCCACCCAGATGGCCGCGGTTGACGTAGGCCACCCGGCGCCCGTCGCGGCGGAATCGGGGCTCGCACCCTCCCGACGTGATGGACGAAACGCGGAGCTGGTCGCCGGTCGCCAGGTCGAGCACGTAGATCTGGTGGCCGATCCTCCAGTTCGAGGAGAAGACGATGCGCCCCCCATCCGGGCTCCAGTGCGGGTTGCCCAGGATCGACCGCTTGCCGTGCCGGACCAGCAGCCGCGAAGCCCCCGACCCCTTCTCCATGACCCAGAGGCACTCCCGTCCTTCCGCGTCCGAGAGGAAGGCCAGGCGCGCGCCGTCCGGGGATGGATCGGCCTGGTACTCCGTGTGGCCGTTCACCCGGAGTCGGCGCGGCTCGCCGCCCTCGGCCGCCATCTCCCAGAGCTGCCAGTTCCCCGACCGCATCGAGCTGAAGATCAGCGCCCGCCCATCGGGCGTCCAGCGGGGCAGCGCGTCGTAGGCAGGGTCGCGCGTGAGCCTGCGCTCCACGCCCCCCGCCCCCGAGGCCAGGTAGAGGTCCAGGTTGTCGCCCACCGTCCGCTCGTAGACGAGGTCGGGGGCCGGAGGCGCTCCCCCGGCGGGCGCCGGCGGGGACGTGGCCGCCGGACGGTCGCACCCGCAGTGGAGGGCGAAGGCCGCGAGCGCGAGGGCGACCCTCACTCGTCCCCGGCCGCGGCCTGGGCGAGCGTCCCCTTGGCCCGGGCGATGAGCGTGGCCTTGATGAGGTCGTCGAGGTCGCCGTCGAGCACCCGGTCCACGTCGCCGACCTCGTGGCGGGTCCGCAGGTCCTTGACCATGCGATAGGGATGGAGCACGTAGGAGCGGATCTGGCTCCCGAACCCGATCTCCTTCTTCGAGGCTTCCACCGCGTCGAGCTTCTCGCGCCGCTTCTGCATCTCCAGCTCGTACAGCCGCGCCCTCAGGATCTTCATGCCCACTTCGCGGTTCCGGATCTGGCTCCGCTCGTTCTGGCAGGAGACCACGATCCCGCTGGGCAGATGCGTGATGCGGACCGCGGAATCGGTCACGTTCACGTGCTGGCCCCCGGCTCCGCTGCTGCGATAGGTGTCGACCCGGATCTCCTTCTCCTGGATCTCGATCTTGATGTCCTCGTCGATCTCGGGCCAGGCGAAGACGGACGCGAAAGAGGTGTGGCGGCGGGCGGCGGAGTCGAAGGGGCTGATCCGCACCAGCCGATGCACGCCCACCTCCGCCGAGAGGTATCCGAACGCGTACTCGCCCTGGACGAGGACGGTCGCGCTCTTGATTCCCGCCTCCTCCCCCGCCTGGATGTCGGTGAGGTCGCGCTTGTAGCCCTTGCGGTCGCACCAGCGCAGGTACATCCGCAGGAGCATCTCCGCCCAGTCCTGGCTGTCGGTCCCGCCTTCACCGGAGTTGATGGT
>Ga0214473_10010662_pt1 | contig 10796 bp, 15 predicted proteins | sample RVTome_7_FD_203509 | JGI IMG/M metagenome (GOLD analysis project Ga0214473, IMG submission 203509) | Soil microbial communities from uranium-contaminated site in the Upper Colorado River Basin, Wyoming, United States - RVT98D197 | ecosystem: Environmental > Terrestrial > Soil > Contaminated >... | reverse complement strand
CGTCAAAATGGTAATCTATTTGAGAAACACTTCCGATTTCGGCAAGATGAATCAGGTCTATCGGGCTTATTTCAAAGATGGTGAACAACCGGCAAGGGTTACAGTTCAGGCGATGTCGCCGATTGAGAGCATCGATATCGAGATAGAAGCAACAGCCTTAATCAATGAGGAAAAAAAGATTGAGTCCGTGACATATGGTAAACCAGTTTAACTAAAGCAATTGAACCCACTCTAAATCTGTGGCATATAATCCGGTTTGTTGAGGCATTGCCTGATCAGAGAATTGTGAACGCACTGAGTACATGCACCTTACACTTGTGAGGCCTCCATTGTCAATGCAGGAAAGTAATCCAGATGGAAAAAAGATGATGGATAAACTCGAACTTACAGGCTCCACAATAGCCCTGCGGACCCATTGTCTGGACGATGCCAATTCTGTATATCAAGCGGTACGGGAATCGATCTCTGAGCTGATACCGTGGATGCCTTGGTGTCATACGGAATATTCTCTTGACGAGACCAGGATTTGGATAGCGTCCCGCAATGAAGCGTTGGCAAAAGGAACCGAATACGACTTCCTCATTGTAGACCGACTCGACGGTTCTCCCCTTGGCGGCTGTGGCCTCAATCATATCAACAATAATGATTGCTTCGCCAATCTGGGATATTGGGTCAGAACAAGCAGGGCAGGACAAGGTGTGGCAACGGCAGCAGTGCATCTGCTTGCAGGTTTCGGGTTTAGAGAACTGAAGCTGAACCGGATAGAGATTGTTGTTGCCAGGGACAATACGGCAAGCCAGCGAGTCGCCCAAAAAGTTGGAGCAAAGCGTGAGGGAGTATTGCGCAGGCGTCTTGTCGTACGGGGTCGGGTCTACGATGCTATCATGTTTTCCTTGATTCCCGAAGGTATTGCAGCGGATTTCAAAGACACTGGAGGTAAGCAATGAAGATGATTGGAATCCTGGGAAGTACAAGAAAAGAGGGGAATACCGAAATCCTGTTGGACGTCGCCCTCGAAGAGGCCCAAGCGAAAGGGTCCTCCACGTCAAAGGTCACGTTGAGGGATAAGGTCATTGCTCCCTGTGATGGCTGCATGGGATGCGCCCGGACCGGAGAGTGTGTCATCCAAGATGATATGCAGGAAGTGTATAAAGAAATACGGGAGGCTGACGGGATTATCTGGGCCAGCCCTGTATACTACTGGTCGATGTCGGGCCTTACTAAAACCGCCCTCGATCGGACCTTCGCCCTCAATTTTCCCACACTCCAACAGGCCGGCAAGATAGGGGGGTTGATCCTCGTGGCAGGTATCCGGGGTTCTGTGAGTGCGGCCAATCCCTTTCATATGTATTTCATTTACAACCACATGTTTGCTGCCGAGTTTACCTGGGGCTATGCCGGAGAAAAGGGAGCGATCAAAAATGATGCCTTTGCCATCAGTATGGCCAAGGCAATGGTCCATCAAATGCACGCTCTCTTTCAAGCCAATCTCAAGTACCCTGAAGAATTCGATATGCCCTTACATCGCCTCGTCCGGGAAAAGCTCAATGGCTGAGGTGCGTAATAAGAGACTTATGGAAAGATACGTTAATTATGACATCATTGCTCCCATGTACGACCGTCGTTATAAAGAAAACGACTATAGTGGAGTGCAGGAAGTTTTGCTCAACTTTATTGATGCGGATTTGTCAGCCCGTGTCCTTGAAGTCGGGTGCGGAACTGGACACTGGCTGGAAGTGCTTGACGGGCAGGAGTATCGTGTCGCAGGGCTGGATGCCTCACGATCAATGGTTGACCGAGCAAAGAGGCGGATACCACACGCAGCACTGGTGCATGGTCATGCAGAAGAACTCCCTTGGCAAGCCACTTCTTTCGACCGGATCTTCTGCATCAATGCCTTGCATCATTTCTCAGATAAGCCAGCCTTCATGACAGAGGCTCGCCGTGTGCTCAAGCAGGAAGGCAAGCTGATGAGCGTCAGTCTGGACCCACACACGGACTGTGAGCAATGGTGGGTCTACGACTATTTTCCTCAGACCGTCGATCTTGATAAAGAGCGTTACCTGTCTGGGCATGCAATCCGTCAAATGACGTTGGCGAGTGGCTTTAAAGGATGCCGAACCTTTGAGGCCCAGCATAGGGTGTTAAATACTCCAGCACGTACTGCCCTTGAGCATGGGCGTCTTGCTAAGACCGTGACCTCGCAATTGGTTCTCCTGAGCGATGATGAGTATATGCAAGGGATCAGTCGGATCTGGAGGGATATTGAGGCTGCCGAGGATCACGATGAGGTTCTGACTTTGAGTGTGGATGTGCGGCTTTATGCCACAATAGGGTTGGTGGCATAAGATTATGGGCACGTAGATTCCAACAGACGCTGTTGGAAGAAGTTAAATCAAGTGATATGAAGATCGAAACTGCAACCATAGATGATTATGATCAGCTCAGAACTCTGTTTCACGCCGCGTACATTAAATATGTGCAGAGAATAGGCAAAGAACCAGAGCCCATGACGACTGACTATAGGCCAAAAATTGAAAGAGGATTGGTTTTTGTTATTCGTAAAGGTGCCACAATTATCGGAGCAGTGGTCCTTGAGAATCGTGAATCCTTTTTGGACCTCCGCACTCTTGCGGTGAGTCCAGAGCATCAAGGAAAAGGGTTGGGTAGACAGCTTCTCAAGTTTGCCGAAGAAGAGGCGGTGTCGAGGTTCTCGATTTCTGCGGGCCTTTCGAAGTCTTCACATCCACACGCCTTAATGAAGAAATGCGACGGGATGACCTTTCTCCATTTGAGGTACTACTGGTTGCAAATAGCTAAAAACGCTTCTGGTGCCCTTGTAGGACTCTCGGAGATACAGCAATGATGAAATCCGCAAACTTTGATCAATCAAGATGGGCCGATCAGAAATTCTCGCAAGATTATCGTGATGAAGCGAAGGGCCGGAAGCAAATGTTGATTAACTTCTGAGCTCCAGTATAATTGACAAGACTATGCCCAGAAATGTCGAAATCAAAGTCCGCCTCGATAATGTAGAAGAGCAGCGTTCCTTTGCAGCATCTCTCTCGGGTGGCCCCCCGGAAGTGATTGCACAAGAGGATATTTTCTTCAACGTGCCTCACGGGCGATTGAAACTGCGCTTCCTTTCCCCAACGGACGGTCAATTGATCTTCTATGATCGCGCCGACCAGGCTGGTCCAAAGACGTCGACGTACATGATGCTGGAGACGGACCGTCCTCACCAACTCAAGGTGGTTTTGGAAGCGGCCTTTGGTATCAGAAACACCGTTCGGAAAACGCGGCAATTATACATGGCTGGTCGTACCAGAATCCATATCGACCATGTTGAGTCACTTGGCCATTTCCTGGAACTGGAGGTGATACTCGCAGAATCGGAAGACCCAAAAGTGGGGGAAGGGGAGGCACACGAAATCATGCAGGAGCTTGGTATCAGCGCAACACAGCTTATTGCAGGGTCGTATATCGATTTATTGGAGCAAAAACCCTAACCTGTGCAGCGGAAGCGACAAACCACCCGGCTGATTTTGTTTGTGATACGGCTATGAAAGATAAAAACGAAATGATCCAAGTCCGTGATTGTACAGGGGCCGATTTTGAACAGCTTGTTGGACTTCTCTCGCAACTTTGGCCCGATACCCAACTGGACACTCAGCGGCTAAAGGAAGTTTTCAATCGAGGATTATTATCGGGGCATCAACGTTACATTTGTGCAACCTAAATTATGATATTATCGCCAGCGTATTGTGCACAAAATTCTATCGTTGCAGGGGTTCTCAATGCAGTTTGAATGGGATCCAGAAAAAGCAAAATGGAACTATAAGAAGCACAGGGTATCCTTTGAAGAAGCGGTAACGGTGTTTTACGATCCATTATCAGCAACCTTTGATGACCCTGATCATTCAGTTGGAGAACAAAGGTTAATCACCATAGGCTTTTCTTCTCGCGGTCGTTTGCTTGTTGTATCATATACAGAGAGAGGAAAAGTTTCACGTATCATCAGTGCACGACTTGCGACTGTGCATGAAAGGAAAAGACATGAAAACGAAACAAGAAATGAACCATGATGAATTACGTCCAGAATATGATTTTGACTATTCTAAAGCTATCCGCGGCAAATACTATAAGCGCTTGTTGAAGGAAGGGGCTAACGTCGTTGTCCTTGAACCGGATATAGCCAAGGCTTTTGGAGATTCATTTGCAGTGAATGAGGCGCTGAGGTCGCTTCTTGATTTAACGCGCTCAACTCAGCGTCTAACCAAGCGTTCAGGTGGACATGGCTTAAAACGCCGCACTGCTTAATACTGCTCTGTCAGGCTGAAATGGGAGACTCCATATGAGACTATTGCAAAATGACCTTAGCAGGCAGGAAATCGAGTGGAATCTCAGCCAATGAAATGGAATGTTTTTGGGAGACGGCGATAACTTATCGTGTGATAGGGGATTGTCGCGAAGCGGTCAAAGCCGCGGAAGAACACGTGCGTGTAATTAACGGATAGAAGAACATCACAAAAAAAGGCCAACCTAATCTTCATGCAAGGTTACGATGCACTTGAATCAGTTAAAAATTCCTGTGGAAGCATCCCCAAGGTAGAGCTCCATCTGCATTTAGAGGGGGCAATACCTTATGGCGCCCTGTGGCAATTGGTTCAGAAATATGGCGGCGATCCAGGCATACCTAATCCTGAAGCGCTTCGACGCCGGTTTAAGTATAAGGATTTCCCTCATTTTATTGAGACCTGGGTCTGGAAGAACCAATTTCTAAGGGAGTATGAGGATTTCACCTTCATTGCTGAACACGTTGCACACGACCTGGCCCATCAGCATATCCTCTATGCAGAAATATTTTATTCGCCTGCCGATTTTGCCCAATACGGACTGAAAACCCAGGAGCTCACCACAGCAATTCGAAAGGGGTTTTCTCAGGTCTCCGCGATTGAGATCGCCCTGGTTGTTGATTTTGTGCGAGATTTTGGTCCGGAAAGAGCAGCGATCACGCTCCAGGAAATGAATGAAGTGAAAGACTTAGGGGTGATAGGAATAGGCATCGGGGGGTCGGAGCATACCTTTCCGCCCGAACTGTTTGCCGACGTCTATAAAGAGGCCCGGCGGTTGGGGTTTCACACCACGGCCCATGCCGGAGAAGCAGCAGGAGCAAAAAGCATCTGGGGAGCCGTTCGAAACCTGGGCGTGGAGCGGATTGGGCATGGGACCCGGGCCTATGAAGATGAAGCCTTGCTTGATTTTTTAGTTGAGCATGAAATTCCCTTGGAAATGTGTCTCCTCTCGAACCTGTGTACCGGGGTAGTCAGTTGCATTGAGGAGCACCCTGTACGACGTTACTTTGAGAAAGGGGTAATGGTGACAATCAATACGGATGATCCCAAGATGTTCGGCAATTCGTTAGCTCAGGAATATGAAGTACTGGAGAAAGATCTCGGGTTTTCCCCGAAAGAAATCCAATCATTAATGGTTAATGCTGTGCAGGCATCATGGCTGCCTAAACACAAAAAGCAGCAACTATTAAATAGGAGTATTATGACCGATGAATGATCTTACCATCCGGAGCTACGATCCATCTGATCAGGACGGTGTGGTTGGCCTATGGACAGCTTGTGGTCTGGTCGTCCCATGGAACGATCCGGTCAAAGACATTACACGAAAGCACAATTTCCAGAAGGAACTGTTTTTAATTGCCGTTGCCAATGGCGAACTGGTCGGGACAGTCATGGCAGGTTATGAAGGCCATCGGGGATGGATTAACTACCTTGCTGTTGCTCCATCCTATCAGAGGAGTGGTATTGGTCGCCAGCTGATGCGAGAAGCAGAGACGCTTCTGCAAGCCCGTGGTTGCCCCAAGATCAACCTCCAGGTTCGTGCAACCAACACCGGTGTGATAGAGTTTTATCAGAAACTGGGATTCTCCTATGACGACGTTGTGAGCTTGGGAAAAAGACTGGAGAAAGACTGAAAGGCAAAACAAACATATCCATGATCCAAATCCGTGATTGTCCAAGGGATGATTGAGAAATGATCGGCGGAAACAAAAGCAGTAGCATTTGATTTCGAAAGCACACGCGTCCGGGTTTTTCTAAATTCTGAGAAGTTTTAGAAATGATAGACGGAGATAGATCACACCCTTTATTTGAGCCCTGCTGCCTGGCAACAACGATCGGCAGCCTGCCCCACACTGACGTGTCCCGTGGGACAGACCTGATGTTCGAAAGCACCCCGGAGATTCCCTCCTGGGTTCAGTTCCCCAGGCGCGTCTTTCAGGAGAACATGATGGTGCAATTTACCGAGGGAATGCCCGGGCTGTTGAGGGATGGAGACCGGATGTACTTTGACACTAAGGCAAACGACTTCACCGATCAACTTACAGAATTTTTTGCTCACTATCTGGCTGCGGCAGAAAACGGAGACTGTGATGCACTGGACCACTTCGCCATATCGACACGGTATGCCGCAGGATTCGCCGAGTTCGTGACCAGATTACAGGAGCAAAATATTCCCAGGGTGGCACTCAAGGGACAGGTTGCAGGGCCCTTTACGCTCGGGATCAACCTTTTGGATCAAGAAGATAGATGTTCTTACTATGAGGGCCAATTAAGAGATGTGATTGTTAAAACAGTGGCAATGAAAGCGATGTGGCAATTGAAGCAATTAAGACCATTTCGTCAACGAGTAATCATACTTATCGATGAACCAACATTGATAAACTTTGGTTCACAAATGTTTCTTACCGTCAGCCGGCAGGATATCATTCATGATTTGAATGAGGTCGCAGCTGTGATCCATGATCAGGGTGGGCTGGCTGGAATTCATTGCGAAGCTAATACGGATTGGTCGCTGTTAATGGAGACTGATCTTGATATCCTGGCCTTTGACGCCTATGACCATATGCAAGCCATCACCCTTTACCCCGTAGAACTGCATACCTTCCTGGAGCGGGGAGGTTGTCTGGGCTGGGGTATCGTTCCAACTCTTGATAGGGAAGCTGCTGCAACAGAAACAGTCTCCTCCCTCTTGCTTCGCTTCGAAGAAGGGACAAATCAATTAGTAAGCCGGGGCTTTGACCGGGAGTTGCTTTTGAGACGGGCTCTGATCACTCCAAGCTGCGGAGCGGGTGGTGTGCTCACCGAACCGCTGGCTGAGCGGGTGTTAAGTTTGTTGTCTCAACTTTCCACAGTCCTACGCGACCGCTATGGATTTAGATAATGATGTTTATTGAGACGAGTTGAGTTAAGGAGTGAAGGAACGAATCCAATGTGGTATTATATACACTCCGTCAACAACCAAATAGACGAATTACTAAGGAGTCCATAATTGAGAAGACATATTTTTTACCGTTCACCCTGAGCTTGTAGTTCGACAAGCTCACCATGATCCTTCGACAAGCTCAGGATGAACGGTCATGGTGAGCCTGTCGAACCATCGCCCTGAGCCCGTCGAAGGGAGGGTGCGTTGCTACGCCGTTCATGCTTCGACAAGCTCAGCACGAACGGCTTGTTTTCAGTGTCTATACAATTTATGGACTGATTAGTACTTATGTGAACATACACAAAATTGACTATGATCAAAAGATACCAAATCTATCCGATTATGAAAGGAGGTTAGAATATGTCTAAGAAGATTTTACAGATTAATCTGCGGTTCAATGTCCCGGCTGGAGAGATGGTGAAAGAGTTCAATGGAGCTGCTAACCCCATTGCGGCGGTGCCAGGGCTGAAGTGGAAGATCTGGATAATGAATGAAAAGCAAAGTGAAGCCGGGGGGATCTACCTCTTCGAGGATGACACCTCCTTAAAATCGTACATAGAAGGTCCAATCGTTGCTCGACTGAAGGCCAACAAGGCTGTCAGTGACATCACGGTGAAGTCCTTCGATGTTGTAGAGGGACCGACGGCACTAACCCGCGGTCCCGTCAAAGCATAAGACGGGGATTTGAAGAAGGAGGAAAGAAAATGAAGATTGATGTTTTTGCTCACATTCTAACAGAGAGATTTTTATCCATCTACCGGAAGAAGGCTCCCGCCATAGAAAATCAGATTGAAGTATTGACCCCGCCTGTGGTTGACCTTCAAATACGGTTCCGGCTCATGAGCCGATACCCGGACGTATTGCAGATGCTGACAGTGGCCAATGTGCCTCTGGAGAAGTCCGTCCCCCCAAAGGATGCAGTTGAATTGGCCAGGATTGCCAATGATGAATTGGCAGACCTGGTCATCAAGTACCCGGACAAGTTTTTCGGCGCTGTCGCCTGTTTGCCGATGAACGATATCGATGCCGCCCTGGAGGAGACTGATCGGGCCATTACAAAACTGAGGTTGAAAGGAATACAGCTATACAGCCGTATTGCCGGAGAACCCCTTGACTCTCCAAGGCTCAAACCCCTCTATCAGAAAATGGCAGGATATAATCTCCCTATATGGATTCATCCAACTACCAACGAAAAGCTGGACAATGATATCGGAATCTTCAGCTGGCCCTTTGAAACCACATCCGCCATGCTGCGCCTGGTTAAATCCGGAGTTTTTGCCGAGTATCCCAATATCAAGTTCATCGTTCACCATGCCGGCGCGATGGTGCCCTTTTTCGGGGAACGGATCAAGTGGGTCATGTCGCTGGTTCCCCAGCCCTATCCCAATATCCATGAACACTTCAAGAAGTTCTACGTTGATACGGCAGTTTACGGAAATACTTCTGCTCTCATGTGCTCGTATGACTACTATGGCGCCGACCACATGCTCTTTGGAACGGATGCGCCCCTTGGACCCAGGTGGGGGATGGTAGAAGATACCATCGAATCTATCGAAAGAATGACCATCCCTGATGCGGACAAAGAGAAGATCCTGAAGAAAAATGCAGTCGATCTCTTCAAGCTGGCTCTCTAACAGCCGCTGTTTAATACAAGCACGACAAATAAGGCGACATTACCCCCACCGTCCGGCGCCATAGTCTCAGTCCTGACCTTGGAGTCGTTATGGCGGCTCTGGACGGCGGCGCCCTCACCCTCCCCCCTTGGAGGGGGAGGGTGGGATGGGGGACATTGGGTTTGTAGTTGCGAGAGGAGTAATGATTTGGAAGATTCATCACTTTTCGAATTATCCAAACTGATTCGAAAGGGAGAGGTCAGTTCTAAAGAGCTTGTTGAAGCATACCTTGAACGAATTCGAAAATTTGACGGACCCAAGGGTCTCAATGCTTATATCACTGTGGCTGCGGATGCAGCATTAAAGCAGGCCGAAGAACTTGACCTACTTGCTAAAGACAAGAAGTTTAAAGGCATTTTGCACGGTTTACCCATAGCCATCAAGGACACCCTCGATACCCAGGGAATCAAGACCACTGGAGGTTCAAAGATCCTTTCTTCTTGGGTTCCGCCGGCAGATGCCCACGTGGTGAAAAAGCTGAAAGAAGCAGGGGCTATTATCCTGGGAAAAACAAATACACATGAATTTGCTCTCGGAATCACTACCAATAATCCCCATTATGGGCCAACACGGAATCCATACGATTTTTCAAGAATCCCCGGGGGATCGAGCGGAGGGTCAGGTGCAGCCACGGCATCCGCTCTGTGCGGTGGCGCAATAGGTTCGGATACCGGGGGATCGATTAGAATCCCCGCGGCTCTCTGCGGGGTAGTCGGGCTTAAACCCACCCTGGGAAGGGTGGGGAGAACGGGTTTGATGTATTTGTCGTTTACGCGGGATGTGATCGGCCCGATTACAAGGACCGTTGCGGATTCAGCTATGATCTTGGAGGCCATTGCAGGAAAAGATCCCGGGGATCCGGAAAGCTCCTCAAATCCCGTACCCTGCTACTCTTCCTTATTAAAGGGTGGCTTAAGGGGGAAAAAATTGGGGGTGGATCAAAAGTACATTTCTGAGGTGATCCATCCGGACACGAAGAAGGTAATGGATGAATCGCTGAAAGAGATTCAAAAAATGGGGGGCGTGATCAAAGAGATTGAAATAAAAGATATCGATCTGGCTTATGCCGCCGACTTCAATGTCGTTATTGCGGAAGCCGTCTATCTCATCGAGAATTATCTTAAAAGATTCGACCCCCAGGCCACTATTGATAAATATTTGGACCAAATGGGACCCGATGTGAAAGGGTTTTTTGGAAATCAAAAAGGGACTGCTGAATCCAAACCTGTTCCTGGCTATCTCTACGTAAAAACGCTCCGTGAAGAGTGCAACAAAATGATTTCAGGTTTTAAAGAGGCACTTTCTGATGTGGATGGATTGCTTTTTCCAACGACTCCCCTTCCTGCTTCCAAGATTGGTGAAGACTTAGAAGTAGAGCTTCAGGGGAAAAAAGTCAGTACCATGCTGACTTTTATAAGAAACTGTGTGCCAGTCAGCGTAGTGGGTTATCCGGCCATCTCTGTTCCTGCTGGCTATAGCCAAGCAGGACTTCCCATCGGTTTAGAGATCGTAACCCGGCCATGGGAGGAGGATAAACTTTTGGGTATGGCATATGCATTCGAACAAGCTACAGAAATAAGAAAACCACCCGAACTTACCCCCCATCCCCCTCCCAGCCTCCGAAGCTGTGAAAAAATTCAGCTACAGTGGGGTTTGGGGTTATTGAATTTCATTTTTTGGACGAACGGTTAAGTATCAATCATGGAGAACTTAGAATCATCGGTCAATCTCAATTCGTCCCCTTACCCTCCCGGTATTAATCGGAGGGGTTATTCTACCAGTATAGCCTCAGGCTTGGGCCAGTCTTTGGGGTTTCCAGCAGAGGCGAATCCACTGGCAGATGTT
>Ga0214473_10010661_pt1 | contig 10797 bp, 8 predicted proteins | sample RVTome_7_FD_203509 | JGI IMG/M metagenome (GOLD analysis project Ga0214473, IMG submission 203509) | Soil microbial communities from uranium-contaminated site in the Upper Colorado River Basin, Wyoming, United States - RVT98D197 | ecosystem: Environmental > Terrestrial > Soil > Contaminated >... | reverse complement strand
CAAAATGGAGGCAAGCCCGATGAGAGCCACATACATGGTTTTTTTATGAAACACAGCCACTCCGATGAGGGCCAGAGCAAAAAGAATGAATTCTATCCTGATGCCCAAAATCGCAGGAGCACCCTGGCCTTGAGCAGCAAAAGCTAGAGCTGGGACAAAAACAATGCCCACGGCGCTAAGGATGATGGTCAATGGACGGCGTAAGATGTGAATCAGTTTCTGTAGCGGGTTCATTAATAGCTCGTTCATTTGATGTTACCTCGCAATGGTTTTTGGACATAGCTTTTCGTCGATCTGAACGTAAGTTCACGATTACTTTTGGTCGTCTTTAAATTTCTTTTGATTTTTTTTGGTGTTGTTAAGAGGGAGGAAGCTATCGATGATTTATGCTCGTACAACTCCACGCGCCTTAAAAGATCATCTCTTCATTCGAGTGAAGGATAAAATCACAATGATTTTAATTGGCTAGAAGACGGCAAGCTACCAAGGACGGCATGTTACCTGTATCTTTTTGCCGTTACGGGGATGGAAATATAGTAAGAAGAGACAAGAGAGTCAAGAAAAAACAAGGAAAGCCACTTGCGTTCATATTTCTGAACGAATGCATATTCCGCATGTCGCATCTGGCTTAGAACATAAGCCGCTCAACGTAACGACTCACGGAATCGGCGAGTTGAAGGTTGAGGAGATCAGCTCGTTTCGGAGTAGGATGCCAGCCCAGAATGAGGAGCAGCGCAACAAAGCCCACGATGTAGGCAATGATGATGTGCCAGCCATGCCTGATGTAGACTGCAACGGAGCGGATTTGTGCATACTGGTTTGACAAAGCCACACCGGCAGAAGATCCAAACCATATCATGGAACCTCCGAACCCTACTGCGTAAGCCAGCACCCCCCAATCATATCCGCCCTGATCAAGGCAGAGCTTTGTCAGCGGAATGTTGTCAAAAACTGCGGATATGAATCCGAGGGAGAATGCTGTCTGCCATGAAGCCGCAGGGAGTTCCTCTACGGGCATCAAGGACGCGCAGGTTACCAGGGCCGTCAGGAAAATGGTCCCCATCCAGGCATGCCCCATCTCATACCATGGGGTTTTCCTGATCATGGCTCCAAGGATAATGCCGATCCACACCCCGGCTGCCGGGAAATCCAGAAGATAGTTCGTTGCAATAGCGCCAACAAGGATCAGAAAAACGATAAAGAGCTTGCCGTAATCGATGGCTATTCCTTTTACCGCAGTCCCACTAATGGCCTGGTGCTTATCTTGTTGGAGGGCTCCTGCTACGCCGAAAATCGCCAGAGCGGCGGCGGATGCCACAAAGGCGTGGAGAACCGCTAATGGGCTTACCCCATCAATCCACATGAGGGTGGTCGTCGTATCGCCAACGACGCTGCCCGCGCCTCCGGCGTTGCTCGCGGCGATAATGGCAGCAAGATAACCGATATGGACTTTCCCTTTGAATACCACTCTTGCAATGGTGCCACCGATCATGGCTGCTGCAATGTTATCGAGAAAGGAGGAGAGGACAAAGATCAAAGAGAGCAGCACAAACCCGCCTTTCCATCCTTCTGGGAGAAAATTAGGCAGAACGTCGGGGAGCTTCGACTCTTCAAAATGTTTGGCCAGAATCGCAAAGCCAAAGAGAAGCCCTATCAGATTGAGAAGAATTCTCCACTCTCCCTCTTCCTGTCCATGACCAAAGATGTGTCCGAAAAGGGTAAAGCCATCAATGAAGAGGTACTTGAATACGATGATGCACGCCAATCCTGTGAGGGCAACGTACATGGTGTGCCGATGAAACAACGCCACTCCAACCAGGGCCAAGGAAAAGAGGATGAATTCGACCCGGATACCGAGCAGGGTAGGCGCAGCATGGATCTCAGCTCCAAAGGCATAAGAGGGTAGAAAAATAATCCATGCGACGAAAAGAAGAGCGGAGAGGAGATTTCGGGAACACGCAAAGAGGTTCCTCAAGAATGACGGAGCGGGGAAATCCATGGAAATGTACCTCGTCGAATTGTAGTGAGATTTTGCAGGTCGGATCAGATGGTTCGTTGGACCTTGAGGGCGGGACTATAGTGAGCAATCGCTTACTTTGTCAAGAACAAACCGAAAAGATTTCTTGTGCGGAATTCGGAATCCTGTCGGGGAAACCGGACGTTATTTTTGATGAGCCTTTTGACCATGCTGAGAAGTTGAAGTCTTGTTGAACGGGCTCAAAACTAGTTGACACCTTGGGGTGCTTAATATATTGACATTCCAAGTATTGATCAACTTTTTGTTGCTTACCTCTTGGTCTCAGACCATTCCTTCGCCGCGATGAATTAAAAGGGCCGATGCGGAATTTTCGGTAAAAGGAGACTGTTTATGACGGATTCGTTAGTGCAAGCGCTGGTGGAGATGAAGGAAGCAGAGGCGCTGCAGAGGGCGAAACAACTGCTCGCGGAGGGGCGCGAGCCCCTGAAAATCCTTGAGAGTTGCTCCAGGGCCATGGAAATCGTGGGCCAGCGCTTTGAGAAAGGGGTGTACTTTTTGCCCCACCTCATGATGGCAGGCGAGATGCTGAAGCAGATATCAGCCATGATTAAACCTCTTGTGCATGAGCGGAAAAAAGAAGCAAAAGGGGGTAAAGTGCTGATTGGTACAGTGGAAGGGGACATTCATGATATCGGCAAGAACATCGTCATCTTTCTTCTCGAGGCCAATGGCTTCGACGTACGGGATCTGGGGATCAATCAGAAGCCGGCGAAATTCGTGGAGGCCATTCAAAACTTCCAACCTCAGGTCGTGGGCATGAGCGGATTGCTCACCCTGGCCTTTGACTCTATGAAGAACACCGTGCAGGCGATTGAGGAGGCGGGACTGCGGAAAAACGTGCGGATTATGATCGGTGGAGGTGTGGTCACTGAAAAAATAAAGGAGTATACCGGAGCTGATGCCTATGCTGCCGATGCGATGGCAGGGGTGAGACTCGCCAAAGAATGGACTAAAAGGGGATAGGATGAAGGACCGATTCGTGGAGATTTCACCGGAAGCGGACAGGAAGCAGGAAGAACGGTTCAACATCTGGCTCAAGGGGGAAGGGATTCCCTTTGCGGATGCGGATGCCGAGGCAGCCTATCGGGAGCGAGTCACCCTGCTGAAGGACGCGATCCAGCTCAGGCAAAGGCCCAGCCGCATTCCCATCTGCCCGTCTGCCGGCTTTTTCCCGATGCAGTATGCCGGAATCACGATGTACGATGCTATGTACGACTACCAGGCCCTTGGCAAAGCCTGGGAGATCTACCATCAGGACCTTGAGCCGGATGCCTACAACGGACCCACAACGATTGTACCCGGCAGGGTGCTGGATATCCTGGATCTGAAGCTCTACCAGTGGCCGGGACACGGCGTTTCCAAGGAGCGGGAATATCAGTACGTCGAGGAGGAGTACATGAAGGCGGAGGAATACCAGGATCTGATCGACGATCCTACCGCCTTTTTTCTGAACGTCTATTTCCCCCGCATCTTCGGGTCACTCAAACCTTTGGCCGCCTTTCCGCTTCTTCCTCCGGTGAATGAAATTCCCATGGTGCCGCCGGCGGCCATGCCTTTTGGGGCGGAGAACATGAAGGCTGCCTTCGAGTCCCTCGCTAAAGCAGGGGAAGAAGCGCTTCGCTGGAGAGCGGCGGTCCGGGAGATGAGCGGCCGCATCATGGGAAAGGGATTTCCTGCTTTTGCAGGGGGCTTCACCAAGGCGCCTTTTGATGTCATCGGGGACAGCCTTCGCGGAACCAAAGGAGTGATGCTGGATATGTTCCGGTATCCGGATGAGCTGAAAGAAGCTTGCGAGCGCCTGATACCGAGCATGATCAAATGCGCCGTGGGGGCCTGCCGGGTCAGCGGCCACATCATGCCCTTCATCCCCCTGCACAAGGGCGCAGACGGCTTCATGTCACAAGAGCAGTTTAGAACCTTTTACTGGCCGACCCTCAGAAAACTGATCATCGGTCTGGTCAATGAGGGATTGGTGCCCCAGCTTTTTGCCGAAGGGGGTTACAATGATCGCCTTGAAGTCATTTCCGATATACCCAATGGCAAGGTGGTGTGGTGGTTTGATCGAACGGATATGAAAAAGGCTAAGGAAACGGTTGGCCGAGTGGCCTGCCTGGCCGGAAATGTCCCTCTGGATCTGTTGTGCACCGGCACACCGGACGAAGTCAAAGCCTATTGCCAGGAACTCATCGATGATGCAGGAGTGGGCGGCGGATTCATCCTTTCAACCGGAGCAGGGATACAAGGTTCTAGAAAAGAAAACGTGAAAGCGATGATCGAATTTGCAAAGCGATACGGCTCATACCAGAATCGATGAGACTGGGTTTTGAGCAAAGGAAGGATTCGGCTTTTTGGCGAGCGGAGAGACGAACGTGAGAAGCAAGAAGATCATGAAGAGAGAAAAAATCAACCTCACGGTGAATGGACATGCCTATGAATTGGACGTGGGCAGGCGGGCCCACGAGGTTGACCCTGCACACACGCTGGCCAAGACCCTGAGAGAGACGCTGGGGTTGACAGGGACGAAAATCGGTTGCGACCACGGCTCGTGCGGTTCTTGCACCGTCCTCATGGATGGGAAAGCGATTCTCTCGTGCATGACCCTGACGGTGGAATGTGATGGGAAGTCCATCACAACCATCGAGGGGTTAGGAGACCCAAAAACAGGAATCTTGGACCCTCTTCAGCAAGCCTTCATCGACCACACGGCTTTTCAGTGCGGATTCTGCACGCCCGGGATGCTCATGGGCGCAAAAGCGCTCCTGGGGCAGAACCGCTCACCCGATGAAGGGCAAGTTAAGGAAGCTCTTTCAGGCCATTATTGCCGATGCATCAGTCACTACCATGTTTTGAGGGCCGTGCTGGAAGCCGCAAAAAGAGCAAGATGACAGCCATGAAAACAGAATACCGACACATTGGCAAACCCACCCCGAGGAAAGATGCCCTGGAAATCGTTACGGGCAAAGCAGAGTTTATTGATGATGTGAAGCGGCCGGCTATGCTTTGCGGAAAGGTCTTGAGAAGCCCTTACCCGCATGCCAATATCCTGGAGATCGACACCACGAAGGCAGACGCGCTTCCCGGGGTCAAGGCCGTCCTGACCCACAAGAACGTGCCCGGCTGGAAAACGGGAATTCCCAGACACGTGCGAGTCCTTGACCGGAAAGTGCGTTTCGTGGGAGACGCGGTGGCTCTCGTTGCTGCCGAGACAGAGGAAATTGCTGCTGAGGCCCTCGGGCTCATCAAGGTGGAATATGAGAAGCTTCCTGCTGTTTACGATGTGGAACAAGCCATCCAACCTGACGCTCCTCAGCTATATGATGAGTTTCCGCGCAACCTGGTCCCTCTTGATGTCAAGGTATTCGGGCCTAAGAGCCTTTCAAAGGTCGTGATGGGTGACGTGGAAAAAGGATTTGGCGAGGCGGATTTTATTGGCGAGGGAACCTATGCCTATGAAAACCTTGCGAACCCACTCCCCCTCGAGCCTCCCGGCGTGATCGCCGAGTGGGAAGGGCCTGAGAAACTGACTGTCTGGTCCGCAACGCAAAGCGCCTCGTGGCACCGGTTTATCATGCTCTCCAAAATGGGTTTCCCGGATATCCGGACGATCAGCACCCATTGCGGCGGGAGTTTCGGATCCAAGAATTATTCTGCCCAGCCCCTCTTTTATGCAGCAGCCCTCGCAAAAATTGCAGGCAGAGCCGTGAAAGTCATGTACACCAAGGAAGAGCATTTCGGCGCCTTTGCCCTGCGGTTGGGATCCCGTTTCCGAGGTAAGGTCGGAATCAAGAAGGATGGAACCGTGACGGCCGTTTCAGGGGAATGGTTCGTGGATACCGGTGCCTTTTCAGACATGGCCCAGGCCCAGATTGCGGTCGGTTGCGGAGAGGCTCAACTGATGCTCCGGTGCGCCAACTGGGATTTGAGAACCAAGCTGGTGTGTACGAATCGAAACGCCTCAGGGATCGTTCGGGGTTTTGGAGGGCAGGAACTGGAGAGCGCCTTTCATCCGATTCTTTCGATCGCCATGGAGCAGGCGGATCTGGATCCCGTGGAATTCTTCAAAAAGAATTATGTGAAGCCGGGCGAGGGCTACTACTGGCGCGATGGAAATTGGTGGGTGTGCAGAGGCAAGGATTATTCCAACGCCATCATGGAGGGAGCCAAGGCCTTTCAATGGAAAGAAAAATGGAAGGGTTGGCTCACTCCCACGGCTGTTCACGGCTCGAAACGGATCGGCGTGGGGGTAGGCGTTCACGGGAATGCCGATGTGGGGGAAGACGAGTCTGAAGCCTACGTGAGACTGAATCCTGATGCCACGGCCACCATCCACGCCTGCGTGTCAGAATCCGGAATGGGGCAAAGAAGCAGCCTGTGCAAGATGGTTGCAGAGGTTCTCCAGTTACCCCTCGAGCGTGTGAACATGACCCCTCCCGACAGTCTCATCAATCCCTTTGATTTTGGACTGGTGGGCTCAAGAGGCACTTTTGCCATTGGTTCTGCCGTCATCGCCGCTGCCGAGGATGCGAGACAGAAGCTCCTTGCCCTTGCCGCTCCCCTCTTTCACAGCGAGCCCGATGAGCTGGAGACCATGGACGGCAAGGTGTGTGTCAAGGGCAAGCTGGATACCGGCATTCCATGGAAGAGCGTCACGGGTCATACGCAAACCTGCACGGGTTTAGGCCGGTTCAAGCCCGACTATTCGGTGCCCAATTTCCTTATCTTGTTTGTGGAAGTAGAAGTCGATACAGAAACAGGTCAGGCTGTTTTGCTGAATGTGGTTGCGGCCACAGATGCAGGGCAGATCATTGACCCGCTGAGTCTCGAGGGCCAGCTCTATGGGGCTTTGGGCGCTGCGGGAATGGATACCGCCCTGTTCGAAGAATCGGTTTTGGATAGGAGCCGAGGGCATTTGCTGAATATCAACATGATAGACTACAAGTGGCGCACCTTCAGCGAACTCCCCCGGTTCCGCAACGTCATCCTGGAAACCGGCATCCCAACGCACCGCTATAAGGCCCTGGGAGTAGGGGAGATCGCAACGTCCCCAGGACCGAGCGCTATCCTGATGGCGGCTTCCAATGCCGTGGGAAAGAGGCTTTGCGACTATCCGGTGACACCGGAAAGAGTCCTGAAGGCTCTGGGGAAGATCAAAAAGGAGTGAGACCGGGTGAAAACGTTTGAACACTTTGATGCCGCCTCCGTGGAGGAGGCCCTGTCCTTGCTGAAGAAGTACGGGGGTAAGGCCCGTGTGATAGCAGGCGGTACCGACCTTCTGGGTGTCCTGAAGGATGAGATTCTTGAAGACTATCCTGAGGTTCTTGTGAACATCAAATCCATTCCGGGATTGGACCGGATCAAAGAGGATTCTCATGGGCTGAGAATCGGGGCCCTGGCAAAGCTCGATGAGGTTGCCTCATCACCGAAGATCAAAACCAGATACCTTGCCCTTTCCGAGGCTGCCGGCTCAGTGGCTTCTCCCGAAATCCGTTCTATGGGCACGATAGGCGGAAACCTCTGCCAGGACGTGCGCTGCTGGTACTACCGTTATCCTCATCACATGGGAGGAAGGTTGCTCTGTTATCGCAAAGGGAGCGGTCCGTGTCTCGCTGTCAAGGGAGACCATCGGTATCATGCGATCATGGGGGGAAAGGTTTGCCTGGCAGTCTGCCCGTCAGATACCGCTACGGCCCTCTTGGCCCTGCAGGCGGAAATCCAGGTTGTGGGGGCCAGGGGAACGAGAACGCTTCCCCTCGAGGATTTTTTCACGCCCCTGGGCAACTCCTTGAACATGGGGGAACTGGTGACGGAGATCAGAGTGCCGCGGCCGGTTCGGGGAAACAGACAGGCCTTCCTGAAGTTCACCGTACGAAAACCCATCGACTTTGCCATTGCGAGCGTTGCATCCGTCCTTACCGTCGAGGACGGGGTCTGCGTGGATGCGAGAATCGTTCTGGGAGGAGTCGCACCGGTTCCTCTGAGGGCGAAGGGCGCGGAACGAGTGGTGCAGGGAAAGCCTCTTAATGCCAGAACAGCAGAGGAAGCGGCGGACGCTTCTGTCTCAGGAGCAAAACCCAGGAGCGGCAACGCTTACAAGGTTGAAATCACCAAGGCGCTGGTGAAAAAAGCGATTCTTCCTTAGAAGGAGAACTTTCCCTATTCTTTTGAACTCATCGGGTGTCTAAGGCTTCTCAGGTAGCGCTGGGCAAACCTGTCTCTCCCCAAGAGCAGGTCTATGGACAAAATTGCGGGACGGACCTTGGCCACATCGACGGTGGGGCAGGTGACCCCCGAGGAGACAGCCAAGGCCAGGAACGTATGGTTGATCAAATGCCGCTCAGGTAAACCAAATGAGATGTTGCTCGCCCCGAGGGTTTGATTGACCCCGAGTTCTGTGTTCACTTTTCGAACCGCATCGAGTGTCACAAGCCCGGCATGGGTGTCTGCCCCGACGGTCAAAGCCAGGCAGTCGATAATTACGTCTTCGGCCGGGATACCGAAGGACCCCGCGCGTTCCAGGATTTTACGGGCAATGGATACCCGCTGGTTTGATTCCTTGGGTATGCCCTTCTCGTCAATCGTCAAACCGATGACTGCCGTCCCGAATTCCTTGACCAGAGGCAATATCTCATTCAGGGAATTTTCTTCGCCCGTCACGGAGTTGACAATCGGCTTTCCCTTGTAAACTTTAAGCGCCTCCCTCAAGGCGCCGGGATGATTGAAATCAATACATAGGGGCACGTCCGCAGAGGACATCACCTTCTCCAAGACTTTCGGCAGGACGGCGATTTCGTCCACGCCGGGACAAGCCACATTAACGTCCAGAATGTCCGCCCCGGCCTCCACCTGGCCAACGGCCTCATTCACGATCAGATCAAAATCACCGTTCCTCAAAGCCTCGGCCAACCTTTTGCGGCCCGACGGGTTGATCCGTTCCCCGATCAGCACTGTCGGGCCGCGATCGGTGATCCATACTTCCTTTGAAACGCTTGATACGCCTGTTTTCATGATAGGTTACTTATACACTCCGTATTCCTTGGTGAATTCCACCATGGCCTTCACGTTTTCCGGCTTTGCCTCATCGAAAAACGCACCATTGCTCATGATGAAACCACCGCCTTTGCCGGCCGTATCGATGAGTTTCTTCGCGTAATCTCTCACGTCCTGGGGTGTGCCTAATTTCAACATGGAGGAGGATACGTTGCCGATGAGGCAAGCATTCTTGCCCAATGTTTCCTTGGCTTTCGCCATATCTGTCTGGTCGACCATCCACATTGTCTTGCCTCTCGGTATGTCTTGAATAATTTTCAGACGCGAGCCCCAATGCCCCTCAAGCGCAGGGAATGGTATGCATCCCCCCTCAATGAGGCCCAGCATGACTGCTTTAAAGGTGGGCCAGTAGAATTTCTTGAACTGCTCATCGGAGAGGAAGGCATCAGCACCCTTATGAAGGGGCATGAATATCTGAGGATTTCCGGTCTGTTGTGCCACGCCCAACCCCATGTTGATCATGATTGGCGTTATTGCTTCCAGGGCTTCCAGAAGTTTCTCCGGTTGCCTGTACATATCCATGATTATCCCTTTGGTGCCCCTGAGGGTATCGCCAATCGTGTCAAACGGTGCCTTGGTAAACCCGCCAAGGATATTCGGAAATCCTAATGATGTCAGCTCACCATTTAAACCACCGATAACCATCGCCCATTTCAGAGCTTCAGCCCCGGCCTCAAAAAGGGCCTTAAAGGTGCCCTGAACAGGGGGTAGTGCATAGGGTATAAAATTAAAGGCAACCCCATATATTTCGAGTATGCCCGTGAGAGGAGGAAGCATCGTGAACCCCTCCAATGACCCGAATACGCGCGGCAGGTAGAAATTCCTGAAGTAAAACGATGGGTCGGTGATCAAGAGATCGTATTCACCCGCCTTCATGTATTCTCCCTCAAGGCACTGGTAGGAATGTTCAGGCGCGACCCCATGGCCCGGCCACTTGTATAGCTTGTAGTCAAGGATCTCATAGAACTTTCCCGGTCCCGCCTGTGCAGCGCCTATATGCATATCCGGCTTAAATTCCAGGATGAATCTCTTAAAGGCTGCGGCGCATTTGTCATAGTCGTACATGGCCTCTTGAACGGTCATTCCGGCATTAATAAAAGGGAACATACTCGGAAGTAAAGTGACCGGCACTCTGTCCGGAGTCTTTTTTAACTGAACGGCATCCTTGATTCTGGTTATGCTTGCCTTATAAGTAGCCTCTGCTTCCGGGCTTTGGAATTTAAGAGCATTCCCCTGAGGGTCTTTGGGGTTGAGCAACTTTTGAAATTGCGCCTCCTGTTTTTCATCCGGCGTCATGGCCTCCCATTTTTTTTCCATTGCTTTACCCTCCTATCCAGCCTTTGGCTAATTGAACGGCAGCCATAGCGTCTCTTCCGTAAGCGTCTGCGCCGGTGAAGCGCCTCACCTGTTCGTCAATCTGGCCGCCTCCGATCATGATTTTCACCTTGTCCCGGAGCCCTGCCTTTTGGATGGCGTCTACAGTTTCCTTCATCGAATCGAACGCCAGCGTCAGAAATCCGCTCAAGCCGACGATCTTGCTCCCGCTCTGCTTGATCGCATCGACGAATTTTTGTGCCGGCACATCAATGCCCAGGTCCAGGACCTCGAACCCGCTCACGTCCAGCATAAAGACCACAAGGTCCTTCCCGATGTCATGGAGATCTCCGGCAACTGTCCCAATAACAGCCTTCCCCAGTCGGTTCTGTTCTTTC
>Ga0214473_10010660_pt1 | contig 10797 bp, 12 predicted proteins | sample RVTome_7_FD_203509 | JGI IMG/M metagenome (GOLD analysis project Ga0214473, IMG submission 203509) | Soil microbial communities from uranium-contaminated site in the Upper Colorado River Basin, Wyoming, United States - RVT98D197 | ecosystem: Environmental > Terrestrial > Soil > Contaminated >... | reverse complement strand
GGAACCCGACGTTGTTGCCGAGCTGGAAGACGCCCAGGCGGAACCCGGGCAGGCGCGGCGTGTCCTTCGGCCGGATGGGCGACAGGACCTCCATGCGGTGACGGTCGAAAAAGCCGATGCGCCGCAAGCCGTCCAGCACAGCCTGGTCGTAGGTAGCGATGCCGGTCGGCGCCGGTGGCATGGGACCGGAGAAGACCAGCTCGCCGACCGAGCCGGGCGCGGCCGGCGAGGCCCCTCGCACGATCCTGCGGATCATGGCGCGCGCCATCAGTCGAGCAACCGCGCCACGACGTCGGGCCAGCGAGGCACCTCGGTGCGGACCAGAGCGTCGCCGGCCGCTCCCAATCGAGCGGCCAGATCGCGATCGCGATACAGCCGGTCGAACGCCTCGGCGATCGCCTTCGGGTCGGGCGATGCGACCAGCCCAGTCTGGCCGTCCACCACGAACTCGAGCGGACCGCCGCTGTCGCTGAGCGTCACGACCGGCCGGCCGGCCGCGAACCCCTCGAGCGTCACGTAGCCGTAGTCCTCGTCGAACGGCCCGTAGTAGACGCCGAGCGCGGTCTCGTACAGCTGATACAACCGCTCGTCGCTCACGCCGATCTCGAACCGAACACGGTCCTTCACACCGAGCCGTTCCACCTGATCGCGGAGCGCCGGCTCATCGGGGCCCTTGCCGATCAACACGAGCGTCACGCCGGTCTTCACGTGCGCCATGGCGTCGACGGCGAGCGACTGACGCTTCAGGCTCTCCATCCGGCTGGGGAACACGATCGCGTCGCCCAGCGGGCCCGTCGGCTGATCCAGCAGGTGCTCCATCACCGGCGACCGGTGGTAGAGCACGTCGGACGCGATCCGGAGCGAGCTCCACAACCGCTCCTTCACGTTCCGCGAGTTCGTGAAGACGCGCTTCGCCTCGTTCAGCGCCAGGCGGTCGGCGTTCCAAACCATATCCCTGACCGCGGCGCCGTCTTCCTGGCGAGAGAGATCGGCGTACACCGGGTGGTCCCACAGCTCGTACGCGGTGCGGTGCTGGTGCATCAGCCACACGATCTTGCGCTCGTGCTCCACCAGGTACGCCGGGAACTTCAGGCCGATCACGGCGTCCACGTTCAGGCCGTTCGACTCCGTGATGTCGAAGCTTCGCCACACCGCCATCTGGTGGGCGAGCTGCGCGGCCGGGTACCACTTGCCGGCGATCTGGACCAGGTCGGCCTCGTGGCCGGCGGCACGCAGGGCGCGGACCAGGCCCTCCGCGTGCGTCTCGGCGCCTCCGCGCACGAACGCGGTCTGTGGATGAAGGACCGCGACCCTCACGCCGGAGGTCCCTCGTCGTCGCGGTCATGCCCGAGCTCCGCGCGCAGCCGCGCGATCTCGGCCTCGGCGGCCATCAACCGTTCGGCCAGGCTGGTGGAGAGCTCCGCGTGATCGGCCATCAGCCGGTCGTAGCGCCAGGAGATCGGGCGCATCACGCGGAACAGCCGGTACTTGAGCTGGCGTCGCCACCGCGACGTGGAGGCCAGGTTCCCCTCGCCCTGCGGGATGATCACCTTCTCATCGGCTCGCAGCTGCATGGACAGGTCGTGCAGGCGGTCGCGGACCTCCGCCGTGTCCATGCGGGCGCGCGAGGCACGCTCCTGGGCCCAGTAGAGCTCGCGGGAGAGGTCGTCGAACGCGGGGTCGTGCTCGGTCGGTGCGGCCATAAGCGCAGGTCAGAGTAGCACCGGGCTGGGCGGCACCCGCTCAACCGGCGTCGGCGTCGAGCAGCTCGGCGATCGCCTCGTCCAGCGACGGCAGCGGTTCGATCCCCAGATGCGGGAGGTACGCGCTGGTGAGCGCGGCGTTCGCGGGCCGCGGAGCCGCGAGCCCGAGCGAGGCCGCCTCCTGGGGCTCGACGTTCCCGGGCAGCTCGCCTATCGCGCACGCCCTCCGGAGCACGTCGCACCACGTGGTCGCCTCGGAGCCGGCCAGGTGGTACGTGCCGAAGCGACCGGTGAGCAACACCGGCAGGATCCGCGAGACCAGGTGTGGCACGAACGTCGGTGATCCGACGCGATCGGCGATCCCCCCGACCGTCTCGCCTGCGCGAAGCCGTGCGATCGCGCCGCTCACGTAGTCCATGCCACCCCCGAACAGCTGACCGGTCCGCAGGATCACGTGCTCGGGGACCAGGTCGCGCACGAACCGCTCCCCCGCCAGCTTGGATCGTCCGTACACCGAGAGCGGGTTCGGTGGGTCCAGCTCGTCGTAGGGCGCGTCCTTCGAACCGTCGAACACGTAGTCGGTCGAGACGTAGAGCAGGATCGCTCCACATGCGCGCGCGGCGAGCGCCACGTGCTGGGTGCCGAGCGCGTTGTCGCGCGACGCGCGGACGGCATCGGTCTCGCATCCGTCCACATCCGTGAATGCCGCGAGGTGCAGGATCGCTTCTGGGCCGAGCGCCGGAACCGTGCGCATGACGGCCTCGTGATCACCGACGTCCAGCTCGCCATGCGTGAACGCGTGGACGCGGTGATGGGCCGGCGCGTGCGCCAGGAACGCCCGCCCGAGGCCGCCGCCGGCCCCGGTGACGACCAGCCTCACCGACCGGCCCCGGCCGGGCGCGTCTCGGTGATCACCGAGACGTCGTGCGCCCGGCGGAGCCACGCCAGGTGATCCCGGTACCAGCTCACCGTGCGGGAAAGCCCTTCGTCGAAAGACACCTCGGGAGCCCAGCCGAGCGCCCGGAGCCGCTCCGCCCGAAGGCCGTAGCGGAAGTCATGTCCCGGGCGGTCTGCCACGAAGGCGATCAGCGACGCGGGCGCGCCCGCCAGCTCGCAGATCAGGCGCGCGAGCTCCACGTTCTCTAGCTCGTGGCCGTCGCCGATGTTGTAGACGGCGCCCGGGGCGCCCGCCTCCAGGACCGTGAGCGCCGCCTGGACCCAATCGGACACGTACAGGAACTCGCGGCGTTGACGGCCCTCGGCGTAGACCGGCACCGGCCGTCCCTCGAGCGCGCAGATCGCGAACGTAGGGACCACGCGTTCGATCTGGCGAGGGCCGAACGCGTTCGTGCCGCGCACGACGGTCACCGGAACGCCGTAGGTGGTCACGTAAGCGCTGCAGAGGAGATCGGCAGCGGCCTTGCTGGCCGCGTACGGGCTGGCGGGCCGCAGCGGATGCTCCTCGTCGAACACGCTGTCACCCGGCTCGCCGGGACCGTAGACCTCGTCGGTCGACACCATGAGCATCCTGGTGCCGTTCGTCCGGCAGGCGTCCAGGACGGCCTGTGTGCCCAGGACGTTGGTCCGCAGGAACGCGGCCGGGTCCTCGATGCTCCGATCCACATGGGACTCCGCGGCGGCGTGGATCACCGCGTCCACTTCGGCCATGAGCCCCGCCACCAGCGGAGCGTCGGCAACGTCGCCGACCACGAGACGCAGCCGGGGGTCCTCGCCGTGGTGCTCCAGGTTCGCGCGGCTACCGCCGGTGGAGAGCCGATCGAGCACCGTGACGCGGGTGGTCTCGCGTTCGAGGAGCGCGTCCACCAGGTGGGAACCGATGAACCCGGCGCCACCGGTGACGAGGATATGGGTCTGAGCGGTCATGGGAGCTCCCGGCGAGGCGAGCGGATGTCGCGAGTCTACCCGCCGTTCAGCGCCGCCTGGTGAAGGACGGACGCGGTGGCCCGCGCCGTCGCCTCCCATGTGAAGCGCGCGGCCCGGGCCACGCCGGCGGCGGATAGAACGGCTCGCAGGTCGTCGTCGACGATCAGCTCGGTGAGGGCGGCCGCGACGGCATCCACGTCGCCGGGGTCCACCAAGACCGCGGCGTCTCCGGCGACCTCGGGCAAGGACGACACGTTCGACGTCAGGACCGGGACGCCCGCCGCGAACGCCTCCAGCACCGGGAACCCGAACCCCTCGTAGAGCGACGGATACGCGAGCGCCGTGGCCCCCGAGAGCAGGGCCAGCTTGTCGCGTTCGCTCACGTACCCCGTCATCACTATCCGGTCACGGACGGCTTCGGGCAGGAGCGCGATCGACGCCTCCAATCGCTCCGCTGCCTGCGGGAACCAGCGGACGGGTCCGCCGGCGATGACGAGCGACACGTTGCGTGCGTCGGTGCGTGCGAACGCGCGGACGAGCATCTCCAGGTTCTTGCGAGGTTCGATGCCGCCCAGGAACAGGACGTAGGGACCGTCGATGCCGAACCGTCCCTTGACCGCGGCTATCGCACCCTGCGGCGCGGGAGCGAACACGTCGGCGTCGACGCCGTGGTGGACGACGTGGATCCGTTCGTCACCGATGCCGTATGCCTCGCGGAGGTCGTGGGCCACCGATGTCGATGGGACCACGATCGCGGGCGCATCGTGCAGCGCCGCCGCGAAGCGGCGGCGCCATCGCGCGTCGATGTGCGGAGCCGTCTCCGGGTAGCGGCGGAACGCCAGGTCGTGCACGATCGGCACGACCCGTCGAGGATGTGCCGTGGCGGGCGCCAGGAAGTTCGTGGCCACGAACAGGTCGAAGTCCACCAGCCACTCCACCCTCGGCACCCCCAGGCGCCACGACATGGGCTGGAAGATCCGCGCGGGGAACCGCGACGCCTTCTCGGTCAGGTTCGGCGCCTTGGCGTCGGTGAAGAACGAGCGCGGGCGGAACAGCCCGCGCGCGTGGAGGTACCAGGCGACGTACCCGTTGTGGGGATCGGCGTGTGGGAGGTGATGGATCAGCCGCTGCGCGTACTGCCCCACGCCGGTCCGCCGAGGGTCGAGCGCCGGCCGGGCGTCGATCGCGACTCGCACGCCCGGAAGGCTAGTCGAGACTCAGTCGACCTCGACGCGGCTCTGGTCGCCCACCACCAACCGGTGTACGCCGCCGGTGCCGGAATGGCGCACCTCCACGTTGCGTCCGAGGATCGAGCCGGACAACCCGTGCACGCCGAGGATCCGGCATCCCGCCATGACGATGGAATCCTCCACGGTGCTCCGCTCGACGTGGCCGTCCCGCTCGATCGACACGTTCGGGCCGATCACCGAGTCCTCGATCACGGTGTCGGCTCCGATCGCCACCGGGCCACGGATCTGGGACCGGACCACCTTCGCCCCGTGGGCCAGCCGGACGGCGCCGGCGAGCGTGGACACCTCGTCGACCTCCCCGTCGATCGCGGGCTGAAGCACCGAGAGCATCACACGGTTGGCCTCCAGGAGGTCCGAGGGACGCCCCGTGTCCTTCCACCAACCCTCGACCATCTCGGCCCTGACGGTCCTCCCGTGATCGATCAGCCACTGGATCGCCTCGGTGATCTCGTACTCGCCGCGTGCCGAGGGCTCCAAGGTCTCCGCGGCTTCGATGATCGAGTCGTCGAACAGGTAGACGCCCACCAGCGCCAGGTCGCTCACGGGCGTCGTGGGCTTCTCGACCAGCCGCACGACGCGGTCGCCTTCGAGGACGGCCACGCCGAACCGTTCGGGCTCGGGGACGCGCGCCAGGAAGATCTGCGCATCCGGACGCGTGCGTTCGAACTCCTCGACGAACCGCGCCAGACCCTCGAGCAGCACGTTGTCGCCCAGGTACATCAGGAACGGCTGGCCCGCGACGAAGTCGCGGGCCACGAGGACCGCGTGCGCCAGACCCAGCGGCTCGCCTTGAGTGATGTAGGTGACGGCGAGGCCCCAGGCCGAGCCGTCACCGACGGCGGCGCGGATCTCGTCGCCCGTCTGTCCGATCACGATCCCGACCTGCGTGATCCCGGCATCGCGGATCGCGCCCAGCGCGTGGAACAGGATCGGTTCGCCCGCGACCGGGATCAGCTGCTTGGCGTTCGTGTGGGTGAGCGGACGCAGCCGCGACCCCTCGCCCCCGGCAAGGACCAGCGCCCGCACCTCAGGCCTCCGCGGTGACGCAGTCCGACGTGTCGCCACCGCCGGTGCCGACCGGCTGGAGCTGGAAGGACGCGGTGACGAAGACCGCGACCGGGCTCCCCTTCAGCGCGCCGGCAGGGACCTCGACCAGTCGCAGGTTGGGGAAGTACTTCTGCACGACCTCCGCCTCGGTCAGGTGGCCCGGCTTGTACGCGATCGCGGACCCCTGGATCGAGGCGCCGTACGCGGCATAGTCGACCACCCCAGGCGTGATGTCGAACCCTGCGTCGGCCAGCACCTGCTCGAGCTCGAGCGCCGTCCCGCCCGAACCATGGTCCACCACGGGAACCACGATGTTGGCCTCCGACGTCGGGGTGGCCGTTAGCTGCGTCCCCAGGGTGCCGAGCGGTTCCCCCTGGCGGATCCGGGCGAAGATCTGCTGGGCCACCGGGTCCATCTTGACCACGGAGAGACTCCCCTCGAACCCGGGCGTGCCGGGCACGGCGCGGAACTCGACCGCCCCCGTGGAGATGCCCTCCAGCTGTTTCACCAGGTAGATGATGTCGGCCAGGTCGAGCGACTCGTCGGCGACCAGGTTGTGCGCGATGGGACGGATCAGTGAGGGCGCCTTCGCGATCTCGCTCGGCGAGAGCAGGCGGTTCAGCACCGCCCGCAGGAACTGCTGCTGCCGGCCGATCCGGGAGAAGTCGGGGATCAGGTCGCACCGCAGATGGCGCGTTCGGACGTAGGCGAGCGCCTGCTGCGCATCCAGCTCCTGACAGCCGGGAGCCACGTCCAACCCTGTGAGCGGATCTTGGACCCGCCCGGTCGAAGGATCGGCCAGGTTGGCCGGGATGCACATCGTGACGCCACCCAGGGTTCGGACGATCCCCTGGAAGCCCGCCAGGTCGACGTAGAGGACGTGGTTGATCTTCAGGTCGGTCAGCTGCTCGACCGTCTTCGCCACCAGTTGCGCCCCGCCGTGCTCCAGGCCGCCCTCGAACGCCGCGTTGATCTTGTTCTCGCCGTGTCCCGGGATGTTCACCCACAGATCCCGTGGGAAGGACAGGACGATCGCCTTCTCCAGGGCCGGATCCGTGTGGATCAACATGATCACGTCGGACCGTGTCGAGCCGCCGATGTCTTCGTCCGTGCCGAACTGATCCTGCTCCTGCTCCGACAGTCCGGAGCGCGAGTCGCTGCCGAGGATCAGGTAGTTGCACACGTCGTCGACGCAGGGCCCGAAGTCATGCTGCGTCGCGCCCCTCCCCGTCGGGGTCGGGAGGATCCCGATCCCCCTCTGCGCTTGGTTGTAGGTCACGTACGCGAACGCCGATACGGCCGAGACCACGAGCGCGATGCTCGCGGAGACGCCGATCAGCGCGCGGATCGTGCGGCGATGCGGTCGCGGAGCGTGGGATCGGTCGGGGCTGGAGGCCATCGCCCCCAGCGTACCGGCGCGCCACCGAGCTCCGCGTGGATGCGCGCATGGCATTCGTGTGGCGGCCTGTGACGGGATGTCGGTCGCCCGGCCGATAGGATGAGCCGCGGCCCCGACCGACCGCACCGGAGGGGTGGATGGTCAACGACCCGATCGCGGTCCTCGTGGTGGGCAACGGCAACGAGGACCTCCACGGAGAGCTCGCCCAGGAAGAGGGGTTCACCGTGGATCGTGCGGAGCGGCTCGACGGCGACGTCGCCGCGGCCGATGTCGACGCCGTGGTCCTGTCGCTCACCGGCAACGCGCCGCTCGAAGCGCTGGCAGCCCTCCGCACGCGGGCGCCGGATGCCGCGGTGATCGTGATCACGGACCAGGTGAACGCCACCGACGGGACCGTGGCGCTGCACGCCGGCGCCGACGACCACCTGGTGCGAGGCGCCATCCCCCACGGCCTGCTGCCCCGTGCCATCCGGTACGCCGTGGGGCTCCGCCGGCTCCGGCGTGATCTGGCGACCCGGGACGACGAGACCGGTCTGCCCAACCTCCGCGGCTTCGCGCCGATCGCCGAGCATCACCTGAGGATGGCCGATCGAGCGAAGACCCCCGTGGTGTTCCTGTTCGTGCGGCTGGAGGGGCTCGACCGGGCCGCGACGACCGGTGAGGCCGAGGACGTGGCCCGCGACGCCGCCTCCGTGCTCCTGGAGGCGGTTCGCGACGCGGACGTGCCGGCGCGGATCGCCCCAGGGACGTTCTGCGTGCTGCTCACCGGCGAAGCCCGTGGCGCCGAGGCGGTGGTCCTCTCCCGGCTGGTGGAGGCGATCGCCGTGCACGACGCGCGATCGGATCACCCGCGTTCCCTCTCGTTCTCGGTGGGAAGCGCGCTCTACGACCCCGAGCACCCGAGCGACCTGGAGCAGATCCTGTCGAACGCCGATCGCCGCTTGGCGGCACAGGCTGCGCCCGACCGATCCGACGGCCGATGACGTGCGGATAGGCCTGAGAACGCCCACGACCGCGCCGTTCCTGACGGCTCCCCTCCCCGCGTAGCGCGCGGGATCAGCGGACCAGCAGCACCGGACAGCCGGCGTGCTGCACGACCTTGTTCGCGACGCCCCCCAGCATCAGGCTCTTCCACTCGGTCATCCCGCGCGTCCCGATCACGATGAGCTCCGCGCCTATCTCGTTCGCGACCTCGACGATCTCCTTCGGGGTGTTGCCGGGCGTGACACGTCGGATCTCGCCCGTCGCCGACACACCGGCGTCGCGGAACCGCTCGAGCGCGGCGTCGACCAGGGACTCCGCGTCCTGCGGCGGACCGAGGTCCACGTCCTGCCCCTCGTAGCGCTCGTGCTCGCGGACGTGCACCACCGTCACGGTGGCGCCGTAGCGGGCGGCCAGATCGGCAGCAACGGGGATCGTCTTGCTGCTGTGCGCGGAACCGTCGACCGCAACCAGGATCCGTTCGAACATCGTGGTGAGCTCCTCTTCGCGCCGGGATCGAGGAACCGAGCATAGAGCCGGACGGGCCGCCCCCGTCAGGCTTATCCATGGCTTAGCGGAGCGTTGCCCGGCCGCTGAGCGACGCCTGCCTACGGTGTTCTCAACAACCGGACCGAAGGAGGAAGACGATGAACAAGCGCTCGGCAGCGATCGTGGCGGCGGGACTCGTGGCGGTGCTCGCCCTCGGAGGGTTCGCGTACTCGCGCGGCCTCACCGGACCCGGCGTGAGCGTGGCGGCCGCCGGCGAGCGGGTCTCGCACCCGAAGCCGATCGTCCGCACGCACACCAAGCGCATGGTCGTGCACCGGTCGGCCCCCGCACCCGCCCCTCGGATCGTGTACTCGCAGGCCCCAAGCACGTTTTCGTCCCCCGCCTCTTCGTCGGGCGCCCAGGATCAGAGCGGCTCCGACGACGGCACCTACGGTGACGATGACGAGGATGGCGAGGACCACGAGTACGAAGGTCAAGAGGGTCAGGACGTTCAGCAGGAGCAGGAGGACCAGAGCGGCGACCAACACGAGGGCGACGATGACTGATCACGCTCCCAAGCGTCGGTGGTCGAAGCGGGTCGTTCGAACCACGGCCTGGACCACAGCCGGCGCGGCGTTCATCTCCGCGCTGGGTGCCATCGGCGCCGCGCCGACACCCGCGGCGGCGACCCGGGGCGTCTCGGCCAGGCCGGTCCGCCAGAAGATCATCGTTCGCCGCATCATCAAGAAGGTCGTGATCGTGGATCCGGCCGGACCGGCTCCCGTGCAGGTCATCACGACCGGCGGCGGCACGGCTCCGGCGCCTGCCGCGGCTCCGGCTCCCGCTCCCCCACCTCCCCCTACGACCGGCGGCTCATGAACGCCGACGCTCGCGAGACGTTCCGGGCGATGGGCACCGGCGTGCTGGTCATCGCGCCCGCAATGGCCGACCCCCGCATGCGAGCGGACGCCCTGTCACGGATCCGGTCGGTCTTCTCCACCGAGGAGCGACGGTTCTCGCGGTTCCGCGGCGACAGCGAGCTGTCGTCGGTGAACGCGGCGGCCGGCCGATGGACCACGATCTCGCCCGGGTTCGAACTTCTCGTGCGGTTCACGCTCGATCAAGCTCAGAGAACCGGGGGTTTGTTCGACCCCGCCGCGTTGGACGCCGTGGTCGCCGCCGGATACGACCGCGATTTCGACGAGGTGTTGGCAGGCGCCCGCGGGGCGCTGCATCCCCCGCGTCAGTGTGGTCGATGGGCCGAGATCGAGGTCCGGCCTGGTGCGCTGCGGCTCCCGGCCGGCGTCGGCCTGGATCTGGGCGGCGTGGCCAAAGGGTGGACGGTGGATATGGCGGTCGACGCCGCGCTCCAGGCGGGGCTTCCCTGGGCCTTCGTCAGCGCCGGGGGCGACCTCCGCATCGCCGGTAACACCCCGGGCATCGACGTTGCCATCGAGGACCCGGCCGACGCCGACAGCGAGGTCGTTCGCGTCCGTCTGAGCCAAGGGGCGCTCGCATCGTCCTCGATCACGAAACGGGCATGGGGTCCGGGCCTCCACCACGTGATCGATCCGCGCACCGGGATCCCTTCGGACGTCCGCACCCTTCAAGCCACGGTGTGGGCGCCCACCTGCGCCGAGGCCGAGGTCCTGGCGACATGGGCGCTGCTGACCGGACCGTCCGCGCTCGCAACCATCAACGGCGCGATCGCGACCGACGACGGCGAGCTCCGCACGAACTTCGCGATGGAGGCGGCGTGACGACCTGGATCATCCTCCGGGCGGCGGGCATCGGCTCGTACGTGGCGCTGTGGCTCGCCGTGTCATGGGGCCTCATCGCCTCGACATCGCTGGTCACCAAGCGGGTCTCGAAGCCCACCTCCACGCTGTTCCACGGCGTGGTCGCGAGCGCCGGTCTGGCCCTGCTCCTGATCCACCTGGGCGGTCTGCTGGTCGACGCGTTCATGCCGTTCACTGCGCTCGACCTGTTGGTGCCGATGCGCGCCACCTATCGACCCGTCGCCGTCGCTTCGGGGATCACCGCG
>Ga0214473_10010659_pt1 | contig 10797 bp, 7 predicted proteins | sample RVTome_7_FD_203509 | JGI IMG/M metagenome (GOLD analysis project Ga0214473, IMG submission 203509) | Soil microbial communities from uranium-contaminated site in the Upper Colorado River Basin, Wyoming, United States - RVT98D197 | ecosystem: Environmental > Terrestrial > Soil > Contaminated >... | reverse complement strand
ACGGCGGCTGGGTGATGTTCAACCGCTCGGCCTCGAACAACAACTCCTACGATGCGCCCGATGCCGCGGTCTGGGTCGTGACCGCCAACGGAACGAGGGTGGTGCAGCTCGCACACGCGTCGACCGCCGAGTCGGACTCCTGGCCCAAGTGGGCACCCACCATCTACATGAACCACGGCCGCGCCCTGTTCTGGCTCACCTTCTCGAGTCGCCGGGCCATCGGGGTGCGACCGGCCGGCGGCAATGCGCAGATCTGGATGGCCGCCTTCGACCCCGCCGCTCCCGACGATCCGAGCCTCCCCGCCTTCTGGCTTCCGTTCCAGGAGCGCGCGAGCGGCAATCACATCGCCCAGTGGGTGCTCCACGTCGATCGCCAGCCCTGCGGTACCACCCCCTGTCCCGGGGGCGAGTTCTGCGAGGACGGCGTCTGCGTGCCCGACCTGATCTGAGCGAGCGTGAAGCCCTCAGCGGCCGTCGAGCACGGCGATCGCGCGATCGATGACCGCCTGGCGCGGAGCGCCCGAACGCAGCGTTGCCTCGACGACGCTGGCCATGGCGCCCGCCGTGGCCCGCGCCGCGTCCTGTCCCCGCGTCAACGTGAGCAGGCGCATCGTCGCCTCGAGCGCGGGCCGCGCACGACCGGACACCGGCGCGAGACGCCGCAGGCGCTGCTCGGCGAGTGTCGCGCTCCGCACGTCGCGCACCTCGGGAATGGCGCGCACTTGGCCGGCGAGCACGTCGAGCCCGGCGGCGGTGAGCGCCTGGGGCAAGAAGTCGCGCATGGCCGCGCCCGCGAGCAGCGTGCACAGCTCGGGGAATCCGGCCGACGCCGGACCCGACTTGTCGGCGACTTCCTCCCCCCGCTCGACCTTGATGGCCCTGCGCTCCCCAGTCGCGACCGCTCCCCGAGCCCGCCACTTCGCCGGCCAGCCTTCGAAGGCGCGGGCCAGCCGTCGGCGTTCCGCGGGCTGCAAGATCGCCGCGAGCCCGTCGCGATAGGCGGTCATGGCCACTGTGTCGCTCGGGGCGGCTGCCCCGGTCCCAGCAGGGGACTGGGCCGAGAGGGTCGCTGTCGTCAGCGCGACGATCAGCAGCGCCGCAAAGACCCACCACACACGCTGACCGAGTCTACCCATCACCGCCTCCGGAAAGACCTATCCTGACACACGGCGCCGCCGGCGCCAGGTCGGACGAACCGACCGCCTGGCGCATTCAAGCTTGGTACCTGGCGCGAATGGCAGCGCCCCATCGACAGCGCGGGATCGTTGCGCGACTATGCCCCGCGAGCGTGCCATGATCCCCCCGATGCGCTCCTTGCTGTTGGTGCCGCTCCTGCTCACCTCGGGCTGCTCGACGATCGCGGGTGCCTTCGTCGGCGACGACGAAGAAGAGGGGACGACGCAAGGAGGGGACACGTCGAGCGGCGACGTGGCGGTCCGCCGGATCACGGTGGGTGCTGCCGTCAACGGCGATACGCGGCAGGCGGGGGACGATCACCAACCGACTTGCGGTGATGCAGCCGGGAGCGGCGATGACCTGTGGACGTTCGTGGCCCCAGCGAACGGCTTCTATCAGGTCCACGTCACGGCCGAATACGACTCCGTTCTCGCGATTCGCGGGCCTGACCAGGCGTGGCTCGACTGCAACGACGACGCCGGGTCCAAGCGCGCCTCCGAGCTCATCGTGGAGCTCCTCGGCGAGCAGGCTTACGGGATCGTCGTCGACGGCTATCGAGGTGAGCGAGGCCCCTATCGTTTGATCGTGGAGGGCCAAGCCGAGGCGCCGGTCCCGCCGAACCGCCACGGCGTGCTCACGCTCGATCATCCGGTGAGCGATCAGACCACGGGCGCGGGCGACCACCATACCCCGGCCTGTGGCGCGAGGCAGGGAAGCTCCGATCACGTGTGGCACTTCCGGGCGCTCCGGGATGGATCCTACCGCTTCCGTGTGACGGCCGAGTACGACTCGGTCCTCGCGGTCATCGATGAGAGCAACAGGGAGCTCGAGTGCAACGACGACTTTGGAGGCTCGACGCGTCGCTCGGAGGTCGTTGTCGCCCTCTCCACGGGTCACTCCTACGGCGTGGTGGTCGACGGCTACCAGGGCGCCGAAGGACCCTACCAGCTCGCCGTCGAAGACGTGGCGGTGGGTGTGCCGCAAAATCGTGCCGGCGGCGGGGCCATCACGGTGGGACAGGCTGTGACCGGCGACACCACCGGTGCGGGCGACCAGCGTGCGCCGAGTTGCGGGTCGTCACCCGGAAACCCGGATCACGTCTGGCGCTTCACGGCGCCGCAGAGCGCGACCTACAGGGTCAATCTCACGGGCGGCTATGACTGCCTCGTCGCCCTCTTCGACGACACCGGGGCGGAGCTGGCCTGTAACGATGACGAGGGCTCGACGAGCCAGTCGCAGGTGATCGTGGGGCTCACCGCGGGGCGCACCTACGACATCGCCGTCGATGGCTTCAGCAACGGACAGGGGACCTATCGGCTCACGGTGGACGCCGTGGCCGCGGGGCCGGCTCCTCCGCCCGCCGTTCCCCAGCCTGCGGGCACCCTGCCGGTGCGGGGCTCCGTGCAGGACACCACCGTGGGCGGGGCCGATCAGTACACTCCGAGCTGCGGAGCCATGCCCGGGAGCTCCGACGACGTGTGGCAGTTCACGACCACACGAGCCGGTTGGTACCGGTTCCACGTCGCGGCCCAGTACGATTCGGTCCTCGCCATCTTCGACGACACGGGAGCCGAGGTCGACTGCAACGACGACCACAACACGACGGCCGAGTCGCTGATCGTGACGCAGCTACTCGCCCGACACACTTATCACGTGGTCGTGGACGGCTACCGAGGGCAGACGGGCGCATACACGCTGACGGCGCGCCGCGGTCGCAAGCGCTGAGTCGCTGCTGAACGGCGTGTCTACTTCGCGCGCCCGACGAGCTCGCCGATGCGGCGCACGCCCTCGACCACGGACGCCTCTTCGGGCCCGAAGGAGAAGCGCACGTGCTGCCGGAAGCGGGACGGTCGCCCGCTCCTGCGCTTGCCCGGGTTGATGTCGAAGAAATCGCCAGGCACGCAGATCACGCGCTCCTCGACCGCGGCCCGGAAGAACGACATGCCGTCATTGATGGACGGAGGCAGCGCCGAGACATCGGCCCAGCAGTAGAACGTCCCCTCGGGCTCGGGGTCGACGCGCAATCCGGCATCCTCGAGCCCCTTGCGGAGGACGCCGCGCTTGCGCAGGAAGACCCGACGGATGGCCGCCGTCTCGGCTTCGACGAGCGCGGGGTCGAGCAGCGGTACGGCGCGGCGCTGCAGCGGCTTGCTCCCGCCACCGTCGAGGAAGGAGCCCGTGCTCGACACGGCCTCGATCACTGCCCGTGGACCCACGATCCACGTGCATCGCCAGCCCGGGTAGCGCCAGTTCTTCGTGAGACCGTCGAAGAGGATCACCGGGTCCCGATCCACGTCCTCCACATAGCGAGCTGCGGAGATGCCGCCCGGGGACGTCGCTCCCTCGCCGGCCCACACGTAGTGCGAGTAGAACTCGTCGAGGAGCAGCGTGCAGTGGAGCTCGCGCGCGGTTGCGACCCAGCTCGCGAGCCGCGCCCCCTGGATCACCTTGCCTGTGGGGTTATTCGGGTTGGAGAGGAGGATCGCGGAGAGGCCCCGGCCCGTGATCTCGCGCGCCAGATCGTCGACCGTGAACTCGTAGCGCCGGGAGCCCTCCAGCAGAATCGGGATGGCGGTGAACAGCTTGAAGATGTCCAGCAGCTCCTCGTAGGCCGTGTAGTCCGGCAGGAAGTGACCCAGGTTGATCTCGCCGAGGGCGGCCACGGCGCGCGTGAGCGACGCCCGGCCTCCGCCGCAGATGCAGACGTTCTCCTCCGTGTACTGCGAGGTCTTCTCGCGACGGTGAAGCGTGTTGTAGAGATTCGCCACCGCCACGCGCAGCTCGCCGATGCCGGGCATCGGGGCGTACTCCTGATCGTCGAGCGCGAGCCGGATCTCGTCGACGCGTGGCGGAGCTCCCGGCAGCGGTCCCGTCTCGGGCATGCCTTGCCCGAGGTTGCACCAGTCCGGGTGGCCGTACTCGTAGCCGCGCCGGGCGGCCTCGGCCATCACATAGATGACGCCGGTGAAGGGAACCGGACGAAAGCCCGGAATCGGCGGGACTTGCATGGTGGGGGGACTGGACGGGAGCGCGCTCATCGTCAGACGGCCCGAAGTCATAGCACCCCTTTGACCCTCCTGCGGCGGAAACGCAGCCCTGTCCGGGTCGTGGCCTCAGGACTCGTCGACTGACTCCTCGTCGGAGGCGCCGCGACGAAGCGCCGCGCGGTGGGCCTCCCAGTGCGCTTTCGCTCGTTCGCCGGCGAGCTCCACGTCCTCGCGCTTCAGGCGCCAGAGCCATGTGGCGTTGACGAGAAGCACGAAGGCGCTGGCGCTCAGCACGTAGAAGCGCAGGGCGGGCCACCGGGCAGCGACGAGGTACCCGATCAAGTAGGCCACCGGTACCGGCAGCAGCCGCCGGTCCACCGCCACGACCGTGTAGGCCGCCACGACGGCGAAGAGCAGCAGCATCTGAACCTGGCTCGTCGTGGGTGTCAGACCCATGAGCAAATTCGCCAGGTGCAGCGGGATGATAGCGCCGACAGCGATGAGGACAGCGCCGCCGACACGCCGATTGAATGCCGTCTTGCTCATCGACTCGCGGGCCCACACGCCGGCCCCGACGCACAACAGGAAGATGACGGTGGGCCAGGTAAGCGTCAGCGCCCAGGACATTTCCTCTTCGCGGGTCAGGAAGCCGCCCGCGAGAGGTGTCAGCGTCCAAATGACGCCCATCGTCATGGCGAGGAACGAGCGCGTGCGACGGCCCACGGCCGGATCTTCCTGACGTCCGCGCTCGGCCAAGGCCGCCATCTCCTTTTGGGCCGCATCCCGCTCGCGCACCGCCGCTTCGATCCGCCGAGTCAGCTCCTCCGACGGCGAATCGATCTGCGCCGCCAGCGCGGCCGCGGCCCGCGGATCGCCGTGCGAGAGCTCGAGCTCCACCATGGCCTCGGTCGCCCGCCGCAGCCCGTCCCGCGCTTCGGTGTTGTCGCGCCAGGAATCGAGGGCGCTCAGGAAGCCGAATCGGCACTCCCCGAAGACGTTGTAGAGGCGCATCCGGGCGTCCTCGTCACCCGGCGTTGCGCCATCGATGAGCGACAGCAGCGCCGTGAGCCTCGAGAGGGCCTTCTGAGCCAGCGCGAGCGACCCGCGGTGCTGGAGGAACGCCGCGATCGCCAGGCGCACCTGCTCCGCGTTCTCGAAGCGAGCCTCCGGATCGCGGTCCATGGCTCGCTCGATGATCCGCCGGAGCTCCTCGGGCGCGTCCTCGGGTAGTCGCGGGGTCGACGCCACGACCGACGCGATCACCGCCATGAGCGCCTGCCCTTCGTGCGGCGGTTGCCCGCTCACCACCTCGTGGAGGATCGACCCGAGCAGATACACGTCGGTCCGCTCGGACAGGAGCGGGCCGGGTCCGCCGAGCATCTCGGGGGCCATGTAGTGCGGTGTGCCGGCCATCTCGGTCGCGTCGCGCGCGAGCGGGAGACGCCCGCTGCCGTCGTCCCGCAGGCTCACCGCGATGCCCCAGTCGAGCACGTACACCTCACCGAACTCGCCGATCATGACGTTGTCGGGCTTCAGGTCCCGGTGGAGGATTCCGCGGCTGTGCGCGAAGCGAACCGCGTTGCAGACCTGCATCAGGATGCCGAGATTCCACTCGAGCAGATCGCGAGCGCCGAATCGCTTCTCGACGGACTCGGCGTCTCCCATGAGAGCCGACCACTCGGTCCCCTCGATGCGTTTGAGGACGATCAGCGGCCGGCTGCCGCTGTCGAGCCCCACGTCGTAGACGGGCACGACGTTCGGGTGCTCGAGGGATCCGGTGATCCACGCCTCCCGGAGCAGCTTGAGGATCGCGGCGTCTCCCTGGGTCTCGTCGCGCAGCGTCTTGACGGCCACCTTGCGTCCGAGGGCGACCTGCGTCGCGAGGCGCACGACACCCATGCCGCCTTCGCCGAGTGTCTCGCCGAGCTCGATGGCGGCCCCGGCGCCCGCCCCAGGCTCCGCTGCGAGCGACGACAGGACGGCAATGGCCAGCCGACCGCCAGTGCTCGGGCCGTGAACGGCGGGCACGATGGTCTCCGATGGCCGCTGTCGGATCGTCTTGGCCTTCGCGAGCAGCTCTTCGTCGAGAGTGGTTTCAGGATCGGCTGGGCTGGTCACGGTGTTCCTGGGGGCGAAGGCTCAAGCGATGATAGCCCAAGGGCGAGGGCTCTCAACCGCCGGGACAGGTCTGTGGCCGGCGACCGAGGAAGATGGCCAGATCTTCGCCCGCGGGGTTAGCGGCCACGATATCAAGAAGACCGTCGGCGTTGACATCGCCGACAGCGGCCTTCGCCAGCGAGTGGATGGAACCGCCCCCCGCGGACGTGTCGAGGGGGAGCTCCAGAGCGATTTCGAAGAGCATGGCCGGCACGGCGCGGAGGATCGACAGCTTGCCGCCATCGGCGTGCGACACCACGAGATCCACGTGGCCGTCCGAGTCCACATCGCCCGGCGTGAGCCAGATGGGCTCGGGCGTCACAGCGATGCTCTGCAAGGCGAACTCCGTGCCCGAGCCGTCCCCGAGAAGGAGCTGAACCACCCGTGCGTACCTCGACGCGATCGCGACGTCCATGTGCCCATCGCCGTTCCAGTCCCCGGTGGCGATTCCCGTGGCCCCGTCGGCTACGGTGACCTCGGTTGCGGTCCACGAAGTCGCCGCGGCATCGTGCAGGAGGACCACCAGTGTTGTCACGCCGTCCGTTGCGAGGATGTCCGGTCGGCCGTCGCCGTTCAGATCGACGACATCAACAGCGTAGTAGTTGACGAGATTGACCAGCGTCGTCGCGGCGCCGAAGGAACCGCCGCCCGCACCCATGATCACGCGGACGGCGTTGTCCTCTCCGCCCGTGACGAGGTCGAGATGTCCGTCGCCGTTCAGGTCGGCGATATCGAAGGCTACCGGGGTGCTCGGGCCAAGAATCCTCGTGGGGCTGGCGAGCGTACCGTCTCCTCTACCGCGGAAGAACCATACGCCCGTGCTGTTCCACGAGATGGCCACGACGTCGGGGAGCCGGTCTTCGTCCAGGTCCGCGATCGCGACCTCCTGAGCATCCCAGTCCATAGGGTAGTCCGTGGGCGTCCCGAAGGACCCGTCGCCCACCCCCAAGAGCACCGCGATCTCGCCGTCCGAGTCGTCACCCATGACGAGGTCGATGCTGCCGTCGCCGTTCAGGTCGCCGAGCGCCACGGCGACCGGGCTCGGATTGCTGCACCTCGCGCCGGCGCACGGCACGAGGTCGAGACGAGGGGCGAAGCACAGCACTCCCGGCGGCGGCGGGGGCGGGGGGGGTGGAGGCTCGCAGGCCGCGTCGGGCGCAGACACGCACGCGTCCCCTCCCAAGAGCTCGAAGCCCATACGACCGCAGCCGACGTGCATACCGACCAGAACGACGATTAGTGCCAAGCGCACGACCACCAGCGTAGCAGCTCCCGACCCCGCTGAGGTTTGCCCACCCCTGCTGAAGAACGGCCCACGAAGAAGTGGCGACGGAGTTGACGCGCCTCCCCCCTGGACGTGATTTCCAGGAGGTCATATACCGGCGTCCCGGGCCCTTTCCGGGCGACGCCTTCCCCGCTACCACCGAGGTGGTCATGAACCGACTCAACGCACTTCTCGCTTCCCTCGTCCTCATGGCCGGCTGTGCTTCGAACAGCGAGCCGCCACCGGATACCGGCAGGCCACCCACGGACTCCGGCCCGCGCGACGCGGGGCACGACTCGGGCAGCGACGCAGGACTCACATGCGGCAACGGCGCCATCGACGCGCCGGAAGAGTGCGACGGAACGAATCTGGGCGGCGAGACCTGCACGAGCCTCGGCTACGCGTCGGGGGCCCTGAGCTGCCTGCCCGACTGCACGTTCAACAAGGATTCCTGCGTCGAAGCCACGTGCGGCAACGGGGTCGCAGACATGGGCGAGGCGTGTGACGGGCTCGACCTCGAGGGCCAGACCTGCATCACGCGGGGGTTTGTTGGCGGAGCCCTGGGGTGCACCGCGACCTGCACGTTTGACGCCAGCGACTGCAGCTCCTGCGGCAACGGCAGCATCGACACGGGCGAGGAGTGCGACGGATCGAGCCTGGGCGGTGTGGACTGCGCCATGCGGGGCTTCACTGGCGGCGTGCTCGCCTGCGACTCGGCCTGCGGCTTCGACGAGAGCGGCTGCGTGGACTCGCGGTGCGGCAACGGGACCCGGGAAGCGAGCGAGGATTGTGACGGCACGGATCTCGGGAGCTCGGACTGCACGGACGTGGGCTTCTACGCGGGCACCCTCGCCTGCAACACCGACTGCACCTTCGACATCCGCAACTGCCACAACTGCGGCAACGGCGCGATCGAAGGGATCGAGGAGTGCGACGGAACCGCGCTGGCCGGCGCGACCTGCACGACGCGTGGGTACACGATGGGGACCCTGGGCTGCACGGCCCTGTGCCGCTACAACGAGAGCGCGTGCGCCACCGCCGCGTGCGGCAACGGCACGGTCGAGAGCGGCGAAATGTGCGACGACCGCAACGCGACCAGCGGAGACGGGTGCAGCACGACGTGCACAGTCGAGGCCGGCTATCGCTGCACGGGCATGCCCTCGGACTGCCAACCGGTCTGCGGCGATGCAATGGTCGTCGGCAGTGAGGACTGCGACGGCACCAACCTCGACGGGGAGACGTGCATGAGCCGTGGGTTCACGGCCGGGACCCTGGCCTGCAGCGGGTCCTGCACGTTCAACACGGCCGGCTGCACCAGCAGTAGCTGCGGGAACAGCCGCATCGACACCGGCGAGGAGTGCGACGATGGCAACACGCGCGCCTTCGATGGTTGTGGCGCCAGCTGCCAGGTCGAGGACGGGTTCTATCTGCCTGTCCGGCTGCGCAATGGCGAGGGGAGTAACCACGGCATGCTCGAGGTCCGCCTCTCGGGGACGTGGCGTGACGTGTGCGACGACACCTACGACGTGGCGGCGCAACGAGCCATGGCCAATGTGGTCTGCGCCCAGCTCGGCTTCACGGGCACCGGGCATCAGTTCCTGACGGCCTTCGGCGGCGGCAGCGGTACGCCAGCGATGGATGACGTCTACTGCACGGGCACCGAGACCAGCCTGGCCCAGTGTCCCTTTGCCGGCTGGAACGTCGAGAACTGCTCCGGGAGCGAAGCGGTCGGGATCCGCTGCATGCCGGCCGAAGGTGACATCCGGCTCGTCGCCGGGCCCAACGGCATGGAGGGGCGGCTCCAGATCTTCCACAGCAGCGCCTGGGGCGAGGTGTGCGATGACTACTTCGACGGCGCCTACTCGGCCTACCTCGGCTACAGCACGACGACCGTGTGCCAGCAGCTCGGCTACGCGGACGGCACGTTCCTGAGCACGTACGACGCCCCCTCGGACACCTTCGTGCTCGACGACGTGAACTGCACCGGCACGGAGCGGCGCATCGGCAACTGCCCGCATCAGCCCTGGGGCACGGAGAACTGCTACGTCTCCGAGGGTGCGGGCTTCCGCTGCACGCCGTACGCGAACAACGACATCCGCCTGATCGAAGGTGCAGCGCGCAACAGCGGTCGCGTGGAGATCCTGCACAACAACGTGTGGGGCACCGTTTGCGACGACTACATCTCGTATGCGGGGGAGCGGCAGACGAACTTCATCCGCGTTGGCTGCGGACAGCTGGGCTACTCGACCGCCGGCTCGGCGCTCACGTTGTCCTCGGTCCCGGACGGCGTGGACCCGATCTGGATGGACGACCTCGACTGCGCCGGCACCGAGAGCGGGCTCGCCACGTGTCCCTTCGGGGGATGGGCGATCGAGAACTGCAGCCACTACGAGGACATCGGGCTGACCTGCACGCCTTGAGACGCGACGGGATGGGCTCGGGCCACAGGCGAGGAATCGCATGGCGTTTCGGGACGATCGGGAGGCGCTGCGGCAGCGGATCCAGGAGCTGCGCGAGGAGGCGGAACGGCTCGCCAAGCAGCGAGACGACGGCCGGGCGGCGCTCGCCGAGATTCACAGGGATTTCGACGAGCGGGTTCGGGCGGCAATGCGCAAGGGGACGCGCATCCCCTTGCTCGTTGCGGCGGGCGTGCTCACGCCCCTGGTGGTGATCTTCGCGGTCGGATTCTTGGCGCCCAACTGCGGCGGGAGCGGCGTCGCAGAGATGCTGTTCGGCAATGTCACCGTCGCGACGGGCGAGGCGCCCGTGCCCCAGGGCACGCCGTGCACGGTGTTCATTCGAGGCGGCGGTGACGACTGGGACATCCGGATGAATGTGCTCTGCGGGGGAAGGACGGTCTACGGCGGCGGCTCGAAGGGATACATGGACTGCGACCGCGTGGATTCCGTCGCCGTGTCCTGCGCCGACTCGGACTACACCGCGGACGGGGGGGATCCACGCGTGAGCTTCGATCGGGGCTCGGCGCGGCTCGTCATCGAAGACCAGCTTCCGGATTGGCGTCTCGAGATCGCCCTGTCGCCGCCACCCGCACCGCCGGGAGGCGGGTGACGTGAGCTCCTCGGACGACAAGCCGCCCGTGATCGGCGGGGGTGACATGTTCGAGCAGGATCGCGAGCAGCTGCGCGCGCGCGTGGAGCGACTCGAGCGGGAATGCGAGGAGCTCGAGAAGGACCTGGCCGAGGTCGAGGTGGA
>Ga0214473_10010658_pt1 | contig 10798 bp, 10 predicted proteins | sample RVTome_7_FD_203509 | JGI IMG/M metagenome (GOLD analysis project Ga0214473, IMG submission 203509) | Soil microbial communities from uranium-contaminated site in the Upper Colorado River Basin, Wyoming, United States - RVT98D197 | ecosystem: Environmental > Terrestrial > Soil > Contaminated >... | reverse complement strand
AGAAGTTTTCTTAAAAATATTCACTTATCGGTTATCTGTTTCTGGCTTGACAATGAAGCCTTCCATTTCTCTCCGAGGTACTGAAAAACCTGAATCCTTCCATTTAACTGGTCTACAACATATATTCCGTCTCCGGCATCTACACAAATCCCTGCAGGCACTGAAAATTGACCCGGTTCTGCTCCCCCGCTTCCCACGGAGAATAATAATTTAGCTTCTTTATTAAACATAAAAAATTTCTGAGCCGCCGCATCAACAACATATATATTCCCGTCAGAATCAATTGCTATCCCTTTAGGACGTATAAAAAGATTGTGTTTGCCGCCTCCACCGATAGCCTTTATGAATTTTCCGTCGGAATCGAAAACCTGAACTTTGAAATTGCCGGTATCTGCAACATAAATATTACATTTCGAATCAACAGCTATACTCGTGGGGAAATTAAATCTGCCTTTGTCCTCGCCTTCCCCTGTTATAGAAAAAAGCAGATTTCCGTCAAAGGCATACGCCCTCACTACGTGTTTCTTTGTGTCGGCCACATAGAGCCTTCCATTTATTGCGTCTATCGCAAGCCCGGCGGGACTCTTTAACTCGCCGGCGGAGCCGATTGCCCCTATAAACTCTCCCCCTCTTCTATAAATAAATACCCTCTCGGATGCCGCATCACTTACATATATTTTTCCATCAGCAGATACTGCAATACCGATAGGCATTTTCAACTGTACTGTGCCTGGTTTATTACCTATTAATAAAAAATTGCCGTTTTTTTTATCAAAGACAAGTACCCTGCCTACATCGGCAACATAAATCTTCCCATCTGTATCGACTGCAACTCCATATGGCCTTATAAGTCTGGCTGAAACATCCTTGTCGCCGGCAATAATATTCTGTAGCCACCCGCCCTTTGTTTCAATTCCCATGTCCTCTATAGAAGAGAATTCCTCAACAAACTTTATCTTTGGGTCAGCAGGTGGAGGAGGCCAGAAAATATTGACATTTATCTGTTTCTTCTCAATTTCCGGAGCAGCACATCCTGATAATATCAGCACCAGAAAAAGAGAGATATTCCTAATGACTTTCATTAAATTTAATACCAGATAATCGAACCGTCTCTTGCCTTTACGGGAACTTTTCTCATGGCAATCTGTTTTTCCCATATTACCCTGTTATCTTTATACCAATCTATTGTCCTTTTCAATCCTTCACCAAAAGAAACAGCCGTCCTGAATCCGATAACGCCTGCAGCTTTCTCGGTTGATGATATATGTTTATCTACCTGGCCGAATCTCTCTTCCATAAATTCGAGCTGCTCTTTTTTTAGTCCAAATTCAGCAACGATTTTTTCTGCAATTTCAATAACACTTATACTCATACCGCTTCCAACATTCAAGACCTGCCCTCTCACTTTGTCGAGGGGGGCATGTATAGCCTTGTCAACAGCATCGGCAGTGTCTTCAACAAAAACCCAGTCCCGCTGCGCAGAACCATCACCATGTATGGTCAACGACTCTCCCAGCAAAGCACTCGTTATAAATCTCGGGATTACCTTTTCAAGATGCTGAGAAGGCCCGTAGTTGTTAAAGGGCCTTATTATGACACCGGGGATATCATAAGAAACTATGTAAGAGTGAACGAGCCTGTCCGCGCCAGCCTTTGCCGCTGCGTAAGGCGTCGTCGGGTTAAGCGGGTGGTTCTCATCCATAGGCTCATACATCGCGGAACCATAAACTTCAGAAGTGGAAATATGAACAAACCTCTCTATTTTGCCGAAATGCTTCAGCACCGCGTTTGCAACAGATTGGGTGCCGAGAACGTCTGTAACGAAAAAAACCCTGTTAAGGTATAAAGAGCGCGCAACGTGTGTCTCTGCCGCAAAATGGACAACCACATCAGAACGGCCGACAAGATCACTGACAAGGTCGAGGTTATTCACGTCTCCGTACCAGAATTCAAACCTTCCTGAATTTCTGATGCTTAACGGAATGTTTTCAATATTCCCTGCATAAGTAAGGGCATCGAGGACAATTATTTTGTAATTGCCATATTTTTTAAATACATGCCTTACAAAGTTGCTTCCAATAAATCCGGCTCCGCCGGTAACGAGTATGGTCTTCATAGCTGCTCCTATTCTTTGTGGTTTGTCTCCACCTTATATAATATCCCGCTTGGACTCTTTCCGTAATAAAAAACTTTAACCAGCTTAAGCCCGGGCACTTTAAAAGAACCAGCCTCAAAAAATAACCGCTGCCATATATTATTCTTATAAGACGCAACCGGACGCCATATATTTAAAGAAAGAAAAACATAGTCAATATGCACAGATTTTGAGATCTTATCCATAGTTTCAAGGTCATAGGGCAGCCAAACCGTTTTTCTGTCAGCATACCAGTTAATCTCCCATGCAATATCAGAGGCGATAACATCATTTTTTTGCGTAATCTCTTTTACAACTCCTCCCAAATCCGCCAGCTCATTCAAGGGCTTACCCGCCTTCCACCAGTTTATCGAAGAAAAAAACACAATTACTATAAAAACTGCCAATGCCGCATACGTGAACAGCCTTGATTTCTTATCAAGCAAGTCTTTAACTTGAATCCCCAATATTGTGACCAAAACAGGAACGACAAATACATAATATCTTGTCTCATTCCAGACAGGAAGAAGCATAACAGTCTGCAAAATTATAAACATCAGAATATTTTTCTTAAGTTTTGAAACCTTTTCTTTTTTAGCGGGCAAAATAAAGGCGCTCCCAAAAATAAAAAGAAAACCATATCCGTAAAAGTTCAGAGAATCTCTCAATACCCATTTTGCAATCTGCTGCATCTGTTGAATCATTTCATCTAAATGCCCGAGGACAAATCCCATAACATCGATATCAGATGATTGAACTATAAATGTATATCCGGGAAAAGTTTTTGTATATATAAGCAAATCGTACCTGTGAATTGAGAAAAAGGGGGTTCCGTATACAAAATAATTCCGTATGTAATATATGCTGGCAACAACCAGAAAAGATAATGCAACTTTTGTAAAGTCCGCTCGCCTTACAAGCCACTGTTTAGGATTCATTCCAAATTCCAGGATAACCCAGGGCAGAAAAAAGAAAACCGTGTTAGGCCTGAACAAATACATTATTCCGATTAAGACTCCCTGGAGTACAAGCCTGCCTGGATATTTGACATATACAATCATGAAGACAACAAACACAAAAGTATATATAACATCTGTTGAACCTGTTATGCTCAATTTCAAAAAAAACTTCGAAAAAAGAACAATAACTGAAGAAAAAATACCTATCAAATTACTACCTGATAATTCCCTGGAAAATATAAATACAGCCGGAATGAAGAGCACAAAGAATAAGCCGTTCGAAAAAGCCGCTGCAAAATCATTCACTCCGTAAAGCTTAAAAAATCCTGCCAGAATATAGGGATAAATAGGGAGCCTGTACATTTCAGGATGAGGGATAGTTTTAAAAAAAACAAAAGATTGAGGCCGCAAAGTGGAAGTAACAAACCCCTTGCCCTCATAAATATTCCTTGCTATCTGGTTATAATCATGTGAATCGTTCCAGAAGAAACCGTTGAAATGAAGCCTGTAATTAAAAATCCAGACAAGAGAAGTTGCTACCATCAAAATAATAGTAATTAATAAAATTTTACTCTTTTCTTTTTCCATAAATTTACAACCCTTTTCTGTCCTTTTTTAAAATTATCCCCGCTGTAATATCTATGTCTTTCACTTTGAAACCCATTCCAATATAAAAATTCATCGCCTTAATATTGTTCGCCTGTGTCCTTACGGTAACGGTATCCGCGCCTGTACTCTTAAACCAGTCTAATGCCTTATAGACAAGATTGTGCCCTACCCCTTTGCCCTGTTTCCCTGGAGTTACGCCGACAAGCGAAATATCTCCTCTTTTCTTTGATAGTTTCCTGCAGGTAATGAAACCGCAACGGTCAACGATGAAGGTGCTGACAGTACTGTCATAAAGAGAATTCTCTATCCACTCCTGATAAAACCTGTCCGCTTCTCTGTACGTAAAAAAAGGGTCATTATAAAAGCGGCTGTCCCTGAAAAGTCCTTTTACCATCAATCTGAGCATGGGGGCATCTTTAATCGTTGCTGCTCTTACCGGGAATGTTGAACGTTGAATGTTGAATGTTGAATGTTGAATGTCAACTTCTTTTTCCCATACAACACCTGTATCCGTCAAATAAAAACCATGTTTTTCAAGAATCTGTATCTCTGATATTTTCTTTAAAACGACCCTGCAGGTCAGATATTCATAGCCGTCTTCCGAGGCCTGATGCATGAGTTTTTTCAGTTTTTTTTCTTCGGGTATGCTGGTTAACCTGCCTATTTTTTTTTTAAAGAAAGCGCTGTCCCATTTAAGCTCTGAAATCAAAACAGGTGCTCCTTTAGTATATAAATGGGCCTGGCCTGCACCTCCTGATAAACCCTCCCAAGATATTCACCAATTATCCCGAGTATCAGCAGCTGAATTCCGCCGACAAAAAGAACTGCCACAATTATAGAGGCATAACCGAGAACAGGAATTCCAAGAAATATTTTTTTATAGATGAAATATAAGCCGTAAAATAACCCGATTCCGGCGCTCAGGACGCCAAGGTAAGTTGCAAGCCTCAGAGGCAAAGTAGAAAAAGAAGTTATGGCATTAAATGCAAGCCTGAAAAGTTTTATAACATTGTATTTGCTGACACCCCTCTTCCGCGGGGCATGTTCGACCTCCTGAATGGCAGTCCTGAAACCTGTCCATGCTATCATGCCGTGGATAAACCTTGCCCGCTCTCTCATATTCTTAAGTACATCCATGATTTTCCTGTCAAATATTCTCAGGAGGGTCTGGTTTTCGGGTATATTTATGCCCGACAGCCTGTTTATAAACCACCAGAAAGCTAAAGAAGTTAACCGTTTCGGTACAGAGTCTTTTTTTTGCTTTCTGATGCCATAAACAAGTTCATAGCCCTCACTAAATTTTTTCCATAATTTAGGTATCTCTTCAGGCGGGTCCTGCAGATCTCCATCCATCAATATGACAGCATCTCCGCTTGCATAATCGATTCCTGCTGTTATTGCAATATGATGCCCAAAATTCCTTGAAAAACTTACTCCTTTAACTCTCGAATCTTTTGCATGCAGTTCTTTTATGAGATTCCACGAACGGTCTTTACTGCCATCGTCCACCATAATTAGCTCGAAAGTCCCCAGCTTTTCCATTACAGCTGTAAGCCTTCTGTAGAGTTCAGAAATATTTTCTTCCTCGTCATAAACAGGTATGACAACTGAAAAATTTGGTTTTTCCTGGGTATTTTTCATAGCGGTTTAATATACATTATACCAGCTCAAACTATCTACCCAAAATCTCTTTAACGGCCTTAACGACTGAGCGGGCCTCTTCGTCTTTCAGCTTTGGATAAAGCGGCAGGGAAATGGTTCTTTTGCCTATATCCTCTGCAACAGGGAAATCTCCCTCCTTAAAACCAAAGGCCTTTCTATAATATTTGAGAAGATGTATCGGCCTGTAATTGACCGCAACACCTATTTCCCTTTCCTGCAATAACCACAGAATGGAATCCCTTTTTTCAGGGTCAACGAGTATAGTAAACAGATGCCGTGCATGTCTTGAATCAGGCACTGTCTTAAAAATCTCAACCCCTTTAAGGCCGCGCAATTCATTCTCATAAATATTCCAAATTCTATCTCTTTGCTTCCACAGGTCATCTATCCGCTTGAGCTGCCCGATGAGAAGCGAAGCATGTATATTGTCCATATTATATTTCCAGCCAAGAACAGGCATATCCCAGTGCTGGTATCTCTTCGTATACCTGTCTATCGCGGATTTATCTATGCCGTGCAATCTCAGCATCTTTAAGACCTCTGATTTTTCCGCATCGTTCGTGCTGACAGCCCCGCCCTCTCCTGATGTTATGTTCTTTGTGGCATAAAAACTGAAGCAGGCTGCGTCCGCGAGATTACCGACCTTTGCTCCTTCCCTTTCAGCCTCAATGGCATGTGCCGCGTCTTCAATTATAACCAGTTTATGTTTATCCGCAATTTCTCTTATCTTTTTCATGTCGCACATCTGTCCATAAAGGTGCACGGGCATTATCGCCTTTGTTTTATCTGTTACGGCCTTTTCTATCAGGCCGGCATTTAAGTTCCCTGTTTCTTCCTCAGCGTCAACGAAAACAGGCACAGCTCCGGCGTGGATTACAGAGTTAGACGTAGCACAAAAACTCATGGGAGTGGTTATTACCTCATCGCCCTTCCCTATATCCCATGCAAGAAGACTAAGATGGAGGGCCGCAGTACAGCTTGTAACGCCGACTGTCTGACTGACACCGGTATATGATGAAAAATTCTCCTCAAATTCCGATACCGCATCTCCTGTTGTAAGGAATATGGAACGGAGAACAGATACAGCCTTTTCAATATCGGCCTGTTCGATATTATGCTTGAAAAACTCTACTTTCATTATTTTCCTCTCCTCATTTCGTTATAAAAGACATCAATACGCTCCCTTGCAATCTTTTTTTGTTCATTATACTGCACAGGCGCATTTTTATAAAAAAACTCATAATAATAAACTGCCTGATTGAGAAGCCCAACTTTATCCATACTGATCCCCAGATTATAGTAAGCCTCGATATTTCTTTTATCAAGTGCAATAGCCTTCCTGTATTCCGAGATCGCCTCGAAATATTTGCTGCCCAGCATGTAGGCATTCCCGAGATTATTATGGGCAAAACCAACATCAGGCGACTCCTCAACAATCTTTTTGAAAAGTGTAAGATTGTCTTTCCACATTTTGTTTGAGTTCACTGTTATAACTGAAAATATAACAATGAGCAATACTCCAAAAACCATAAAATATGTTTTTTGCTTATCGTAAACAAGTTTATAGACAGAGGCCGATACAAAAAGTGAAAATGACATTGCAGGCACATAGAGAAACCTCTCAGCAATGTATACATGGTCCCAACCTACAGGAAACGTGTTGACTCTCCAGATTACTGGTGCGAGTATTAGCAAAGTAAATATTAAAAGAAAAAACAGTTCTCTGTCTTTTCTCAACCTAAAAGCAATCACCGCAAGCAATATCAAAAATACCGGCGCTGTAATACCCTTTGCCTCAATTATGCCGGTATACCATTTCGCAGGATAAAATGGACTCATGGGATAGGGTATTATAAGAAGCCTTATATAATCCATTGTTGCAGCGGCCATAGTTAAAACCCGTGTGAATAAGGGTTGCTCCACTATCGTACCTCCAAAAATTGTATCCAGGATCAGCATCCTTAAAATCAGATATATCCCGACAAGTGCAAAATAGGGGGCAATCTTTGCAACCCACTGTCGATAATTATTCCTGCGATATACAAGAATCGCCAAACCAAAAGGCAAGACGACAGCTGCTTCTTTTGAGAGCAATGCAAGAAAAAATGTAATCCACGAGGCATATCTCTTTTCTTTAAGAAAAAGATACAGAGAAAGTATAACGAGAAAACCAAAAATTACTTCACCCGATGCCGCTTTGCCTACAGGTTCATTATGTACAGGATAAACTGCAAATATGGAGGCACCGACAAGCGATAGGACTTTTTCATTATTAAAGAGCATCAATCCTATCCTATACAAAATTATTGAACAGAGCAGATGAAGGGCTATGTTTGTAAGATGAAATCCAGATGGATTCAGTCCCCATATCTTATAATTTATGACCCAGAATAAATAACCGACAGGTCGATAATAATCCTGCCTGTAGTCAGCAAGGCCAACTATCTTCCATTGCGGTTGAAAAAAAATTGAAGGGATTTCCCTCAATGACAAATCAATCTTGGGGTTATTAACAATAAGGTCATAATCATCCCATACAAATGAATTATGAATAGAGTTTGCGAATACAAGTACTACGAGGAATATGAGGATGATATAAGGTTTCATCAAACTATTTCCTGCACTTTTTTTATTGCAGCCTTATTCAATAAGCCCTGGAAAAGTGTATAATCGACAATATTTTAACTATCCTCTTTTTCGTATATTGCTATCTTCTGGGCAAGGTCTTTTACCTGAGCGGCAAGTCTGGTGATTTTTACCGAATAGTGCAGGTTAATCAATATAACGAATACGAAACCAATAATAAAAAGGGTTGTAGTTGCAGTCCTTGCGCCGATTAAATATGTCAGCCATTCCAGGAGGTCATACCAAACGACAAGCACAACTATACCGAAACCAGTCCCGAGCCATAAAAACGAATACTCCTCTGCTAACCTTCTTCTTCTCACCATCTCCAAAATTATCATAAATAAGCCGGCCCCAATTACCAAGGCAAAGATTTTTTGCTGAATAGTCATACGGTTTACTCCTTTCTCAGTAATGTCATAAATATTGAAAGCAGCATCTTGAAAATATAATATAGCGGCTTAATTATGCCGCCGTGCATTGAAGGTTTTGCAGCATTATGCATAATCACGGGGACTTCCTTAAACCTGAAGCCTTTTCTGTGAAGCATAATAAGCACATCTGCATCCGGATAATCAAAAGGATATGCCTTGCTCGCGTAAAACTCCATTACCTTCTTGTTTAAAGCCTGAAATCCAGAGGTAGGATCTGTTATTTTTCTTCCTGTTAAAATAGATGTGATAAAACCAAAAAAATACATACCCATCCTTCTTACCAATGGCGCTTTATAATTTCCCTTATCCAGAAATCTTGAGCCTATCACAATATCAATCTCATCATTGATAACAGGTTTTATAAGCGGCAGTATGGATGAGGGGTCATGCTGGCCGTCGGCGTCCATCTGGACAGCAAACTCATACTTCTTTTTCAATGCATATTTGAACCCTGTCTGGAGCGCCGCACCATAGCCAAGGTTGAAGGGAAGATTTATAACATCTGCCCCTGCCTCTTTTGCCTCGGCAACTGTATCATCAGTAGAACCGTCATTGACAACAATAATATCTGCACCGCTGAATTTTCTGATGCCTGCAATAGTTGACGCAATTCTGCCTGCCTCATTGTATGCAGGCATTATTATAACAAAGTGATTTTTCAACTCGTTGCTCATAGCTTATCGTTTATAGGTTATAATCGTTTTGCCGCCTTCTCAGCCTTGATAGCAAAATACATCTTAACAAAATCCCTGATAACATTAAAGGCGCGCATCCTTGTAAGAAGCTTTAAAAAATACAACGGCCTTTTGAAAAATCTGTTGGCAGCAATGTCGCGTAATTTCATAAGCTCTTCGGCGCTGAGTGATTCATTCAAAGGGATAGGCGGTGTATTCACACTTCCAAAATCGTTCCAAGTGGGAAGCGGGATATTATTATCCAGACAATACTGATAAAGCTCAGTTCCCGGCAATGGAATAGCAATTGCAAATGATGCATATTCCTGATCAAGCTCACACGCAAGATGAATTGTATCCATTGCAGTCTCACGAGTTTCTCCAATATGTCCTATCATAAAATTTCCTGCTATAAACAAACCGGCTTCTCTTGCCATCGCATATGCCTTTTTTATCTGTTCGATCGAAATATTCTTAAACATTCTATTTAAAATTTCCTGATTTCCGCTCTCAACACCAAAGCATATCCAGCGCACAGATGCCTGCCTCATCTTTTTCAGAGTCGGCAGATGCAGGGTATCCACTCTCGATGAAACCATGATCTCAAGTCTCTTGTTATAACCCTTCTCAATAATATAATCGCATATCTCATTCACAATCTTGCGGTTTGCAGTGAATGTGTCGTCCTGAAAATAGAGCACTCTTATCCCCCAGTTGTTTACAAGATAATCAAGTTGGTCTTTTATCTGCTTCATGCTGAAATAACGTATCCCGTGCCCAAACACACTATGTGCAGCGCAGAAATTACATCTGCCCAAACATCCCCTTCCGGTAAAAATCACACCGAGTGGTTTTCTGTATCCGCTCACCCATCTATTCCAGCCATAAGAACGATACAGCCGATGGTTAAACAGGTGAAACGCCGGAAGAGAAAGCATGCTCAGGTCTTTTATTGGCGGCCTTTTATCTGTCATAACAATCTTGCCATTGCTCCTGCATGCAATGCCTGAGATATTTTTAAAATCGCTGCCACCTTCCAATGCGTTAAGAATATCAACTATAGTTTCATCACCCTCGCCTATAACACAAATATCAATAGCCTCAGTATCCTCTAAGGTTCTTTCCGGTATTGCTGAGACATGAGGACCTCCGACAATCACCGTTACGTCAGGCAGTTTCTTTTTTAATCTTTCATAAAATATTTTTGTTATATCCATTGTTGCTGTCATAACTGTTGAGCCGACACAATCAGGTTTTTTTTCAGCAACCCGCTCTACTGTCTGGTCGAGGGTAAGCTGTTCAGCATCTCCGTCAATAATCAAAGCTTCATGCCCTGCCCTTTCGGCAGCAGCAGCAATACTCGCAAGGCCGATAGGAGGATTAATAGCAACAAAGTCCTGAAGACGGTGGTAAGCATTCTCCATTGTTGGAATAACAACCAAAACCAATCTCTTCACTTTTTCTCCGGATAATTAAATGGATTTTTTAAATATACCACAATAATACTCGCAATATCTTTTCACTTGCTGTTAACGGCAAAAACACGCAGTTTATTATGAGTAAGGGCATTGCCTGCAAATTCAAATGGCACAGGGAAAAATCTTGCAGTTATATTTCTGAAACCCCATTTGGCAAGAAAATCCATCATCTCAGTTTTATCCCAGAACTTTACATGAGTTTTGTCATAACAGAATCCCTTTT
>Ga0214473_10010657_pt1 | contig 10798 bp, 10 predicted proteins | sample RVTome_7_FD_203509 | JGI IMG/M metagenome (GOLD analysis project Ga0214473, IMG submission 203509) | Soil microbial communities from uranium-contaminated site in the Upper Colorado River Basin, Wyoming, United States - RVT98D197 | ecosystem: Environmental > Terrestrial > Soil > Contaminated >... | reverse complement strand
TCCTCCGGCCCGGACGCGGTCAAGGCCTGTGAAGAGACTGCCGCGGGATGGACTCGCGCGGGGCCTCGGCGAGCGGGGTGCTGCCCGTCATCACGCCCAGCTCCTCGAGCGACGCCGCGAACGCGTCGACGACCCCCTTCATGTCTGCCGGGGTGAGCGTGCCCATGTTCGACACCCGGAAGGCGTAGGTCCGGATGTCGCCCTGCCCCGCATAGATGACGTAGCCGCGCCGCTTCATCGCGTCGTGGAGGCCGTCGTAGCCGAGCCCGGGGAGCAGCCGGAACGTCGTCAGGAGTCTCGAGCGCGCGCCCTCCGGTACCAGGACCTCGAAGCCGAGGGCCATCATGCCCTCCCGGAGCACTCGCGCGCTCTCGCCGTAGCGGGCGATCCGCGCCGCCAGACCCTCCTGCTCCAGCTCGATGAGCGCCTGCCGCATGGCGTGAAGGACCTGGACCGCCGGCGTGAACGGGGTGTTGTCCTGCTCCTGGGTCGCGTAGTGGTTCCAGAGGTCGAGGTAGACGCTCCGCGGCGCGCGGCCGCGCAGGGCCTCGAGGGCCACCCGCCGGCCCAGGACGAACGAGACCCCGGGAATGCCCTGGAGGCACTTGTTCGCGCTGGCGGCGACGAAGTCGATGCCGTCGGCGGCCACGTCGAGGGGCTCCCCGAAGAGCGAGCTCATCGCGTCGACGAGGACCCGCCGTCCCGCCCGCGCGGCCACCTGGGCCACGTCCATCACGGGATTCAGGAGCCCGCTGGTCGTCTCATGGTGGCAGAGCGCCACGTGGCTCACCTCGGGGTGTGCCCGGAGCGCCCGCTCCACGTCCGCGGGCGGGACCGGTGTGGTGATGGCGTAGGCGAGCACCTCGGCCGGGATCCCGTGGGCCCGCGCGATCTTCACCATCCGCTCGCCGTAGGCGCCGTTCGACACCACCAGAACCGACCGGTCCGGCGGGACGACCGACGAGATCATCGCCTCCACGGCGGCCGTGCCGGACCCGGTGAACACCACGGTCGCGAAGGTGTCGCGACACCCCACGACCCGGACGAGGCGCTCGCGGCACTCGCGCATCACCTCGAAGAACTCAGGTTCGCGGTGACAGAGGTCCGGCGTGACGAGGGCCTGCTTGACCGACAGACTGGTGTTGGCGGGTCCCGGGTTGAGCAGCACCCACTCGCGCTCTACCATGAGGCGAACCTCCTCGGACGAGCCCCGCCGCGCGGTCGCGCCACCGAGCCGGCCCCGGCTTGCCCGTGCCGTAGAAGACGATAGAATGCGGGAGGCTCGTGGTCCAATTCATTCCCTTTATGGCGCCCATTACCCCGCGCTTATGCGGACGGGGGCAGGCAGGCCGTGGTGAACCTGCACCATCTCCGGATCTTCTACATGCTGGCCACGACGGGCTCGTTCACGGGCGCCGCCCGGCGCCTCGGTATCAGCCAGCCGGCCGTGACGATCCAGGTCCGCGAGCTCGAGGCCGCCTCCGGCGCGCGCCTCATCGAGCGGCGGGTCCGGCGGCTCGTGCTCACCGACGCGGGGAAGGCGCTGCTCGCCGTCACCGAGAAGATCTTCGCCCTCGTGGACGAGGCGGAAGGCGTCCTCGCCCGGGCCGGCCGCGGGGTCGCGGGGACGCTCACCATCGCCGCGAGCGGCACGGCCGGCGCCTACCACCTGCCGCGCCTCCTCACAGCCTTCCGGCGCCGATACCCGGGTGTCCGCGTCGTCCTGGAGATCTCGAACTCACGACGGGTCCTCGACCAGGTCCTCGGTTTCGAGGCGGATCTCGGCGTGCTCGGCGCGCCCGACGGCGCGGCGCCCGCCGCCGTGGCGGACGACCCGCGGCTCCTCGCTCATCCCTTCGTCCGGGACCCCCTGGTGGTCGCCCTGCCGCCCCGCCACGCCTGGGCCGGTCGGCGTTCGGTCGGCCTGAGCGAGCTCGCGCGCGAGCCGCTGGTCCTGCGCGAGCCCGGCTCGGCGACGCGGCGTCTCCTGGAGGCCCACCTCGAGGCGTGCGGGCTCGTCCCGCGCGTCGTCATGGAGCTGGGCTCGAACGAGGCGATCAAGCACGCGGTGGAGGCCGGGGTCGCCCTGGCCGTGGTCGGCGGCCGGGCAATCGCGCGCGAGGTGGCCGACGGGCGCCTCGCCGCGGTGCGCCTCCGGCCCGCGGGGCTTGCCCTCCGTTTCTTCCTCGTCCACCACAAGGAACGGGGCCACGCGGCGGTGCTCCGCGCCTTCCTCGCGCTCGCGCGGGTGCCACGGCGGTAACGCCGCAGCCAGCGGGTCCGACCCGCCCCGACGCCCCCCCTTCCCCCGGCCGGTACGTCCCCTTCGAGGAGGGGCTGGTCTCGGTCGTGGTCGCGAAGACGGCCCTCGTCGTCGCTCACCTCGGCTTCGTGGCCCTCGCCGTGGCGCTGGCGGCGCAGCGCGCCGCCGCCCCGCCGGCCCTTCTCACCGCGATGGCGGTGGTGACCCTGGTCGGCGCGGACGCGATCGGGGGGTTCGTCTGGACCTCGGCGAGGCGGCCTGGGCCGCGGCCGGGTTCGTGATCCGGGCGGCCTGGCGCGGCGCCCATGACGCCTCGACGGGCGCGGCGCCGGGGTCCCTTCCTTGATCGGCCGGCACACCGCGCGATATCATGACAGCAGGGAACCCGAGCGCGACGTGATGACCAGCCGCCGATCCTTGGGTGTTCCGCTCCGAGCGCGGGCTTTACCCGCGCACTCCTCCCTCGGGGGCAGGCTCGGAAGGGGGGCGGAGCCCCCCTTCGAGTAGCTCTCGGCCACGCGAGCATGATCGAGAAGATCGGCAAGTACAAGATCCTCGAACGGGTCGGCCGTGGGGGCATGGGCACCGTCTTCAAGGCCCACGACCCCATCCTCAATCGCCTCGTCGCGCTGAAGGTCATCTCGGGTGAGGTCGAGGTCAGCGACGAGCTGAAGGCCCGGTTCTTTCGCGAAGCGCGTGCCTGCGCCAAGCTGAACCACCCCAACATCATCATCGTCTACGACCTCGGCGAGGACGAGGACCGCCTGTTCATCGTGATGGAGTTCCTCGAGGGCGACGAGCTCAAGCGCATCATCGCGGAGCGCCGGCCGATCCCCCTCGAGACGAAGCTCGGCCTGATGACGCAGATCTGCGACGGTCTCCACTACGCGCACCAGCACGGCGTCATCCACCGCGACATCAAGCCCGGTAACATCTTCGTCCTCCGCAACGGGCAGGCGAGGATCCTCGACTTCGGGATCGCCCGGATCGCGGCGAACGATCCCGGCCTGACGCGAACCGGCCTGATCATGGGGACGCTCCGCTACATGTCCCCGGAGCAGGCGCGCGGGCGCGTGGACCAGCGATCCGACATTTTCTCCGTCGGCGCGGTCTTCTACGAGCTGCTCGCCTACCGACCGGCGTTCGACCGGGAGAACCCGATGGAGATCCTCGAGCAGCTCAGGACGGAGGAGCCACCCTCGCTCATCGAGCTCGACCCCTCGATCCCGCCGGAGCTCGCTCACGTCATCGAGCGGGCCCTCAGCAAGAACCCCGACGACCGCTTCCAGGATCTCGGTCAGATGCGCGAGGCCCTCGAGCAAGTCCTCCGGCAGATCGCCGAGAACGCCGAGGGGGTCCGGTCCGAGGTCGTGATGCAGCTCGACGAGGTGCGGACACTCCGCGTGGCGCTCGCGAACCGCCTCGGGGAAGGCTTCGAGGACTCGACGCTCCCCGTGGTGCACGACGACGCGCCGCTGTCGGCGCTGCACATGCTCCAGGAGGATCTCGTCACGCGGCAGGCCCGCCTGCGCGCGCTCGCCGAGCGGGCCGAGGCCGTGGAGCCGGCGCTCGCGCGCGGCCGCGAGCTCCTCGCGAGCGGTCGACCCGAGGAGGCGATCGACGCGCTCGAGAGCGTGCTCCGCGAGATCCCGGACCACGTGCGGGCCCAGGCGGCGCTCCGCAACGCCCGCGAGGCGCTGGCCCCGCCATCAGGTCCTCAGCCCGCGACGGAGCCCGCACCGGGCGAGGCGACGGCGGCACCGCCAGAGCCAGTCGCCGCGACGATCGGGGTGGCGCCACGGCCGGCCGAGGCTCCGGAGGTGCCCACGGCGGCCGCGACGGTGCGCTGGGAGGCGGAGGCGCGCGCGGCTGAACCGGCGGTCGCGCCGGAGGTGCCCGCGGCGGCCACAACCGTGCGCTGGGAGGCGGAGGCGCGCGCGGCTGAGCCGGCGGCCGCGCCGGAGGTGCCCGCGGCGGCCACAACCGTGCGCTGGGAGGCGGAGGCGCGCGCGGCTGAGCCGGCGGCCGCGCCGGAGGTGCCCGCGGCGGCCACAACGGTGCGCTGGGAGGCGGAGGCGCGCGCGGCTGAGCCGGCGGCCGCGCCGGAGCCGGCGGTCGCGCCGACGGAGCCCGCCGCCGCGGAGTCGCAGCCGGTCGCCGCACCGACCGAGCCCAGCGCGGCAGCGCCCCAGCCGGAGCCGGAGCCGACCGGGCCGGCCACGAGGCGTGACGAGTCCCCGCGGGTCGTCGAGCTCGGAGAGACGCCCGCGCCGACCTCGCCGGTCTCCCCCACCGTCCCGAAAAGCGTGCGGAGAGGCGGCCTCGGGGGGCGCGAGATCGGGATCGCCGCAGCCGTCGTGCTGACCCTCGGCGTCGGCGGCGCGGTATGGATGCTCCGCTCGCCGGCGACATCCCCGCCGGCCACTGCCTCGAAGGCGCGCCCGCCGGCCCAGGCCCAACTTCCTCAGGCCGTGGCGCCGCCCCCGCCCGCCCCGCCCACGCCCCCGGTCGCGCCTGCCCCGCCTGCTCCGCCCGCTCCGCCCGCCCCGCCAGTCGGGCCGCCCGTGGCGACCGAGGCCGAGCTCCTGCGCGCCGCGACGATCGCAGCACGCCAAGAGGCGTCGAGCGCCGAGGCCCAGCGGCTTGCGCCAGCCGCGTGGGGGTCTGCGGAACAGAAGGCGCGCGAGGCAGAGGCGGCCTTCGACACGAAGGAGTACGAGCAGGCGCAGGCGCTCTTCCGCGACGCGCGGGAGGGGTATCGCCGCGCCATGGCCGAGGCACGCGGGGCGGCCGACCTGCGGCGGGCGCAGGCCGAGGCCGCGGGGGCGCGGCGCGCGGCGGAGAGCGCGCAGGCGTCCCGGCTGGCGGCGTCGCCCTGGGCTCGCGGAGGCGCCGCCCAGCGCGACGCCGAGGACGCGGCGAAGCGCCAGGACCTCGAGAAGGCCGGGACGCTCTTCCGGGACGCGACGAAGGCGTTCCGCGAGGCGGAGGTCGAGGCGACGCGGAAGGCGATGGCGGCCGCGACAACCGACCGCGAGCGCGCCGCGGCGCTCCGGCGCGAACGGGAGGCGGCCGACCAGGCGGTCGCCGCAGCGCAGGCCGCCCGCCGCGAGGCCGAGCAGGCGGGGGCGCCGCGCCTGGCGGCGAAAACCCTGGCGCTCGCCCAGGAGGAGGAGAAGGAGGGGCGGGCCGCGGTCGACCGCCAGGACTACGCGGCGGCACGCGACCGGTTCCGCGAGGCGCAGCAGGACTACCAGCGCGCCCGCCAGGAAGCCGTGGAGGCCGAGCGGCGCGACGCGACCCGCGAGGCCCAGGGGAAGCAGGGAGCCGAGCAGGGCCGGACCCAGGTCGCGCAGGCACGGGGGCTTGCCGAGCAGGCCGATGCGCAGCGACTCGCGCCCAAACCCTGGACCGACGCGAGCGCCAAGGAGACGGAGGGCCAGGCCGCCTTTGGGCGGGGAGACTACGCCGCCGCACGCGAGCGATTCCGCGAGGCGCAGCAGGACTACCAGCGCGCCGCGCAGGAGGCGCGCGAGACCGCGACCCAGGCCGCGCGCCAGCGCGAGGCGGAGCAGCTCCGGGCCGGAACCGCCCAAGCCCGGGCGCTCGCCGAGCAGGCCGACGCGAAGCGCCTGGCCCCGAAGCCCTGGACCGACGCGTCGGGGAAGGAGGCGGACGCCCAGGGAGCGCTCGGTCGACGCGATCTCGCCGTCGCCATCCAGCGGTTCCGGGAGGCGCGCCAGGAGTTCCAGCGGGCCGCGACGGAGGCGCAGCAGGCGGCGGAGACGGCGAAGCGCCAAGCGGCCGCTCCGCCGCCCCGCCCGCCCGAGCCCACTCAACCGGGACCGCCCGTCTCGACGACCACCCCCCCGGCCGACAGCCAGACGGGCGGCGGTCTCCTCGGCGCCGTGAAGCGCGCCTTCGGTGGGAAGCTCCAGGGCGTCTCCGGGCCCGTGGCGTGGGAGGTGGTGGGCGTGAAGACCGACACGCTCCCCGCCGAGGTCCGGTGGTCCTACACGCTCGTCCTTCGCGAGACGACCGGAACGGCCATCCAGTTCGAGCGGGTCGTCCACTCGGTCGCGCGCGGCGCCGACCTGCGCGCCCAGGTCACGGAGGAGCGCTTCCGGCGGCGGCTCGAGGCGAACGCCGAGCTTCGCCTGGCCCGCACGGACGGGCTCACGCACAGCTCCGCGCCCGGGCTGGACGCGGTCCGTGAAGGCGTGACGGTCTGGCGGCGCTTCTACGGGAAGGACGAGAAGGGTAAGGACGTCGTCATCGACATTCAGTTCCGCCTGTGAACAAGGAGGGGTGGGGATGGCGAAGTTCGCCCTGGTCGTGGCGCTGATCGCGCTGATCGTGGCCGTCATGGCGTACCAGAAGGCCTCGGGACCCGGCGGCGTCGCAGAGCTCAAATCCGTGGAACGGGCGCTCGAGTCGATGCGGAAGGAGACGGCCGACGCGCTGTCGCGCATCGAGCGCTCGATCCGACCCGACGAGAGCGCGCCCGCCAAGCCGAAGCCGTAGCGGCCCACCGGGGCCCCCACCCCATGCGCCGCTCCTTCCGCGGCATTCCGCTCGTCCTCGCCCTCCTGGCCCTCGGCGCGCCCGCGGGCCGGGCCCAGGACGCGCCGATCGCGCTCGAGCCCGTCGTGACCGCCGGGCTCCGCCAGCCGCTCTTCGTGACCCATGCGGGCGACGGGAGCGGGCGCCTGTTCGTGCTCGAGCAGCGCGGCGCGATCCGGATCGTCCAGAACGGGGCGCTCCTCGGAGAGCCCTTCCTCGACATCACCCTCAAGGTGCGCTCGGGGGGAGAGCAGGGGCTCCTCGGCCTCGCGTTCCACCCCGCCTACCGGTCGAACGGCCGCTACTTCGTGAACTACACGCGCGTGCCCGACGGCGCCACCGTCGTGGCCGAGTACACCGTGTCGCAGAACCCGAACGTGTCGGCGACGCGCGAGCGCGCGCTCCTCGTCGTGTCACAGCCCTACGTGAACCACAACGGTGGCATGGTCACGTTCGGGCCGGACGGCTTCCTCTATGTCGCGCTGGGCGACGGCGGCTCGGGCGGCGATCCCCAGAACCGCGCCCAGAACCGTCAGGAGCTGCTCGGCAAGATCCTGCGGGTCGACGTCACCCGCACCGGCGGCGGCTTGCCCTACGCGATCCCGCCGGACAACCCGTTCGCCGCCGGCGGGGGGCGGCCGGAGATCTTCGCCTACGGGCTCCGCAACCCCTGGCGCTTCTCGTTCGACCGCCGGACCGGCGAGCTGTGGGTCGCCGACGTCGGCCAGCACAACTGGGAAGAGATCGACATCGTGCGTCGCGGCGGGAACTACGGCTGGCGCATCATGGAGGGGAACCACTGTTTCAATCCACCGCAGGGGTGCCCGGCCGACGGGCTCATCCCGCCGGTCGCCGAGTACGCGACGGGCAAGGACGGCCGCTGCTCGATCACCGGCGGCTACGTCTACCGGGGCGCCCGGGTCGCGTCTCTGGTCGGGACTTACGTCTACGGCGACTACTGCAGCGGCGAGATCTTCGGGCTCCACGGAGGCCGGTCCCGCACCCTCCTGGCGAGCCGGCTCCGCATCTCGTCGTTCGGGGAGGACGAGGCCGGCGAGCTCTACGTCGTCGGGCTCGGCGGGACGGTCCACCGGATCGTCGCCCGCTGACCGCCCGACTCAGAGTATGAGAATCCGGTGCCTTCCTCGGCGGAGTCGGCCTTCGGGTGTTCGCGGCTCACAGGGGGAGGCTCGCCCCGAACGCAAGCGGCAACCGCTCGGACGGCTCGATCACGCCGCGGCGCCGGAACTCGGCCCGCACCATGCGCCCCTCGCGGCCGCGCATCGCTTCCCGGATCGCCGCCTCGGGCGTGAGCCGCGTCGCCGTCCTCCGGCTCGGGCCCGACGACGTCCGGACCAGACCCAACACCACCCCGATCACGCCTCCGACGATCGCGATCCCCGTCAGCATCTCTCGCTCCTTCCTCACGCGGCGCGCAGGCGCGACGTCACGGTATGGGCGATCTCCGGCGTGGCGTCGTCCTCTCGCGGTGTGAGCACGATCTCGTACCGCCCACGGCCCCGATCCGCGCAGGTCAGCACCTCGTGCGCGATGGCGACGATCCGACCCACGGTCAGAGCCCGTCCGAGCGGGACGGTCATCTGCACCTCCCAGCGGCCGCCGAGACGCTTCCGGACCACGGGCGCGACGATCGCCCCGAGCTCCCCGGTGATCGCGTCGGTCAGCGCGATCTGACGCCCGACGAGCGCCGCGCGACTCCGCTCACGCCACGCCGCCAGCGCGAAGAGCCCCAGAACCACCAGGAACGGAACCCCCATCAGTCCGAGCACCCCGATCGACGTCTCCATGGCGTTTCCCCCTTTCATCTCTCATGACCCCGGGCCGCGGCCGATGTGAAACGCGGCGTCGCGGCACCGGGACTGGAGACGGATGCCCGTCGTGGGGCTGGAACCCGAACCGGCAGCGCGGGAGGGACGAGAGCGGGCGGCGGGCTACGCGACGAGCGGGTGGAGGTCCGGGCGGCAGGTCGTGCAGGGCGCGTACCCCGCGGCCTCGGCCCGCGCCTTCGACCCGAAGAGGACCCCGCCCTGGGGAAACGGATCGACCGAGGGGCAGGTCGGCAGGCAGTACTCCGCGTCGCCCGGCGCCCTCACGTACATCGCCTCGCGGCGGACCCGGTAGTCGTGCGGGATCCGGGCGAGCGGCACCCCTTCGATCGACAGGAGCCGCCTCTTCCGGGTCGTGGCTCCCCCGGCATAGCCGACCAGGGCCCCCGACGCGCCCACGACGCGGTGGCACGGGATCACGATCGGCAGCGGGTTCCACCGGAGGGCCTGCGCCACGGCACGGACCGCCGACGGCCGCCCGAGCTGCTGGGCCAGGCCCTTGTAGGAGATGACCCCGCCGTACGGGATCCTCGCCGCGGTCTCCAGCACGCGCCGATGGAAGTCGCTCCGCGCGAGGCGCAGGTCGAGCGGCCAGGGAAGCCGGTCGCGGCGGCCCTCGAAATACTCGCCGAGCTCCTGCTGGAACGCCAGGAGCTCGCGCCCGCCCTCGACGACCTCCACGTCGGCGACCCGCCGGAGGCGCTGCACATCGAGCCGGCTTCCCCGGCCCAGGTACTCGACCAGGGCGACCCCCTGCTCCGAGTGGCCGATCGCGACGTGGCCGAACGGGGTCGCGAACACCCGGTAGCGGAGGATCCGACTCCGGACGTCGGCGAGCCGCGCCCGGAGCGCCTCGCGGGCCCGCGCGATCTCGTCCTCGATCGCGGGCTCGCTCCGCATCGTCGCGACCTCCCGGTCGATCACGCGATAGCGCGCGAACTCGTCACGGCAGGACCCGCAGCGCTCGAGATGGGCCTCGACGCGCCGGCTCGCCGCCGGCGTCGCCTCGCTCATCGCGGAGGCGACCAGATCGATCTCGATTTCGGCACATCGCGAAGCCATCGCTCTCACCCCGTTCGCTCCGTCTCGAGGAGCGCGTGCCCGTTCAGGGCCTGGCGGATCTTCCGCATGGCCTGGAACACATGCGCCCGAGCGCTCTCGGCCGAGCACTCGAGGCTCCGGCCGATCTCGTCGTACTCGAGTCCGTGGATCTTGCGCTGGAGGAACGCCAGGCGCTGCTTGAGCGGCAGCCGGCGCACGGTCGCCTGGAGGAACTGACCGGCCTCGCGGCCGAGCACTTCGCCCTCCGGATCGGCACCGTCCGACTCCCCCGCGGTGACGCTCACCGCCGCGTACGCCAGCCGACGCCGCTTCTGGGCCCGGAAGTGGTTGCGCGATAGGTTCGTCGCGATCGTGAAGAGCCAGGCCCGCGTGTTGGCATCCGGCGGGAGCGCCCCATACGCCCGGTACGCCCGGATGAACGTCTCCTGCGACAGGTCGTCCGCGTCGCTGGCGCGCCCCGTCGCCCGCGCAAGGTACCGATAGATCTCGCCGTGATGCGCTGTCATCAGAGTCTCGAACCCCGAATCGTCCATCACCCTGTGAGACCCCGGAGACGTCTGGGCGTGAAAATCTTGCAGATGATCGAGCTTATGACTGACATTCCAGTCAGTTAGCCACGTGACAGTGAGGTGTGACTGGAGGTATCTACCGTTCCTGGGCGAGCCGTTCCGGGGCGAGCGCGTCCGGCCGCCCGAACGTCGCCTCCGACGGCTCGGCGCGCGTCAGCTCGACCATCGTCGAGTGGAATGCCGGCCCCCCGCCCAGATCGGCCACGCGGTCCCCGGTGAGGACGTTGACCCCCCGCCCGCCCGGCATGTGCTTGTGCCACCAGATCCCCTCGATCACGACCTGCCCCGCGGGCGTATCCTCGGTGACGACCGCGGTGAACAGTGCCCGGCCCCGCGCGTTCGCCAAGCGGACGAGGTCACCGGGCTCGATCCCGCGCGACGTCGCGTCGTCGGGGTGGACGAACACCGCCGGCCCGGCCTGGCGCTTCCGGAGGAGCGCCGACTGGCTGAACGACGAGTTCAGGAAGAACCGGTTGGGCGGCACGTGGCACCGG
>Ga0214473_10010656_pt1 | contig 10798 bp, 7 predicted proteins | sample RVTome_7_FD_203509 | JGI IMG/M metagenome (GOLD analysis project Ga0214473, IMG submission 203509) | Soil microbial communities from uranium-contaminated site in the Upper Colorado River Basin, Wyoming, United States - RVT98D197 | ecosystem: Environmental > Terrestrial > Soil > Contaminated >... | reverse complement strand
AGCATAAAATCCGGACACCGTGCCCGAACCTGAAATCTTATCCTGATTGTCTCCCCAATGCTCGATGATGGGACCATTCCGACCCCAATTCCCGTCGCTCGTGATCTTCTCGCCTTTGACGGAGAATGACTTGGGATTGACCAGCATTCTCAGCGGAGGGGTCTTCCGCATCTTCTCCAAGCCGAGCTGAGTGGCCACGATCGCTGAGCGTTGTGCAGCTTGGAACTGCTCCCCGAGTTCCGTAGCGTTGAGCCCCGTCTTCGCGATCTTGTTAAGTTGTGCCCGAATCTCTGCTGCGGCAGGGCTTCCATCGTCCACCCAAGGCTTCCTAACTCCCTCGGAATCTAGGAAAGGATTCCCAAAGAGGGCCGCTGCATTCGCTGACCCTTTCGCTTGTTCTATGGCTGCTAGAAATGAGCCAGGAGGCCCTGTATCGAGTCCTTTGAAATCCGCAGCGAAGATAGCGCCCTGACCCGTCTTATCCAGATTCTTATTGTAGTCATAGGCCATATTCTGGAAAGTTGCGTCTTTGAACGTCTTCGATAGCTTGGTTTGTAGTGCAATTGACTCAGGCGTAGTGATCTGACCCGCGATCAGTTGGTCTTGTATCTTCAGAGACTCGATAGAGATGTACCTGTCTTGGTATTCTGTGGAGGCGTACAAAATACCGTTCGGGTTAGTCTCTGAATACCCACCGAAGATTGCTATGTGGATGCCGACCCTATCTTTTCCTCGAATTCGGGCTTTGGTTAAGCATTTCTCGATGAAGTAGAGTTGGTCTTCGGCAGGCAGATCACCGTATTTCTCCCACTGTTCCTTCGTCATGAGAGGATTCGGACCACGAGTCATTGTGCTTTCGAGGTTCTGAATCAGTCCTTTGGCTTTTGAATTCGGACCAGACTTTGCTGTAGCTCCAGGGTTGAACCCACTCTCCGTATAGATAACGGCTGCCAACTCCTCTGGTTTCACACCAAGACGTAAGCACATGGACACGTAGTCTGCCCAGAAACCGTCGCCCAAAACATTTGGGTCCGCAACACCCCAACTCGTCTTCGTCCCTTTTTGAGGTGCGTTCTCAATGGAGGGAGGAGCGATATCCTCGACCCGTGCTCCTTTGAACTCGGCAACGATACCAGCCGTTGCCGCAACGCTGGAAGATCGATCCAGCAACTTACCTGTCACGTTTGCCGAAGGCGGGATGATCCCAATGACGAACTGTTTGCTCGAACCCTTCTGACGGTTGTCCCTGACTGCCGTGAGTGGGATAAATTGTGTGGAAAGGCTATCCGGCTGAAGCTGAAGATTCGGGTAGTAACTGAGTAGAGCCGCGTAGAGTGCCGGAGGATAGTAGTCGGAGGACTCCTCGATCTGCTGATAGATCAGAGCATTCGGAGCCTTGGCTTTCGGACCTTTCGCTGACCCTTGTTCGACTACCTGCCCACTGTTATCGGGTGGGTCGGGATTCGGCAAAGAAGCCTTGGCCGCTTCCTTGGCAATGGCCGCATCCAGCTCCTTCTTGGAGAGAGGTTGGGCAACTTTGGCAGCTCTGGCGGCCATAGCTCACGTCGTGAGAGGATTGGTAGAGTTCGCTGGTAACTGAGTAGCGTTCCGGCTCTGGAATGCTGGGGACCTGAGGCTGAAGGGTGACCCGAAAGGCCACTTGGTGAGCGTCTCCTCGACTTTGAACATCCAGCTCAGATTGAAGGCGAAGGGAGACTCATCAGTCTCTTCAACCTCAAAGGTTCGAAACGACCCGATGTACGTCCCTCGGTCATACATGATCATGATGTTGCCGTGGAGAACGATGTTTCCAAACGGATCATGGAGGGCTCCGTTGTTGAGATAGAGATCGTGAAGATCACGGTATCGATCCCAGGCGATGGTTCGCTGACGCATCACTGAGGTGATCCCCGTGTAGATATTCATGAAGGCTCCCGTGGAACCATCGGCACTAATCTCGGTCAGCTCATGACCCCAGTGTTGTTCGACGAAACCACCCCGGGTCTGGATGCGTTCGATCTTCTGGTTGTAGCTCTCCTGGAGACTTCTGGGGTTCACATGGAGGACCAGAGCATGCGGCATCAACACCTTGTGTCGGTCGAAAGGGCTGGTGATCTGAAAGGCCATAGCGATGCCGCTCGGCGTCCTGGTCTCCGCAGGATGTGTGTATCCCGTCTCCTGGGAAGGAGCTTCGGCCTTGAAAACCTGCTCGTTGGGTGACGGAATCCTCGGCATCAGTGCAAGCCCTCACGCCGCTTGTATTTGAGGATGGCATCCGTTGCAGCCACTTCCACCATCCGGGCTAAATCTTGGCCTCCGATGCCGTTGACAGTTACGCTGACTCCACCGCCACCGCCACCTCGACCCCCCTTGGGCACGACGGTCTCTCCAGCCCCAACGAAAGCGGGCATTTCTCCAGCCGGTGGCCGAAGAATCTTGGCAGTGCCATCTGGATTCCTACCGATGATGTGACCTCCCGCTTGATGCCCAGGTCCCGGTGGTGGAGGAGGTTTACCATCCTTGCCACCACCTTCAGCCGGAGCGTTCATAATCCAATCTGGTAGCTTGCCTTCGGGTCCTTTCGCTCCTTCGACAAGCTTCTTGCCGAAGGTCTTCGGGTCGAAGTCCGCATCCTTCATCTGCTCCGCGAAGTCCTTGATGTCCGTGTCCTTGTAGAGCTTGTACTCGACAAGAGCGACACGAATAGCGTCCAGCACAGTGCTTTCGAGGATCGGTGCGATCTCGGTCTCGAATTTGGTCTTGTTGAGCTTGATCCCCTTGTGAGTGAGAACTGTGATAATGTCATCGTTCTTGCTCCCAAGCGTTCCTTGCCAATCCAGCATCGCATCCTGGAAGTCAGTCACAGCCTTCGGAGGAGGAGGAACCACAACTCCTGGAGGTGTTGCAGCCGCTCCTGCACCCGCTCCTGGTGCTGCGGCTGCTGGTGCTGCCTCAGTCGCAGGAGCGGCTGTCGGGGCCGAGACACCAGGAGCCGCTGCCTTGTCGGCAGCCGCAGCTTGGGCACTGGGACCTTCTACTGGTTTCTCAACAGCAGTGGGGACAGGGAGGGGATTACCGGCTTCATCAACGCTACGTCCTTCCCTTACTGGAGGTGGAGGAGGGGGCTTCACTTTAGCAAGAGCGGCGGTGAGCTGCTGCGGGGATAAATTCTTTAGGCTCTCCTGCAAAAACTGCTGGTATTTAGCCTGGTCTATCCCCATTTCTCCAAAAGCCGTCGCCAAACTTTTGCCTTGCGCCAATTGTTTTTTCAGGTCGTCCGCATCCTTACCTGTCATTTTCTCGAACAACTCGGTCATGTCATCCGTCTGAAGGACTCCCTCAGGCAGACCTTCTCCAGTTAACTGCTGAACCGCCTGAGCTTGCACTTCACCAGCAAGCTCATGGAATCCTTCCGCTGTAGAGTCACTAAGAACGTTTATAGCCTTCTTCCCAGTTTCAGTTTCAAGTAACTGGGTTGTCTGCTTTTCTCTAGTACCGCCTTTGGTGATATCAAGAGCTTTGATTAGCTCTTGATTCCCTGATTGGTAGGCCACCTTCATGGCCTTGGCATTGTCCTTCTTGTCTCTATCTCCAAAAGGCATTGCGTCCCAGATGTCTACGATGATGTTGTAGAACTGGTTGGTCATAAATTCTACGAGGACTCCCAACTTATCAATCAAGCTCTGAGTGAGCTTACCTTGATCTCTGGCGTAGTCCTCCATGGTCTTCGCCTTGGCCTCCATCTTCTCCCTGTCCTCTTTGGACATGTTCTCGTACATCTTCTTAGTGTCAATTTGCCGAAGTTTCTCAGCTTTCTCGGCATTCGTACCCGTAAGCCCCAAGTTCGCGATGAGTTCCTGGTCATCCTTGGTGAGCTTGTTCCCTTTCTCGATTCGAGCGGCGATCGTCTGGCGAGTGACATCAAGACCAGCCTTGAACTTGGCGTTGGCATCCAACTGAGCGTCCGTCATGCCGGTCATCTGAGTGAAGGCCAGCATCTCAATGTCAGTGAGTTTCTCCATCGGCTTTCCGAACATTTTCTGGGAGATAGCGTCCGTGTGTTCAACCACACCCATAGGATCCAGGTCTTTCAGAGCACTGGCTAGATCAACAATCCCACCACGAGACACCTTTGCCTGCATCCGTTGAGCGTCCAGAATGGACTCCTTCATCCCAGCTTCCAACTTGTCGTCGTTATCAGCCATCCATCTTGCGGTCTCTTTCGGACCCTTCTTCATGGCGACTTCGAGCTTATCTGCCTGCTCCTTTCCAACCTTGGCTCGCACGTCGCCAACCAACCCCTTTTGCTTCCTGGAGACGTCCTTCTGGAGGATGCCCTTGGTGGCTCCTTGACCCGCTAGCAAAGTGGCTTTGATACGGCCTTGCAGGTCCATACCCTTGTAGTAGTTCTTGATGGTGTTCAAGAACTCCTGAGCGGACCGGGCGCTCATCGTCTTACCAACCTGCTTCAAGAACTTCGCAGCCTCAGCAATGCGCAAATTGAACAGAGACAAGTCTGCCGAGACGCCTCGAAGAATGGCGAAGAACTTGTTGGCCGCCATCCCGGATTCCTCCGCTTCCTTTGACATAGTCGCGAAAGCCAACCGAGTCTCCTCGATCCCCATGCCAAGATCCCGCACCATTTCCGCTTGAAGCTGAGAGACTTCCGTGATCGATACACCCAGCAACCGGGAATAGGCCACGGAGACCTTGACGATGTCCTGCTCGAACTCCCCGATGGATTTGCCAGCCGTTTTAGCGTTGCGGCCAATCATATCGATGGAGACACCTTCCTGTGTCAACGTAGAAAGCACCTGCTGGTGGGTCTCTGCTTCGATACCCCAATCCAGGTTGAACCCTGCATCATAAGCGGCATCCCGGATCCCATGTAACGAATCTTCCAGGTCACTGTTTGCTGTAGCGGCATGTTTTGAAGCACTATTGAAGACCTCAATGGTGCTCGCTCCTTGGAGTATCTCCTTGTTGAATGCCTTGGCCTGATGTTGGGCATCGATGAACATCGTCACGACCTTGACGAGGATACCAGCTACCGCCGTTAACAAGGGAGCCATCTTGCTGAGACCGGCCAACAGCTTTCCGATGCTTTCGGTCGCAGCCCCTCCGGCAGACTTGTTGAACCCAGCAAGCCCTCCTTGAGCCTTGCCAGCGGCTTTCACGGCAGACCCTTGTTGCTGCATCTTGCCGCCCTTGGCGAAGGCTCCTAGAGCCCCGAGCTTGATCCCTTTCTTCAGTACCTCCCCAAAGTTCTCGGTTAGACCCTTGGCATCCTTCGAGAGGAAGGAGCTGAAACCCTGCTTGAAGGAATCCTTGATCCCCTTCTTCAGTTCCCTTGACTTTTTGACGGCCGCCGCCAGATCCTCGGCCATCTTCTTCGAACTGCCCTTGTCCTTGAATTCATCCTTGACATCCTTCATCCCTTCAGCCAGAGCAGCCAGGGATTTGATCTGCTCGTCAAGAGCTGCCGTCTCATCCTCGGTGGCACCAACCTTCTTCTCTTGAAGATCAGCCAGTTTCTTGATCAATCTGGCTTCTGCCTCATAGGCAGTATCAAGATCTTTGACAGACGCGAGAAGACTCTGATTGGCATCCTCGATATCCTCAGCAGCCTCAACCCCCGTCTTGGCCATCTTCTCGCTGGCTTTAGTCACCTTCTGGAGATGCTTCCGCATGTCCCGCTCGAACGAGGACATCCTCTTGATCGCAGTCTGTACGTCAGCCTGGACCTTGAAACTAAGGACTTCTTCGTTCTTCGGGTTCGCCACGGCTACTTACCTCTCCAAGGAGTTCCCGGGGATCGAGCGGGTGGAAGTGGGACAGCCGCAGAAGGATCTCGATCCGTCTGCTTCATCGCTACTTTGGGCAGATTCCACTTCTCCATGAACTCTTCGTGTTTCTCGTCATAGAGTTCTGGATAAACGATCTGCGAGGCCGCTTTCTGCGCACTGATCTGCCGACTTCGGAGAAGCCTTTCTCGCACTTCCTCAGGCGATAGTCCCCGCAGCTCGGTGCCACCGAAGACCGTCTTCCCACTGGATTCCACTCGATGTTGATCGGCCACAATACGAAGCTGCTCTGCCTTCTGAGTGTACCCCTCACGGATCCTATGCTCATACTCATCGACCACCTGATCATGCCAGTCCTTCTCACCACGAAGAGACTTCTCTAGCTGGTCAGCCAGCTCAACCACAGTGCTGGCCACTTGCATCTGGGCTCCAGGCTTCTCCGTCGGGCCATCCATAGGCTCGCCAAGAAGGGCGTAACGCAAGAGTTTGTCCTTGCGGGTGATCTGCTCGTTTCTCTCCTTCTCCCTGCGATTCTGATCGTGGGTGTGGATCTTGTTCATCCCCTTGCCAGCCATTGCACCAGCAACGAACTTGGCGTTCTCCCAGTCGCTTTCAGACCGATACTTGAGATCCTCGTAGTAGTTCAACGCTCTCCAGGTAAGCTGTGCCCAATTGAGCCCCAACGTGTTCGTGCCTAGAATTCCTGTGACCGAGGTAGAGGTCAGATCCATGCTCTGGAGCTGTGCCCACCGGAGCCTTGAAGCAGACTCGTAAGCAAACACCTCCGTGAGGAACGCGGCCCGATAGGACCGACGATTGATTTCTGAAAGATGTCGAACCACCTTCTGTCGAGCTGACTCCGGCAACTCCGAGAAGAACTTCTGCAACTCCGAGGCCCACTTGTCTCTGTCTGGCAAGATGTTCTGACCATCCACCATCAGAACGCCGTAGGTCAGGAACAGATCGTAGTAGTCTCTGATCTTGCTTGGCCTCTGATTGAAATCTCCACCCGTCACGAGACTGATCATCTCGTACTCATGATGGTTAATGGACTTGAAGACGAACGGGACGCCGTTGATTTCGGCAAGCTGGGACACAAACCCACGAAAGAGCATGGGCTCGACGTCCTTATAAACCTCCGGCCTGACCTCGGGAAAGGCTTGGGGAGGAGTGACGTTGATCTCCCCCGCCAACTCCTTCTCAAGGGCCTCTTGCTCTTCTGAGTAGGACTGGCCCGAGTCGGACATGTGTTATGCCCGTCGTGGAGGGGTATATCTTGGATTCATCCCAGCCATTGGAGGTTTGTCCAAGATAGTCGTCACCTCTTTAGTGTCGATGGGAGCCGTCCGTTTCAATTCGACCGCCTCAGAGGCCCCTGAGGCTTGTGGAGCTGCCGGCAGCACATCCAAGGCCACTCCCTCCAGGGCAGCTATCTGGGCCGCTCTGGAGAGGCTCTGGGCGGGCACGGCAGCCTGTCGAATGGCCTCCGGTACCTCGGCCTTCCTTGAAGCCGAGACTGGCCCTACGGTCTGCGGAACAGGAACATCAGCCGCTCCCTGATTCAACGGAGTCCGATTCCGCATCAGGGCTTCGGCATCAACCAGAGGACGCTCTGAGGATTCCTCTGGGGGAGGTGAAGCCTTGGGAGCTGGTGCCGGTGCTCGTTCTTCAGGAGTCCCGAGATCAGAGAGTTTCTCTGTCGCTTCTTCCAGTTCGGCCTTGGTGGACTTGAGAATGAGCCCACCATCATCGAAGATCCGGATCACCAGATCCGGGGGTAACTCGGCAGTTGACTCCAACATTTCTGCAAGTAACCGACGGAACTTCTCTTCGTCGGTCTCCTCGGCGATGGTGAAAGTGATCCCTTCCCTGGCCTTGGCTTCCGATAAAACCATGACCTCCAGGAGCTTTCGCCATGACGCGATGATGGCCTCACGACTCCAGGTCCGGAGAATGGTATCCCGAAGCCAAGCATGCTTCTCCAGCTTGATGACCTTGGACGTCCCCTCGTCTTCGACCTCAACGAAGTCCACATCCCGGAGGTCCACCCCATCGATCTCGATGATGGCTCTGGCGAGGTGGCCGATCTGAAAGGCGTTCAAGTACGCCAGCTCCTCCAGCTCCTTGCCTTCTTCGGAAATGGCCTCGTACTCGTCTGGAGTGAGACTCCGAAGAACAATCTGGCAACCAGCTACAGTGACAGCCTCCTCGACGAGACCGACCTTCTTCGCCTTCTCAAGGGCAGCCTTGAGCTTCTTCGCTTGCAATACAGCCATCTTCATCTCCTTTATATTTGAGAGACGACGATGACAGCGAAGGTTAGCTGTCTCACTCTTTGAGGTGGTGAGCTACCATTGCTAAATCTAAAACCTTCGGCATCACCGCCGTCTAGAGGCCGCTCTCAGACGAGGCCAGCGTTCTGAGCGGAGAGCCCGCCATTGCCAGCGAACCTGAGAGAGAAGCCCTTACCAGCACTGCCGTTGGCACCAATCGGCGCCAGACCAGAATCGATGAACTCACCGTACTGATCCGTTCCGGTAATGATGTCAGTCACAGTCACAGAGGAGTTCTCCGCGACAATGGCTGCATCTGACGTGTACGACGAGGAGTAGCTGTTCATCCAGCATCCCTCAAAGAACGTGAAGAGGGCCTTGACAGTCACCATCTTGGCGCCTGTGCCACCGCTGCCCGCCACCGTCTGGCTCGTGGCATTCTTGATGCCGCCGAATGCCTCTGCACCCGTGATGCTGTCCGGTAACGAAGCGACCTCGGAGAAGACCAGCTCTTGCTTGACGTCGAAGGGCCACCTGTGATGACGAAGCGAACGGACCAGACCCTCGATGCCACCCTTGTACCCGAGTGCCTGGAACAGGTTCAAGGTGTAGAGCAGAGTCTTGTTGATCGTGAGCGTCATCGGCTCGGTCACACCCGGCACCAGCTCAGCAATCATGTCACCGAAACCGACCCCACGCACAGGATCAATGGTCCTCGACTCGTCGTGGGTGAACTCACTCACCGCCCCGATCTGCTGAAAGGAGGTCTTACCGACCGTGTATCCATACACCTTGTTCTTCTGAGAGATCGCAGCACGGGTGTTGGGCGCCGTGCCCATACGGTAGATGTAGTTTTTGGATGCGTCGGCTGCCATGGTTGACTCCTATTTGATCTGATTCGATCTGGTCTCAGGACTTCGGAAAGAAAACCCCATGAAGCTGATCCGCATGGGCGGCCAGCTTGTCGAGATCCCCTCGTACCCACGACTGCGCCAGGTCCACATCCCGGAGGATGCCCGCAACCTTGGTGGAAACTCCGTGAAGGTCCGCCTTGGCCTTGGCCGCGTTGAACTTCTTGCCGGCCTGGACAAGGCTGTCGATCTTCTCGTTGGTCTCCTCCAGGTTCGCCAGGATCTCTCCGGCGATGGTCGAGTTCTCCTGGAGGACATCGTAAGCAAGCTTGTTCCCAGCCGCCTTGGCCGTAGGAGCTGCCTCAACGGGAGGAGGCGCATCCCCAACCTCGAAGACCGGAGGATCACCGTACCCATAGTACGTCTGGTTCTTGCTCTGATTCGGTGACTTGATCTTGTTGGCCGCAACCACGAAAGCCTGTCGAGCAGAGGCAATCCCTTGTGCCTGCTTCGACGCCACTTTCTGGGTCAGCAGGGTCAGCGCCTTTTCGGCCTGGGAAAGGGACGCTTCGAATGCCTTGAAATCGTGCATGGGATTCCTTCCTTCTCTGCTTGGAGAAGTCATAAAAGGGCTAGCGACCCCATATCGAGCCCGTACCGGCTTGAGCATTTCCCACATCTGGTTCAGGTCCACGTTGACCATCGTTTCCCCGGAGTTGAGAAACTGATCCAACGCCGACCGGAGCCGACTCTGGTCGCACAGGGCGCCCAGGAACTTGGCGACGGAAATCCGACCAAGCGTAAATTTCTGCCCCTCTGGGGTCTGGACCCAGTCTGTGTTCCAGTCCGACCCTACCGTCACCAAAACCCTGGCCATACAACAGGGTGGCTAACGAATAGTCTATACTCGGACCAGAACGCCGACAATATGGGTCGGTAGCAAGAGGGTACCTTCCTCTGGCCCCCAGAGCCACAAATCCTCGGCCACCCACCCTGGAAGCTCTCCCATAGCCTGCTCTGCCTCGTTCAGGATGGCTGCGGCCCTGGGGAGGTCCAAGGCCACAAACGGGCTCTTGCGGGCTATCAGAGCGTTTCGCCGACCCTCTGACGATGCTAGCCCAAACAGAACACCCCGGAGATGCCCCTCCCGGTACAACTCCACCCAGCCGCTCACCAGGTCTCCAGCTACCTCGGCCAGAACGAAGCCGTTCGTCCCCACATCTACGACCCGAGGAGGTTTCTCCTCCGGGGGTAATGCCGGGAACACCCCTTCAAGAACGTACTGCCGAAGCCACTCGACGATAGTCTTGACTCGCTCACCTCGTCCGGTCTTGTCGCCAAGGTAGCTCCGAGCGAAAGAAATGAACCTGGCCAAATCCCGATCCATGTGAGCGAGCCCGGCAGGTCCAAACCGCCCCAGGTCACAATGAAATACAAGGTTCGCCATTGACGGATGGATCGCGAGCTTCCGATCCAGAAACAGAGTCAGAAGGAGCACCCCGTCGATATCAGCGATCTCCCGAGCAACCAACTTGATGGGCAGGGGGCGACCGAAGATCAGATCCCGGTAGAACTGCTGAAGAGCGGACTCCCCAAACTTGTCGGGGTCCGAACAATAGACGAAAGTTGTCTCCGACGGCTCAAAATCCCCCAGAGCGATGACTGGCTCGGTCTGCTCCCGGGAAAGAGACTCGTCAAGAACTACTTGGAAGCGAATTTCTTCCACAAGAAGAAGCTACACCTAACGACCGTAATTGTAATCTTCTTCATCGCCAACTTCGGACGCTGCCCGATCCTGTGGAATCTTCGCGAGAGTTATGCCCTGGCCGGTCCAAACCACAGATTCAATAGTGACTGGAACCTTACGGCC
>Ga0214473_10010655_pt1 | contig 10798 bp, 14 predicted proteins | sample RVTome_7_FD_203509 | JGI IMG/M metagenome (GOLD analysis project Ga0214473, IMG submission 203509) | Soil microbial communities from uranium-contaminated site in the Upper Colorado River Basin, Wyoming, United States - RVT98D197 | ecosystem: Environmental > Terrestrial > Soil > Contaminated >... | reverse complement strand
GCAGAGCTCAAGATCGGAGAAAGTGAAATCGCGTTCGAGCTCATGGGTTTTAATGTGGCCATGGTCGCTGCGAACATCACAACAAGTAACGAAGAAGAAGAGGAAACCTTCAAACGACTTAGCAAGGAAGTGCAGGGGCCCGGCTTCTTTATCATCATCGCCGGCAACTCTCCGGCAGACTTTGAATATAAGAAACGAGTCCTGCAGAGGATCGTCACTGAAGGTGACGGGAAGTCTTTGAAATCGGTCGAAGATCCCAGGATTGAAGGAATTCTGTTGTGCCAGTGCATAAGAATCTCGGCCTCGATCAGAGAGACATTCCGCCCTGGAGGAGCCTTCAGTTCAATTCCTGTGATGGGCCAAAGAGACTTGACCATCAAGTGGGCGATAGGCGCCGGTAAAGCGAAGGAGCCTTTGATAGAAAAGGGCCTGATCGTGGATGATGGCGGGGCCTTTTTCGGATGGGGAGTTGAACAGGGGCATCTTGGCAAAACGGAAATATTCTGTAAGTTCGATCCTCAGAACCCTGAAGCAAAAAAAGCCGTGGAGGAATGGCACAAAGAGCAAAGTACGAGGGCTTTCAATGAACGCTACTTTGCATTGGTAATGGGCCCAAATGATGAAATCGGACGGGGTTTATCCAATTACCATCTGTGGTGGAATAAGCTTAAGAAAGCACTTGATCCGAATGGCGTAACACCAGAAGGAGGCGCACTTGTCTAGTTCCTGATTCATTGAACACCTCGTTTGCATGTTGGGCCGCTATCATATCGATTCTGTCCGATATCATGGTCGGTGCCTGTAAACCCGCAGAAAAGCTTACTTTTTCGGATCGCAATTAGAGATCGAGCAGGTGGAAAAAATTATCCCAGTTATTGAATTGATATTTTGATGCCAAGTATTTTTCCTTTATTTTTATCAGGCCCATCCGGTTCATGGTGAAACCCACCTTCATCTTCATAAACTCATCACGGCGGATCAAGAATCCTAACGGGTGCTTCTCGCCTTCGGATTCTCTCAGAAGAATGATCGCCCAATCCATATCCTCTGAAGAAATATAGCGAGAAATTTCTTGCCCGGGTGAAGGTACTTCAAAAAAATGTTTGCCGTGGTTCGCATGAATGAATAAAAAACGGGTTTCGTTCTTAATGTGAAAACGGTAAAGCCGTGAATGTCTTCTGATTAATTTTGAACCGAACTTAACCCTCTTTTGTCCTAAAGCAGCTTTCAAGTTCGATAGAAATTCGTTCGCTAATTTTTCAGAGGCTTCTGTCTGCACTTCTTTCATCCTATCCTACTACCCGCAACCACAAAAGGCTTCCGGGGCCTACCCTTTTTTGGGGTGCTTTCCTTAAATGAAAAACGATTGGAATTCTTATTGGGTGTCAATTTTGACTTTTCCTTGTAAAGGGTTTCCAGCCTTTCTTCCTGAGAGTTCGTCAGCGCATGGTTTTTGCCAAAGTCCTCCTGTGCCGTTTTGATAAATTGGTCTTCATTCTTGGTTAGTGCATACTGGATTAACCCTGAAATAACCCATTCGAGCCTTGCTTGATTCATAGAACCTCTCTTTCTATCCTGAAAAATTGGAGTTTCTTAGATTCTTATTGCTATCTTCCTCGGAAGCCGCGTTTTTCCGTTGCCTCTTTTACCAGCAAGTTTTTTCCCATGAAGTCCTGGCGGTTGAGCATGGAAGCAGCTCTTCGGCCTTCCCATTGTGTGGACATCTCCACGAAGGCAATGCCTCTCGGCTTCCCGGTTTGCCTATCCTGGACAATCTTGACAGACATAACATCCCCGGCTTTGGAGAATAGGGCCCTGAGTTCAGCTTCGGTGGCCTGGTAAGGTAGGTTCGCCACGTAAACTTTCTTATTCATATTCCCTCCTTTGATATTCCTGTTTTGCTGAAGCATTCCATGCACAGCAGTTTTTTGTCATTCGGCGGGGGAACTGGGGTGATGACTTCCTTTCCGCAGCCTGAGCAGATGACTTTGTAGGTCCTCGGATGCCGAAAATGGTTCGATCTTGCCGCACGGACTCGCCCATGCCTTCTTCGCTGTAACATAGGTTGACCTCTTTTCTGCTAAGATCAGATTAATAACGGTTTCTGCTGCCGCTATAATCCATTCGCCCTCCGCCGGTTCTGCCCTCGTCCCGGCGGGGCCGTGCCTCACTGACACTGATCTCTTTGCCCAGGACGTCTTTCCCGTTAAGGCTCCTGATCGCTGTCTGGGCTTGAGACTCCATTGCCATTTCTACAAAGCCAAAACCCCGGGACTGGCCAGTATACTTGTCTTTGATAACTCTTGCTGAGGTTACCTGGCCGAAGGATTCAAATGCCTCACGGATCATTTCATCTGTTGCATTATAAGCTAAGTTTCCGACATAAATATTCATAACCGTTTCTCCTTCTTAAAAAAAAACCGCAAGGAAGTCGTTTAGAATTCTTGCGGGCATAAGGTTTAAGCCTTAAAGACTCTGCTCAACTTGATTGTTTACTCACTATAACACATTAAGCATCAATTTACACTTGTTACACTTGAAAATAAGGCCATCGGCCACAATGGAAGATGCCCTCCTTGTTTCTCTTGCAACAGTCGAATACAAAACGCCCCTGCCTGGTATGGACAGGGGCGCTCTCTATGGTAATTGTCAGCAACCTGTGAGTGTTACATTTTCCGGGGAGGGGCGAAGACGACTGCAATCTTATAGGTCTCGCCGCCCAATACTTTGAAGGAGTGCTTGGCGCCCTTGGGGACCCAGAGTGCACAACCGGGCTCCATTAACATCTCTTCTCCCTCCACTGTCGCCATAGCTCTTCCCGAGATACAGTAGAAGGCATGATCTTCATTCGGATGGACATCGTCCTCAGCCGTTCCGCCCGGTCTGATCTCAGTGATGTGAAATTCGTACTGTGCACCCGGGCACGTTTTAGGACTGATGAGGGGAAATGAATGGGTCAGAGTATGTTTGGCAGGTTCCATATAAGTAGACGTCTCGCACACTTTAAACACTTTTCCTTTTGCCATTTTGATGCCTCCTTTTTGATTTGATATTGAAGTAAGTTCCAGAGCCAAATATAAAAAAAAGCTCTCCCTTTGTCAATAACATTAATTTGTGTATACGCATAATATATCACACCCATACATCAAAGCTTCAGGTTTAGCTGCTTCAACTTCTCGATGGTTCCTTCCTTCTTCTGGGCTATCTTGCGAAAAATCCGGCCAACTTCCGGAAGAGAAATCTTCGACGCTGCATCCTGAAAAAATTTCTGCTCCTCCATCTCGAGGTCAAGAACGATCTTCAACCATTCCTCATCCCCGGCATGGCCGGGAACATTAGGTTCGATAGAATAATCCTCTTCTTGAAGTCCTGTTACGTGTTCCAGGATCATCTCTGTCACATTCTCCCTCCGGGTCTTTTCCATGAGGGAGTGATTCTTCGCTTCATCAGCCGAAAGGGTTTGAAGTATTTCTTTGAAGACCGGATCCTTTACTTTTTGGGCAGCTGTTCGGTAGGTTTCCTGGGTTCGTCCTGTCATCTTTTCGGCAAATCCCATGACCGCGCCGAATGTGGTTAGACTCATTGTCCTGTTTCCTTTCTATTATAGTAAACGCATTCAATAAGTTGTCATTGCGAGGAGCGAAGCGACGTGGGTCGTATCGACCTTCACTCTGTTCGCAATGACATCACATAAACGCCATATACGATTTATACCCATCGTTGAATGACGACTTTGGTATCGGTAAAGAACTGGAAGACCTCTCTTCCATGGCCTTTGATGTCGCCGAAGAAGGAGCCCTTGCTTCCTCCAAAGGGGAAGAAAGACATTGGCGCAGCAATACCGATATTGATCCCCATCATGCTTGCCGGAGCACGGTATTTAAACTCACGGGCCACTTTACCACTGGTTGTGTAGAGACAGGACGCATTTCCATATTCGCTCTTCTCAATCAGCTTTATCCCTTCGTCCAGGTCTTTCACGTGAATCAGGGAAACAACGGGTCCGAAGATCTCCTCCCTGGCAATAGCCATGTCCGGATGGACGTTATCGAAGATGGTGGGACCGACATAGAAGCCATTCGGATAACCTTCTACTTTGATATTCCGGCCATCCAGGATGAGCTTTGCCCCCTCCTGAATCCCTTTCTCGATATACCCCAGGACTTTTTCTTTGTGCTTCCTCGAGATCACGGGTCCCATCTGAACCCCTTCTTCCAGACCGTTCCCAACTTTTAGGGCCTTGGCCGCCGCAACAAATCGCTCTTTCAATTCTTTGTAAACATCTCCCACTGCAACCAGGACCGAACCTGAAAGGCATCGTTCCCCCGCGCAGCCGTAGAAGGAGGTGATCAAAGAAGGCAATCCTTTGTTCAGATCCGCATCCGGCATGACCAGAACGAAGTTTTTCGCCCCTCCAAGGGATTGGACTCTTTTTCCCGTTTCCCCGCAAGCCTTATAGATATAGCGGGCTGTGGTGCTTTGTCCCACAAAGGAGATTCCTTTAATGTCGGGATGGTAGAGCATGCCATTAACCGCCTCCCTTGCCCCATGCACCATGTTGACTACCCCCTCCGGGAATCCGCATTCTTCGACCGCCTCGAAGATTCTTGTCTGTGTCAGGGGAACCTGTTCCGAGGGTTTGACTAAGTAGGTGTTTCCGCAGACCACGGCATAAGGCATAAACCACCACGGCACCATGGCTGGAAAATTGAAAGGAACGATGGCGCCAAATACTCCAAGAGGCTGCCGCTCTGCCGTGCAGTCGATGTCCTTGGCAATGTCTTCGAAGTTGTAACCGGCCATCAACGTGGTCACGCCGGTCACATGCTCCACGTTCTCGATCATCCGGCGGACCTCACCCCTGGCCTCATCAAGCGTCTTTCCTTCTTCCGTGACGAGGGTGCGGGAGATATCCTCGAAGGCATCTTCAAAGAGGTTTTTCAGCTTGAAGAAGTACCTGGCACGGGTGATGGGAGGCGTACATCTCCACTCCCAATAGGCTTCTTTAGCTGCCTGAACGGCCTTGTCAATGTCAGATGCGGTTGAAAAAGGGACTTCACCGATCTTCTCCCCCGTGGCAGGACACCAGACATCCCCATATTCTTTTGTGTCCGAATCCACCCATTCACCGTTAACATAATTTCTGACTCGCTTCATTTCTTCTCCTCCGATTTTTAATTAATAAATGGCAGTGTATGTAAGTAAAAAATAAATCTAAGATTCAGGTATCACTTTAACGCTTTGAGAAACTACCCCTGGTACACCGGTCAGAGATGGTGAAAAAGTTTTAGACCTGCCTGCGCGTAGCCGCTTCGGCGAAGGCAGGGCGGAAACCTTTTGCCGATTATTCAGATGGCTCCAAAAGGATTACAGGGTCTTGCTCAATTTCTACATTTCAATATGATAAAACATAAAAGACCGCATTCTAAAACTTTGAAAGCATCTCTGACTGGGGGACCAATCCCGGCCCATTTCAAAGCGCTAAAGTGTTACAAATTTAGAATGTCGAAGAAGAGGGAACCCTTGTCGTTTCTCGGAGAGTTCCTTCTCTTTTAAGAGCTAATAAGGACTCATCCACTTCATGAATGTGCTGAATCATCTCTTCACGTGTCTTTTGAGGGTCCCGGCTTAAAAGGGCTTGATAGATTCTATTATGAGCTTCTAACACCTCTTCCGAAAAGTTCTTTCCGGGTTTCAGGACTTCCTTAGTATCGATAAGGAGGTTCTCGACAAAATCAAGGATAAACATGAGAATTGGATTTCCGTTGACGCTGCCAATGATACGATGAAACTCGACCTCGTGTTGATTTGATTCCTTTAAATTGTTCTGTCCCAGAAGGCTTTCGCATTCCTCAATGAGCCTCCTTAGTTTCTCCAAATCTTCCTGGGTTATGGCAAGGGCTGCTTTTTCGGCAGCGGAGGGTTCCAGGAGGAGACGGACCTCAGTCAGGTTTTCAAGAGAAAGGTTTTTGAAGTGGAGAAAATTTTTTAGAAAATCGTTGGCCTTTTTCATATCCACTTCGGTTATAAAAGCGCCGCCTAATGCTCCCTTTCGAATTTCAAGGAAACCTAATACCTCCAGGGATCGCAATGCCTCGCGAAGGGTGGCCTTGCTAACATTAAATTCCTCCATCATCCTCTTTTCGGAGGGAAGCTTACTTCCGGGCTGCAGTCTTCCTTCGAGAATGGCTTTACGAATCTGGTCAATTATGTGTTCAGAAACCTTATTGGATTTTACTGTGTCAAACATTCGATACCTGCGTCTATTTTTTGTAACTATTCTTTTATAGAAGATATTTTATTCCTTGTCAAATAATAATTATAATCATTATAATATTTATATATTTTCTGATCAGAATTGTGAAATTCTTGACAAAACGAGGGACAAAAGGATAAAATTGTGACGACCAACTCATTCAACAGTCTTAAGCTCCTGGCCTTCAAAATGAGGGGAGTTCAGCATGAACCCGGGGCGCACTGCCGAAATTGACAAATCCGGAAGATCCTTTGAGATAGGGATAAGCTGTGCTGAAGATATCCCATCCCTTCTGGAAATGTATCGCATCTTTGCTCCGAAGCCAGCCTCTCAGGGAGTCCCGCCTGAAGATCCCGAAGCCTGTCAAACCTGGGTGAAGAAGCTTCTAGAAATAGGCGAGAACCTCCTTGCGTGGAGGAGGGAATGTGTTATTGGCCATGCTGTGCTGGTTCCTGACACAAATGGAAAATCGGGTGAATTTGTGATCTTTGTTGATCAAGACCACAGAAGTCTGGGGGTCGGGACCGAGTTAACCCGATTTACCCTGGAAAGGTGCAGACAACGTGGGATTGGCTCAGTTTGGTTGACCGTGAATATCCAGAACTTCAAAGCCGTTAGGCTTTATAAGAAGATCGGCTTCGAATATTGTGATATGGATAATTACGAGAGAATGATGATGATAAAGCTGGACAAGTAGAAGTGTCGGTTTCACCGCAAAGCCGCGGAGATCGCAAAGAAATTTTGTATTTGTGATCCAACCCCGCGAAACGCGGGGCTGGATCACAAGATTCATCCCTTCGGGAATAAATTCGGGAGAGACCTTTTTGTTTGGCGGCCTCTCACCGCCAAACAAAGAATATTTACTCTGCGTCCTTGGCGGCTTTGCGGTGAAGGTTCTACTTTAAGCATTTTTTATGAAGGTTCAATTTTCCCCCCTTGCTCTCATAGGATTCATCCTTGCAGTTCTTTCCGGAATCGCGGCTGTTCTATCCGGATTTGGAAGCCGATGGGGTTGGTGGCACTTCAGGACGGGTTTTGGAATCCTAAGATGGGCTGCTTATGGAGGCATCGCTGCTGCGGTAGTTTCAGTTGTTGGTACAATTCTTACCCGGCCAGGGCTAATGCGGCGAGGTTTCCTTCTTTCGATTTTGAGCCTCCTCATAGCGATCTTAGTCTTTGGCGTTCCGTTTTATTGGCGGTTGAGGGCGCAGACCGTTCCTCCTATCCATGACATTACCACCGATACGGAAAAGCCACCCGCCTTCGTTTCAATCCTCCCCCTTCGCAAAGGAGCTGCGAACCCGGCCGAATATGGCGGGCATGAAGTTGCGGTCCAACAGCATGCAGCCTATCCCGACATAGCACCGAAGATTCTTCCCCTACTTACCAATCAGGCTTTTGAACGTGCATACAGGACCGCACGGAGAATGGGGTGGCAGATCATTGATCGAAATATGGAAGAGGGAAGGATCGAGGCAACGGATACTACCTCCTGGTTCGGCTTCAAAGACGATATTGTGATCCGTGTCACCCCTGTTGACAATGGAAGCCGAGTGGATATCCGCTCCGTTTCACGCGTTGGAAGAAGCGATGTCGGCACAAATGCCCGACGGATCCGAAAATACCTGAAATTATTAACCGAGAAGGAGTAAACAATATGGAATAATGGAATGTTGGAACGCTGGGTCAAACCTTATGAATCCAATATCGAGTTGTTTTGTAACCCTTTTTGGAAGTTCGATCTTATACACGCTTTGCCTTCCTTCGAGCATCATAACGATCAAAGGAAGTGCGTTTGCCTGACTGATATTCTTTCAGTGCTTCGACGGAGTCATTGATGTCTTTTAGATCGTCGAGTTTTTCGAGGAGTGCGTCGTATTCTACCCGTGGAAGGACAACAAGCTCCAAGTTGCCAGACTTTAAATGGGTTTCAACACTTTTTTTGATTTGATTCAGATTGGTTGTGGAAACCATTGCAATTGCTCCAGAATATCCAAGATTTCGATTTTATATTAAGATCTCAGAAATTTTGTGTCAAGCAAAAAGACCAATGCAGGGGACTCCCCAGTTTCCCCCTCTCCCCTCGAGGGAAAGGGTAAGGGTGAGGGGGACAAAAATTATTCCCTCTCCTTCAGCACGCGGCGTAAGCGCCTGCGCTGCGCGGGAAAGGGTAGGGCACCGCCGTCCCCTCTTACGCTAAGAGCTTCAGAGGGCAAGCAGCTTGCCCGCCGAAGTTTCAATGTAGGCGGGGGACTATGGCGCCGGACGGTGGGGGTGGGGTGGATTTTGAATGCTTTGTGATTACAGTCTGTTCTCTTCGCGGTTAATATCTGACACGGACACGTTTTTTTCTGTTTACTTTTTCAGACAGTGGGAGTAAATTCATTTCACCAAGGGGGGAATGCTCATGCCTCCTGCTTTCGTAAGAACAATCCGCGAAGAGGTTTTCTACGAATACGCCAAGCTCATTTCCAGATCTGCCTACGGTTCTCTCCAGCGAGGTTTCATCACAGATCGATTTAAGAAACTTCGGGATGAAGAGATTACCACCTCGGGTACGATACGAGAATGGGAGCGCGAGCAAGAACTTCCAAAAGCCTGCGTTTATTGTAGTTCAATGACAGATTTGACAACCGACCATCTTATTCCGCAAAGCAGAGGCGGTGACGACTCCGCCGATAATGTTGTCTTAGCTTGTAAGTCATGCAACACCTCAAGAGGCGAAAAAGGCATATTCGAATGGCTCGGCCTGAAGGAAAAAGACAAACTCCACCGCTTGGTTGCTGGAAAGTACCTAAAACAATTACTGGCATTACATGACCGAGCCGACACCCTCGAAATCTCAAAAGCTGAAATTACCACTTTGTGCAAGATATGTTCTTTACCAAAGGTATGTGAGCAATGGAAAACGGTAAGAGAACTTACATGTTTTTGTCTTGAAAGCATTCTGGTACATCCGAGCTAAAAATGGGCGATGGGGTCTCAAAAGGTTCGCATCATTTCAATTGAGGACGCAGTGGACTGGAGACACGTTAATAAGAAATCTCAACTTTGGTAGCCTGACCCGAGGGAGCTAGAGAGGTCTCCTACAAAACTAATTACCAGCCTGAAAATGGGGATCTTAGCAGAGAAAAGGTCCTCTTTAGAAAAGTGTCGACCTGATACCAAAGCTAATAAGAATTTAGGTAAACCCCCGGCTTTGCCGGGGGACTCCCAGAGTTTGACAATTCCGGGAATATAAGAAAGCCTCCTATATCTGTGAACCGCTCAAAGTTTACAGAAGAAGGAGGCTTTCAATGGAAAACATTCAAAGTTTACGCCATACGGTATGGGATTGCAAGTACCATGTGATCTGGACCATGTGATCTGGATACCGAAGTATAGAAGGAGGGTACTCTACGGTCAGCTTCGTAAGGAGTTGGCTCCAGTGATCAAGGAGTTGGCTAGGCAAAAAGAGAGTGAAGTGTTGGAAGGGGAGTTGGTGGTGGATCATGTCCATATGTTGATCTCAATTCCCCCCAAATATGCTGTGGCTCAGGTGATCGGTTTTATCAAAGGGAAGAGTGCCATTCATGTGGCCAGAGTGTTCGGGAGGCGACGGAACTTCATGGGACAGAGTTTTTGGGCTCGTGGGTATTGTGCCTCGACAACGGGATTAGATGAGGAAGCGATACGAGAATATATCAGGACGCAGGAAGAAGTGGACAAGAGGTTAGACCAGATGAAGTTGTTTGAAGAGTAGTCACTTTTAGGTGACTCACGGTTTTCAATCCGCTTTGAGCGGTTCACGGTTTTCAAACCTCCGGCTTTGCCGGAGGTCTATGATTCAAAAGGGAGCAGACTACGATGGAAATGTATAGTGTATTGTACTATCCGCACTTCCAATCCTCACCTCAATGGCTTAAAGCGATTCTCCTATTAGTCGATCGGGTAATCCGAATTGTACCACGCGACGTGGATCCCGGAGATAGAGACCAATTAAAGGAACTGATTCAAAAAATTCCTGGTTGTCTAGAATCAATAGCTCCTAATGACTTTGATGTTAATATTGATGACATTAACGTGCTTAGGATGAGCAAAGCATTTCGTCAAATCAGGCAAAATCTGCCGATGACTCAGAGTCGTGAAATTCAGTTGAAGATTAGCGGGAACAGCATATCGATTGCTGGCCACGTTTCTTTGCATCAGAGCAAAGTATCAAAGCAAATATACGATTCGCTTATTGAAAACAATCTGATTGATCCAACCCTTCAAGAAATTGCAGGAGATCCGGAAAAGGCAAATATGCTTACGATTCAAAAAGGTTATGAGACAGTTATTATGGGAACGAGGTCACAGATCGAATTAAGAGGGGAGGTAAGAAAATAGAGAATACTTCGTTTCCGAGGCCTTATACTAAACGAATTCTACATCACGTAATCATTCCTGCCGTGATGCCGGTTCTCTTTTTTGCAGTTGCTTCAATACCTGTTGAAGTGCTGGGGTGCCTTGTCCGAGGGTTAATAGCATTGCTGATTGCCTTTATAAGCGGCCTGGCGGCAT
>Ga0214473_10010654_pt1 | contig 10800 bp, 9 predicted proteins | sample RVTome_7_FD_203509 | JGI IMG/M metagenome (GOLD analysis project Ga0214473, IMG submission 203509) | Soil microbial communities from uranium-contaminated site in the Upper Colorado River Basin, Wyoming, United States - RVT98D197 | ecosystem: Environmental > Terrestrial > Soil > Contaminated >... | reverse complement strand
CGTCGCCTCGGAGCCGAGACCGCAAGCCGAGTAGCTCGCATGGGACTCGTACATCAGCTCGCCGAGCCGCTCCGAGCCTCGCGCGGTGACGGGCCGGGCCAGGAGCTCGGCGAAGGCGCTCACGCGGGCGTGCTCGCGTATGGGATGGACGGTGGCGGCTCGAACGGGGTACTCGGCGTCCGACTCGACGCGGGTCACGGGGTCGGCGGTGCCGCCGTACCTCGCCAGGAAGCGAGAGCCGCATAAGGTCTCGGGCAGCCGCCCGAGGTACTCGCTTTCGAGCTCGGACGGCGTCACGTTGGCCAGAAACCCTCCCCATCGCGGGTCCTCGATGCGGACGGGCTCGCCTGGCGGGCCGGCGAGGACGCGCAGACCCGCGAGGTCGGCGATGATCCGCGCGCCCATGAACGCCCCGACGCGCACCCGTGTGTAGGCTGAGCCGGCGACCGAGTGGCTGACGCCGGAGTCGAGCCCAAAGACCGCGAGCTCTTCGGGGAGGGGGATGGTCCCCCGGACCTCCGCGGGCTGGCACAGCAGCGCGACCAGCCCATTTGCCTGGCCGCAGGAGGCCGTCATCTGGTCCATGACGCCGCAGGCCGCGCCGACGATCCGGTTCTCGACTCTCTGGCAGAGGAGCGCGAGCTCCCGAGGGTCGAGGTTGCAACCGAGGGCGGCCACCAGGGCCTGCATCACCGCGACCTCGAGCGCGGCCGAAGAGGCGACCCCCCTGCCCTCGGGCACCGAGGAGCGGACGAGGACGCGCATCCCGCCGAACGCCGCGCCCTCCTCTCGCGCCAGCACGATCGCCGCACCGAAGACGTAGGCTGCCCACCGGAGCCCGGAGTGGCTCGCGAACCACCGCCGCGCCGCTTCGTCGTCGAGCGGGGCGCCGCCGGGGAAGAGGTCCTCGAGCGACGCCTCGCAGACGCGCTCCGCGTCGCCCGCCGAGGCGAGGCTCACCGCGCGAAGACGGCCGTCGGGGACGAGCTGCACGGCGGCGAGCGTGGCCTCCCGGAGCGGCCGCTGCAGGACCAGCGAGCCCGAGTAGTCGGCAATGCCGCCCATCAGGTCCAGCCGTCCTGGGGCGCGAGCGACGACCACCTCGCGTCGAGGGTCGAAAAGCGGATGTGTCGCCGCCTCCGCCGCGAAGGCCGCCGCGTCCGGGAGATCGTGCCTCGGCCCCTCGAGGATCGGCCGGCTCATCCGATGAGGCCGCGCCGGCGCAGGGCCTGCTGCAGGAGCGGCTCGATCTGCGCACGGATCGCCGCATTCGCGTAGCCGACCCACGCCACGTCGGTCTCGATGTCGAGCGGCGCCGTGAGGGGCAAGCCCGCGGGGTCGGTCACGATCACGCCGGCCTCGCGCGCGACGAGCTCCGTCGCGAGGTCGTAGGGGTGGCAGCAGATGCCGAGGCGCAGGCCGTGCGTGCGGAGGTGCCGCTCGAGCAGCGGCCGAAGGTCGGCCACGAAACGGTCGTGGCCACAGGCGAGCTCGTAGAGCTGCCCCCCGGTCGAGATGTACTGGTCCTCGAAGCAGTGGGCCTTGCCCGGCTCGACCGGGCCGAGCGCGCCGCGCACGATCTCCTCGTCGATGGCAGCGAGCTCCTCGCGCGCGCCGGGGAAGAAGCGCGCGATCATCGCGAAGCCGTGCGCGATCGTGGGGGCGCCGGAAGGCCTGAGCGGGAGGGGCCGCGTCCCCCCGTGCAGGCGGTCGTGCCGCTCGGCGCGCGCCCCTTGGCCGCGAATCGCCCACAGCCGGTCGGAGAGGTGCTGTTTGATCAGCGGGATCTCGGTCTGGGCGGCAAGGACCACGTCGGCGAGGCTCGTCTTCCGGCCGCGGTTCGGCGCGACCCCGGTCAGGACCCAGGCGCTGCGCTTCTGGTACATGAGGCCGCGGGTGCCGTCGATCGGGTCGACGAGCACGCGCCAGGCCGCTTGGGTCTCCGCGGTTCCTCGCGGCAGGACGACGCCCTCGGGCGAGAGCCCCTCGGCCAGGAGCACGATCGGCTCGATCGCGGCGACGTGCGTCGTGAAGAGGTCGAGCAGCCGCTCCTCGCCCACTCTGTCGACCGCGTAGATCGTGTCGCCCGAGCCCTCCCGCTCGACCTGGGCGAGGGCCTCGCCGGCCGAGGTCTCGCACGCCGCGACCACGGCGTCGCGGATCTCGGCCTGGACGCGCAGGATCGGCTCGACGAGCGGAAGAGGATCGCTCACGTGCGGGAGTAGTGGACGGCGGGCAGGGCCCTGAGCTCGGCCGCCCTCTCCTCGGGGGAGGTGTCGGAGAGGAAGTTCCCGCCACCGATCTCGGGCCCCGCGAGGTACTTCAGCAGGTCGGGCTTCCGCAGCGGGGGGTGGAACTCCACGTGGAAGTGGAACCCACGATAGTCGCCGCCGTCGGTGGGCGCCTGGTGGAGGGGCATCACGTAGGGGAACGGCATGCGCCAGAGGTTGTCGAACTTGACGAGCACGTGGGAGAGCGCCTCCGCGAAATCCGCGACCTCCTCGTCGGAGAGCGCCGCGACGCTGGGCCGTGTGGCCTTGGGCGCCACGAAGACCTCGTAGGCGTAGCGGGCGAACCACGGAACGAACGCGATCGCGGTCGCGTTCTCGAAGAGGATGCGCCGCCCGTCCCGGCGCTCCGCCTCCAGGACGTCCTGGAAGAGCACGCGGCCGGTCTCGGCCAGGTGCCGCGCGGTCGCCCGCGCCTCGGTCTCGATCGTCCTGAAGACGAAGTTGGTCGCGTAGATCTGGCAGTGGGGGTGCGGGTTCGACACGCCGACCACCTCACCCTTGTTCTCGAAGACGAGCACGTGGTCGATCCCGGGGCGGTCGCCGAGGTCCCGGTACTGCTGCTGCCAGACGCCGGCGAGCTGCGCCACCTCGGCGGGCGCCAGCTCCGCGAGGGTCGTGTCGTGCCTCGGGCTGTAGCAAAGGACCCGTGCGATGCCGCGCGCGGCGCGGCTCCGGAAGATCGGGGTATCCGGTGCCACGGCATCCGGTGCGTCCTGGCCGACACAGGGGGCGTCGTTGTCGAACACGAACGTGGCGGTGTATCGGTCGTTGACCGCGCCGCTCACCCGCCGGTTCCCGGGGCAGAAGGTGCAGTCGGGCGCGTAGGCGGGGAGCCGCTCGGACCGCCGCGTCACCGTCTCGCCGATCCACGGCCGGTCCTGGCGGTGAGCGGCCACGATCACCCACTCTTCACGCAGGGGGTGCCAGCGCTCCTCCCACACGCTCATGCGCGTGAGCCGCGTGCCCGAGCGTCGGATTGTCGGGCGGGCGGTGCGGACACGGGCCGGATTCTACAGCGGTCCGCGGGATCACCGCAGGTCGGCGAGCCGCGCGCGCGCCTTTTCGGCGTAGTGAGCGTCCTCGACCAGGTACTCCGGCCGGGGCGGGAGCGCAGCGCACCGCTCGAGGAGCGCGCGGGCCTCGTCCTTCTTCGAGTCCTGCAGTCGCAGCAAGGCGTCGCCGAGGAAGTACAGGATCTGGGGCGTATCGGGCGCCACCTCCAGGCCCTTGCGCAGGCTCGCGAGGCCCTTGTCACGGGAGACCCACCTCGTCGCGAAGGGGATGCGCGGGGTCTCGGCGTGCAGTCGGCCCAGGATCAAATACCCGGCCGCTTGCTCCGTGGCGGGGTCGATCGCGATCACCGCCTCGGCGAGGTCGCGGATGCGGCCGGGGGCGCCGCTGAACACCGCGTTGAGCTTGTGGAAGACGGCCCACTGGCCCCAGGAGATCGCGGCCCACGCGTAGGCCCTGGCCACCGGGGCGGTGGAAGACACCTCGTCGACCTGCACGCGACCCTTCTTCCGTTTGACCTCGGTGTCGAGCCGTCTCACCGTCTCCTCCGCCACCTCTTTCGCCTCGTCGAAGAGCCTCTTCTTCTCGTCGGGGTCCATCTCGCTGCAGAACCCGCCCCGGAAGAAGTAGGCGCGCAGCAACCGCAGCCGGGCGTCGTAGGAGCCCGGGTCGAGGGAGAGCGCGCGCCGGTACTCGACGATGGCGCCCTCCGCGTGGAAGGGAAGGGCGGTGCCCCCCTGGGCACCTTCGGCCCGGCGCGCGTAGTGCGCGTCTCCCGCGGCGAGGGCCTCCGCGAAGGCCACGGGTTCGGGCGGCGCCGCGAGAGCGGCGAGGGCGAGCACTCCGGAGAGGATCGTCATTCGCAGGTCGAGCGGTCTCAGTCCTCGAAGGTGAGCTCGAGGCAGCCGCCAGCTTGCAGCGTGTCCAGGGCATCGGCAACCCGGCTGGCGTGCTCGCGGATTCGCGGCCAGCTCGTCGTCGGGAGAACCAAGATGCTCAGGCCTCCACCAAACTCCGGCCGGCGAAGTCGAGTACCGCCTCGACCTGCTGGCGAGTCACGGGACGCGCGTGCCCCGGAACACCCAGGCGCCGCTCACCTTCCCAGGCGCTCGCTCCGCCGCTGGACACTGGCTCCAATCGAGCACGAGATGAGGCTACACCAGGCCACGAGGGCCGACAAGCACGGGCGAAACGACCGGTCGGGCACCGCGAATGAAGCCCGCACGCACACGGGCTCTCGCGCGGGTGGAAGCGAAACTGGCCAGTGAAACCGACGACACGTTCCGAGGGGCGCTCTCAGCAGCTGTCGACAAACTCAAGACGGCGCCGATGACGAAGGCCCCAGTGAAGGCGAAGCCTGACTAGAAGGTGCCGGTGCAGACCGGCAAACCAGCTCCGGCCGCTCGATCCGACCGTGGCGGTATCACTCGTTGCCCTCACGAGTGCCGCACCCAGCGCACGAGCTCGGGGAAGGTCGGCCTCTTCCCGTACATGAGGATGCCCACGCGATAGATCCGGGCCGACACCCAGAGCACCCCCAGGATCGCGAGAAAGAGGAGCGCGACGGAGAGCGCGATCTGCCACAGCGGCGGGGTGAGCACGACGATGCGCAGGAACATGATGAGGGGCGAGATGCCCGGGATCATGGAGAGCGTGAACGCGAGCGGCCCGTCCGGCGCCTCGAGCACGACCGGGAAGAAGACCATGCCCAGGATGATCGGCAGCATCACCGGGAAGACGAGGCTTTGCGCCTCCTGCACGGTGTTGACCGAGGCGCCGATCGAGGCGTAGAGCGCGGCGTAGAAGCCGAAGCCGAGCAGGAAGAAGAGCACGAAGGAGACGAGCATCACGGGGGTGATCTCGGGCATGTCGAAGGACGCCGCTTGGGACCCCGCGGCGAAAAGCGAGACGCCGAGGAGGGAGAGCGACCACACGAGGAACTGGGTGAGCCCCGCGCCCCCCACCCCGAGGAGCTTGCCGGCGAGGAGCGTCGTCGGGGAGACGCCCGACGCCATCACCTCGACGACGCGGCTCGTCTTCTCCTCGATGACGCTCGTCATCACCGCCTGCCCCCACATCACGATGCTGACGTAGAGGATCATGAGCAGGACGATCGAGAAGATGAGCGCCGCCCCCTGGTCCTCCCGTTCTCCGGTCTCGGAGAGCCGGATCGTCCTGAGGTCGAGCTCCTTCGTGAGGTTCTTCACTCGTGCCGGGTCGAGGCCGGCGTCCTGGAGCCGGCGCTCGACGAGGACGCCGCTCACCGCCCGCTCCATCGTCCGGAGGTCGATGCGGTTGCTCACGTTGCGGCCGTAATATCTGGCCGTTCCGTCGGCCACCGCGTCCGCGGGCAGCACGATGTAGCCGTCGAGCCCTCCTTCGAGGACGGCCTTCTTGAGCGACGCCTCGCGCGTCCCCGGTGCCCCAGCACCCGCGGGCTGGACGTCGAAGCGGGCCTTGCCGTCGAACCGCGAGCTGCGCAGAGCCTCCTCGACCGCGGCCTGCAGGGTGGAGGTCAGGTCGAGCACGGCCACCCGCAGGGGCTTGCCGCCCGCGCCCGCCGCGAGGGCGGGGACGATCATCATCGCGGCCAGGGCGAGCGGGCCGAGCACGGTCCCGATCACGAAGGCCTTGGTGCGCACGCGCTCCAGGTACTCGCGGCGGACGATGGCCAGGAGCTTGGGGCTCATGCCGCCGCCCGTCCGTGCCGGGTCACGGTCTCCACGAAGATGTCGTGGAGGCTCGGCTCCACGACCTCGAAGCGACTCAGGACGAGACGCGAGGCCGCCTCGCGCAGGAGGGGCTGCGGGTCCGCGCCGTCCCGCATCCGCACCTCGACGTACTGGCCGAAGTCGGTGACCTTCGCGACCCCCGGCAGCGATCCGAGGAAGGACCCGTCCCCGTCGTAGGCGAGGACCACGGTGTTCTTGCCGTGACGCGCCTTCACCTCGGAGACGGCGCCGTCCAGGATTTTCTCCCCCCGGTTGATGAGGGCGACCCGGTCGCAGAGCCTCTCGACCGTGCCCATCTGGTGGCTGGAGAGCACGATCGTCGATCCGCGGCGCCGCAGGTCGAGCATGACGTCGCGCATCACGTCCATCCCCACCGGGTCGAGGCCGCTCATCGGCTCGTCCATGATCAGCACGTCCGGCTCGTGGAGCACGGTGGCGATGAACTGCGCCTTCTGCTGCATGCCCTTGGACAGCTCGTTCGTCCGGCGCCGGCGCCAGTCGGCGAGCCCGAGGCGCTCGAGCCAGGGACCGAGCCGCCTCTCCGCCTCCCGCCGCGGCAGGCCCTTGATCGCGGCCATGAAGACGAGCTGCTCCTCGAGGACCATGCGCGGGTAGAGCCCGCGCTCCTCGGGCATGTAGCCGATGCGAGCGCGCGCCGCGTGGTCGGCCGGGCGGCCGAGGATCTCGATCTCTCCCGCGTCGGGCCCGAGGATGTCCATCACCATCCGCAGCGTCGTCGTCTTGCCCGCCCCGTTGGGCCCGAGCAGGCCGAAGACGCTGTTGCGGGGCACCTCGAGCGACAGGTCGGAAACGGCGACGTGCCCGGCGAACGCCTTCCGGATTCCCTTGAGGACGATCGCGTTGTCGTTCATGGTCTTCCCGGCGTCCCGGCCGGACCTGAAACCGGCCCGACCGAGGAGCGCCCACGCTCGAAGCGCCCTACGAAGGGTCGGGACCGGGGGTTTCCCCCCGCGCCGCCGATTCTATACTCTGGCGCGGTGTCATCCGTCGAGCGGAGCGAAGCGCGCGGCCTCGGGCTCGTCGCCTTCAGCACGCTCGCGTACGGGCTCCTTCCGATCCTCGGGAAGGTCGCCTACGGGGCGGGCGCCCGCCCCCTGCCGCTCCTCGCCTGGCGCTTCGTCGTGGCCGCCCTCCTGCTCGCTCTCCTAGTGCGCGGCTCGCGGCCCCCCCTGCGCGAGAGCGTCCGGCTCTGGGCGCTCGGAGGAGTCTACGTCTTCAATTCCGTCGCCTATTTCCGCGCGCTCGAGACCGTCCCCGCGTCGGTGACCTCGCTCGTGCTCTTCACGTACCCGATGATGGTGGCGGTGCTCGCCGCGCTCGTCGGCCTCGAGCGGCTCACGGTGCGGAGTGTCCTGGCCGCCCTCGCCGCCTTCGCCGGCTGCGCGCTCACCGCATCCGGCGCTCCTCTGGGCGGCCGGTTCCCGCTCTCGGGCATCGCCTGGGCGCTCGGCGCGGCGCTCGTCTACGCGTGCTACCTCGTGCTGAGCAGCCGCTTCGCGGTGGGCGTCCCCGCGCGCGTCCTCGCCCTCCACCTCGCGGAGGTGGCCGCGCTCGTCTCGGTCGGCCTCGCCCTCGCCGGAGGGGGCCTCGCCCTTCCCGCCGATCCCCGCGCTTGGCTGAGCGTCCTCGGCATCGGCGTCGTCTCGACGGTCGTGTCCACCATCGCCTTCCTCGCCGGCATGGCCGTGATCGGACCGCTCCGGGCTTCCGTGCTGAGCTCGCTCGAGGTGATCGTGACCCTCACCCTGGCCGCGACGCTCCTCGGCGAGCGGCTCTCTCCGCGGCAGTGGCTGGGGGCGGCCCTGATCCTGGGCGCGGTCGCGTGGCAGAACCGCGCGGCGCTCCTGCAGCTCGCCCGGCGTGCCCCGGCTGGTATCATGCCCGCGAGATGAAGGTGACGATCGCCCACAGCCCCGACAGCGACGACGCGTTCATGTTCTACGGCCTCGCCCGCGGGGGAGTGCCCACCGGCGGGCTCGAGGTCACGCACGTTCTCACCGACATCGAGACCCTCAACCGCCAGGCGCAGGAGGGTCGGCACGAGGTGACCGCCCTCTCGTTCCACGCCTACCCGTACGTCTCCGATCGCTATGCGCTCATGCCGTGCGGGGGTTCGATCGGCGACGGGTACGGCCCGCTCCTCGTGGCCCGCGAGCCGCTGGAGCCCCAAGCGGTCGTGGGGAAGACGGTGGCGGTGCCCGGGACGCTGACCTCCGCCTACCTCGCGCTGCGGCTCTTCGCGCCCGGCGTCGCCACCCGGGTGGTGCCCTTCGACCGCATCCTCGACGAGGTGCGCGAGGGCCGGGCCGATGTGGGCCTCGTCATCCACGAGGGGCAGCTCACCTACGGCGGCGAGGGCCTCTCTCGGGTGCTCGACCTCGGCGCGTGGTGGAAGAGCGAGACGGGCCTGCCGCTGCCCCTCGGGGGGAACGCGGTGAGGCGCGACCTCGGAGGGGAGATGATGAAGCGCCTCACCCGGCTCGTGCGCGACACCGTGCAGCACTCGCTCGCGCATCGGGAGCAGGCCCTCGAGTATGCGATGGGCTTCGCCCGCGGGATGGACCCGAAGGTGGCCGACCGCTTCGTGGGGATGTGGGTGAACGACATGACGGTCGAGATGGGGGAGCGCGGGCGGCGCGCCGTGCAGGCCTTCCTCGACCGCGGGTTCGAGGCGGGCGTCCTCCCCAAGCGGGTCGCCGTCGATTTCGTGGAGGCGTGAGCGTGGCTCCCGCGACCTTCCCGGCGATCGCACTGCCGGACCTCGAGGGGCATCCTCGGCCGCTTCAAGGGGCGTGGAGCGGCGGCCGTGCCCTGATCCTGGTCGGCCACGGGGATTGCGGGACGACCCGCGAGACCCTCCCGTACCTCGACCGGATCCACCGCCGACGCAAGGCCGGCGCCACGGTCGTGCTCGTTCTCCAGGACGATCGGGAGGCCGCGCGGGCGCTCGTGAACGAGCGCTCCCTCGACGTTCCCGTGCGCCTCGAGCCCGATCCCTACCCCCTCGCCCGTGCTCTCGATCTCGTGGCCGTGCCCACCCTCTACCTGGTGGAGCCTGGCGGGGGGATCGACCGCGTCTCGATCGGCCTTCGCCGCTCGGACCTCGAGGCCTTCGCCGCGCGCCTCGGAGCGCCCGGCCCGCTCTTCACGCCCGAGGACCGAGGACGCGAGTTCCGCCCGGGCTGAATGCCGAGGGAGGCCTCGGTCGAGGCCCGCGGGTAGGGGGTCGCGGGGTCAGAAGAGCTTCTTCTTCTTGAGGAGCTTGTTCACCTGGTCCTTGGCCGCCTCGGTGGCGACCGCCTTGCCGACGCGCGACAAGAGGTCGGTCTGCGGGGCGAGAGTGGTCCCAAAGACCCGGAACTCCACCGTTGAGAAGCCGTCGCCCCGGTCCTTGAACGCGGGGCGCAGCTCCTTGCGGGTGACCTTCGCGAGGAGCTTCGCGGCGAGGGCGAGGCTCATGTCGTAGTCGATCGCGTAGGTGTCGACGTTGTAGGTGCCGTGGCCGGTGAGCTGCATCGCGTCGCCCTTCAGGCTCACCACCGGCGTCTGGACGCGGCTCCCTGTCATCGTGAACTCGAGCCGGCACTCGTCGAACTCGGGGTTGGCGAGCTCGGGGACCTGGAGGGCGGTCGAGAGCAGAGCCATGACCTTCGCGTTCTCGACCCGGCAGTCCGCGACCTGCGCCTGGCCCCGGCCCTTCAGCGTGGGCAGGCCGCCCGTGCCCTCGAACGTGGCCTTCCCCCGCAGCGTGCCGGTGACCCCCGCCACCGACTTCGCCTCCTCGAGGAGCGTCTTCACCGAAGTGCCGTCGAGGTCGACGTTCGCCACGTAGCGGAAGCCGCCCTTGAGCCGGACGGTCACGTCGCCGCTCGCGTCGCCGCCCGCCACCTTCGCGCGGATGGGCGCGAGCTTCACTTCTTCCTTCGAAGCGCTGAGGGGCGCGGAGACGCCCTTGACGAACAGCACGTCGCCCACGTTGACGGTCTTGATCGTCGCTTTGCCCGAGCCCCGGGCGACCCCGCCCTCGATCTCGAAGGCGCTCGTGAAGTCGGCGTCCTCGACGGACAGGAGCGGGGCCTTCGTGTGGTCGGTCATCGTGACCGAAGCGTCGTCCACGGAGAGCCGGGACAGCACGATCTTGAGGGGCACGGCCGGCCCCGCGGCCGGGGCCGCCTTCGCGCCCGGGCTCGGCTTCGGTCCGAGCTTCTCGTAGTTGAAGACGCCCTTCGCGTCCATGACGAGGCCGAGGGCCGGCTTCTCGAGCGAGAGCCGCTCGACCTCGATCCGGCCGGCGAGGAGCGGAAGGAGCTTGTAGCGCAGCACGAACGCGTCGGCGGTAAGAAGGTCGCCCGGAAACGGGGCGGGGTTCTTGAGCGCGATTTTCCGCAGCGTCACCCCGGAGAGGAGAGAGATCTTCATGTCCTCGACCCGCACGTCGCCCCCCACCGCGGCCTTCGCCTGGTCGAGCACGGTCTTCTGGAACTCGGGCGTATTGAGCGAGCCGGCCAGGCGCACGCCGTAGGCGACGATACCCACGACCACGACGAGGACGACGGCCGCGACCGCCAGCAAGATCTTCTTCATGGCGACCGATTATGAGGCCATCGACGGAAAAAGGGGCTACCGCCTCACGGTGAGTCCACCACCACGCGCCAGTGCACGCCGGGACGGAGGACCCGGGCCTCGATCCGGCGCGGTCCCTTGGTGTCTTTGACCGTGAAGCGGACGCGGTACTGACCGCCCAG